>Ga0180216_1004794_pt1 | contig 10103 bp, 7 predicted proteins | sample eDN3rd37CBELigMG_FD_128879 | JGI IMG/M metagenome (GOLD analysis project Ga0180216, IMG submission 128879) | Enriched Miracle-Growth compost microbial communities from Emeryville, California, USA - eDNA 3rd pass 37_C BE-Lig MG (version 2)... ...
ACGGGAGAAGCGCTCGCCCAATCGCCGCCCGATCTTGCCCCGCCGCCGGGACAGTCATCCACGCCGCCAGCTGCCGCCCCCACATTGCCGCCCATCGATGTTTCGCCTGCGCCTTCCAAGGCGCCCGTGAAACCAGCCCCCAAGTCAGCTCGCAAGGCAGCGCCCAGCGTTGCGCGCAAGGCTGCGCCCCGGACAAAGGCACCGGCTCCGCTGCCCAAGGCGGCTCCGGCAGTTGTTCAAGAGACGCCGTCCAGAACGGAGACTGCGACGAGCCCGCTCAGCGGGTTTGTAGCCAATCGCAGCGCTACGGGAACGAAGACCGATACGCCGCTGCTGGAAAATCCCCAGTCCGTGTCTGTGGTCGGTCGGCCGCAGATCGAGCAGCAGGGTTCGCAGACCGTTGCTGAGTCCTTGAGGTATACGGCGGGTGTTCTGGCTGGCTCGCGCCCCGGCAATCGGTTCGACGATATCTTCATTCGTGGCTTCGGCGGATTTGGATTTACTGCCGGCTATATCCAGTTTCTCGACGGCCTCAAGATGCAGCGAGGCGTTTCTTATGCCGTTCCCGCGATTGACGCCTATGGGCTCGAGCGCGTCGAGGTCATCAAGGGCCCGGCCTCGGTGCTTTATGGGCAGGGAAATCCTGGCGGTCTCGTGAACATGGTGAGCAAGCGGCCGACGGAAGAGACGTTTCATGAGATTGAGATTCTTTTCGGCAACTACGACCGTGCGCAGCTCGGCGTCGACATGGGCGGTGCCCTCGATAGGGATGGACGGGTGCTGTATCGGCTCACCGCGCTTGGTCTCGACTCTTCCACCTCCGTCGATTTCACGGACCGGCAGCGGATTTTCATCGCGCCCGCTCTGACTTGGCGTTTGAGCGGCGATACGAAGATCACCTTCCTCAACCATTACCAGAACGATCCGAAAAGCTTCCAGCCGAACTATCTGCCCGCACAAGGGTTGCTGCCGGGGCGCCCGGGCGTGCCCGCGAATCCCTACGGGAAGTTGCCGACAAGCTTCTATGTCGGCGATCCCGCACACGATAGCTACACCCGGGAATGGTATTCGACGGGATACGAATTCGAGCACCGCCACTCGAGCATATGGACGTTCCGGCAAAATCTCCGGTACCAGCATCTCGATAGCGAATTCTACGCCATTCCCACGCGCGGCTATGCAAATCCTGCGAATCCCAATTCGTTGACGCGCGCCAAAACCGCTGTCGATGAAGCGTTCGACGGCATTGTGGTCGACAATCAGGCGGAAGCGCGTTTCAGGACCGGAGCGATCGAACACAAGATGCTGTTCGGTCTGGACTACCAATACAGCGATGCCAACAGGCTGCTGGGGCAGGCGATGGGGGTGCCTCCTCTGAGCACGACGAACCCCGTCTACTTCCAAAACATCCCGCGGGCAGCATTTCAAACGGATCAAACGCAGAAGTCGTCTCAGCTCGGCGCATACATCCAGGACCAGATCAAGCTCGATCGGCTTATCGTGTCACTGGCCGGCAGGTACGACAAATCCGAAATCGAGTTCGACACGCTGACGCTGGCCAACAACTCCACCACGGTCGTCAATCAGAACGACGAAAAGCCCACGTATCGGGCAGGAGCGCTGTATCTGCTCGACCACGGCTTCGCGCCGTACATCAACTATTCGACGTCGTTTGAGCCGGCGCCGTATCTCGCGGTCGGCAATTCGCCGCTGCAACCGATGACGGGCCGTCAATTCGAAGTCGGAATCAAATACCAGCCGACTGGCTACGATGCGCTGATCACTGCGTCCTACTTCGACATCCGGCAGCAGAATGTCGTCAATCCGGATCCGGCCAATCCTCAATTCTATGTCCAGACGGGCGAAGTCAGTTCCCGCGGCTTTGAAATCGAGGCCAAGGCGTCGCTAACCAAGCAACTGAACACGATCGCAAGCTTTACCTATCTTGATGCCGAGGTGACGGCCGACCGGCTGCCAGTCAATGTTGGGAAACGCCCATTTGCGGTGCCGGATATCATGGCCTCGCTGTGGGCCGACTATACCTTCCGCGGAGGGGTTTTGAGCGGCTTCGGACTTGGCGGTGGCGTCCGATATATCAGTGACTCCGCTGGCGATCCGGCCAATACCTTCACGGTTCCCGCCGTCACGCTTTTCGATGCGGCAGTCAGCTACGACTTCGCCGAACTCAACCCTGAGCTCAAAGGATGGACGGCCAGGATCAACGCCAATAACGTGTTCGACAAAGAATACACCGCCGCCTGTTATACGCTGGCTAATGGCTGCTTCTGGGGAGCACGGCGGGCCGTCATGGGGAGCCTGAAGTTCAGGTGGTGATGCGCTGAAAGGATCGAGACGGGCAAGCATGTCGACATCAGATGAGCCGTGGCGTCAACGCTATCGAAACATGCGGGTGTTGGAGGTATTGAGGTGTGAGCGCGTTACGCCGTTGATGCAGCGGATCACCTTGGGCGGCGATGAAATTCGGGGTATTCCCGAAGGCCCCAATCTCAAGCTGGTAATCCCGCGGCGCGGTGCGGAGCCGGTTTGGCCCATGCGCGCGGCGGACGGCAAGCCGCTGATGCCGCCTGGGCACCCGATGCCGACGACACGGACCTATTCGTTGCGTCGGCTCGACCGCGCAGCGGGGGAGCTGGACATCGATTTCGTGATGCACGGCGCCGGCGTCGCATCGAATTGGGCGGCTGAAGCACGACCCGGCGACAAGATTGGCATCGGCGGTCCCGGAGGTCCGGAGGTTCGCCCGGCCGACTGGTATCTCCTTGCGGGCGATCATACGGCTCTGCCGGCGATATCGCGTATTCTCCAGCAGTTGCCGCGCGACGCCAAAGGGCGGGCATTCGTTCAAGTTCCTCACAAAACCGAGGAGCAAGCCATTCCGCACCCCGTGGGAGTTGAATTGATATGGCTCCACGCGGATGCCGGGCAAGAGCTGGAGGAGGCCGTTCGAGCCGCTCCCTGGCCCGTGCACGGACAGGTCTACGCCTGGCTGGCAGCAGAATCGTCGATCGTCCGCGCCCTCCGCGGTTACGTGCGGGACGAGAGAAAGCTCGGCCGAAGGGAGTTTCTTGCGATTGGATACTGGCGCCGTGGCATGAGCGAGCCCGAGTATCATGAGAAGCTCGATCATGATCGCGGAGAAGATTTTTATGAGGCCATGCGTGAGGACGAGCTGCAACGGCGCCTCGATCGCGGCCCGTGATTCGAGTGCCACGGTAGAGATCCCGGGAGCGTTCTGCTTTGATGCCTTCAAAGGCCGCGGAGCGGGTTACCGGATATTCGTCTATTGCCCGCAGGTATCGCCGCCGCCGTCGGGGTTTCCAGTCATGTATGTTCTCGACGGCAATGCCACCTTCGGCACCGCTGTCGATACTGTTGCCCTTCAGATGAAACGGACGAAATCAACCGGAGTCCCGCCGTGTATCATCGTCGGCATAGGTTATCCGACACCCGATCTCATCGATATCCAGCGCCGCCAGCATGACTACACGCCTGCCGGCGCCCCCGCCTTTTCCGACTTTGTGGAGAATGAGCTTAAGCCGGCCCTCCAAGCCAGACTGCCAATCGATCCAGAAATGCAGGCGCTTTTCGGCCATTCTCTGGGCGGGCTTTATACTGTGTGGTCCTTGTTCACGCGGCCGCACACGTTCCGCAGCTACATGGCTGCCAGCCCGTCATTCTGGTGGAATGATCGCGTCGTCCTGAAATACGAGGCCCGGTTCCTGCGGCACTTGTACGCCAGCACGCGGACGCCGCGCTTATTGGTGACAGCCGGCAGCCTTGAAGGCGTGCCGCCGCAACTTCCAACAACGGCCTTCGCGCGATCGATGGCCGAGGACGCGGCGCTCATGGTAGCGCGGTTGCGCTGGCGAGCGGGCGCCCGGCTGCAGGTCTCCTTCGTCGAGTTGACGGACGAGACTCATGCGTCTGTCATCCCTGCAGCGATCAGCCGGAGTGTCCGTTTTGCCTGGGCAACCTGATATCCGATGCCTCTCGCGCCGTCTCGCTCTGGCGCTGCTGATCCTGTGCGGCCTCTGGTCAGGAGCGGCAATGTCGGCAACGCCGATCCGCATCAAGGACGTCGCCGGCCGCGATGTGATGCTCGAGAAGGTGGCGACCCGCATCCTGCTGGCGCAGGGCCGCCATCTGCCCGCGCTGGCTCTGATTCATCCCGATCCCGTCAGTATCATGGCTGGTTGGCAGAGCGACATGCGCCGTCAGGACCCGGCGACATTCGAGCTTTTCCGGCGGAAATTCTCCGGCCTCGATGCCGTTCCCGTGGTCGGCGATGGCATTCCGGAGAACTTTGCAATCGAAAAGGCGCTTTCGCTGCAGCCCGACGTCGCGATTCTCAGCCTGTATGTGGCTGGGTTGCGGAGAGGATCATCCTCGACAAGCGCCGTGATCCGAAAATTCGAGAGCGCCGGCATTCCGGTGGTCGTTGTGGATTTCTTTGCCAATCCGCTGCGTGACACCGTGCCGAGCATTCGGATACTTGGCCAGATTCTCGGCCGGGAACAGCAGGCCGGAAACTTCATTGAATTTTACGAAAGCCACTTGTCCCGGCTCCGCAGTACGCTCGAGACGAACAATCCGGCCAAGCCGAAGGTCTTCATGCACGCTCACGCAGGCGCCAGCGAATGCTGCTATTCCTCCGGCAAGGGCACCTTCGACGACTTCATCACCGTGGCTGGCGGACGCAATATCGCTGCTGACGCGATCCCCGGCTCGACGGGGCAGATCAGCCTGGAATTCCTGCTTGCGAACGATCCGGCCGTCTACGTGGCCACGGGCGGTGCTCATCTGGCGAGCGGCGGGGGGCTGATGCTGGGAACGGGCGCTGCGCCGGATGCCGCCGGGCGTCGATTCGGCGAGTTGCTGGCGCGGCCGGGTCTGGCTGGACTGTCGGCTGTCTCGTCGGGGAGAGCACACGCACTCTGGCATATGTTCAACGACTCCCCTTCGCACATCGTCGCCCTCGAATGGCTGGCGAAGTGGTTCCATCCGGAGTTGTTCCGCGATCTCGATCCGGCAGCAACCATGGAGCGGCTCAACGGGTTCTCGGCTGTCCCGCTGGAAGGAACATACTGGGTGGAACATCCGTGACGCGTTTCGAAACCACCGAGGGGCCGGGCGAGACCACGAGGATCATCGCTTCCTACCGCACGCTGCTGCACCGGCGCATGGTTCTGTTCGCTGTGCTCGTCACCGCCCTGTGCGTGGCGTTTCTCTTCGATGTCTGCACGGGGCCTGCTGCACTTCCGCTCAAGGACACCGTGAGTGCGATCCTGTATCCGGCGGCAAGCCCACGTCCTGTCGCAACGATCATTTGGGACGTACGTCTTCCGCAATCGGTGGCCGCTGTGCTGGTCGGCCTGGGTCTCGCGTTGGCGGGTGCCGAGATGCAGACGGTCCTCAACAATCCTCTCGCCAGCCCTTTCACGCTGGGCGTGTCGTCCGCCGCTGTTTTCGGAGCCGCGCTCGCCATCGTGCTGGGCGTAGGTTTCCCGGGGATTCCTCAAAACTGGCTCGTCGCGGGCAATGCGTTTCTATTTGCCTTCGGCTCCATGCTGCTGCTGCAATCCCTCGTGCGACTGCGCGGATTGGGGGCCGACGCCCTCATTCTCATGGGGATTGCTCTTTTCTTTACCTTCAATGCATTGGTCGCGCTTCTGCAGTTCGTAGCGAGCCAGGAAGCCCTTCAACAGCTCGTCTTCTGGACACTTGGAAGCTTGTCGCGCGCCGATTGGCCCAAGCTCGCTTTCGTTGCGCTCGTCGTTTCGATTGTCATTCCATTCAGCTATCTTGCGGCGTGGAAGATGACCGCTTTGCGGTTGGGGGAAGAGCGCGCGCAAAGCATGGGTGTCGACGTCGGCCGGCTGCGCCTCGCATCGCTCGTACGGATCAGCTTGCTGACGGCCAGTGCCATGGCCCTGGTGGGAACGGTGGGTTTCGTGGGACTGGCAGGACCGCATATCGCTCGCCTTCTCGTCGGCGAGGATCATCGCTTTTTCCTGCCCGGCAGTGCCCTGTGCGGCGCGCTGATCCTGACGATAGCCTCGGCGATCAGCAAACTCGCCGTGCCGGGGGTGCTCATCCCGATCGGCATCGTCAGTGCGGCTATCGGGCTGCCGGTGTTTCTCGTTCTCATCCTGCAGCGGGGCAGGCCGTGAGCGCCGATGAGCTTGTGATTTCGTCCCTGTCGGCCGGCTACCCGGGAAGGGATGTCATCCGCGCGATCACCCTTGCCCCCATCAGATCCGGCCAGGTTACTGCGCTCGTCGGCCCGAATGCGGCGGGGAAGTCGACTCTGCTGCGGGCCATCAGCGGTGTCCTGCCAGCCACGGGCGATGTTCTTTTCAAAGGCCGGAACCTCCTCCGGCTGTCGCCTCGATCGAGGGCCGCCCTCCTCGGCTTCATGCCACAAAACGTTCCTCAAGGTGCTGGGCTGTCGGTCCTGGAAGGGATGCTGAGCGCTCTGCACGTGGGCGGCTCGACGAGCGCCGACCCGATCATCGACCAGGCTGTTCGCGTGCTCGAACAGGTCGGCATCATGGATATTGCTTTACGGCCATTCTCCGGCCTGTCGGGTGGCCAGAGACAGCTTGCGAGCTTGGCACAGTCGATCGTCAGATCTCCTCCGCTGCTGCTTCTCGATGAGCCCACCAGCGCACTTGATCTTGGTCACCAGCTTGACGTGATGAATCTGGTTCGTGCGTACGTCGCGAAGGATCGAATCGCGATCGTGGTGCTGCACGACCTTTCCTTTGCAGCTCGCTGGGCAGACAACATTGTCGTGATGGCCGAAGGCAAACTTCAGGCAGCTGGACCACCCGAATCCGCAATCACGCCCGCTATCCTGCAGTCGGTTTACGGGGTCCGTGCTCGCGTCGAGCGCTGTTCCCGTGGATGCCTGCAGGTCATCGTCGATGGCCGGGTTGGTGATTCCAGCGAGGGCGCCTGATCAGTTTCGCCTGGCGGGCCACTGCGCCGACAGCAGCAGTGCCGCACCGGTGAGAAGGTATGGCAGTGTCGCGTCGATGGAATAAACAGCCGTACCGATCAGCGGTCCCAGAATAACGCCTAGCCCTTGTGCGAATGCGACGGAGCCGGCCGCCGCGCCCTGATCGTGCGCGCCGACGGCGTTCGCCGCCAACGCCGATACGGACGGATGCACCCACCCCATGCCAAAGGCCGCTATCGCATAGGCTGCCCAGAGTGAATAAGGATCGGTTGCTTGCAGCACCGATACAAATCCGATCCCGCCGATGGTGCCGCCCCAGCGGATCAGCCGCTCTGGAGGCCAGGCGAGACTTCGCAAGACCACCTGCGCTACCACAAGCGCCGCGCCGACGACGGCGAGCGCCATGCCCGCTGTCCTCGCCGCCTCGGCGGGGGAGAGATGGAGCCTGTCCAGCGCGAAGAAGCCGATTGTAATTTGAGCGACGGCTACGCCGAACATAGCGACGAAGGCCAGCATCAGGGGCCGCCGCAAACGGCGATCCGACAGTTTCAAGGCGCTGGCCTTTCGATGCGCGACGATCTGGCTTTGGGGTACCGTGATCCACAGCCAAGCCAGTGCCAGAAATGGCAGGAAAGCCGTCGAGTACAGCAGGCTCGAGAGGCTAAAGGGAGCAAGAAGGCCGGCCAGTCCCGGTCCGGCGACCATTCCTGCGGCGCCCGCAGCACCGATGGTGGCCATCGCGCGGGCCCGCTTGGCGGGGGGCGTATTGTCCGCAATGAGCGCGGCAGTCGTGACGGGAAGGGCGCCATAAAAAAGTCCCACCATCGCGCGCGTCGATGCAAGCCCAGCCAGAGCGACCGCTACAGACAGTGCGCCAGCCAAGGCCGTGTCGATAAACAAGCAGAGAAGGAGATAGCTGACGGCGAAACCGGTCTGTCCGGCCAATATTATGCTCCGCCGGCCATAAGCGTCGCTCAGTCGGCCCCAGGTGCGGACCATTGCCAGCCATGCGAGCCCTGCAATTGTCATGGCGAGGCCGATCTGCGATGCAGATAAGCCTACCAACCTGGCGATCGGACCGATAAGCGAGACGAACGACATCATCGTGGCAGAGCAGACGAATGCCGCAAACATGAGAGGGCGGACATGCTGTGCATGGGGTTCCAGGTTTGTCTCGTCTTTGTCGGTAGCCGCCATTGACCCGCCTCATTCGCCTCGCCGGATTGCAAAGGGGGCGGCTCGCGCCCGTTCGTTTGTGTTGCAGTCCCGTCCGGATTCTTGCAACCGGGGGTGAATTGATGACTTATATCGTATAGAATGAGGAACGAACCACACGGGTCATGTCTACATGATCGGCAAGCCAAGACGCATGCGTGCAATAGAGATGCCCGTCGGCAAGATCGAGCCTCACCGGTATTGCAGCTTGTTTTCGGATCGCATGATCGTGGCCACCGGACTGGGGTCGGGCGCGCCTGCTTCCGGGGCCGGGCCTCTCAAGAAAGGGCTCAAGATTGTCGTCATACTAAGCGGCAAGGAGCGGATCGAGCTCGATGGCCATCCCACATTCGAGATCGCCGGGCCGCAATCCTGTGTGATCCTGAACCAGCATGAGGACTGCAACGTCCACTGGGCCGCCTTTGATACGCCGGTGCGCTTCGTCCTCATTCAAGTGTCGTTGCCTTTCGTCCAGGATGAGCTCGGCCTCGATATCGGCCGCCTGCTGCAGAAAATGCGTCCGCAGGGCAAGCCATTGCTCTTCGTTCATTCCGCCAATCAAGCCGTGGAGGCGTTGGCGTCGCAAATGTTGACCTGCCCCATGCGGAGAAGTTCGCGCGATATCTATTTGGCGGGCAAAGGTCTGGAGCTGTTAGCGTGCGCCGTCGACGCTATGTTCGAGCAGGCGGAGGCCAATAGCGCTCGATTATTACCGGGCGATTTCAGAAAAATTCATGCTGCCTACGATCATCTGGTCCGCACTCCGGGCCAGTCTCTGACACTCTCCGAGTTGAGCCGGCATGTTGGCCTTAGCCCCTCCAAGCTTACGGACGGGTTCCGGCGGCTGTTCGGAACAACGGTGTTCGGCGTCTTGCAGGAACATCGTCTGCAGCAAGCGCATCAGATGCTATCGAGCGGCCTGACGACCGTCTCGGAAACCGCCCACCGCGTAGGGTATTCGCCGGCACATTTCGCGACGCTCTTTCGACAGCGCTTTGGCATCTCGCCGAGCAAGCTGCGGCAGACATGAGCGGATACGCGCAGCGACAGGCGAGTTGCGCCGATATCTTGATGCCGCCTGGCGGAGAGCTGCCATCGTCAGGTGGAATCGCAGTCGCGTCACATGCCGTTGCTGGATGTCGTCTTCGTTGGAGATGCCTGATCCGTGCATTCTCAGGTAGCCTCCACTGCGGCACATCCTGGATTCGTTGCTTAGGAGGTAACTGATGGCAATCGACAAAGACCTCGACTTCGCTGGCAAGACAATTCTCGTCACAGGTTCCGGGCGCAATATAGGTCGCGCGATCGTGCTCGAATTCGCCGCGCGTGGCGCCAACGTGATCATCAATAGCCGCACCAACGAGGCTGAGGCCAGGAGCGTGGAGCGCGAGGCGCAGGCACTCGGCGCCAAGACGTTGGTCGTCATGGGCACAGCCGGCGAATTGCAGACCGTCGAGGAAATGAAGCGCCGTGCCGAGGACAAATTTGGTCGCGTGGATATCTACGTGTCCAATGCCGCACGTCGTCTACATAAATCATTCTTCGATACCACGAACGACGATTGGCACTTCTTCCTCAACCAGCAACTCACCGCCTCGTGGTACTTGGCGAAGGCATTCGTGCCGGCGATGAAGGAAGCAGGATGGGGCCGCATTATCCATGTCAACGGCCCGGATGGGTACACGGGCGGCTGGACACGTGTTCCTCATTCAACGGCGAAGGGCGCCTTGCGCACCCTGACGAAGTCGCTTGCTGCTGGCCTCGGCGAGTTCGGTATTACCGTAAATGACGTCAACCCGGGATTTATGGACACGGTGCGGGACTACACCACGCATCCCGGATTGACGCCCGAGTACAGTGCGGAGCGTGCACGCGAGCGGCATCCGATCAAGCGACAGTCACGCCC
>Ga0180216_1004797_pt1 | contig 10099 bp, 10 predicted proteins | sample eDN3rd37CBELigMG_FD_128879 | JGI IMG/M metagenome (GOLD analysis project Ga0180216, IMG submission 128879) | Enriched Miracle-Growth compost microbial communities from Emeryville, California, USA - eDNA 3rd pass 37_C BE-Lig MG (version 2)... ...
ATCGGCTCTCTTCGGGCTTTCCTGAAAGTCGGCTACGTGGTTGAGGGGTATTTCAGGCGTAGCGTGGTCTTGAATGGACGGCGTCAAGGGAGCTTCTGGCTCGGCGCGCTAAAAGGCGAGTGCCCTGTTGATGAATAAGATAGTATTGGGTACGGCTCAATTTGGGCAAGTCTATGGTGTTGCCAATTCCGGCCGCCTGTTGGATCAAGCGCAGGTGCATGCTATCCTGGATCGGGCTATTGGTAGCCAGATCGATTTTCTAGATACGGCGGTTGCCTACGGGAATAGCGAGCAAATCCTGGGGTTGATCGGCGTCGAGAGATTTCAGGTCATCAGCAAGCTTCCGCCGATTCCAGAGATGGGGGTAGAGGATGTCCCCGCGTGGGTTGATGATCAGGTTACAGGCTCGCTGCAGCGCCTGGGGCTTGATCGCCTTTATGGGCTCCTTTTACACCGACCGGCGCAGTTGCTCTCTCCGATTGGAGCCGAATTGTACCGCGCATTACAGAAACAGGTGGTTCTGGGACGCGTTCGTGATATTGGGGTTTCCATCTATGATCCAAGCGAGTTGGATGCGCTGATTCCCCGATTCAGTATAAATATAGTTCAGGCGCCCCTAAATATCCTGGATGGGAGACTTAATCGGTCTGGATGGATCGACCGCCTGCAGGAATCTGGAATTGCATTGCATGTGCGATCCGCATTTCTGCAGGGATTGCTGCTGATGCCGGCAGATCAGCGTCCCCAATATTTCGATCGATGGTCTCCGCTATGGGGCAGGTGGTCATCATGGCTAAAAGACCATGAGCTGACACCGTTACAGGCATGCCTACGTTATGTTCTGCATGCTCCGGGAATTGAGCGAGTCGTGTTGGGCGTGGATAGCGAAGCTCAATTGTCCGAAATTCTGGCCGTTGCGAATGAAGGCCCCGTCCCCGATGGGTACCAGGCACTGCAGATACATGAACCCAAACTCCTGAATCCTTCTCTATGGAAAATAAAATGAAGGTTGTCGCCATCGTGCAGGCACGCATGGGTTCCACGCGCTTGCCCGGCAAAGTGATGAAACCTATCGGTGGCATACCGATGATCGAGTTGCTGCTGGCGCGATTGGCCCAGGCCCAACGGCTGAATCAGATCATCGTGGCGACCTCCGATGATTTGAGAAACCAGGGTTTGATCCGACATGTGACAGCGCTGGGTTATACCTGCGTTACGGGTAGCGAGCATGACGTACTGGACCGGTACGTACGCGCAGCTCGTCATGTGCACGCCGACGTGGTCGTGCGCGTAACGGGGGACTGCCCCCTGATTGATCCTCAGGTCGTTGACACTGTAGTTGAGCAGTTTCTGACGCGTGGGGAAGTAGATTACCTCAGCAATACAAGCCCGCCGACTTATCCCGATGGGCTGGATACCGAGGTATTCACCATCCAGGCGCTGGAAAGGGCGGCCCGAGAGTCGTCCGATCCATTCGATCATGAGCATGTGACGCCCTATTTGCGGCGCGCTGGGCTATTCCGGACGGGAGTGGTCACGCATGATGAGGACCTATCGGGTTTGCGCTGGACGGTCGATGAGCCGGCCGATTTCCATGTGATATCCCAAGTATTTCGGTATTTTTCGCCGGATATACATTTTACTTGGCGGCAGGTGCTGGCACTGCAGAAGCAGCAACCGGAATTGTTCGCCTTTAACAAGATCATTCAACGTAACGAGGGAGCCACGATGGGCGCCGGGCAGAAACTATGGAAGCGTGCCAAGCAGATCATTCCCGGCGGCAACATGCTGCTGTCGAAGCGAGCGGAAATGTTCCTGCCGGATCAATGGCCCGCCTATTTCAGCAAGGCTTCCGGCTGCAAAGTTTGGGATATGGATGGGCGGGAATACATTGACATGTCGATCATGGGTATCGGCACCAACACCCTTGGCTATGGCCATCCTGAAGTGGATTCCGCAGTGCGACAGGTGATCGACACGGGGAACATGTCCACCTTTAACGCGCCAGAGGAAGTCTACCTGGCCGAGCGCCTGGTGGAATTGCACCCGTGGGCGGACATGGTTCGCTTTGCAAGAACGGGGGGCGAGGCCAACGCGGTGGCGGTGCGGATCGCGAGGGCCGCATCGGGTAAAGATAAGGTTGCAATTTGCGGGTATCACGGATGGCACGATTGGTACCTGTCCGCCAACCTGGGTGACGAGACGCACCTGGCGGGCCACCTATTGCCGGGCCTGGAGCCCAATGGGGTGCCCGCAAGTCTGCGCGGCACGACTTTGCCATTCAACTACAACGACTTCGAAGGCCTGTTGGCGCTGGTGCAAGCCCATGACATCGGTGTGATCAAGATGGAGGTCTCCCGCAACATGGGACCGCAAGATAATTTCTTGCATAAAGTACGTCAGCTTGCGACTGATCAGGGCATTGTGTTGATCTTCGATGAGTGCACCTCGGGCTTCCGCCAGACCTTTGGCGGATTGCACAAGTTATATGGCGTAGAACCCGACATGGCCATGTTTGGCAAGACTCTGGGGAACGGCTATGCAGTGACGGCAACGATCGGAAAGCGGGAGGTCATGGAGGCTGCCCAGACGACCTTCATCAGCAGTACTTTCTGGACAGAACGGATTGGTTCAGTTGCTGGCTTGAAGACCTTAGAGGTCATGGAGCGTCTGCGTTCATGGGAAACCATCACACAGATGGGTTTGCTGATTCGCCAGAAATGGCAGTCTTTGGCGGATAAACATGGTCTGAGGATCAGTCATTGGGGCCTGCCTGCCCTCACTGGCTATACTTTCGAGAGCCCACATGCCCTAGAGTATAAGACCTTGATTACTCAGGAGATGCTCTCTAAGGGGTTCCTGGCTGGTAATAGCTGCTATGTGTGTGTTGCTCATACGCCTGACACCGTCGATAGTTACTTTGAGGCGCTAGACCCGCTTTTCGCATTAATACGCGAATGCGAAGATGGCCGTGACGTCGGGGCTCTGCTCAAGGGGCCTGTGTGCCATGCTGGTTTCAAGCGTCTGAATTGAGACAGCCGATAGCATGAAAGTGGCCTTTCGCGCTGATGCCTCCATACAGATTGGTAACGGGCATGTGATGCGTTGCCTGACTCTAGCCGATGGCCTACAAGCCGCAGGGGGAAATTGCCTGTTTATATGCCGACTGCATGTAGGCCATTTAGTAGATATGATCGAGGCGAGAGGGTATAAAGTTGTGGTCTTGCCGCCACCGGGCGTGCCAGAACTTAATTCGGAACGCATCGAGCATGTAGAGCTTCCCGTTCATGCCAACTGGCTGGGGACTGACTGGTTATCCGATGCGGAGCAGACACGGGAAGCCCTTGATGGGGAGCGTCAAATCGATTGGCTAGTGGTCGATCATTATGCTTTGGATATCCGTTGGGAACAGGCGCTAGGGAAAAAGTACAAGTATCTAATGGTGATCGATGATTTGGCGGATCGATCACATGATTGCGATCTGTTGCTGGATCAGAATCTAGGCCGAAAGGCCGGCGATTATATTCCCCTTGTGCCAAAGGGAAGTCTGATACTGACGGGGCCCAGATTTGCAATATTGAGGCCCGAATTTTCCAAATTTAGACCCATGAGTCTGTCACGACGATCCGCCCCACAGCTGAAGCATATATTGATCAGTATGGGTGGTGTAGACAAGGATAACGCGACCGGCGCTATACTTTCTGCGTTGAACGCCGATGATTTGCCAGTCGATTGTAGAATTACCGTTGTCATGGGAGAAAGTGCCCCCTGGCTTCGATCGGTGCAGTCCCAAGCTGAGTGCCTGCCGTGGAAGACCGAAGTCATGGTGAGTGTTCGGGATATCGCGCGACTAATGACAGAGGCCGATCTGGCCATCGGCGCAGCAGGGTCGACATCCTGGGAGCGATGCTGCCTGGGAATCCCGACAATTATGGTTATCTGTGCGGAGAATCAACGGGCTGGAGCATTGGCGTTGAGTGCAGCTGGCGCAGCGGTACTCATAGGGGATATTGTGGACATACCTTCGTGTCTCGGAAAAAGCATTCGTGAGGCGCGCCTGTCGTTGAGAGAATTATCTTTCAAGTCGAGCCAGATTGTTCTGGGTGACGGCATGAAAAATGTCATGAAGCATATGGGGAGTGTGAGTGCCAATTGACCAGAGTCGCGTATATTCTTCGATCCGCCCTATGTCTATGGATGATCTGGAAAAGGTCTGGTTATGGAGAAATCAATGGCGGGTGCGACGGTACATGTTCAATCAGGCGGAGATTTCTTGGGACGAGCACAAGTTATGGTATGAGCGCGCGTCACAGAATTCACGGACTCATTTACTCATTTTCGAGATTGAGGGATACCCGAGCGGATTCGTGAGTTTCTCGGAATCCATCAGTGGGAGAATTGCAGATTGGAGTTTTCACACCGCTCCAGATGTCAGGAAAGGCAGTGGGAGCATGTTATGTTCTACCGCGCTTCAATATGGATTCAAAAAATTAAATTTGCATAAAATTTGTGGTCAGGTGCTGGATTTCAACAAGAGTTCGATGAGAATCCATGAGAAACTTGGGTTTGCTCTCGAGGGTATCATGCATGAGGGATATCATGATGGGAACGCATATCACTCCATATATGTTTATGGAATATTTGAATCGCGTGTAGAGTGACATATGTTATTTCACAATAAGAATCTATTCGGGTTTGTAATATATATTATTCATGAAGCGCGGATGCTATTGCATGATAACGTTTTGAATTCAGTTTACTGTGGCCACTTAATGGAAAATAGTTTGTGAGCATTGGAATGGCTTGTTGTGCGTCAGCAAGCATGTATGAAAGCATGATTTAATTCATCGACTAATGAGTCATAATAAGTATATCGTTGCTAGCTCCAAAGAGTGGAGCAAAAGTGGATTTCAGGAGATCTCATCAGGGATCCAGGGGAAATGGGCATTTGTAAGCAATATCGAAGAATTAGATTCTGTTTTGCATGAATGGCAGCCGCGGTATATATTTTTCCTCCATTGGAATTGGCATGTTCCGGAGCGGATATGGAGTAAATTGGAGTGTATTTGTTTTCATATGACGGATGTGCCCTATGGCAGGGGCGGGAGTCCATTGCAGAATCTAATTTTGGCTGGCCATCAAAGCACAATGCTATCTGCCCTGAAGATGGTGGGTGAAATGGATGCGGGGCCGGTTTATTTAAAGCGACCGCTGTCCTTGATGGGCCGAGCAGAAGAAATTTATCGAAATACTAGTGATCTAAGCTTTGATATGATCCGGTGGATCATAAATAATAAGCCAGAGCCGGTCCCTCAGAATGGTGAAGTCACTAAATTCAGAAGAAGAATTCCTGATCAAAGTATTTTGCCTGATAAGGGTTCAATGAAGTCTTTGTACGACCATATAAGGATGTTAGATGCACCTTCTTACCCTTTGGCATATTTGAAGCACGGAAAATTTGTTATTGAATTCTCGCATGCTGAATTGATTGATAATGAGTTATTTGCGAAAGTAAGGATTCGCCAAGGCGATGGGGTAAATGAAGATGATGTGTAGCATAAATGGCCGAGAAATTGGTTCCGGAAATCCTCCCTATATTATTGCTGAGGTGTCGGCTAATCATAACGGGTCTTTAGACAGAGCCTTAAAAACGATTGCCGAGGCGCATCGATGTGGTGCAAATGCAGTCAAACTGCAGACTTATACTCCTGACACGATGACAATTGATTGTGATCTGCAGGATTTCCTAATTAAGGGCGGTTTGTGGGACGGATATAAGCTTTATGATTTATATCAGGAGGCGCATACACCTTATGAATGGCATGAGCAGATTTTTGAATTTGCCAAAAATTTAGGGGTGACGATATTTTCTACGCCATTTGATGAAACGGCGGTAGACTTGCTAGAGAACTTAAACGTTCCAGCTTATAAAATAGCTTCTTTTGAAGTGATTGATATACCTTTGATCCGCTATGTGGCGAAGACTGGTAAACCGATAATAATGTCGACGGGGATGGCCTCTGAAGAAGAAATTAAGGAGGCAGTGGATGAAGTGCAGGGCGCGGGTTGTAAGGATCTCATTTTGCTACATTGCATTAGTAGCTATCCGGCGCCTATTGAGCAAGCAAACATCCGTCAAATATCGGAAATCGCACGTCGCTTTAATGTCATTGTTGGGTTATCAGATCACACTCTTGGTACGACTGCGTCTATAGCTGCGGTGGCGCTTGGTGCTGGTGTGATCGAGAAACACTTTACTTTGAGTCGGCAAGATAAAGGCCCGGATAGCGAGTTTTCACTTGAGCCTGAAGAACTAGAACGTTTATGTCGAGAAGCTCATGATGCGTGGTTGGCTTTGGGGTCGGCGGGGTATGAACGTCAACCTGCTGAGGAAGGAAACAAGATTTTTCGTCGTTCGGTATATTTTGTTAAAGACTTGCCAGCCGGGGCTACGATTGGGATGAATGACATCCGGCGCATACGGCCTGGGATGGGCTTGCAGCCCAAACATTTCGATGCGTTGATTGGCCGACGGCTCAAGGTTGCGGTTAAGCGCGGAACACCAACCAGTTGGAACCAATTCGATGAGTAGAATCGTGTTGGTTGTCGCCGCACATGCGGATGATGAGGCACTTGGATGTGGTGGCACGATTGCAAAGCATGCCGCTGATGGAGATAGCGTACATCTTCTGCTCATAGCCGATGGGGTAACATCCCGGCTGAATATCGATCCTGATGATCTGGCGTGTCGTGATAAGGCATCTGAGAAAGCAAGCGAAATACTTGGTATAAAGACTAGCTATCGCCTGGGGCTTCCAGATAATCGGCTAGATAGCATACCATTACTTGATATTGTTCGTGAGTTAGAAATTATGATAAAGAAGATCATGCCTCAGGTGATCTACACTCACCATCATGGAGATCTCAATGTTGATCATCGACGCACGCAGGAGGCTGTAATGACCGCTTGCCGTCCACAGCCAGGATGTCCCGTAAAGGAAATTTACGGCTTTGAGGTGCCTTCAAGTACTGAATGGGCAACGCCATATCGTGACCCCTTCCTGCCATCTGTATTTGTGGATATAAGTGATTATCTGCCTACTAAAAAGAGTGCAATTGAAGCCTACGCTGAAGAAATGAGGCCAGAGCCCCATTCGCGCAGTATGGGGCACGTTTTGGCTTTGGCGGCTCACCGTGGATATACCGTGGGAATTAAAGCAGCGGAGGCATTTACGGTTTACCGACTAATTCGGTAGATTGTGTGGCCGACTGACGGCTTCCCATCAAGACACATTCTCCATTGTGGTGATGGATTCCGACTATCAGGACGGCGAGGTGTCTGGTGTGGGTATCCTGGTTCCAGATCGATATATGAGAAGTATCCCGTAAGCTCAAAGCAATGATCAAACGACGCAGCGTTATTGGGTCTGTTGTCGGGCACATAGGTTCTGCTGGCAAGCTTGATCATAATTGGCTCATAGACTAGGGAGATGCAATCCATATATGTGCCATGCGGCGCCCGGCGTGAAAGAATTCGCTTGCGACTAGTGTTCTGTCTGATTAATTTTGATTCTAAAGAATCGGAATTGGGTAAAATATGATCTTGAGCTCTCAAGGAGTCATGATCATGCCCAGACCCGTTGCTGATTTTGTGCTTGCTCCTGCCGACAAGGCCACCTTGCAGGGCTGGCTGCGCAAGGGCTCGACGCCCAACCGCCTGGCACAACGGGCGCGCATTGTGCTTTCGCTGGCCGAGCGTGTGCCGCCCCAGGAGATCAGTGCTCAGCACGGCACCTCGGTTGCAAGCGTGTTTCGCTGGCGCACGCGCTACCAGGCTCTGGGCGTAGCGGGCTTGGACGACCTGCCGCGCCCCGGTCAGCCGCGCAAACTGTCGGCCAAGAAGGTGCGCGAGATCCTGACGCTGACCACACGGCGCATTCCGGCCGAGGCCACGCACTGGAGCCTGCGGCTCATGGCGCGCTACGCCGGCACCACGATCCACCAGGTGCAGCAAGTCTGGCAGGCAGCCGATCTGAAGCCGCACCGACTGCAAAATTTCAAGATCAGCAATGATCCTGACTTTGCTGAGAAGGTGGTCGATGTGGTGGGTTTGTACATGAATCCGCCCGAGAACGCTGTCGTGCTCTCGGTCGATGAGAAAACGCAGATCCAGGCGTTGGACCGTACGCAGCCCATGTTGCCGTTGCGTCCAGGGCAGGTCGAGCGGCGTACACACGACTACAAGCGCCACGGCACGGCCAGTCTGTACGCGGCCTTCGATGTCCTTACCGGTAGCGTCATGGGGCGCATCACGGCGCGTCACCGGGCGAAGGAATTCCTCGACTTCATGCGTCAGATCGACAAGGCAACGGATCCGGCGCTGGACCTGCATGTCATCCTCGACAACAGTTCCACGCACAAGACCGCAGAAGTGAAGGCCTGGCTTGCCAAACACCCGCGCATCAAGCTGCACTTCACACCGACGAGCGCCTCGTGGCTGAACGCGGTCGAGCGCTGGTTCGCACAGCTCGAGCGTAGAGCGCTGTATCGGGGCGCCTTCGGCAGCGTGCAGGAACTGCGTGAGGCGATTCGACAATTTATTGATGCACATAATGCCTACGCCGCAAAGCCGTTTCGTTGGACAAAGAGTGCTGAGGTCATTTTGACCAAGGTCGAGCACGCCAAATTGAGCATCGCTCATAAGAATCTAAATTAATCAGACAAGACACTAGGTTGGCTGTCGAATTTTGACGTATCGGAAGGGATGTTGTGGGTGGCGATAGTTACTCGCTACTATCGGACAAAAGCAAAAGCGCCATCATTGCCTAAGCGATGGAAACCCAGTTTTTGGGTGATATATTATCTATTCAAGGCTGAGACGGCATGTGCATAATGAATCTCTCAATAATAATCGAATAGGGGGAATCAAATTGTCTAAACACACTTTGAGGGTGGCTCATCTTATACCGAGCATGGATATAGGTGGCGTCGAGGTGGCAATTTATAAATCATATTATAAGTTAAATGATGTGATAGATTATCGCGTATTTTGGATAAGAAGGAGCGGTTCTCTAAAATCAAATCAAAAGGCGGTGTATAGGCTCATCATTGATATAATTCTAAGAAAATGGAAACCAGATATAATCATAACTTCTTTGTGGTGGGCTCATTGTCTTGGGCCTCTAGTCCGCCTTTTAAATATAAAATGGGTTGCCTTTTTTCATAGTACAAATTTTACAAATTTCTTAGATTTAATCTTTTCAAGGTACGCGTGGAGAAAGTCTAACAGTTGCTTCGTTGACTCTATGGCGACCAGAAACTTCTTCGTAAGCTATTTAGACAGAAAATCATATATTATTCCCTATGTTTTTGAGAAGCCAATGCCTATTAATGGTTATGGTGGAAGGAGTAATGATATTGTCTGGGTGGGACGAGTGGTGCGAGAAAAACGGATCGATATTTTATTCAATCTTATTTCTATAATTAATAAATATTTAGAAGAAAATAGCTATTTCTCGAGAAAAATTAATATTTGCGTAGTGCTCGCTGGCGAGCCCCCGTCTGACGTTCCTGATTTTTCGTCAATGAATAAAATTAATATAGAGATCGAAAGTAATCTGTCGAATGACGAGGTATTTGGTATCCTAAGTAATTCTCAATTATATGTTATGACGTCAGATACCGAAGGGATGTCTATGACAACTATCGAAGCGATACAAGCTGGCTGTGTGCCAGTTGTTAGACGTGTTGGGGAAGTTGCTAATTATCTAAGCAATGAAGCGTGTATAGAAATCTCGGATGTTTCTATAGCAGGGCTAAAAGTAACTGCGCTGCAAATAGTTGCGTTATTGAGAGATCGGGGGTTTTCGGATGCGATTAAAGTAAACGCACAACGCTCGATAGAGTTGTTAGGATATTATGTTGACACGCTGAAGATATCTCTTGCTGATGTAATTGATAACTGAGCTCGCGTTAATTAGTCGTCCCTGAAATATAGCTAAGATTTTGATTTAATGAGATAATATTGCCTTCTGAAGCCATCATTTCTTTCAGATTATCCTCTTCTGGGACGATTTTCTGGGAGAAACACCTCAGCACC
>Ga0180216_1004798_pt1 | contig 10099 bp, 7 predicted proteins | sample eDN3rd37CBELigMG_FD_128879 | JGI IMG/M metagenome (GOLD analysis project Ga0180216, IMG submission 128879) | Enriched Miracle-Growth compost microbial communities from Emeryville, California, USA - eDNA 3rd pass 37_C BE-Lig MG (version 2)... ...
GCCGAGTTCGTGCGCCGCCGCGGCGGCGAGGCCGTCGAGCTGCGTCAAATGCTGCTCGCGCGCGAGCACGAGTTCGGTGGCGGTGATGGCGTCGGCGAGCTGGCGCGACTCTTCGGTGATCTGCCACGCATAGACGCCGATGAAGCCGATCGCGAGCAGGATCGAGAACCACACGCCCATCATATAAAGCGAAGGCAACTCGAGCGGATCCTCACTCTCCCACGGCAACGGGTAATGCACGAACACCAGCACAGTGGCGCAGGCGATGGCGAAGCCGCCCAGCATCACCGTGAAGCGCGCGGGCAGCGCGGTTGCCGACAGCAGCACGGGCCCGAGGAAGAGAAAGGCGAAGGGGTTCTGCAGACCCCCGGTCAAGAACAGCAGCACCGCAAGCTCGGCGACGTCGAAGGCGAGCAGCCAGGCGGTGCGGTCGGGATCGAGCCGTTGCGCGGGATGGAAGCGCAGGCGCAGCGCCACGTTGAGCCAAGCCGAGAGCACGATGACGGCGAGGCACGCCCAGATCGGCAGGTCGAAATCGAGGGCGAGATAGACCACCAGCACCGCGACCGTCTGCCCGACGATGGCGAGCCAGCGCAGGCGCATCAAGGTGTCGAGACGCACGTTGCGGCGGGGGTGGTGGTGAGCAAGCTCGGGCGTTGTCATGGGGCGCACTCTAGCGGCGGGCGTGGTCCGCTCCAAACGCGACACATTGGCTTTGTCATGACGGGGCGCCGCTTCGCAGCGCCCGGCGTCACGGGTGAGCGGCTCTTGCCATTCCTGCGGCGCGGCGTCACATCTGAGGCGTCATGGACGCGCAGTACACCTCCGCCATCGCCGTCGACGGCCTCGTCAAGCGTTACAAGACCGGTACCGCCGTCGACGGCATCTCGTTCCATCTGCCGCCGGGCTCCGTCACGGGGCTGCTCGGCGGCAATGGCGCCGGCAAGACCACAACCATCGCCATGCTCATGGGGCTGGTCACGCCCACCTCGGGTACCGTGCGGGTGCTGGGCGCGCGGATGCCGGACGAGCGCTACCGCGTCCTGCATCGCATGAATTTCGAGAGCCCTTACGTCGATCTGCCGATGCGGCTGACGGTGCGGCAGAACCTGTCGGTGTTCGCGCAGCTTTACGCGGTGCCCGACATCGACGGCCGCATCCGCGAGCTCGCGTCGGATCTCGATCTCACCGATCTGCTCGACCGGCCGACCGGCAAATTGTCGGCGGGTCAGAAGACGCGCGTCTCGCTCGCCAAGTCGCTGCTCAACCGGCCGGAGGTGTTGCTGCTCGACGAGCCGACGGCCTCGCTCGATCCCGACACGGCCGACTGGGTGCGCGGACGCCTGGAGCATTTCCGCCATGCGCATGGCGCCACGGTCCTGCTCGCCTCGCACAACATGCTCGAAGTGGAGCGGCTGTGCGAGCGCGTCATCATCATGAAGCGCGGCAAGATCGAGGACGACGACACGCCGGAGCGTCTCTTGACGCGTTACGGCCGCGAGACGCTGGAGGATGTGTTCCTCGACGTCGCGCGCGGGCGGCGCCACGCAGCGGAGGCAGGGAAGTGACGAGGCTCCTTGCGTCGTATCCCTCGCCGCGAGCGCTGCGCGCATTGCTGAGCCCTCTCCCCCGAGGGGAGAGGGCGCAACGACGTCTATCGCATCATTGTGGAAGCGTCGTTCGTCAGATGGCGGAAGCCACGTCATGACTTCCTTCTCCCTCACCCGCGTCGCCGCGATGGTGCGGCGCTATTGGTATCTCCTGCGCTCGTCGTGGCCGCGCATTCTCGATCTCATTTACTGGCCGACGGTGCAGATGCTGATGTGGGGCTTCCTGCAGCTCTACGTCTCGCAGAACGACAGCTTCTTCGCGCGCACGGGCGGCGTGTTCATCGGCGCCGTGCTGCTGTGGGACATTCTCTTCCGCGGGCAGCTCGGCTTCTCGATTTCGTTCCTCGAGGAGATGTACGCGCGCAACCTCGGCAACATCATGATGTCGCCGCTGCGCCCGGTCGAGTTCATCGTGTCGCTGATGATCATGAGCATCGTGCGCCTTGCCATCGGCATGGTGCCGGTGACGATCCTCGCCATCTTCTTCTTCGACTTCAATCTGTGGTCGCTCGGCTTTGCGCTCGCGGCCTTCTTCGTCAATCTGATCCTGACGAGCTGGTCGATCGGTATCTTCGTGTCAGGCTTGCTGCTGCGGAACGGTATGGGCGCCGAAAGCCTCGCCTGGACCATCATGTTCCTGTTCCTGCCGCTCACCTGCGTCTACTATCCGGTGGCGGTGCTGCCGCACTGGCTGCAGTATGTCGCGTGGGCGCTGCCGCCGACTTACGTGTTCGAGGGTATGCGCGCGCTGCTGATCGACCACGTGTTCCGCGCCGACCTGATGATCGAGGCTTTCGCCTTTAACACCGTACTTTTCGCAGCTGCGTCATTCGCATTTCTGAAGCTTTTGCAGAGCGCGCGGGAACAGGGCAGCCTGCTGCAGACCGGCGAATAGATGAAATAGTCTTTATCCGACAGTGACTTACGTGGCGGTTGGCGTTGTAAACCCGTCCCCAAGAACTTATCTCTATGTTGACGATATGGGCGAAAACCGACAGGGTGCCGCAGTGCAAAATAGGCCGGGGCCTAAATCGATGGCGATTGGTGAATTTGACGGGGCGGCGACGCTGCCCGGCGACAGCGGATTGTTGCTCGCGACGCCCATGTACTGGTTGTACGAAATGGGTCACGCCGCGCTCAATCCCGCGCGCGCTTTGGCCGACGCCACTCGCCTGTTCTACAAGAATCCCGTCAATCCGCTCACGCACACGACCTACGGCAAGTCGATGGCCGCGGCGGCCGAGCTGTTCGAGCGCTCGACGCGCCGCTACGGCCGTCCGGAATGGATGATCGAAGACACCACCGTCGGCGGCGAGAAAGTGCCGGTGCACATCGTGCCGGTGTGGGAACGTCCGTTCTGCCGCGTGCTGCATTTCGAGCGCGCCTTCACGCGTCCGCCGCGCCGTCCGCAGCCGAAGCTCTTGATCGTCGCGCCGATGTCCGGCCACTATGCGACGCTGCTGCGTGGCACGGTGCAGGCCTTCCTGCCCAACCACGACGTCTACATCACCGACTGGCGCAACGCGCAGCTCGTGCCGCTGGCGGAAGGCCGTTTCGATCTCGACGACTACGTCGATTACATCATCTCGATGCTGCATATGCTCGGCGGCGACACGCATGTGCTCGCCGTCTGTCAGCCGTCCGTTCCCGTGATGGCGGCGGCGGCGCTGATGGAAGCCGACAAGGATCCTTACGCGCCGAATTCGATGGTGCTGATGGGCGGCCCGATCGATACGCGCATCAATCCGACGGCCGTCAACAAGCTGGCGACCACGCGCGACATCGAATGGTTCCGCAGCCACGTCATCACCAAGGTGCCGTTCCCGCATCCGGGCGTGATGCGCGATGTCTATCCGGGCTTCCTGCAGCTGCACGGCTTCATGAGCATGAACCTCGATCGTCATATCGAGGCGCACCACAATCTGTTCCTGCACCTGGTCAAAGGCGACGGCGACTCGGCGCAGAAGCACCGCGAGTTCTACGACGAATATCTCGCGGTCATGGATCTGTCGGCCGAGTTCTATCTGCAGACGGTCGACACCGTGTTCATCCAGCACGCGCTGCCCAAGGGCCAGATGACGCATCGCGGCCGGCTCATCGAGCCGGCGGCGATCGAGCGTACCGCGCTGATGACGGTCGAGGGCGAGAACGACGATATCTCCGCCGTCGGCCAGACCAAGGCGGCGCAGGATTTGTGCGTGAACCTGCCGGACGATCTGCGGGCGCATTACACGCAGCCGGGCGTCGGCCATTACGGCGTGTTCAACGGCTCGCGGTTCCGTTCCGAGATCGCGCCGCGCATTTCGGACTTCATGCTTTCGCACAACGGTTCGAAGCGCCGCAGCAGCAGCGGGACTGGCAAGCACTGATCGCGGTCCTGTGCATCGGCGAATCGTGGCACACTGGCGGCCCAGCCCGACGCCGGGCGGATGATCGCTGAAGTGCTGCCGATGTCGCTGCGCGCCCTTTTTCAGAATCGAAGCCCCGCGGAGCCCGCGGCCATCGACGTCGTCTTCCAGGACGACGTGTTCGCCGTGCGCGTACGCCGGCACCGGCAAGCGCGCCGTTACACGTTGCGCATCCACGCCGCCACCCGCGAAGTCGTTTTGACGATGCCGCCGCGCGGCAGCGTCAAGCAGGCGTCCGAATTCGCGCATAAGCACGGCGCCTGGATCGCGGCGCGGCTTGCGCGCTTGCCGCAGGCGGCGCCTTTCGCGCATGGCGCCATCGTGCCGCTGCGCGGCGTCGATCACCGCATCGAGCATCGTCGCGGCGCGCGTGGCACGGTCTGGACCGAATGCGGCGACGATGGCGCCGTGATGCTCTGTGTCGCGGGCGGCGAGGAGTATGTGGAGCGCCGCGTCCGTGACTTCCTCAAGCGCGAGGCCAAGCGCGATCTGGAGGCGGCCAGCAAAGCGGCGGCCGCTGCGCTCGGCGTAACCGTCGCGCGCGTCTCTATCCGCGACCAGACCAGCCGCTGGGGCTCGTGCTCGTCGACCGGCGTGTTGTCTTATTCCTGGCGTCTGATCATGGCGCCGCCTTTCGTGCTCGAATATCTCGCCGCGCACGAGGTCGCGCATCTGCTCGAGATGAATCACTCCCGCCGCTTCTGGCGCCTGGTCGAACGCATCTATCCCGATCTCAAGCGCGCCAAGGCCTGGCTCGACACGCACGGCGCCGAGTTGCACCGCTACGGGCTGCAAGATTGAAGCGCTGGCATCCGCTTCCCGACTAATGTAGTGGGATCGCCGTGGCCGGATGTGCACGTCGTTGTGTCCCGGCCATCCACGTCATGGACGACGGGGGTGTCCGGCCGCAGAGCCGGCATGGCGGGGAAGAACACGGATGCTGCGTCCCGACACATTCGCGCTCACAGCCTTGCTGGCTGCCCTGAGCGCATACGGGCCGCTCACCACCGACATGTATCTGTCGTCGATGCCGGACATTGCGCGGCAATTGTCGGCGACACCCGCCGCGGTGCAGTTCACCATCTCCGCTTATCTGTTCGGCATGGCCTTCGGCCAGATCTTCTACGGGCCGATCTCGGACCGCTATGGGCGTAAGCCCGTGCTGCTCGGCGCGCTCGGCATCTACAGCATTGCCGGTCTTGCTTGCGCGCTTGCGGCCTCGATCGATCTGCTGATCGCGGCCCGCATCTTTCAAGCCTTCGGCGCCGCCGGGCTGCTCGTCGTCACGCGGGCGGTGGTGCGCGATCTCTATAGCGGCGCGCGCGCCGGCCGCGAATTGTCGGTCATCGCCGCGGTGATGGCGCTCGGGCCGGTGCTGGCGCCGGTGGTCGGCGGCTTGCTGCAGACGGCGTTCGGCTGGCGCTCGGTGTTCCTCGCGCTGGTGCTGGTCGGTCTTGCCGGCATTGCCGCCGTGATCTTCCTCTTGCCGGAGACCTTGCGCGCGCGGGCGACGGACAAGTTCTCGCTCGCCTCGATGCTCAGCTCGTTCGGTGGGCTGCTGCGCCATCCGGCCTATCTGGCTTATCTCGGGCTCGGCACCTTCAGTTATGCCGGCCTGATGGTCTGGATCAGCAGCGCGGCCTTTGTGCTGCAGGATATCTACGGCCTGACGCCGTTCGGTTTCGGCGTTCTCTTTGCGCTTGGCGCGCTCGGCTACATGGCGGGCTCGACCTTCGCGGCAAGGCGCGTGACGCATCTCGGGCTCGACAAGGTGGTCGGTATCGGCAGCGCCATCCTGGTGATCGGCAGCCTCGGCATGGTGGCGGCGCTGGCGCTGACGCCGGCCTCCGCCGTCGCTCTGACGATGGCGATGGCTGTCTATACCGCCGGGCTCGGCATCGTGCTGTCGCAATCGATTGCCGGCGCGCTGACGCCGTTCCCCGACCGCGCGGGCACGGCTTCGTCGCTGTTCGGGGTGTTCCAGCAGAGCATCGCCGCCATCGGTGGCGCCGGCATCGGCCTGCTCATGGGGCACAGCGCGTGGCCGGTCGTGCTCATGATCGGCATGTTCGCCTGCCTGACGCTCGGCCTGTGGTTCGTCTCCCGCGCCGCGCGGCTGAAGGCCGTGAAGTCCTAGCGCCGGCCAAACAGGTTCTGCAGCAGATAGCCGTCGAGGCTGGCGCCGTCGCGCGCCGGCGGGGCCGCGTTGGCCGGGGCTGGCGGCGTTGCGGCCGCGGTGGCCGTCGCGGGAGGACGCGGCGCGGGCGGCGTATCGCTGCCGCCGAACAGGTTCGAGAAGATGCCGCCGCGGCTTTCGCTGCCCGGCAGATTGGCGACCGGCACGCCTTGATGCGCCGCGCGCATGAAGCGGCTCCAGATCTCGACCGGCATGCCGCCGCCCGTCACCTTCTTGGTCGGCGAGCCGTCGTCGTTGCCGAGCCAGACGCCGGTGACGAGGTTCGCCGTGTAGCCGATGAACCAGGCATCGCGGAAATCCTGTGACGTGCCCGTCTTGCCGGCGGCCGGCCATCCGGGCAGCGCCGCCTTGTGCGCGGTGCCGATGGTGAGCGTCTCGGCCATCATCGCGTTCATCATCGCCACATAGCGCGCGTCGATGATGCGCCCGAACTGCTGATTGCTGCGCGCGTAGAGCACCTTGCCGTTGCTCAGCGTGACCCGGTCGATGACGTGCGGCACGATCGCATAGCCGCCATTGGCGAAGGGCGCATAAGCGCCGACCAATTCGAGCATCGACACTTCCGACGTGCCGAGCGCGATCGATGCATTCGGCTCGAGCCTCGAGGCGATGCCGAGCCGGTGCGCGGTGCGGATCACGGCCATGGGCGTCATTTCCATGGTCAGCCGCACGGACACGGTGTTCAGCGACATCGCCAGCGCCTTGGTCAGCGTGACGGGGCCGTAGTGCTCGCGGCCGTAATTCTCCGGTTGCCAGCCTTTGATGTTGACCGGCCGGTCTTCGCGGATCGTGTCGGGCGTCAGCCCGTGTTCGAGCGCGGTGAGATAGACGAAGGCCTTGAACGCCGAGCCAGGCTGGCGCTTGGCGGCGACGGCGCGGTTGAACTGGCTTTCGGCGTAGTTGCGGCCGCCGACCATGACGCGCACCGCGCCTTCCGGCGTCATCGCGACCAGCGCGCCTTGGCCGACGCCGGCCTTGTCGCCCTTGGCGGCGAGTTCTTCGGTCAGCGCCTTCTCGGCGCTCGCCTGCAAGGCCCCATCGATGGTCGTGTAGACGATGACGTCCTGCTCGACATGGCCGATGACGTCGTTGAGCACGTCCATCACCCAGTCGGCGACGTAATTGATCGAGCCGCTGGAGGCCTGCGCGACGATCCGCGGCGGCTTGGCGAGCGCGGTCTTTTCCGTCGCGGCATTGATGAAGCCGAGTTCGGCCATCGCGGCGAGCACGATCTTGGCGCGGCTTTCCGCGGCGCCGAAATTGCGCGTCGGCGCCAGGCGCGACGGCGATTTCACCAGCCCGGCGAGCAGGGCCGCCTCGGCGACGGTGAGCTGCTTGGCCGATTTGCCGAAATAGCGCTGCGAGGCCTGCTCGATGCCGTAGGCGCCCGCGCCGAAATAGACGCGGTTGAGGTAAAGCTCCATCAGCTGCGTCTTGGAGAACTTGCGCTCCAGCCACATCGCCAGCAGCACCTCCTGCAGCTTGCGCGTCACCGTGCGCTCTTGCGTCAGGAACAGGTTCTTGGCGAGCTGCTGCGTGATGGTCGAGCCGCCTTGGGCCACACCGCGATGGAGTATGTTGGCGACGAGCGCGCGCGCGATGCCTAGCGGATCGACGCCGTAATGGTCGTAGAAGCGCCTGTCCTCGATCGCGATGAAGGCGCGCGGTACGTAAACCGGCATTTCCTTGAGCGACAGCGGCGCGCCGGCGAGATCGCCGCGGCGGGCGAGCGGGTGGCCCCCATCGTCGACGATCTCGATCGACGGCGGACGCTTGGGAATCTCCAGGGATTGGATCGGCGGCAAATGCGCGCCAACATAGATCACGGCGCCGACCGCGCCGATGCCGAGCCAGAGGCACAGCACGAGGCACCAATAGGCCATGCGGACGAGGAGGGGGCGCCGGCTGCGCTTCGACTTTTTCGATTTCTTGCGGCGGGGCGCGGGTTTGCTGCCGCCGCCCGCGGGCCGCTCACCGGCCGAGACGCGCAGCGACGGCGCCGAGTCAAAGACCGGCTCGCGGCGGCCGCCCGCTTGTCCCCGTCCCGATGCCATACGCAACCCACTACACAAACCGGCGGCGTCGCCGCGGGTCCCCGGGGCACGCTAGAACGGGCGGTTTAAGGGGGTGTTAAGCGGGGATTCGGCTTCGAAATCAGCCGGTTCCATATGACTTGGATCAAGTCGAGGAGCCCCCTGGTCAGTATTCTGTTCCGCATCTTTGAGAATGGGAACCGGCATGGACGCCAGCAATGACAAACCCCCGCGCCTGAAGGTCAGACGCGTCAGTCTCGATACCGGCCGCGAGAACGTGGTCGTGCTCTCCCGCCGGTCGGTCGCTTTGCGGCCCGACGTGTTCCGGGGCTTCTCCCGCGTCGAGCTCAAAGCGGGCGACCGCGAGCTGCTCGCGACGCTGCTGCTCACCGACGACGGCATGGTCGGCACCGACGAACTCGGTCTGTCGGAACCGGCCTTCCGCCGCTTCGGCCAGCCGGCCGGCGCGCTCGTGTCGGTGAAGCCGGCGACGCCGCCCGAAAGCCTCGATTACGTGCGCGCCAAGATCCAGGGTCATTCGCTGCAGCCGGCCGAGATCAGCGCCATTATCGACGACATCTCGCACTACCGTTACTCCGACATGGAGATCGCGGCCTTCCTGATCTCCTCGGCGAGCTTCATGACCAGCGGCGAACTGCTGGCGCTGGCGCGCGCCATGGCCGACGCCGGCACGGAGCTCAAGTGGGACCGGCCGATGATCGTCGACAAGCACTGTATCGGCGGCATTCCCGGCAACCGCACGTCGATGGTGGTGGTGCCGATCGTCGCCGCGCATGGGCTGACCATCCCGAAGACCTCCTCGCGCGCCATCACCTCGCCGGCCGGCACAGCCGACACCATGGAGGTGCTGGCGCGGGTCGATCTCGGCGTCGATGAAATGCGTGAGGTGGTCAATACGTGTCACGGCTGTCTGGTGTGGGGCGGACACGTGAACCTGTCGCCGGCCGACGACATCCTGATCTCGGTCGAACGCCCGCTTTCGCTCGATACGCGCGAGCAGATGGTCGCCTCGATCATGTCGAAGAAGCTCGCCGCCGGATCGACGCATTTGCTGATCGATCTGCCGGTCGGGCCCTCGGCCAAGCTCACGACCGCGATGGACGCGATGCGGCTGCGCAAACTGTTCGAGTTCGTCGGCGACCGCTTCGGCATTGCCGTCGAGGTCATCACCACCGACGGTCGCCAGCCGATCGGCAACGGCATCGGACCGGTGCTGGAAGCGCAGGACGTGATGGCCGTGCTGGCGAACGATCCCATGGCGCCTCAGGACTTGCGGGAGAAGTCGTTGCGTCTTGCGGCGCATATTCTCGACTACGATCCGGAAATGCGCGGCGGCAAGGGCTACGTGCGGGCGCGCGAACTGCTCGACAGCGGCGCCGCGCTCAAGCAGATGTACAAGATCATCGATGCGCAGGGCCCGTCGGGGTGCTCCACGGCGGTGGGGCCGTTCACCGCGGACATCAAGGCCGCGCATGACGGCGTGGTGCGGGCCATCGATTGCCTGCGCTTCAATCGCCTCGCGCGCAGCGCCGGCGCGCCGATCGACAAGGGCGCCGGCATCAAACTGTTCAAGAAGATCGGCGATCATGTCGAGCAGGGCGAGCCGCTCTATCGCATCCATGCGGTCGAGCAGGCCGAGTTCGATCTCGCCGTCGCTGCGGCGAACGTCGATTCCGGCTATGCGATAGGCCCGCGCGAAGGTGGGAGAACGGCGTGAGCGGCGCTGTCCTTCAATGCCTGCCGGAGGCGGCGGGCGACGCCGCGCGGCTGGCGGACAGGCTCGGCGTGCCGTGCCATGTCATCGACGTGCATCGCTTTCCCGATGGCGAA
>Ga0180216_1004801_pt1 | contig 10096 bp, 9 predicted proteins | sample eDN3rd37CBELigMG_FD_128879 | JGI IMG/M metagenome (GOLD analysis project Ga0180216, IMG submission 128879) | Enriched Miracle-Growth compost microbial communities from Emeryville, California, USA - eDNA 3rd pass 37_C BE-Lig MG (version 2)... ...
GAATGCCCGCCCGCCACCGGGATGCCGGCGTCGGCGCAGACCGAGGCGCCACCGGCCAGGATGCGCCGCACCACTTCCGGCGCGAGCTTGCCGAGCGGCATGCCGAGAATGGCCAGCGCCAGGATCGGCGTGCCGCCCATGGCATAGACGTCCGACAGCGCATTGGTGGCGGCGATGCGGCCGAAATCCCAGGGGTCGTCCACCACGGGCGTGAAGAAGTCAGTCGTGGCGACCAGCGCCTGCTCGTCGTTCAGCCGGTAGACCGCCGCGTCGTCGCCCGTCTCCGTCCCCACCAGAAGCGCCGGGAAGGCACGTGCGGCCGCCGTCTTCGCCAGCAGCGCCTGCAGAACCGAAGGCGCCAGCTTGCAGCCGCAGCCGCCGCCATGGGCAAGCGCGGTGAGGGGGATCTCGACATCGGCCATGAATCTTGTCCTCTTGCGGTCAGGCAGGCGCTGATCTGGATGCGGGATGGCATGGTGAGCAGGGAAGCGGAGCAGGACGGGAATGAAACCCTGGCCCGGGGGTTGCGCACCCTGCCACAGGTGCAGCGATTGCTGGAAATGCCCGACGCGCAGCCGCTGATCCGGGAGTTTTCGCGGCCCGCGGTAACCGCGGCCTTGCGCGCCACGCTCGATCACGTCCGCGCGACGTTGCGGGGCGGCGGCGTGGCGCCGGAACCTGTTGCCCTGATCGCGGAGGTGCATCGTCGCCTCCTTGAGGGGCGCCGCCCCGTGCTGCGTCGTGTCATCAACGCCTCGGGCATCGTGCTGCACACCAATCTCGGGCGCGCGCCCCTGGCCGCGGAGGCGGTGGAAGCGGCCGCCGAAGCGGCGCGCGGCTATTCCAACCTGGAATTCGATCTGGTGGCGGGCGGTCGTGGTGCGCGCGGCCAGGGTGTCGAGCCGCTCCTGTGTGCGCTGACCGGCGCCGAGGCGGCACTCGCGGTGAACAACAATGCTGCCGCCGTGCTGCTGGCGCTGAGCGCGCTGGCGGGTGGCGGCGAGGTGATCGTCTCGCGCGGGGAGCTGGTGGAGATCGGCGGCGGCTTCCGTATTCCCGATGTCATCCGCCAGGGCGGTGCGAGGCTCGTCGAGGTCGGCAGCACCAACAAGACGCGGCTGGCCGATTATCGTGCCGCCATCACTGGCGAGACGCGCATGCTGCTCAAGGTGCACCGCAGCAACTTCCGCGTCCTCGGCTTCACCGCCGAGGCCTCGGTCGGCGAGCTGGCGGCCCTGGCGCGCGAGCATGGGCTGCTGGTGATGGAGGATCTCGGCAGCGGCACCCTGGCCGACCTCCGTCCGCTGGGCCATCGCCACGAGCCCACCGTGCCGGAAGCCCTGGCGGCAGGCGCCGATCTCGTCGCCTTCAGCGGCGACAAGCTGCTCGGTGGCCCGCAGGCTGGTGTGCTGGTCGGCCGGCGCGCGGCCATCGATCCCTTGCGCCGCCATCCGCTGTTGCGGGCGCTGCGGTTGGACAAGATGACCCTGGCCGCCCTGGAGGCGACGCTGCGCCTGCATCGTGACGCGCCGTCGCGCCTCCCCGTCCTGCGCATGCTGGGCCAGAGGGAAGCCGATCTGCAGGGCCGCGCCGAGCGGCTGGCCGCGTTGCTGGACGGCGTGGCGGAGGCGGAGGTCGTGCCGAGCGAGGGCTACGCCGGCGGCGGCGCCCTGCCCGGCGAGGGTGTCGCCAGCCGAGCTGTCAGCCTCGCCATTCCCGGCTTGACTGCAGAAGAGGCTGCGCGCCGGTTGCGGAACCATCATCCGGCTGTGGTGGGCCGCATCGCCGGCGGGCGGCTCCTGCTGGACATGCTGGCCGTCAGTGAGGCCGAACTGCCGGAGATCGACGCCGCCGTGCAGCAGGCGAGGGCGGGCGCATGAGCCGCCTGCTGCTCGGCGCCATCGGCCATGTGGACCATGGCAAGACCGCCCTGGTGCGTGCCCTGACCGGCATGGATACCGACCGCCTGCCGGAGGAGAAGCAGCGCGGCATCTCCATCGCGCTGGGCTTCGCGCATTTCACGCTCGGCGCCGATCCGGGGACGGTGGTGGACATCATCGACATGCCCGGCCATGAGCGCTTCGTCCGCACCATGGTCTCGGGCGCCACCGGCATCAACGCGGTGCTGCTGGTGGTGGCCGCCAATGAAGGCATCAAGCCGCAGACCGTGGAGCATGTGGACATCGCCGCCCTGCTGGGGCTGAAGCGTGCCGTCATTGCCATCAGCAAGGCGGACCTGGTGGCGCCGGAGGTCGCGGCGGCGGTGGCGCGGGAGGCCGCCGCCCTCGCGGCCCGCACGGGCTTTCGGGGGCCGCCGCCGGTCCTCACCGCCGCCACGACGGGGGAAGGGATCGCGGCACTCCGGGCGGCGATCAGCGCCGTGCTGCAGGAGGCCGAGCCGGTGAAGGCCGATGGGCTTCCCTATCTGCCGATCGACCGCGCCTTCAGCATCGCCGGCCATGGCACCGTGGTGACGGGTACGCTGCGGGGCGGCCCGCTCTCGCCCAGCGACGAGATCGAACTGGCGCCCGGCGGCATGGAACTGCGGGTGCGCGGCCTACAGGTGCATGGCGCGCGTGTGGCGGTGGCGCAGCCCGGCCAGCGCGTGGCGGTCAACCTGCGCGGCGCCGAGACGGCGCAGGTGCCGCGCGGTGCGGCGCTCGTCACCCGGGGTGCGCTGCCGCCTTCCACCTGGCTCAGCGTGGCACTGCGCGCGGTGGAGAGCGCGCCGCCGCTGCGCACCACCACCCGGCTGCGCCTCCTGCTCGGCACGCAGGAGGTCGAGGCACGGCTGCGCCTGCTGGACCGTGAGGTGCTGGAGCCGGGCGAGAGCGCCCTGGCGCAGCTGCATTGCGCCGCGCCGATTGCCGTCCCAGCGCGGGAGCGCTTCGTGCTGCGCATCGCCTCGCCGGCGCGGACCGTGGCCGGCGGGGAGATTCTGGAAGCCGAGACAGCCCGGTTGCGGCGCCACGCGCCGGCGGTGCTGGAACGACTCGCCGCCCTGGCGGGCGCCACCCTGCCGCAGGTGGTGGCGGAGGAAGTGGCGCGGGCGGGCGCCGCGGGGGTGGCGCTGGGGCGGCTCGCACGGCTCTCGGCGCTGTCGCCGGCGCGGCTGGCCGAGGTGTTGCTGGCGCTGCCGGTGGTCGTCACCCGCGGAGGTGTGGCCGTGACGCGGGAGGCCTTCGAGGTGGCGATGGCGCGGCTGCCGCGCCTGCTCGCCGCGCAGGCCGAGAGTGTGCCGCGCGACAAGCTGCGTGCCCTCCTGCCGGAAGCGGGCGAGGCGGTGCTGGAGGAGGTGGTGGCCCGCCTCGTCGCCGCGGGCACGCTGCGGCAGGAAGGCGGCGCGGTGCGGGTGCCCCGTCCGGCGCAGGAGCAGGCGCACGCGCGGCAGGAGGCCGCCTTGGCCGCGCGCTTGGCCGAGGCCCTGCGCCAGGGCGGCCTGAGCCCGCCCGACGCCAGTTCTATCGCGCCCGATCCGCAGGCGCGGCGCGTGCTGGAGAAGCTGGTGCGCGCCGGCATCATCGTTCGCGCCCCCGATCGGGTGCAGAAGCGTGAGGTGCTGTTCCACCGCGATGCCGTGGCGGCCGCGCAACGCCTGCTGGCGCCCCTGTTGGCGCAGCCGCCCGGGTTGCTGGTCAAGGAGGCGGGGGCGGCGCTCGGCATCTCGCGCAAGTACAGCGTGCCGCTGCTTGAGCATTTCGACGCCATCCATTTCACCCGTCGCATCGAGGATCGCCGCGTGCTGGCGCATCCGGGCTGAGCCGGTGTAGGGAAGGGGATGGAGGCGATCGGGGTCTGGTGGCCCTCCTGGTCTTCAAAACCAGTGGCCCGTTCAGAGCGGGTGGTGGGTTCGATTCCCATCCGCCTCCGCCATAAAAGAAAGGTCGGGGGAAGGAATTCCCCCGAACCCCCATCTTCTTTCTGTCAGTTTGGCGCGGCGCTTCCCGCCAGCGCGGGAAACTTGAAGAAAAGAGAAGGGAGCCTGGGGGAATTCATTCCCCCAGCCTTTCACCGCCGGAACCACCGCGACCGCCGCTTCGGCAGGTTGCGCGGCTGGGTGAACCGGAAGCTGACATCCGGCCGGTTCGCCGACTCATCCCCCGCTGCCATGATGGAGACGCGGAGCGTGGCGCTGCCCGCCAGTGTGGCGAGGCCCGCCAGGGTGGACAGCATCGGCGAGCGGCCACGCGCCAGCGAGACGGCGTAGAGCCCCATCGGCAGCAGCGTGCCCAGGCCGGTCGCGCCCAGCTTCTCCACCTTGCCCCATTCGCCGTTGAGTGCCGGCGCGACGCCTGTCCTGCGATAGGTGTTGTGCGAGACACAGGTGGCGGCGAGTTCCGCAGCCAGGGCCAGCAGCGCCACCTTGTCCAGCGTGCGACCCATCCGCCCGGTATTGCCCAGAGCGAGCGCGGCGGCGCCGGCGGCGAGGGAGGAACTGCCGAAGCGCACCGCCATGCTCTGCGGCGCGGCGGCCCAGAGCGGGGTGGAGGTCGCGGAGAGCAGGGCCGCCGTATAGGTCGTCATCCCCGCGCCGGCCACGGCGGCGGGAAGCTGGGTGGCGCGCGCGGTGCGGCGCAGCCAGGGGAAGCGTGGCATCCAGCGCGCTGCCTCGGCCGCCAGGGTGCCGAGCGCCGAGAAGGCGCTGAAGCTCACCAGGATCCAGCTGCCGAGGGACATCGGCGACGTGCCCTTGACGAGGCGCAGCATGTTGTAGAAGCGCTGCGGCGTGTGCAGGTCGTAGATCAGCAGGCTGGTGCCGAGGGTCGGCGCCAGCATGGAGAGGAAGCGCCCGCGCCGCACCACCGGCGCCGCCTCGTGCCCGCGGGCCCGATCGGCGATGGCGGAGAGCAGCGCCGCCGCGCCGGACAGGCCGCCGATGAAGATATAGGCCCCCACCACCCAGTTGTTGAACGGCGCGGCCTTGAGCTGCGGGCGGCCGTAATAGGTTGGCCCATCCCAATGGGCACTCCGGCCCGGGGCGGAGGCCTGGGAGGCCGAGGGCGGCACCCTGGGCTGCTCCTGCGGGCCAAGTTCGCTGGCGAGGCGCTCGGACATCGGCTTCTCCTCAGTCGCGGCCCGAGAGAATGGCGAAGGCGGCGAGCGCCAGCCCGGCCATGGCGGCGAGGCCCGTGCCCAGACTGGGCGCGACTCGGTTCGCAGCGCGCGTCGGCGCCGGCGGAAGGTTGTAGGTCTCCGGCCGGTCGGTCAGCAGGAAGAAGGCGTTGAGGTGGCCGAGATCGCCGGTCGCGCCGGGGCTGCCCGGCGCGCCGTAGAGATAGGCATTCGCCGCGCCCAGCTCATGCAGCTGCGCGACCCGCTTCTCCGCGCGCTCCTGCAGGTCCTCCAATTCACCGAACTGGATGCTGTCGGTCGGGCAGGCCTTGGCGCAGGCCGGCTCCAACCCGCCCTTCAGCCGGTCATAGCAGAGAGTGCATTTGTGCGCCTTGCCGTCGAGTTCGCTGAGGTCCACCACACCGAAGGGGCAGGCGGGCACGCAATAGCCGCAGCCGTTGCAGATGTCCTGCTGCACCACGACGGTGTCGAACTCCGTGCGGAACAGGGCACCGGTGGGGCAGGCCTCCAGGCAGGGCGCGTTGTGGCAGTGCTTGCACACGTCGCTCATCATCAGCCAGCCGCTCTGGAAGGGCGCCTGCGTGTTGTCGCGCACGCCGCAGGCGCCGGCCTTCTCGATGAAGTTCACGTGCCGCCAGGAATTGGCGGAGAGCGCGCCGGTGTTGTCGTAGCTCTGCCCCGTCAGCCCGATATTGTCGGCGGGCAGGTTGTTCCATTCCTTGCAGGCCACTTCGCAGGCCTTGCAGCCGATGCAGAGCGTAGTGTCGGTGAAGAATCCGTAAGACTTGCCGGGCTCGATGCGCACGCCCGCAGTCAGCTCGGACTCGTTCGGAATCATTCTGTCGAGGCGGGATTGCGGTTCTTCCGCGGCGCGGGCGGGCATGTCCATGGCGGGTTTCCTCAGGCGGCGGGCATCTCGGAGCGTTCCACCGAATGGGCGACGAAGCCGATCAGATTCCTTGCCGGCGTGTAATGCACGCGCACCCGCGCCTGATGGTGCTGCAGCGGCGGAAGCTGGTCCGGCTCCACCGCCGCCCTGTGGCTGAGCAGGAACAGATGCGAGACGCCATCATCATCCGTGAGTTGGAAGCGGCCTTCCTGCACGATGGTGACGACACCTTCCATGGTTCTCATCGCGACCGGCCCGGAGAGTTGCACGCGCAGCAAAGGGAAAGCCATGCGGCGTCCGAAGTTGCACAACCCCGACCGGCGGGGTCGGCGAGGGCAGCGCAGGCCTGGGTATGATGCCAGGATCGTGAAGCGCGGCCGCGGGGCGGCCCGGTTGCCGGCCTGCAACCGCCTGTGCCCTTCTTCGCTTAGGCGGGAGACGCGGTGCTTCTCCGGAACGCTCCTCCGGGGCCGCCGCGCGATGCGCAGGAGGAGGAAGCCGATGAAGAAGATACGTCGCGACCTTGCCGGTCGTGTCTCCGGTTTCCTGCGCGACTGGTCCCTGCCGCGGCAGCTCGCCGGCCAGAGCGTGATGTCCGAGGCGGCGAAGAGCCATACCTCCAGGGCACTGCGCCCGCGCCTGGAGGAGGCGGATACGGTGGGAACCAGCATCTGCCCCTTCTGCGCCGTCGGCTGCGCGCAGCTCGTCTATGCCAAGAATGGCAAGCCCATCCATATCGAGGGCGATCCGCGCAGCCCGGTGAACCAGGGCACCCTCTGCCCGAAGGGCGCCGGCACGTTGGGCGTGCTGCTCAGCCCCGAGCGCATCAACCACGTGCTCTACCGCGCCCCCCATTCGGACCATTGGGAGCAGAAGCCGCTGGACTGGGCGATGGAGCGCATCGCCTTCCTCACCAAGCGGACACGCGACGAGACCTTCGCCGAAACCCTGCCGGATGGCCGGGTGATCAACCAGACGCTGGGGCTTGGCTCCCTCGGCGGCGCCACGCTGGACAATGAGGAAAACTACCTCATCAAGAAGCTGTTCGGCGGTGGCCTCGGCATGGTGAACATCGAGAACCAGGCCAGAATCTGACACTCCTCCTCGGTGCCCAGTTTGGGCACCTCCTTCGGTCGTGGCGCCGCCACCATGTCCCTCTGGGACCTGGCGAATTCCGACTGCATCGTGGTGATGGGCTCCAACATGGCGGAGAACCACCCGATCGCCTTCCGCTTCGTGGTGGAGGCGAAGCAGCGCGGCGCGACCGTGATTCACGTGGACCCGCGCTTCACGCGCACCTCGGCGCTGGCCGATATCCACGCGCCGATCCGCTCGGGCTCCGACATCGCCTTCCTCGGCGGGATCATCCGCCACATCCTGGAGAACGACCTCTGGTTCCGCGACTTCGCGCTGAACTACACGAACCTCGCGCATATCATCGAGGATGGATACGAGGACGCGGAACAGGGCGACGGCATCTTCTCCGGCTTCGAGGAGGCGAGCGGCACCTACAAGCACGACACCTGGCAGTACAAGGGCAAGGTGGTGCCTTCCTCCATCGCCGAGCACCGCGTGCAGACGAAGGGGAAGGGCGACGGCGAATCCCAGGGCATGTCGGACAGCCCGCCGCCTGAGGACCGCACGCTGCAGCACCCGAACTGCGTCTACCAGATCATGCGCCGGCACTATGCCCGCTACACGCCGGAAATGGTCGAGCGCGTCACCGGCTGCCCGAAGGAGACCTTCCTGAAGGTGGCCGATGCGTTGGCGCGCAACTCCGGCCGCGACCGCACGGGCGCCTTCTGCTACGCGGTGGGCTGGACGCACCACACGGTGGGCGTGCAGATCATCCGCGCTGCCACCATCATCCAGGGCCTGCTCGGCAATGTCGGGCGCCCCGGCGGCGGCATCCTGGCGCTGCGCGGGCACACCAGCATCCAGGGCAGCACGGATATCCCGACGCTCTACAACATGCTGCCGACCTATCTGCCGCAGCCCAACGTCTTCCACGAGCATGCCACCTTCGAGCAGTTCCTGAAGGTCGAGACGCCCGAGACCGGCTGGTGGCACAACCTGCCAAAATACATGATCAGCCTGCTGAAGGCCTGGTACGGCGAGGAATCCCGCGCTGACAATGAATGGGGCTACCAGTTCGTCCCCAAGCTGACCGGCGATGTCTCGCAGCTGCCGATGACGCTGGCGATGAATGACGGCCTGATCAAGGGCCAGTTCATGCTGGGGCAGAATCCGGCGGTGGGGGCCGTCAATTCCGAGCTGGTGGAGCGCGGCTTCGCGAAGCTGGAATGGATGGTGGTGCGCGACTTCGCCCTGACCGAGACAGCGAATTTCTGGAAGAACGGCCATCGCGTCCGCAAGGGCGAGGTGCGGCCGGAGGAGATCGGCACCGAAGTCTTCTTCCTGCCCACCGCCCTCGCTGGGGAGAAGGACGGCACCGTCACCAATACCAGCCGCCTCGTGCAATGGCATGACGTGGTCTGCGAGGCACCGGGCGACAGCCGCTCCGACCTCTGGTTCATCTACCACCTTGGCCGGCGGCTGAAGGAGCTCTATGCCGACAGCAAGGCGCCGCGCGACCGCGCCATCCAGGCGTTGACCTGGGACTATCCGCTGCGCGGCCCGCGCCAGGAGCCGGATGCCGAGGCCGTGCTGCGCGAGATCAACGGCTATACCGTGGCCGACCGCAAGCAGATCGATTCCTTCCAGAAGCTCAAGGACGACGGCTCCACCGCCTGCGGCGGCTGGATGTATTGCGGCGTCTATCCAGCGGAGGGCGTCAACAAATCCCGCTCCCGCGTCCCCGACAAGCCGGGCGGCCCCGGCAGCCATGCGGACTGGGCCTTCGCCTGGCCGGCCAACCGGCGCACGCTCTACAACCGCGCCTCCGCCGACCCGGAAGGCCGGCCCTGGTCCGAGCGCAAGAAGATGATCTGGTGGGATGAGGCGAAGGGCGAATGGACCGGCACCGACGTGCCGGACTTCACCAAGGATCTGCGCCCCGACTACCGGCCGGACTGGAGCAAGCATCCGAAGGGCATGGAGGCCCTCAGCGGTGCCGATCCCTTCATCATGGAGGCCGACGGCAAGTGCATGCTCTTCGTGCCTTCCGGCCTGAAGGACGGGCCTTTGCCGACGCATTACGAGCCCATCGAGAGCCCGGTCCGCAACCCGCTCTACGGCCGCCAGATGAATCCGGCGGCGCATCTCTGGCAGCGCCCCGGCAACGAGCTGCACGCGCCGGAGGACCCGAACTATCCCTATATCCTCACCACCTACCGCCTGACAGAGCTGCATTGCGGCGGCATCATCAGCCGGGTGGCGCCGCATACGGCGGAGCTGCAGCCCGAGGCCTTCGTCGAGATCCCGCCCGAGCTGGCGCGCGCGCTGGGCATCCGCCACCTGGACTGGACGGTGCTCTCGACGCTGCGCGGCGCGATCGAGGTGCGTGCCCTGGTCACGGAGCGCATCCGGCCCTTCACCGTCGCCGGCCGCACCGTCTATCAGGTGGGCATGCCCTGGGTCTTCGGCTGGGAGGGCTATGCGCGAGGCGACGTGGCCAATGTGCTGCTGGCCATCACGGGTGACGCGAACACCAGCATTCACAGCACGAAGGCGATCACCTGCAACCTGCGCCCCGGCCGGCTGGCGCGCCCGGTGAGGGCTGCGGAATGAGCGATGAATCGGCGGGCCGCCGCGCCCTGGAGGCGCTGGACAAGGCGCTGGAGAAGAAGCCGCACAAGGACGACCATGCCCTGACCGCCGCCACCGAGGGCCTCTGCGCCTGGCGGGATGGCCTTATCGCGCGGCAGCGTGGCGGCGAGGCGAGCCCGGAGCTGCGCGAGCGGCTGACCCGGCTCAATTCAGTCATCAGCGTGGTGGTGGGCAGCCACTTCCCCCTGGGGGGGACTCCTTGGGAAGAACTGCAGAAGGCGCGCGACTGGTTGGCCGAGCTACTGGAGGCGGCCTGAGGCAAAAGGCTGGGGGACTGTCCGAGGCACTGCCTCGGACAGTCCTCCAGGCCCCCATCTTTTTTCTTCGAGTTGTCCGCGCTCACGGCCCGCACAGCGCCAGACTGACAAAAGAAAGAAGGGGGTTTGGGGGAATTCATTCCCCCAA
>Ga0180216_1004802_pt1 | contig 10093 bp, 14 predicted proteins | sample eDN3rd37CBELigMG_FD_128879 | JGI IMG/M metagenome (GOLD analysis project Ga0180216, IMG submission 128879) | Enriched Miracle-Growth compost microbial communities from Emeryville, California, USA - eDNA 3rd pass 37_C BE-Lig MG (version 2)... ...
AAAAACACCCCCCCCCCCCCCCCCCCCCCCCCCTTTCTCAGTCATTCTATATACTTAGCGTCCTCTAGCCGCCACCACACCGACGGGTCGTACCGCGAATGAGCGGGACCAGGTGCGACGGCAGCAGGTGGCCGTCCTTGGCCAACAGCGCAAACGCGCGCGAGTTGGTGTCCACGTGCGCCTCCGTCAGGTGCTTCCAGAACCTGGGCGACACGTCTCCACGCGGGTGCGCGTGAACCGCACAGCGGTGAGCGTCTGGCCTTGCGCGGCCTGGGCCCCAACGCAACCCCGGCGCACCGGCTGAACTGGGCGTAGGTGACGAGGCCCCGGTCGCGCGTGTCGATGGCCATGAAGAGGTGGCGCGCAAAGAAGCGCGTCAGGCCGCAGATGACCGCGACGCCGTCAAACTGGTCCAGCCGCAGACCCTGCTCCCCAAAGAGCGGCTTTGTGCGGATCTGGGACAACGCACGAGACGGTTGCGAGTGGCGAAATGTTAGCCATTGACGCTGCCGTGATGCGGCACGCCTGGCCTGCCCCGGCCGGCAAAGGGCCCGTACCAGCACGACGCGCCGCTTTTCCCGCTCGGCGGCGACGGTGGCGGGGTCGGCGCCGCCGGGGAAGTAGAACCGCGGGATGGACGCGGCGGCCGTGGGTGCTGCCGCGGTGGGTGCGGCGGCGGAGGCGCGGTCTAGCGGCAGGCCGCGCGCGACGGGCTTGGGCGAGAAGAGTCCCTTGCCGAGGGCCGCCTCCGACGCCGGCACGGTCGGGGTGGCGACCGCAAAGTTCTCCTTGTCGGCGGACAGGTCCCCGGTGGCGCCACCCATGGCGTTGGGCTGCTGGGGGCTCTTTTGCAGCTGTGCGAGCGCCAGCGTCGAGCCTGGGCGGCGCCCCAGCGTGACCAACGTCGATCGAGCAGGGCTGCGCGTGAGCACGGAGCATATCCCAGAGATTCATACTCTTTCGGTATACTCGTACTGTGGGGGAACCGCTCCGGCGACTTGAGGAACTCGACGATGGAGATGCTGGGCGTCGTCAGCGTGACGTGCCGCGCGCCAAAGGGGCTGCGGATGCCCTTGGTCGGCGAGCTCAAGACGCCGTAGCTGCTCGGGCTGGCGTTCAGGTCTGCCAGGCAGCGCCACCGAGATGGACATACGGGCCGCTGGCGCGGCAGGTGAGTGCTTTTCCTCAACCCTAGTCAGCCCCCCCCGCCTCAGTCTGCGTTGCCCTACCGCGGGGCCGCAGGCCGCCGGCGGAGCGCGGGCTGGCTGGCGGCGGGGTGCCCATGGCCTCGGCCGCTGCCGGCGCGAGGCGCGCCGGCGACGTGGGCGGAATCGGGTGCAGCACAGGCGAGCCCGGCGGCATGCCGGTCATGGAGGTGTCCATGAAATCCGACTCGTCGAGCGCGTCGACGCCGTCCAGCTGGTCCGACGCCGGCCGCGGCGCGCCGTTGCCGTTGTCGGCGCGGACGCCGCCGTTGCTGGTTGCCCACGGCCGGTGCGTCCGCGGCGGTGTCATGGGCGGCACAATGTCCATCGCATCGGTCGCCATGGTCGCTGCTCGGCGGGCGCCGCTGCCTCCGTCGTTCGGTGGTGCGGATGGGTATACAGGGCTGTCTGGCGGTCGTTATTGGTGCCGTGCCGTGCCTTCTTCGCCGTGTCGGTGGCCGCGTCTGCTGTGCTGATGCCCACGACGCGGTCAATCCGTTGCCCTCAGCGTCGCTCGCTGTCCACCGTCTTCCTCAGCCTTCTTTTCGTCTTCTTCGTCAGCAGCGTTCTCTGCGTCCTCCTCCTCCTCTTCTTCTTCTTCGTCGTCGTCTCTGTCGTCGTCGTCGGCTCAGCGTGCGCTCTTCCTCCACCCAAAAACCGTTTCAGTCTGCTCGCTCAGCAGAGTCGTCCACGCGCACCCATTTCTGCCCCTCCGCCACGCACTGCTCATACCCCCATTCCACCTCACTCCACCACCCCTCACCCCATTCTGCCACTGTTCCGCCACAGATCAGCGCCCGTCCACCCTCTTCCACCCCGCCGACCGTTACGCCCACGCAGCCGCGCCCACAGTAACAAGGCGCTTCACCGCAGCCAACCGCTCCAGAAAGAAGCGTAACGGTGTGCCAATGACGTCATAGGTATGGGGAGCACCACTCATGGCTGGGAAGTGTATGGCGTTGGTGCGGCGTCCGGATTGGCGCCAAACTGCGGATCCCCATAAAAAGAGAGCGGGCGACAACGAGGACAACGAGGACGAGGACGACGACGAGGACGAGGACGAGGACGACGAGGACGAGGACGACGAGGACGACGAAGACGGCGAGGACGAGGAGGACGACGAGGAGGAGACACAGATCGTGGACGAAGAGCTGACGACACGCGGGCCTCGACGTGGCACGAACAGACGGCAAGAGCGCCAACGACAGCAGTCCGCTTCGTTTCAAAGTCGGCCACGCGCCGATCTACCGCCATGGACACCTCCTACGACGCCTCGCCGCAGGCCGGCCGGCAGCTGACCGAGGCGGCCGGCGGAGGGGCGGCCACTGGCATGAATCCGTTGGCCACGAGTACCTACCCGTTTGCGGCCAGCACGTACCCGCTGGCGGCAAGCACGTATCCAATGGGCGCGAGCGCGCTCCCGTTCGGCGCCAGCGCTACTGCCGCCGCGGACGCGGCCGCCGCGCCGTTCCGCGCGTCGCTGGCGATGCTCTCGCCGACGCGGCCCGAGCCCGCGCTGGCGTCGGCGCTCGGGGCGTCCATGGCCGCCGGTGCCGTTCCGGCGCTCGCAGGGACGTCCTTCATCGGCGCGACCTCCGAGGCGCAGCTGTTCAAGGCGGCCACGGACCAAGAAAAGGTGCGGGCGCTGGCGCTCGGGCACGCGAAGCACTGTCGAGAGGGCTAAGCAGTGCACCAACCGTGGCGGTGTTTTCTAGCGGGGGCCGCGACGGTAGCTGCTGGCCGAGGCGCGCAAGGAGAACTTTAGCCTCAGGCTGCGGATCTACTTTCTCGAAGACCGCCTTATGCGCACCGCCGACGAGTCGCTGGACGACGTGCTGCGCGAGGTCAGGAGATTGGCGCCGCTGGTACGGCTGGCCGGAGTTCGCTGGCTCACCGAAAGCACGCTTGTGCGTTGGCCGATCTCTGCTCGCTGCAGAACGTCGAGCTCAAGGTGCAGCTGGAGAACACGACGCTGGAGCGCGAGAACTACCGTCAGCTGCTGCTCGAGTCGCAGCGCGGTACGATGCGCCGCCCGCGCCACCAAGGCAATCTGCACGAGCGCTACTAATTGAGAGCCTGTCGTCCATCGGATTTGGGGGGAGATGCGCGCAGCTGTGGAGGCGCTGCGCCGCGGAGGCGCGCGGCCGCCTGGGTATGGCGGATGCCGCAGCGCCCCGAGTGGTCGGTTGTACATTGCCCTAACCATGACTGCTTCCCTCATACTTGAAGGGGCCCCGACACAGCGAGATCCCCCCAGAAGCGGCGGCGACGATCGAGGAGCTGAAGAAGCAGGTGGCGGCGCTGGAAGCGCACAAGGCGGCGCTGGTCGAGGAGCGCGACGCGCTTGCCGCGCAGGCCCAGGCGGCCGAGCAGTCTGTGCAGACCGCCGTGGACGCCGCGCTGGAGCGCGACCGCCTGCGTGAGCAGCTGGCCGCCCTTCAAGCCACGGTACGCGACGCCGAGGCGGTGGCGGTGGAGCGAGACCGCCTGCGCGCGGAGCGCGACGAGCTGGAGCGCGCGCACACGGCCGCCCTGCACGAGCGCGAGCATTTGGCCCGAGAGCGCGACCAGCTGCGGACGCAGCATGACCACGCCGTCCGCGAGCGCGACCGCCTGCGCGAGCAGCACGACCGCGCCATCGCCGAGCGTGACCAGGCGGCAGCCGCCGTGCAGCGGATCACCGACGAGCGCGACGAGCTGCGCGTCCAGCGCGACGCCCAGGTCGCCAGCCGCCGGGCCGATGCGGCGGCGGCGGCCACCGAGGCCGACCGGCTGCGAGCGCAGGTCGCGGCCCTCCAGCAGCAGGCGACGTCCCGGCCGGCGCCGGCGTCGCCGTCGCAGAGCGAGCGGTAAGTAAAGGCGCACGGGAGAGCAGCACGCACAACCCGTGCTCGCTAACGTGGCAGCTGCCCCGCTATGCAAAGTTCAACCTACGTAGGGTGCGGCGTGCGGAGGCCGAGCAGCAGCGGCTCCGGGACGAGCTGGCGGCGCTGCGTGCCGAGCACGAGCAGACGGTCGCGGTGCTAGCCCGGTACCGCGCCGAGACCGAGGGCCACCACCAGGCCATCCAGAACGCGCGCGAACGACTGCGCCGCGTCATGACGTCCTTTGACGACCGCGTGGCGCAGGCGCGGCGGGACGCCGAGGCTCAGTTCAACGAGCGCGTCCAGCTGGTACGCCACTCTGCGCTGGGCGCCGAAGGCGCAGGTTGGTCGCGCAACTAATCGCTGTCTGTGGCTCACAAGAGCGTGGCGCATGCGACCAGCTGGAGCGCCAGTACGAGGACCGGCTCGCCGCGTACGCCACGACAGCACCCCGAGGCCATTGGGCCCGGATCCGCCCAGCTCACGTACCGCGAATCGTCCGTTCCGGGATCCCGTCGCGCAGGCTCAACGCCGGATCCAAGGTCGCAGGACCCTCGCAAACGGAGCTGCAGCTGCGCGAGCAGCTCCGACGCGAAGGCGAGCGGGTTCAAGAGATGGCGCAGCAGGTCGGCAAAAGCGTTGCTTTGGAACCAAGAGAACGGCGGCTAGCTGCTGACGCGGCCGCGCTTGCGCCAGATCGGCCCCTCGGTACCTCTAGGTACTGCAGCTGGACGAACGCAGCCGCCGCGACCGCGCGCGTCTGCACGACCTGCAGGTCTACCATGTCGAGTTTTTGAAAAAGGCCACTGCCATGGTGCGCCTCCTCATCTCGCTGGAGCCCCGGCAGGCGCAGGAAGAGGTGGCCCAGTCGCTGATGAACCTCATGCGGTGCGCGCCCGCCCGGCCGGAGCGCCACATGCAATCAAGCGCCAGCGTGCTGATGCGCGTGCGCGCCGGGTCCGTTGTGCTGCTCGGGCCGTAGGCAACTGTCCAAGTACGTGGGCCCGGTGGCCACCAGCATGAGCGGCGACATCAGTGTCGGGCCGTCGCCGTCGGACGAGGTGAGCGCAGGCAGCCGACGCTCGATGTGGTGCGGCGCGGTGCTAACCTCACTTCGTACACGGTGCTCTGTTGGCCCCGTCCGCAGCAAAACGCCCAGCTGGAAGCGCAGGTGCGGTCGCTGAAGGAGCAGCTGGCCAAGCGCGAGGCGCTGATCCGGAAAGCCTTGCATCGCTTGGAGGTGCGGCGGCGGCGGTCCTGGCGCCGTTGTTGCCGCTCCACCACGGCGTGCTCACTCTGCTGCCGCAGAAGCTGGGTTCGCTTCGCTTTCGCCATGCAGGTGATCAAGGGCCGCAAGGACCAGCTGCAATCGGACGTGCTGCACCAGGTCGACAGCGTCTACCAGCACATGCGTTCCGGGCACCTGGGCGAGTACCCCGGCGACGACCTGCTGGACCTTTCCTTCCGAAGCCATGCCATTTAAAGCCTTCCAATCTCCGTGCTGTACATTACGAACTGTTTGCCTGTACACTCTGTGCACTGTAAACTAGTCGGCTTGCCCAAACAGAATTTGGTAGCATTGCGCCTGCCCGGGCGTCCACGTGCTAGGATCTGTTCAGCGCAACGGGGTACGGCTGTGCGAGCCATGCAGGACTCGAGCGTGTTAGCCGCACGCCTTGCGCGGGAGTCGCGTTGTCGCCCGTGGGCGGGCGTACCGCGGAAGTGGTAGCGCCGCCACCACGCCAACCGCTGCTGCAGCTTTGGGACGAGCTTCAGCGTGGCCTGGTGTTGCTCGGCGAGCCGCAGCGCGTGCGCCAGCTCGTCCCACCGCTGCGCCTGCTGCGGCTGCGCGTCGAGCACCAGGACGAGGGCATCGATGATCGTGCTCACGGCGTCGCGGTACACCGTCGCGTTCGAGTCGTCCGCGAGGGCGCCTAGCGTGCGCATGCAACAGCTGGACGAGGCTCTACGGTCAGCGCCGGCAAGTGGGCATTACCTTTTTATTCCAGGGTGCGGCCGTACCGTCCATGCTGGCGAGCAGCGGCTCCAGGGCGACCGCCGGCGGCGCCAGCGGATCGAGCTCGATGAAGCGCAGCGCCGCCGGGATCAGCACCGTGGCGTCGCCAGCCTGCCACTCCTGCGCCTTCTCCAACATTAGCCTGTGGCTTGGCCCGTTCGTGACCAGTACACGAGCGAGCGATCAGTGTCTCTGGGACCGGTGAAGGCGACGCAGCGCGGGTTTGCGCCCTACCGGAGCAGGACGGGGTTCTCGCGGTGCGTCGTGGCCGTCACCCGCTCCAGGAGCGCCCACGCCTCTCCGTGGCGGCTCGCCGCTTCCAGCGCCTGCGACGTTTACAAAGCGCAAGGTCGGCCGCATGCCAGCCAGTTAGCAATGCGCTGCAATTGACGGAGCCCACGGCTGGCAGGACCGACCTCAACGTAGAGCCGAATGAACAAGTCGTGCGACTCGCTGAGCCGCAGGGACTGCGCGAAATGGTCCAGGCTCTGCCGAAGCAGCATGGACGACCGCCGGTGGTGCTTCGAGTCTGGTGGCGCACTGGCCCGAGTGTCGAGTTGCCTTGTGAGCACGGAAAGCATCCGATGGGCGCGCAGCCGCGGATGCTGCTCACCTTGCTGCACCTCGGTGCGATACATCTGGTACGCAATCAGGCCGGCGTAGCCGTGGTACAGCGGGTTCTGGCTGAACGGCAAGAGATGCACGCGGCTGATCATCCAGACCGGTCACCCCGGACGATGCAGCCCAGGGGCCATTGCGTGTCAGTGCCGCCCACATCCGCTCCGTTTCGTTCAGTGCAGCGTACGCCGCGAGGGTGTCGTAGGCAGCCTGCAGCTGCCCGGTGTCCAGCTGGTAAAAGGCCAGCTCCAGCAGGATCTCTTCCCGCTGCATGTCGGGCTCGACCCAACTGTGCCGGACTAGAGAGCACCGTTGGGGGTGCGCTTCCCTCGCAGAGGCACCAGGAGGGCGGCGGCCTACCTGGTTCGGGTTCAGGGTGGCCATCTGCTGGTAGAAGCGCACGATGTCGCGCGCGGGCCGCTGCTGCCGTCGAAGCACCTCGGCGCCCGCCTGGATGCCGGCCTCCCACCGCACCATAGCGCGTCACGATCATCATATTAGCACCCTACTGCCACGCGGCGTTTACACGGTGTCGTGTTCCCGTCGCTGGCGCGGCACCTTCCACACGAGCTCGGGCAGCGCCCGCGTCTGCAGGCGGCCGACCACGGTGAGGATCTTGGCGGCCTGGTCCAGCTGATCGTCGGCCAGCGCGCGCCGTAGCAGCGTCACCAGCAGGTGCACGTGCTCGCGGCGGAACGCCGGCGGCCGCGGCGGCACGGCGGCCGGGTCTCGCGTCGCGTCGCGGCCCCTGCCCGCGGCGCGGTGCCGCCCCGCCTTGGCCCGGTCCTCGCTCGGGTCGCCGGCATCAACTTCCTTCTCTGCGCGGTCGTCGGCCGCGTCGTCGCTCTGGTCGGCGTCACTGTCGTCTGCCCTGCCGCCCGGCGGCCTCCCGCGCGGCCTCGCGCGCCCGTGGCCGCGTCCACGGGCCTCCATCGCCATGGCCTCCCGCTGCCCGCCGCCGCCTCGCACGGCCGCCTTTGGTGACGTCATCCGATCAATGACGTCATTGCGCGAACCGGCTCCGCCGCGATCTCTCTCGAGCCCCGGCAGCCGAGCCGAGCGCCGAGCGCCGAGACGGCTGCTGGGCACAGGACACGGCGCCGCGAGCCGCTTCGTAGGAGGTGACGAGCGGACGAGCCGGTGGCCCGCAGGCACTTGGTGGAAGTGCATGTAGCCGGTAGTGCCAGTCCCTGCAGCAAGATCCTTGCAAAGCACGCTGCGTGGACCGTCCGGCCAAGTGCGTCGGCTGCTCGCGTGAACGATAATCATGGCGCAAGCGCGGCCGATCGCCTGGCACGCCGCTTGGCGTCGCGAGGCGTCGTCGTCGTCGGCGGATGCTTGGCAGCAAGGTACGGACCGTGGCCCTGACAGAGCCACACCCGGCCGCTCACGCTCACACCGCCGCGTGTTCCCTAGCGGGCGGCCTCCTGCCAGCGGCCTGCACGCTGAGTGAGCCGCTGTGGGTCAACTTGGACGAGAATGGCGTGGAGGAGACGTACGACTTTCAGGCGAACGGCAAGTACTACCTGGACATGCGCAAGAACGGGTCCGCGGCCGCCGGGTGCGACGGCGCGCACATCCAGTACAGCGGGACGCGCTACTACGTGACGACCACCGAGACCGACTCGTTCCTCAACTTTGAGAACGACCAGTGCACGAACCGCTTCACGGGCAGCGTGCCCTGCTTCAGCTGCCCGAGCAGCAACGACCCTGTCAACATCACGTACCAGTTCCGGACGTCGGACTACTGCACGACCCTCTTCATCCGCATGGGCAGCGGGTACACGCCGTACATTGCGACTGCGCGTGAGGCGACCGTGTGCTACCCGCCGCCGCCGGAGAGCCTGAGCGGCGGCGCCATCGCGGGCATCGTGATCGGCGTGCTGGCCTTCGCGTCGATCGCGATTCTGCTGGTGCTGCGCTTCCGCATCAAGCGCGGCGGCGCCGCGCCGCCCAAGGTGTACGCCGCCGTGCCGACGACCGAGCCGCCGCTGGGCAGCGACGATGCGCCGCCCAGCCCCGTTCATCCCGGCCTCGCCTCTGGATAGATAAGACGTGAGCGTCACACGTGTACAGTTGTGTCTTTCTTTGTGCCTGTTGTGAGCGCGTGCGAATGTATTTTCTGCGGACCACACTGGCTCGAACGGCTGCCGTGCATGCCGCTCCGCGAGGCCAGCCTGCTGCGCGACATCCATCCTCTCTAGTCCCCGTACCACTGTGCCAGCGGCGGCATCGGGCGATTCCGGTGGCACAGCGCCGGCTGAGCGCTGCCGGGCCCTGCGCGGGTTCTGACAGTACCTGCCTGTCAGAGACGCGGTCAGAACGGATTTTTGGCGCGAAACGGCCGCTTTTGAAAAACGCGGCGACGTCTTCAAACGGTGTCGCCGGTGCGGGAGACGCCGCCGCTGTGGCAGGGCGCCACCGCGGCCGGAGACTCTGAAGCAGACGCTGAGAACGCTGGCCTGCGGTAGCAGGAAGCAGCGGATGCGGTGAAAGGCCGGGCGACTGGCCTTGGTGTTGGATCTCGCCTCGGTCGCCGGCGTATAATAGTACCCTACCCGCCACCCACGACCGGGCCAAGGCGCGGGCGCGGCCGACTCCAGCGCAGCGTGCCTGGGGGCACCTGCGTGCGCGCGCCTCCCCGCCATGGAGCGCCCGCCAGCCGGCGGCGCGGTCGATCTCGGCCGCGCCGTCCTCAAGAAAGAGGTGGGCCAACCGCATCCATGCGTCCGTGAAACGGCCGCGGTGGCCTAACGCGCGGGGTCATCGTCCTTTGGGGAGGGGGTTTGCGCCTGCTGCAGCTGGCCAAGAAGAAGAAGGCCAAGCCGGCGGAGCCCGGAACGCCCACCCCCGTTTTGGCGTCGTCGCTGCTGGCCGAGACGCCGAGCCCGGAGGGCGCCGGCCCCAGTCCGCCGGTGGCGATCGGGCCGCCGCCCAAGGTCGTGCCGATCCCGCGGCAGAGTCCCAAGAAGGGCGAGCCGCGCAAGTTCCCGCCGATCGGCCCGCCGCCGCCGTATCCCGGCGGCGCCGCCGCCGCCGCTGCCGCTGCGGGGCCCTCGGCGGCGTCGTTTGTGACGCCGCCGGCGGTGCGCGAAGCCGCCTCGGCGGCGCTGGAGACGCCCGCGCACCTGCGCGGCATCATGTCGCCCAGCGTCCTGCGGCAGTTCACCCCGGGCACCGTACGAGGCGTTGTGACGCGCGCCTTTAGGCGGTGGCCGCGTGCCAGTGACTCACTTTCCACAAGGTCTGGTGTCGCCTCGGATGTGGGCGGCGGCGCTGCAGGAGTCCAGTTCGCCGCTGCTGCCGGACACCAAGGCCATCGACGTGGACCTGACCGAGCTGGACACGCGCATCGCGGCGCTCGAGTCCCAGGTGGCGACGTCCGAGAC
>Ga0180216_1004803_pt1 | contig 10093 bp, 18 predicted proteins | sample eDN3rd37CBELigMG_FD_128879 | JGI IMG/M metagenome (GOLD analysis project Ga0180216, IMG submission 128879) | Enriched Miracle-Growth compost microbial communities from Emeryville, California, USA - eDNA 3rd pass 37_C BE-Lig MG (version 2)... ...
CAGCGCTGCTGCTCGAGACGCCCGCGCCTACCTGCCGCCAGACGCGGTCGATCCACGCGGCATAGTGGGTCTGCCGCGCAAGCCGCGCCTCGAGCGCGCGGCAGCGCCGATCAAAGTCGGTGAGCGTCTGCCGCTGCACCTGCAGCTCGCGGACGGCCGCGTCCTTTTGCTGGCGCAGGACGGCCAGCGTCTGCGCGTCGTGCTGTCGCCAGCACCGCCCCGCCCGCGTACACACTGCGCGAAGGGTGAGCAGCGCTCCACGAACCGCGGGGGCGCCGGGGCCGGCGCCGTGTGGCCGTACCGGGGCGTCCTCGGGGCCGCTGCCGGCGCCGCTGCCACCGCCGGCGCTGGCGCTGCCGTCGTCGCTGCCGGGGCCGCTGCCGAAGCTCTGGGAGAGCTCCGACAGCCGCCGCTTCTTCTCGGGGTTCATGGCGGCGGACGCCGCTGCGGGCCCATGCGGCGAATCGCCTTGCGGTAGCCGGGCGGAGGGCGTGCGCAGGTCCGAGGCGCCCGCCAACTGGCTCGGGCCGCGTCGCGGCGCGTCGTGTGCCCGGCAGCCCGGTCAGGAGGTGCAGGTCGTCTCGCCGGTCACGTCCTTGTAAGGCCGTGTGCCTGCTCCGCGCGCTCCTCCTGGTCCTGGGTTGTCGCCGCTCCGTTGTTGGGCGCGCAGGTCGTCGTGCCCGGCGCCTCACGTCCGCTGCGAACGACAAAGGTCGCGAGACCTGCTCTCCTCTGCTGCACTGTCTGCGCGCCGTGCTCCTCCTGCTGCGCGCCGTGCTCCTCCTGCTGCGCGCCGTGCTCCTCCTGCTGCGCGCCGTGCTCCTCTTGCTGTGCGCCGTACTGCTCTCTCTCTCTCTCTCTCTCTCTCTCTCTCTCTCTCGCTCGCTCGCTCGCTCGCTCGCTCGCTCTCTCGCTCTCGCTCTCGCTCTCGCTCTCGCTCTCGCTCGCTCGCTCTCGTGCGCCGACGACGGTGAATCTGCCGCTATTCTGCCGCCATTCTGCCACTGTTCTTCCAGTATTCATCCGTTCGCTCACCCAATTCTGCCTCCATTCTGCCACTGTTCTACCAGTATTCATTCGTTCGTTCACCCACTTCTTCCATCATTCTGCCACTGTTCTACCAGTATTCATCCGTTCGTTCACCCAGTTCTGCCGTGTGTCACCCCTTCATCCACTATGCTTTTCCTCGTTTCCGCCGTTTGTCACCCCATTCTGCCGTCGTGTCACCCAATTCGTCCACCATTCTCCCACTGTTCTGCCGTTCCACCCTCGATTCTGCCGCTGTTCTGCCGGTGTTCTGCCGCTGTTGTGCCACTTTCAGTGTGATGCGTCAGCGTGCGCGGTACGGCGGCGACGCGCGACGGCGGCGCCGGCGGCCGACGACGGCCGAGGGGCGCTGTGGGCGCTGGGGACAGCGAAGGAGGGCCGACGACGGTGGACGTGGCAGAGCCCGGGACGTAGGGACGGGACGCCGAAGGAGCAACGGGTGTGGAACCCGTTGCTTCCAGCGTCAGCAGGAACGGCGCCAACTTCCTCATCCAGGGCAATGCTGCGGTGGAGAAAGCGGACGGCGTCGGAGCGCCACGCTGGCGGAGCCAGGGCCCGGGCCCGCACAAGGAGCCCGGGCCAGGGACGACGACGCGGTAGAACGGGCGGGCGAAGCGGCGGCGGAGGGCGTTGTGGCGGGAAGAAGACCTCGTTGTCTATGGGCCGTACACCACTCCAGAGCGCCACCAGGAGGGGGAGGGACGATAAGGAACGATAAGGAAGGCTATGAAGAGGTCAGTGGTAAGGGGGGCGAAGTGGCAGGTAACCTGCACGGCTGGCTGAGGTGACAGCTACGTGCTTGACGCAGCTCCTCGCTGCCAGCGTTGCTTCGTCCTACGCCTCGGACTGGGGGAGGGGGGGGGCGCATGGCAGAAGCGCTGAAACTGACGCGAGCGGGGGTAGTCAGTGGGTCCAAGGAAGGCTGGGTGCCCAAGAACACGCTGCCGGGGGTGCGTGACTCCACAAGAAGGCGCCGAGAGGCCTCCGTGTGGCTCGTGAGGCGGTCCGCAACCGCCCTCACGGCAGGGCTTAATTATCGGCGGCCTCCTGGGTAGCGGCTCGGTGTCTGCTGTCGTGGGCCAGGTTCACTAACAGGAACGGCTAGGCATGCTGCGGCGCTGCGGGTCGTGCAGGATCCCTAGTGTTCCTCCCCTGCCATTGTGAAACGAGCCGGCGCAACCCTGCATTTCACCTCGAGCAGGTACGGCCCCGCCAACCCCACCGACGAGCTGCGACGCTGCCAGTGTTCACACCCCACAGCCGGCTCGGTGCGGGAAACCTATGCCGCCAGGTCGTCCCTACCACCATGGCGTCGTCTGCGGCGGCCGGTCGCGCTGCCAGCAGCATGGACGTCGACGTCAAGGAGACGGGCCCCAAGATTGACGAGAGCCTGTACTCTCGTCAGCTGTACGCGCCCGCCGTCCGTGGCGAGGACCCTCTCTGCGGGACCCCGCTGACCGCCTTCGCTTCGGCGCTTGCGTTCCACATGCCACGCTGCTAGCTACGTGCTGGGCCACGATGCCATGAAGAAGATGAGCGAGTCCGATGTGCTCATCATCGGTCTGCAGGGCGTCGGCATTGAGATCGGTACGACGACGGCACATTTAGCACAATGATGTTCAGGCCCTCGTGAGACGCTGACCCCCGGCACCGCTTTTCCCCTTCTCGCTCATGCGGCCCGACAGCCAAGAACGTGGCGCTGGCCGGTGTCAAGTCGCTGACCGTCCACGACGACGGCCTCGCCACCCTCGACGACCTCTCGACGCAGGTACGGCGCCCCGCCCGCGGTCGCGAGTTGGTCCCGCGCGCCCGCCGCTGACGCCTGCGCTAGCTGGCGCCGGTGCGCTCGCCCACAGTACTACCTGACGGAGGAGGACATTGGCAAGCCGCGCGCGGCGGCGTCGCTGCAGCGCCTGGCGTCGCTCAACCCCTACGTCCCGCTGCACCACATCACCGGCCCGCTCACCGACGACGTGCTGCGGCGGTACAAGGCCGTCGTGTGCACGCAGGTGCCGCTCAGCGAGCAGGTGCGCATCAACAACGTGTGCCACGCCGCCGGCATCTACTTCATCTCGGCCGAGACGCGCGGCGTGTTTGGGTACCGCGCGCGCGCCGCCGCCTTTTTTTTTTATCGGCTCGGCGTGTGGGGGCGTCGCTAACGTGGCCTGCCTGCCAACGGCGTGCTCTGTGCTGAACGTCCAGTGCCGTCTTCAACGACTTTGGCGCCAACTTTGTCGTATCGGACGTCAACGGCGAGCCGCCGGTCACCAGCCTCGTCGCGTCCATCACCCGCGTACGTTCCGGCGTGCGGCGCTATCGATAAGAACAGCGTGGCCGCGGCGGGTCCTGACCCTCCCCCGCCCGCCACCACCACCTCCTCCGCGCGGTCGCTCGTGGTCTCGGCGGCTACAGGACAAGGACGGCGTGGTGACGTGCCTGGAGGACACGCGCCACAACCTGGAGAGCGGCGACTACGTGACCTTCTCCGAGATCCGCGGCATGACCGAGCTGAACGGCTGCGCGCCGCGGCAGGTCAAGGTCATCAGCCCGTACTCGTTCAGCATTGGCGACACCACCGGCTTCAGCGAGTACACCGGCGGCGGCCGCATCGAGCAGGTCAAGATGCCCAAGACCTTCCACTTCGTACGGGCTGCCGCTGCGCCGGCGGCGCGCGAGTGCCGGGCAGGGTGCGCGATGCTGACCCGGACCGCGTGCGGCTGCTTCGTTTTGGCGCGACCCCGGCAGCGGCCGCTGGCGGAAGCGCTGGAGGACCCGGGCGAACTGCTCCTCTCGGACTTTGCCAAGTTTGACCGGCCGCAGCAGCTGCACGTGGGCTTCCAGGCCCTGCACCAGTTCGCCGCGACGCACCAGCGCCTGCCGCGCCCGCGCAACGAGGCACGTTCCCTTTGCCCGCCACTGCCAGGGCCAGCGTCACCCGGCGCTGATCGGAGCCCATCCCGCGCCGCCCGCCTCGCTCCCGACGCTTGACACAGGAGGACGCGCTGGCGGTGCTGGCGCTGGCCAAGGCGCGCGCGCAGACCGTGAAGCAGCCGGTCGAGCTCACCGACTCGCTGATCAAGGAGCTCGCCTACACCGCCGCGGGCAACCTGCCGGCCATCTGCTCCGTGATCGGCGGCATTGTCGCGCAGGAGGTGCTCAAGGCCGTCTCGGGCAAGTTTGGCCCGATCCACCAGTTCCTCTTCTTTGACGCCACCGAGATTATCCCCCCGAACCTGACCGAGGCCGACGTGCAGCCCGTGCGTCGCCGCGCCCACGGTTGCGGGGTCGCTAGGGTCCCGGCCCCGGCCTTACGGTCGCGGTGTCCGCTGGCGTCTGCATGCGGTGTGTGGCGGCAGGTCAACTCGCGCTACGACGCGCAGATCAAGGTGATCGGCCGCGCGCTGCAGGAAAAGGTCCAGGACCAGCGCCAGTTCCTCGTCGGCGCCGGCGCCATCGGCTGCGAGATGCTCAAGAACTGGGCGCTGATGGGCCTCGGCACGCGCAACGGCCACATCACCGTGACCGACATGGACACCATCGAGCAGAGCAACCTGAACCGCCAGTTCCTCTTCCGGCCGAACGACATCGGGGTACGCCGGATCAAAGGCGCATACGTGGGGATGCCACGACCGGATCGCTAACGTCCGGTGTGGCTGCCCTCTGGCGGCCGCGCATGGCGGCACAGAAACCCAAGTCGACGGCGGCGGCCAACGCCATTCTGCGCATGAACCCGCAGCTGGCCGGCCACATCACGAGCCTGCTGGACAAGGTCGGCCCCGAGACTGAAGGTCCGAGTAGCCCCCCGCGCTCCTGCGTCGTGCGCGCTGTGCACGTGCCTGACTAGATGCCGCTCGTGTATCGCTGCGCTGCTTTGCATTGCAGGCGTGTTCAGCGACGCCTTCTTCAACAAGCTCGACGGCGTCACCAACGCGCTCGACAACGTGGATGCCCGTACGTGGGGCGCCGCGCGTACAAAGGTTGAAATGGGGGTGGTGCGTGGCGTTGACGCGCTGCGCCCCACCAGCATTTCTTGGAGCGTCCTCCGGGCAGGCCGCTACACCGACCGCCGCTGCGTGCTGATGCGCAAGCCGCTGCTCGAGTCCGGCACGCTCGGCACCAAGGGCAACACGCAGGTCATCCTGCCGTTCAAGACCGAGTCGTACTCGTCGTCGCAGGACCCGCCGGAGAAGGGCATCCCGATCTGCACCCTCAAGAACTTCCCCAACGCCATTGAGCACACCATTCAAGTGTGTGGCAAGCAATGTGTGCTTGAAATGGTCGGGGACGCTAGTGTCTCTTAACCGCGCTCGATACGATGTCTCGCTGAACGGGCGTGCCGGCGTCCAGTGGGCGCGCGACGCGTTCGAGGGCGTGTTCAAGAACCAGGCGGAGAGCGTCAACGCCTACCTGACCAACCCCAACTTTGTGGAGGAGACGATGAAGCAGAACGGCGCGGTACGGCCCGCGTGCCGTAACAAGGTGGGCAGGTAACGGCCATGACTCACCGGTCCACGTCGGCGCGTGCCTTTTCTTATTGGCACGGCCCTGTAGCGCGACGTCTTCATGGGCATCCGCTCGGCGCTGGTGACCAACAAGCCGCTCACCTTTGAGCACTGCATCATCTGGGCGCGTCTGCAGTTTGAAGAGTACTTCAACTACTCGATCCGGCAGCTGCTGTACAACTTCCCGCCGGACGCCAAGACCGACAGCGGCATGCCGTTCTGGTCCGGCACCAAGCGCTGCCCGACGCCGATCACCTTTGACATGAACAACGTGCGGCGCTTTTCCTAGGGGGTGGCGGGCAGTGCGCGAGGGTGGCTGCCGCGGTCGCTCACTTGCGTGGGGGAGCCGCTCGTGCTTGTGGCGAACCTGCAGGAGCTGCACATGTCGTTCATCGTGGCGGCCGCCAACCTGCGCGCGTTCAACTTTGGCATCAAGGGTACGCTGGCCGCACCGTGCAGCTGTTGGTAGCCCCCCGTCGCACCCCCAGCCTCATGGCCCCCCGTCTCTATCTCACATGCGTGCCGGGGACCGTGGCGGCAGGCGAGACGAACCGCGCGGTGATTGCGCGCGTCCTGGAGACGGCGATTGTGCCCGACTTTGTTGCCAAGAAGAACGTCAAGATCCAGGTCAACGAGAACGAGAACGTGCAGGAGCAGACCAGTACGGGGGGGTGGCGACGGACAGCGTTTGGGTGGGACTGGGTGGCCCGAGGCTGACGATGCTGGGCGTGCCAGGCGCGGCGCGGCGGGTGCACCGCAGGCGCTGAGGAGCTCGAGGAGCTTGTGGCATCGCTGCCCAAGCCGAGCGACCTCGCTGGCTTCCGGCTGTACCCGATCGAGTTTGAGAAGGTGCTTTGGCCCCCCGACAGCCGGCGGCGGGGCGCCGATTCGAAGAAAGGGGCGGTCGCTCACCGTTCTAGCGTGGGCGCGGAAGTGAACTGGGCTGCGGCGCAGGACGATGACACCAACTTCCACATCGACTTCATTGCGGCGACGGCCAACCTGCGCGCCACCAACTACGACATCAAGACGGCGGACCGGCACAGGATCAAGGGCATTGCCGGCAAGATCATCCCCGCCATTGCCACCACCACCTCGCTGGTGGTCGGCCTGGTGTGCATCGAGCTGTACAAGGTGCGTGGACGCTGTCGAGCGAGGCGCGGTTCACCGGTCGTAAACCCGCTCACGCGCGGCCGTCCATGTCACCGCTGCGCATTGGCGGCGGCGGCTCAGATTGTGCGGGGCGACTGCAAGCTGGAGGAGTTTAAGAACGGCTTTGTGAACCTGGCGCTGCCGTTCTTTGGCTTCTCCGAGCCGATCGCCGCGCCCAAGATCAAGGTACGAGAGCGGTGGCCACAATCGTGCGGGCTGACGCGCAGGCGCGGCGTTGCTGACCGCCCCCGCCACCTTGCTTGGATTGGCCGTTGGCGGTGCCCACCAGTACATGGACAAGGAGTTCACGATGTGGGACCGCTTCGACGTCCCGCACGACATTACGCTCCGGCAGTTCATTGACTACTTCAAGGAGAAGCACAACCTCACCGTCACGATGGTGTCGTGCGGCGTGTCGATGCTCTACAACGGTTTCATGCCCAAGAAGAAGGTGCGCTAGCAGGGCGCGGCCGCGGCCGGGGGGCGGGGGGGGGGTCCATCATGGCACCAGGCGGCTCACGCCGGACGGTGCGTTCACGTCCCGCTACCTGTGACCTACAGCTCGAGGAGCGCATGGACCTCAACATCTCGGCGATCGTCGAGCAGGTCACGAAGCAGCCCATCCCGCCGCACGTGTCCGCCCTCATCCTGGAGATCTGCGCCAGCGACCCCGACGACGAGGACGTGGAGGTGCCCTACGTGCGCTTGGCGCTGCGGCCCGATGCCGAGTAGAGCTATGGCGATTCCCCCTGTGCCCTCCCTTGTGCGGGCACACCACGTTCTGGGTAGCACGCATGTGAATTGAAACGTTAATGTACACCGCTGTTGCGCCGTCACACTTGCTCAAGCCGGCCGGCCTTGCGAATGGCCGGTTCCAAAGACTCGACCAGGTCGCAGACTGGCACAGGCGGCCGGGGCACCGGCGCCGTCGGCACGGCCGCGGCCAACCGCTCCAGGCGGGCCGTGAACAGCGGCTCCATCTGCACCAGCGTGGGCGGCGGGGCCCGCCCATCGAGCAGCTGCTGCGCGAGGCGGACGGTGGACATGAGCACCGTGTGGGCGGTGCTCTCCGCCTGGGCCATGGCCGCGAAACGTTCGGCCTGAGCAGCCTCCAGCGCCTGGAGCTCCTGCACCAGCGCATCCCTGCGCGCCCGCAGCAGCGCGCACAGCGCCTCAACCTGCTCGTCGATATGCGCCGCGAGCTCGGCGCTGGTGATGTGCGCTTCGTTGACGCCGATGCTCGCGTCTAGAGCCCGCGCGGCACGCGCCTCGGCCGCCGCTGTCGCGGCCGCGATGCCCTGCTCCAGGCGGCGACGGACCAGCTCGTGCGCGTCGGGATCCAGCTGGTCGTCGGGTGCCGCGGATTCGGCACTGCCTTGGGGAGCGGTCAGGGCTGCCTCCACGAGCGGATGCGGTGGTGGCACGTCGTCGTGCTCGATAGCGGAGGCTTCTTGGCAGAGCGGGCAGACCGCAGGGGTGCCGTGAGCGCGGCAATGGGCGACGCACTGCAGGCAGGCGGCGTGCAGGCAGGCGGGTAGCAGCACGCTGCCGCCCGGCGCCAAGGCCCCAAGGCAGATGGTGCATTCGTCCGGTCGCCGCTCGCTCAAGCGCCGCTGCAGGTCCTGCGCCACGACCTCGGCCAGCTCGGGGTGGTACAAACGGCGGACGCGATCCGCCGCGGCCTGTTCCACTGGGAGAGGCAGGGTAGACAGAGAAACGCTGGGGTGGGGCATAACGTTAGCCGGGCCCACGCCGGCCCACAGTGGATGCATCGACACCGCCGTACGTTCACGGGCCCGCTGCTCGTTTAGTTGGAGCCGTTCCGCGAGTGCATGAAACATGCCGACGGTGAGAAAGTTCTTGTCCAAACTGGCGGGCACCGGGCAGCGGGCACGGGCGATGCCGCATGAGGCAGGTGCGCACGCAAGCAGCCGCGTCGCGTGCAGCGCACACCGTACTCGATCTTGGTCAAGACGAGGCAGGAGGGCGCGGCGTCTGCCAGCACTTGTGCGCCGGCGTCGGTGACGTGGTTGTGCGACAAGCTGGGCACGCAAAGGTGACGGCAGGGGGAAGAGCATACGTTAAAGAGGTGGTCGTGCGGGCGGGATATGTTACGGCGCCTCGTACTCTAGGGTGGTCAGCTCGGTCAGCGCCGGAAGTGCGGTCGCCAGCGCTTGCACCCCAGCGTCGCGAATGTTGTTGTGGGCCAAACTGTTGACTCACATATGCGCCCAACGGTTGCGCTCATTCGTTAGCGCCAAGGGGGGCGCGCCGTGAGCAACACGCTCGTTTCCGAACCTACCTCAGCCAGTTCAGCCGGGAGCACGCGGGCAGCGCCGCCGCGAGCGCCTGCACGCCCGTGTCGCTAATCCGGTTCCCGGCCAAGCTGCGCGGGCCACACGATGAGGACCCGTGCACGAGGCGGCTCCCGTTAGCATGCGCGGTGTAGACGTTCCCGGCGCACGGGCTGCGTACGAGAGTTTTGCCAGCTGCGTGCACGACGGGAGCGCGGCCGCGAGCGCCTGCGCGCCGACATCGCCAAAGTCGTTGCTGCCCAACCTGCTCAGCCAAACCGTGCAGCACAAACGCATGCACGACGGTGAGGCATCCACGTCGCCCCACCGCCACTGCTGGCCGCTCCGGCGTACAGAAGCTCTTCCAGGTGTGGGCACGAGGGGAGGCTAGCCGCGATGGCCTCGAGGCCAGCGTCGGAGATCTTGTTCTTGTGCAAGCTGTACCGCGAGCAGGATGCGCAGCGCACGGGGTGCACCGGCCCTGCCTGAGCCACCGCGATCGGGCTGAGCGGTCGGCCAATGGACGCCGCGGGTGTCCACGCACTTGAGCCGTCGGAGGTCGGGGCACGACCGCAGCGCCTCCGCCACCGCCTGCGCATTCTCGTCCCAGCATTGGCGGTAGCTGCCCCCGGACAGCACGTCCGGGATCCTGGCGTGCGGCATAAAGAGAGGTGATCTGGCAGTTAGTATCCTAGCGTGCGGCGCATGCCCTACTCGCTGGTCGCACCGTACAAGAGGGCAGTCCCGCTGCCGGTCACCCTGCGGAGCACCGCCACCTTGGTCAGCGGCATCTCCGTGGCGTTCAGGTGGTGCGGTGTGGAAGATCCTGAATAGAACTGAAGCAGCAACGAGGCTCGGTGCACGCCGTCCTGGCCGCAGTCCACGCCGGGCGCCTGCGCGCCGTCGCCACAGCTGCAAGCAGCAGCGTCCGGTAGCTGTTGCGCAGCCGATCTCCCACTCCCCGACGGTGTCCAAGCACCCAAGGCCGTCGTCTGCGCCCGCTCCAACGCGGCTTCAAGGCGGCTTTGGGCCGGCCCGCTCCCCGACAGTGTCCAAGCACCCAAGGCCGTCGTCTGCGCCCGCTCCAAGGCGGCTTCA
>Ga0180216_1004808_pt1 | contig 10088 bp, 7 predicted proteins | sample eDN3rd37CBELigMG_FD_128879 | JGI IMG/M metagenome (GOLD analysis project Ga0180216, IMG submission 128879) | Enriched Miracle-Growth compost microbial communities from Emeryville, California, USA - eDNA 3rd pass 37_C BE-Lig MG (version 2)... ...
GAGGATCTCGTGAAAGCGGTCCGGATCGCGATGGGCCGCACCGAGCGCATCGGCCACATCCCCCAAGCCGTCGAGATGCAGCGCACCGGTGATCCACACCCAGACGATCAAGACCGCAAGTGCGGCGGGCCACGGTCCGGCCATGCTTGCGGCCAGATGGATAACCGTCAGCAACGCGCCGATGATGAGACCCGCCACCGGAAAATACGGCTTCGCGTCGGCGAGCGGCACGTCCCGCGCACCTGCGGCCTGTAAGAGTGGCAGGCGCGTGAGGAAGGCGAGGGCGGCGCCGAGCGCTCGCAGCGACATGGCGGTTTCAACTCCGGACGCGCATCATCGGCTGACACCGGTCGGCACCAGCAACAGCCCGCCGGCATCCCGGCCGACGAAGGCGTCGATATGATAGACGCTCTTGAGGTTCTCCGCCGTGAGCACTTCTTCGGGCGCGCCATCCGCTCGGATCTGCCCCTGATCGAGAAGCAGCAGTCTCCGACACCATCGCGCGGCAAGGCCGAGTTCGTGCAGGGAAACGATGACTGTGCGGCCTCTGTCCGAGAGACCGCTGAAGATTTTCATCAGATTGAGTTGGTGCGCAGGGTCCAATCCGGCTGTGGGCTCGTCAGCGATGATGATGTCCGTGTCCTGTGCGAGGACGCGTGCCGTCATGACGCGTGCCGTCTCGCCGCCGGAAAGCTCCGTCGCGCGGCGCGCACGCAGTCCAGCGAGTTCGAGCTCGGTTACGACGCGTTCGATCACGTCACGGTCTCTTTGGCTTGGTCCCGTGAACGGCGGCCGATGCGGAAGCCGCCCAAGCGCGACGACGTCCTCGACGGATATCGGCCAGGCGATGTCGCGGGACTGCGCCATGTATGCGATCTCGCGCGCGCGTTCCATGCCGCCGAGGCTGCCCAGGGATCGATCCCCGACCCGTATCTCGCCCGAGAACGCGATGAGTCCCGCCAGCGCGCGCATGAGCGTCGACTTGCCGGCGCCATTGGGCCCGATGAGCCCGACGAACGAGCCCGGGGGGATGGTCAAGTCGATCTGATGCAGGATCTCGCGATCGCCCAGGGAAACCGAGAGATTGCGCGCCTCGAGACGGCTCATGTCAGGCGTCCTCGCGATTTCAGCACGAGCGCAAGAAAGAACGGCGCGCCGACGAGCGCCGTCACGACGCCGAGCTTCAAGTCCTTCGCGGGAGAGACGAGCCTTGCGGCAAGATCGGCGGCAAGAAGAAGGCTCGCACCGCCGAGCCAGCTCGCTGGCAGGAGGCGGCTGGCTTTGCCTCCGACGAGCGGGCGGAGCATATGAGGCACCACGAGCCCGACAAAGCTGATGGAGCCCGCAACGGCGGTCGCCGCGCCGACACAGGACGCCGTGCCGAGAACGAGAAGCAGACGCACCCGCGACATGCGGAAGCCGAGGCTCGCAGCCGTGTCGTGGCCGAGCGTCAGTGCATCGAGCGGACGTCCGAGAGCGGCAATCAGAAGCCAGCCCAGGATCATGAACGGTGCGGCCAACTGAACGTGCAGCATGGACCGATCGCTGAGCGAGCCAAGCAGCCAGAAGACGATCTCGAGAGCGGCATATGGACTAGGCGACAGATTGAGCGCGAGCGATGTGAGGGCCGAGGCGAGACTGGCGACGGCAATTCCGGCAAGGATGAGCGTCGTCGTCCCGGCGCTGCCGCCAAGCGCCAGCACGACCAGGACGGAAAGGATTGCCCCGACGAGGGCGAACAGCGGCAGAGCCAGAGGGAACGCAGCGGCGAGTCCCGTGTAGATGGCCACCACGGCTCCGAGCGCCGCAGTCGCGCCGATGCCGAGAACGCCAGAATCGGCAAGCGGATTGCGCAGGAAACTCTGCAAGGCCGCACCGCAAATGCCGAGCGTGCCGCCGATCATCACCGCCAGCAGCGTCCGCGGCAGCCGGATTTCGCGCATGACCAGCGTCGCAGCCCCATCGCTGCGGAAAAGAGCACGCAAGGCCTCGAACGGCGTGATCGTTGCCGGTCCGACCACGAGCGAAGCCGCCATCAGAACCAGCACGAGCGCGACAAGGGCGATCATCAAGGCGCTGTAGCCGCGCGCGATTGTCACGACTTTCCCCCGGCAGGCCCGGTCAGTCGGCGCCGTTGGTCGACGAGCTGCCGGATGACTCGCGCCGTGGCGGGCGTCCCGCAGACCGTATACCGTTCCGGCAGCGGCGTTACTCCCGTCCCGGCGCGGACGGCGGCGATGAGCGCCGGATGACTGTAGTTCTGGAAGGCCAGACTGGGCTCTTCTTCCTTTTGATTGTTGCCGATCAGCGCATCCGGACGGTTCATGACGATCAGCTCGAGCGGAAGGAGGCCCATCCCCTCAATCCCGAGCTCGGCAGCGAGATTGCGCCAACCGGCGGTCGTGATGATTTCGTTGACCAGGGTTCCGAGGCCGGATGTGAGACCACCCGCGTAGTAAGCCGCGCCGAGCGGCGTGCGGGGGCCGCGATCCTGACGAATCGATGAGATCTCGGCGTCGAACGCATCCGCCATCCGACGCGCCTCGGCCTCGCGCCCGAGAAGCCGGCCCATCCTGAGGATGTTCGAACGAATGTCGTCCAAGGACGACTCAGGGTCGAACCGTTCGACGCGGAAGCCCAGGCGCATCAGCATCTCGATGCTCGCGCGGGACGTGAAAGTGCCGGCAAGCACCAGGTCCGGATGAAGGAGGAAAACTTCCTCGGCGAGACCATGATTGACCGGAAGCCGGCTCGCCTGCGCTGCCAGGACCGAGGCCTTCTCGTCATGCGAAAGATACGAGACGGACACGAGCTGTCCCGGCGCCGCCAGATAGAGGGCCAACTGGTCGGTGCAGAGGTTCATCGAGACGACCCGGCGCGGCGATTCATCGGCGGCGGCGTTGCCGAAGCCGGCGATCAGCAACACGAAAGCGATCAGTGCATCAACCGCGCGCACGAAAGCCGGCACCTTCTTCGTCGAGTGCTTCCGGCGGCCGGTTCAGCCACTTGGCGGTGACGGAACGCCACGTGGCGAGCCGCGTGAAATCGGGCATGTCCGATAACCGGTCGTCAGCCTCGATGAACGGGTTGGGAAAGAAAATCGACACCATGGGCTCGTCGGAGCCGTTCCACATCTCAAATCCCCACGAGATCGGCTTTCCGTCCCGGCCGAAGGCACGGAAGAGTTGCGCTTTGGACGGGTGGCGGCGGCGCTTCAGATCGGGGGGCGTCGGAAAGCTCGCCGGTCCCTTGTTCTCGCCGATGCAGAGATGAAAGTGGCCGCCGGTTCCAAACATCACGGTCAGGTATCCGTCCGATAGGGAAATGCGCTCCGGCGCTGATGGGCAGCGCCATTCATAGGCGGCGCCTTCGATGATGGGGCCGAAGCAGATGCCTCGCCAATGGTTCGAGAAGATGTCGGAGAGGAATGCCCGCAGGAATTCCTCTTCGACAGGCAGAGCCCAGATTTCGCGCTCCACCGTACCGCATCCACCCGCCTTGATCCGAACCGGCTCAGCTTCGATGTTCCACTCTCGGATCATGACGTGCCTCTCCCTGACTTTGTCCAGGAGAGTCCTTGGAGGTGGATTCTCCCCGCCTAGTTGCGAAATCTGAGACCCGCGTAGGCCCCGAACCCCGTCTGCTCGTAGCCTGCCGGGTTCTGGTAGTGCTTGTCGAACAGGTTATCGATACGTCCGAAGGCCGTAATGCGGGAATTGATTTCATACTCCGCCGCGACGTTCACGGTTGTAAACCCGGGCAACGTGATCTCGGCGCTTGTGACGCGGTCGAGGTCGGCGGCGGGGCCGACATAAAGCACGCTGCCGGTGAGAAGCAGCGGCTTCATCGGGCGCCACCCGGCGCTTACGCTGAATTTGTCGCGCGGCCGCCGCAAGAGGTCCTTGCCCGTGTCCTCGTCGATGGCCTCGGTATAAGTGTAGTCGAAGCGGACGCGAAGCCGGTCGGTCAGATCGGCGGATACGAACGTCTCGACACCCGATGTGGTGGCGCTGCCGATATTGACGAGCGTGGAGGTGAAGTCCGGGAAGGTTTTCGACTGGATCAGGTTGGTGATGTCGTTGTGGAAGTAGACCGCGCCGAACTGGGCGCGCCCGCCGAACACGGATTGCTCGAAGCCCACGTCGTAACCGGTGCTTTCCTCTGGCTGAAGGTTTCGGTTTCCGAAGAACAGGAACGCGGGATAGTCGTGAAACCGCTGGTCGAGGGATGGGGCCTTGAAGGCTGTTCCGACGTTTGCCTTGAGCTTCGTTCCGGTAGCGTCGATGACGTAGGCAGGCGAGACGCGCCACGTGGTGGCCTCGCCGAAGCTCTCGTTGTCGTCGAGGCGCAGGTTCGTGGTGAGGAAGAAGTTCCGGATCGGCTCGATCTCAACCTGTCCGAAGACCCCGGAATTGTACTCGTCGGCATCTAGTCCGGCCGTGGACAGCCGCTCGATCTGATGGTCGGCGCCGACGGTCAGAATGGTGCCCGGCGTGATGTTCACGACGCTGCGCCAGTCGTATTTCACGCGGTCGCCCGCGTACCAGGACGCTCCATCGGTGGGTGACAGGTAGTCGCGCGACGTGTCCAGGTAGTTGACGCCGAAAAAGGACGTCACACGATCGCCGAACGATCGAACGACCGCTTCAGCGCGTCCGGAGAACTCCTCGGTATGCTGTGTCGAGCGCGTCGCGTCCGGCAAGAAGCCGGTCGGGAAGCTGAAGTGGTCGCCCGTGTAAGCGAGGTCGGCAAGCGTGTATCGCCCGACGAGATTGAGCGTCACATCCCGGCTGATATCGATCCCGAAACGCGCGGAATAGCTCCAGTTCTCGTAGGTATTGTCGTTGCGTTGCTGGCCAGGCGGCAGGATGTCCAGCGGCGTGACCGGCGTGTGGCCGACGTACACGTGCGACGTATTCAGCGAATAGGTGAACGCGCCGGCGCCGCCGCGGGCGCTCGCCGCCTGGTTGAACGTGCCGAACCAGCCGGCTTCCACCAAGCCCTCGATGACAGGCGGTCCTTTCTCGCCCTTCTTCGTATAGACGACGATCACGCCACCGAGCGCGTCTGCTCCATAGAGGCCGCTCTGTGGGCCGCGCAGGACCTCCACGCGATCGAGGTCCATGGCGAGGAGCTGTCCGAAATCGAACGTGCGACTTGCCGAGCTCGGATCGCTGACCTCGACGCCGTCGATGATCACCTTCGTGTGGTTGGGATTGGTGCCGCGTGTGAAGATGCTGGTGAGTCCGCCGGGCCCGTTCTGCTGTACGACGTTGATGCCCGGCACGCTCATCAGAATGTCAGGCACGGTCCGTCGCTGACGCGCCTCGATCTCACCTGAAGAAATGACCGTCACCGACGCTGCTGCGTTCTCGACCGGCACGGCCGTGCCCGTCGACGATACGGTGCTGGTCGCCACGTCACTCGGCGCGTTGGCCCGCGATGCGGTCGCTTGGGTCGAAGAACGCGGCTTCGAGCTCTGCTGAGCGGCTGCGGGTGCTTTCGGTTGCGGCGACTTCTCGGTGTTGGTTCTGGCGCGCCGCGGCTGGTTGCTGTCGACGACCTCGATGCCCGGCAATTGTACAGGAGCGGCGGACGGCACCTGTGCCAGTACCTGGCTCGATGCCGTGCCGAGAAGTAACGACGCGATCGCTGCTGTACTCGCCTGGCGACCGCTGAAGTAGCTGCGCATTTGACCCCCTTCAGACTTCATGAAGGTGGTTCGCCACATGAGTTGCCCGGTCGGCTACCGATACCTTGTGGCTTTCGTTGTCTGCCGAGGCTCTGGCTGGTCACCAGAAGAGGCCGTGCAAACGAAGATCCCCACGTACACAGACTGCAAGCCGCGCATCTCGCGTGGTTACCCACCGGAGACTGTGCAGCCGTCGCTACAGGAGGACCCGCTCTACCACGCCCCACGCATGGCAGACGGACGGCATGTGACGGCAGGTCTCCTGGCTCGCGGATCGGACATTCTCTTCTGCCTTCCCACTTCTTTGAGATCGAAGTAGTGGCGTCGTGAGAAGAGAACTAACCGCTTACAGTTGCGGGGGCAGCCTCGGCTTCGATGCGCAAAACGCCTCTCACCGTGTTCCCTATTCACCTCAGGTGCGCGTGCACCCTACGGGACCGTCATATCTCGAACTGTGCAAAAGGCCCGGCGGCTGTCAATCGCGATGGCCGCTGGCGAGCCGAATTCCGCGAGCAAGATGCAGTCCTGCAACGGGGCGGATCACCGGTGTGGTAGATTTGAAGTTCGCTTCTGAGCCTGCAGCAATGATGTCACCTGCCCACAGTTTGCGTTCCCGGACGACGCGCGTAGCGCGGCGATCCGGGATCGCGTGGTTGATCGGGTTTGCGAAAATCGAACCCAAGCGACCCCGGGTCTCCGCCATCGCTAATGCGCCGGCTTCGCCCGGGGACGCAGGTGGGGAGTGGGAAGCGCAGCCGCTCTCGATGAATGCGTTCTAGCGTTATGCTCACGAAGGTGGGCACCCACGAGCGATTGCGTTTGGATCGATGCTCGTGGGTTTCCGCCTTCGCGGGATGACGGTGAACGGGGCGGCGCGCCGATCGAACAAATCAAGCCGGATGCTGGATGCGTCGATCTGAAATGAACACGCTCTGAGATCGAGACAAATGAGCGGGAGAAGGACCGCGTCACCAGATGATGGCCATCATCATCCGGCGCGATCGCAGGCATATACTGGTTCGGGCGGTAGGAACCGCATACAGGCCGAAGGTTCTTGGGCCTCAAGCCTAATCCCGGCCGCCCGAGAGCCTCACAATACGAGATTCGCAGATAAATGAGGACGATGCTCGCGAAGTTTGGTTGACGTGCCGGCAAAGAGGGGCGCGCCGGCATACGTCGCCGAGGTGTCTGCCGCCCTTCGTCAGGCGGAAACGATGACCTTCCCGCTGGCCATCGCCGCGATCTCATCGGCGGTAAAGCCGGCTTCGGACAGCACCTCGGTATTGTGCTGGCCAAGGGTCGGAGCATGCCGACGCAGTCCGAGCCGCTGGTCGTCGTGGAAGGCGAAGGGCATGGCGGGGAGCTTCACCGGACTTCCGGCGTTGCCGCCGGCGCGGTTGACGAACGTCTCGATCAGTCCGCTGGTTGCCATCAGATGGGCATCCTCGAACAGATCCGAAGGCCTGCCGACCGGCGCCCACGAGCAATTCGCGCGCTCGAGGCGCTCGGCGACCTCGGCCTTCGGCAGTGGCGCGATGATCTCCTTGAGGCGGGGGATAAGCCACTCACGTTCGCCAGCACGCATGAGGTTCGTCGCGAGGCGCGGATCGGCGGCGAGCTGCTGAAGCCCGAACTCCTCGACGAAGCGGGCCCACTGCTGATCGCTCGTGACGCCGATGAAGAGTTCGCCGTCCGCGCAGGGAAACACCTCGTAGATGGCCCATGCGCCGCGCCGTGCCGGCATCGGAGGCATCTCCTGACCGGTGGCGACGATCCCCGACATATGCGACGCCATCAGAAATGCGGCGCTCTCGAACAGGGCCGACGAGACGCGTTGGCCTTTGCCCGTCTGGTCCCGCTCGCGCAGGGCCGCCTGCACGGCGATGACGCCGAACACCGCGCCGAGAATGTCGATCACCGAGGCGCCAGCCCGGAGCGGGCGCCCCGGTGGACCCGTCATGTACGCGAGGCCGACGTGATATTGGACGACCTCGTCGAGCGCCGGCCGGTGGGCGTAGGGACCCGGAAGGTAGCCTTTCAGAGCCAAATAGATGAGGCGCGGGTTGACCTGCTGGAGCACGTCCCATCCGCAGCCCAGGCGCTCCATGGTGCCAGGGCCATAGTTCTCGAGCACGACGTCGGCCGTCGCGGCAAGCCGATGGAAGGCGGCCTGACCCCCCTTCTGCTTGAGGTCTAGGGCGATGCCGCGCTTGTTGCGGTTGAAGGCGGAGAAGAATCCGGCTGCGAATCCGCCGAGACCGCGCGTGTGATCGCCTTTCGGCGCCGGCTCGACCTTGATGACATCGGCGCCGAGGTCGGCGAGAACGAGGCCCGCCGTCGGTCCCATGACCGTGTGCGACAGCTCGAGCACACGGACACCTGCAAGAGGAAGCATATTCGGCGACCTCAAGCGGCCTTGCGGCGGAACGCGTCGAGGCTGCCGGCATGAATGAGCTCGGACGGCAGCACGTGGCCGACGATCTCTTCCGCCAAGCGGCCAACCTCGATCAGCTTGTCGAGGTCGATACCGGTCTCGACGCCCATTTCCTCGCAGAGCAGCACCAGTTCCTCGGTGCAGATGTTGCCGGCGGCGCCCTTCTGGCCTGCAAACGGACATCCTCCGAGCCCGCCGACAGTCGAGTCGAACTGGGCGACGCCCATCTTCATCGCCGCATGGGCGTTGGCGACCGCCATGCCGCGTGTATCGTGCAGATGGAGCCCGATCCGGTGCGACGGCCAGCGGGTGCGCACCGCGCCGATGACCTTCTCGAGGCGCGGCGGGATGGCCCAGCCCATGGTGTCGGCGAGCGAGATCAGCTCGATGGTTGCGCCCGCTTCTTCGGCGAGCCGGAAGCCGTCCGCGACCCGCTCGACCACTTGCTCGGCGGGCACGTCGCCCGAATAATTGCAGCCGAATGCCGCCATCACGCCGATGCGCTTCACCGGCACGCCGCGATCGATGTGCAATGCCGTCTGCTTGCGCATCGCCTCGTAATTCTCGGCGAGCGTGCGGTGGAGGTTCTTTTTGCAGAAGCCTTCGGTGGCAACGAGCGAGATGGAGCCGGAAAGCGTCAGCTTGTCCTTGAAATTGAGCGCGCGCTCGAGGCCGGAGGCGTTGAACCACAGCGCCGTGTATTCGACGCCCGGCTTGGCCTTGAAGCCGGCAATCGTATCCTCGGCGTCGGCCCATTGCGGCACCACGCGCGGAGAGACGAACGAGCACGCCTGAATGTGGTGCAGGCCCGTCTCGGAGAGGGCTTCGATCAGCCGGATCTTGTCGGACGTCGGGATCGGGCCGGGCTCGATCTGGAACCCTTCCCGCGGGCCTTCCTCGTGGACATGAACTTTCTTCGGCAGGTCGGACATGGGGCGCTCCCGGGGCGGATTGATGTTCGATTGGCCGCAGCATGCGCCGGGCGGGGCCGGATTGTCGAGCCGGTTGTGGCCCCCTTGCGCAAACGGGACCCCACACGTCGCCATTCGTGGATGCGTGTGGCAATCTGGAGCGCGATGGCAGCTGTTTCGCATCCCATGTGCGCCATGCAACTCGAAGGCCGTGGCCGAGGAACACCAATATCATGCAGAAGTCCGTAACGTCGAAATCCAAGGCCGAAGTGATCGCTGAATTTGCCGCCGGCCTGACCTGGGACGACATTCCGCCAGCCGTGCGCGAGCGCGCGAAGCTGCAGATCCTGGACGCGCTCGGCACCGGGCTCGCGGCGCATGCCTATCCGTTCGCAGCCAAGGCGCTCGAAGGCATCGAGGCGCTGGGCGGCGCGGGCGAGTGCTCGGTGCTTGGCACGGCGAAGCGACTTTCGGCGCGAGATGCAGCCCTCGCCAACGGCCTCCTGATGCACGGTCTCGATTTCGACGATACGCATCTCGGCAGCATCATCCATGCGACGGTTGCGTGCCTGCCTGCGGCGCTGGCGATCGGCGAGCAGGTCGGCGCCGGCGGCAAGGATCTGCTGGTCGCCTATGTGGTCGGCATGGAGACGGCGATCCGGGTCGGCATGGCTGCGGATGGCCGCTTCCATCACACAGGCTTCCATGCCACCGCGATCGCCTCGCACTTCAGTTCCGCGATCGTCGCCGGCAAGCTGCTGGGTCTCGATGCCGACGCACTGACGCGGGCGCAAGGCATCGCTGCCAGCACCGCGGCGGGTGTGCAGGTGTTTCTGGAGGAGGGGGCTTGGACGAAGCGGCTTCATCCGGGATGGGGCGCTTCGGCAGGCATTACGGCGGCAGTTCTGGCGCAACATGCCTTCAAGGGGCCAAGACGACCTTATGAGGGAAAGTTCGGGCTGTTCGATACGCACTTCCAAGCGGAGGCCGGCAGCGTCGATCAGGATCAGCTCGTCGCGGGACTCGGTACGCGCTGGCTGCTCGCGGAGAC
>Ga0180216_1004810_pt1 | contig 10082 bp, 2 predicted proteins | sample eDN3rd37CBELigMG_FD_128879 | JGI IMG/M metagenome (GOLD analysis project Ga0180216, IMG submission 128879) | Enriched Miracle-Growth compost microbial communities from Emeryville, California, USA - eDNA 3rd pass 37_C BE-Lig MG (version 2)... ...
CGGCGCGCACTCCGCGCCGTTCGCGCTGAAGCGGCCCGGCTCGCACAGCTTGCACTCGCCGTCCTGCACGGCCGAGCCGGCGATGCAGGAGCACACGGCGGAGCCCGGCCCGCTGTCGCTGTTTGCCGGGCATGCGGTGCAGCTCGTCGCGCCGACGTTGCTATACTCGCCCGCATTGCATGGGATGCAGTCGGTATCAGACATGGCCGCGCCGGTCTCGCTCCAGTACCCGGCCCTGCAGGAACACACGGCGGCGCCCTTCTCGCTCACCGCGTTAGCGGGGCACTTGCCGGCCTCGGTTTGGCCACTTCCAGGGCAGTAGTAGTTAGCGGGACATGACAGGCACGAGGCGCCGGTGGGACTGTACGTGCCCGGCGTGCATTGCGCGCAGCCCTCGTCGGCGGGCTCGAAGCCCTTCGTGCAGAGGCACTTGCTGGCGCCCGGCCCGCTCTCCGACCCCGGGGGGCACGGACGGCACGTCTCGAAGCCACCGGGGTTGTACGTGCCGTTGGCGCACGGCGCGCACGCAATGATGGATCCCGTCGCAGTGGCGTTGTAACCCGGCCGGCAGGTGCAAGTGGCGGCGCCGCCATTGGAGCTGCTGTTTTCCGGGCAGGGCAGCGGGAAGGCGGCGCCCTCCGGGCAGTACATGTTCACCGGGCAGGGAAGGCACGCCGTGAGCTCGCGGCGACCGCCTTGCGCGTACGTGCCAGGAGTGCACTTGGTGCAGATAAGGTACTCGCCAAAGCCGCCGTTGGATGAATAGCCGCCGTCACACGTGCAGTACTCGCCGCTGGTGGTCGAGCTCCCGGCCGGGCATAGCTCACAGGCTGCAGACCCCGGTTGTGCCCACGTTCCCGGTTCGCATTTTTGGCAGCTGGCACCGGCAGCGCTGGCGTAACCCGCAGGACAGTTTGTGCAGAAGGAGGCGCCGGCGGCCGAGTTGGTGCTTGTGCCAGCTGTGCAATTCTGGCACGATTGGTAGTTGCCTTGTGAGTAGGTGTTGACGCTGCATTGCAGGCAGAGGCTCTGGCCCGTCTGGTTACGAGTGTCGGAGCCTGGAGAGCAGGGGATGCACATGGCGCTGCCGACTGTGCTAAAGGTGTTCACCGGGCACGTCTGACAGTCGCCTCCAGACTCGCTGTAGCGTCCACCAGAGCAGAACAAGCAGTCCGACGGCCGCGTCCGCGCCGTGAACCCATTCGTGCTGGTGCCTCCCGGGCATGCAATAACGGCGGTGTTGCCGGTGGTGGTCGTCAAGGTGAAGGTGTTGGCAGGTGCCGGCTTGCAAGGCGTGCCAGGAGGCGACTGATAGTAGCCGACCGCGCAGTCCCTGCACTGGCTAATGGACGTAGAGGCCTCGCCATCCTGGCCCATGCCGGTCGAGCTGGTGTCCTGGCCGCTGGGACAAGGCGAGCAGCTGGTTTCAACGACGGCACCGCCAGGCCGGTACGATCCCGATAGACACGGCGTGCACACAAGCGCCGAGCCCTCGCCGCCGTTGCCGTAGTATCCCGCAATGCACTTGCAGGTCCCGGCACCAGGAGTCGGTTGGTAGCTGTTGGGCGGGCAGGGGGTGCAGACCAGCTGGTCGCCCGTCAGACCGTTGGTAAAGTAGCCACCGGCTGTGGTGGTAGTGCCACCGGCGTTGCAGGTGCAGGTCGTGGCGCCGCCGCTGTTAGTCGAGCTGCCGGTCGGGCACGGGGTGCAATCGCCAGCGCTGGGGGCGGTGCCGTCGGCGGAGTAGTAGTTCTTCATACAGCGGCACGTGGTCGCCGACGCCGAATTGCCCACAAACGGTGGCTGGTAGCTCGAGGCCGGGCAGGCGGTGCAGCGTAGCAGCAGGCCCGTTTCGCCATTGCCGTAGTAGCCGCCGGTCGTGTTCTCCGAACCGCCCGACCGGCACGTGCATTCGGTCTGACCGGTGAGCCCGTTTGTGCCGGCGCTGCCCTCCAGAATGTTAGGGATGCTGTCACATGTATTGCACTGCGTGTACCCCGCGCTCGCGGTAAACGTGTCGGCGGGGCAGGCGGAGCATTCGCCGCCAAAGCAAAACTTGCCGGCTGGGCAGGTGCTGCACGGCTCGCAGGGCAGCGGGTACACCGGCGTGCCCTCGGGGTTGGTGCTCGTGTGCGGCGCAATGTCCAAAGCCTTGCATAGCAAGATGCGCGGCGAGCTCGCGTGGTAGCCATTCTTGCATGTGCCCGGCAAGCCGCTGGGATCGCCGGCCGTCAATGTAGTAGCCGGGAAGGACATGGTGTCCGGCGGGTCCTGTGATGGCGCAGTGCAGGTGACTGGCTTGCACGTCTGCGGCGAGGTAGACGTATCTAAATACTGGTTGGGGTTGTCGCAGCCGCAGGACGGGGCCGACGTCGGCGAGTACAAGCACGTGGTCGCGCACCGAAGCGCGGTAACTTGAATGGTAGGCGCGTTGGTGCCGCTGTTGCCGCCGTACATGTACTGGAACGAACTGGTTGGCGTGGCACACGTGAGGACCAGCCCGATGGAAAGGTGCTCGCCGTTGTTCGTGATGCGCGCATTGTCGTTAACGAGGGCAAGCACTCGGTTGGCGTTGGCGACATCACCCGCCGTTGCGTATGTGTAGATGTTGGAGCTGATAGCGAACGCACCGATAGTGGCGTTCTGGCCCGGCACGAGGTAAGAGCCCAGCGAGTTGTAGGTCATGGTTTCCGACAGCCAGGTGGCTTTTAGGCCTACTAACGTGGCACGGTAGTCAGCCGCCGCGCATCCAGAGCCGGTCGAGTGCCTCCTGATCGCCAGCGTAAACGCGGTGATGCATTGCTCCGACGTCGTGCCGGCCAGAGAGCTCAAGGCGTAGGTGAACACGGGAATCACGGCCTCCTGGTTCCCTGCGCCAGTTCCGAAGAGAATGCCTCCGGGCTTGCAGGAATACGTGTACCCCGTGCAGTCTCCAGAGATTGACAGGGAGCTGCCCACGTACCAGGGGTACGCGCTGCGGCCAACCCAACCGTATGGACACGGGTTTTCTTCGGCCTGGTAGCCGACGATTGGCGACATCTTCCCCAAGGCCTTGATACCCGTGCAATTGTAGTAGGAGCTGTCGTAGTACTGGGTGCCTATAGTCACCGTATTGGTGAAGAGGTGGCATTGCTCTGGTCGGAAGGCCTTTTGGAAGGTCCTGCAGCCATCAGCGCCGTAAGGCGTCACGCACATGATGCTGTTCGTATCGGTCGGGCCGTAGTACTGTCCCGTTGTCGGGTAGGCGCCAGTGCCCGTCCCGACAAAGAGGCAGCCGACGCCTGCTTTGCTGAACGACGTTTTTCCGCTAAAGTTGGCGTCCGCATAGACGATCCGGATGTTGCCCACCGGGCTGGACGGCGTGGGCGTGACCTCCAAGGTGTTCCAAATCCTGATAGCGGTCGCCAGCTCCGTTGGGTAGATGGTCACCTGGCCGCCCGTCGAAGCAGCCAGCAGCGTGACCAGGAGGACGGCACGCACCGCCGCCTCCAGCGCCGCCTGCGTCCAGTGGACCGCCATGGTGCCGACGGGTCACCGGCTGCTCCAGGGCGCCACCGGTCGGTCGGCACGGCACGCGCAGCCGGCGTCTAAGCGCTCACCTGCGGTTTCAGACCTCCTTCCTCTGCGGAGACGTCCGCGGGCTGCGCCAGTCTCCGCCGCGCACGCTCCACGAAGGTAGTACGTGAGCTGTGTGCGGTGCACCGGCTTGAGCTGCACAGTGGCGTCGTGTCCAGGGTGCGCGTCCACAACTGCAGCGCACGGTGTTGCGGGCGCAGACGCGGCAGACCCAGCCTCTTGCGAGTTGCGAGCTCGCCGGCGACGCGACGGCCAACCGAAACCCGACTGCCGCCACAAGACAAGGCAAGACGTACTAGGAACGTATCTGGCGACCGTACACACTGTTAGGCCTCTCACAAAGGCACCGCTCTCGTGCGCCTCCGACCTGTACGTGCGTGTAGGGGTGGCGCCTCCGACCGGTAGGTGCGCGGCGATCCCAAGAAGAGTTCTCCCAATGCCAGCCGTCGCCGTGCCCCTGACCGCCCAAAAAGGTGGCGCCACCTGTCCCTGCCGTCGATCCCGCACGTCCCGTCGATCCCGTCGACGATGCGGCGTGCCTTTCGACCGGCGTTGGCCAACGCGCACGGCTCGCTACCGGTCGTGCGTATGCCCTCTGTGCTATCGTCTCGCGAGCGCCGCTATGCAGCCGCCATACAGCCACCGCCGCCGCGCAACGTCCACGTGAAAAAAGACGTGCTTTCCGCCAGCGCGCTCAAGACGGTGCGCCGTCGCGTGGCCTGGCCTGGCCCTGCGATCTCGCCGAATGGTTCCCTCTCCACGATCACTTCGCTTGGTGTTCTTTTCACTAGGGAGATCTTGAGATCTCGCTCGGTAACGTCGCTCTGGGGCGTCGTCGTCGTTGCCTATAAAGCGTATAGGGACGTGGCCGTCGTCTTAGCAAAGTCTTGGAAGACGTCGCGCATGTGAAAAAAGTCGCCTATCTCAGGGGTCACGCATTCCTCCGCATCAGCGCCGCACGGGGTCGCGACCGGTCCGATGGTACGTGACCAGTCCGCTGTGGATCGATCATCTAGAGCAGCGCGGCGGGTCTCCCTCCGGCCACAAGCGGATGGACAAGGCACACGTGCGTGCACGGTGGTAAGAGAGCTGTTCATGACCAGTGCGACTGCGTGGGCATCCGCGTGCGTCGGGGCGCACTTGCTATTATTATTGTGTGGATGCACGGGATTCTCATGGCCTCGCATTCCTCCGCATCGGCACGGGTCGATCGACCGGTAAGCGATCCCAGGCGCCACACTACAGACATGTATTGCGCCGCAGCAGCCCCGCACGGAGTCGCAATCACGCAGCTTTATCGATCCTCTCAGGCCAGTCCATGTACACAAACGGCACCCTCGGTAACATTGGTGCTGCAACGATCGAGCCGGAGATCGTCTTCTCCTAAGTGGCTAGATGTGCCACCTAGTGTGTGCGCAAATATCAGGGGCTATGCGTCGTACTGCCGCAACCAACCGGCATGGAGTCGCGGCGAGGCGGGTCTACGAAGAACATTCGGTGTACGGGCCGATATTTTGTTAGTCTTTTATGTACAGGGCGATATACGGTGCCCTTGTAATCGATCCAGTTTCGTGCAGCTGTACAATGTCGATGCGTCACTGGAAGGCCGGACCGTTGACGCGACGAGTCCCCGGCAAGCTGGCGAGCTTGCGCTCCGCTACTTCGCCCCGTTTCTTGGCCGCCGCGGCACGCGCTTCAGCGGCATTGGCGCGCTGGGTTTCCGTCCCGGCAAACGTTCTCCAAGACTGCAAAGATTGCGTAGTCTCAGTTGCCCGCTGTTCAGCGGCGGTCGCCCGCTGCTCAGCCGTGGTCGCGCTCTGCTCGGCCGCGGTGGCGCGCTGCTCGGCCGCGATCGCACGTGTCTGCTCGCTCTTGCACAGCGCGGCGTAGTCGGGTGGATCGACCGCCGCGCCGTCCTCCAGGCAGCCAGGGGCTCCTCTTTTTCGTGCGCTCTGTGTCCACGTCGTCGGAGGCCTCCTCTTTCCTTGCCCAGCGCCGCGCGCTCCTCTCTTCTCGTCCTCGGGCGGTTCTTCGCCTGCTCGCATTTCCCGCACTGCAACGCCCTGAAAAGAATCGCGCAACCGTTGCGCCACCGAATGATGACGTCATTTTGGCGCCAAAACCTGCGATGGCGGGGAGATCGGCGGCGGCGGCGGACGCAGATGGAGGACGACGAACACGCGGAGATCGCGGACAACGCAGCGGAGAACGGCGAGGACGGCGAGGGCGGCCACGACGCGGACGAAGAGGAGACGGAGATGGAGGAAGCAGCGGAGACCATTCATTGGCAACGCAAATCAGGGGACCACGGCCGGGGCCACGACGAACGCGACGAGCGGCGCCGGGGGGGTGGAGGACAAGGATACGGCGAGCGGACTGGAAGCCGAGTGAACGGGTCGGGTCGCTGCATACGCAGGTGTTGCGGCACGGGCGAAGACGTAAGCGCACGGAGGATCGAGATCAACGGTCTGAGCTGGGTGTGCTGACGTCGCGCCCATACACCACTGATGCCGCCCATCCTGTCGCGCGCAACCGCTGCCTTGGCGACTTCATACAGCACTGCAGCCCCTGCTTCTGCGCGCCTAGTACCCGGCTCTCCGCCGGTCCGGACACGATGGCGAGGCGGCCGCTCGCCCTGCACCCTCGGCGGCCGGCCGGGTGCGCGCGGCCCCCGGGCGCTGCCAGCCGCTGAAGCGATCGATCGGCAGGCGGGCGTGGGCCGGCCGAGCAGCGCCCACTGTGAATCCGCTCCGAGGCGTCGACATTGCTTTTGGCACCGCCGGCAACCAAGATGGCGCGGCTCCTCGGCGCGGCCGTCGCTGTGCTCCTCGGCGCGGTCGCGGTCGCGCACCGCGCCGCCGCCACGGGCGACGAGCCCAAGTGCATCGTCGACGGCCCCGTGACCGCGCCGAACCGCACCGTCCACGTCCGCAACCTGCCGCCGGGCGTCCGCTGCGTCCACCGCACGGACAACTACCACGACCTCGGCTGGCCGGACGCCTACGGCAACATCGACTTTGCCGAGCCCGTCGCGCCCGGCACCGCCGCGCACCACATCCTGCTCGAGTGGTACGCCGACTACGAGTGCCGCGACTACCTGCCCGGCAGCGACACGCGCGTACGCTGCACGGCCGACGGCATCGTGCACCGCCCGCCCTGCGACCCCAACCCGTGCAACTTTGGCGGCGAGTGCAAGCACGAGCCGAAGTGGCGGCCGGCGCCGGACGGCTTTGTCGGTTACTGGTGCGAGTGCAAGGACGGCAGCAGGGCACCCGCCTGCAAGGACCCGCGCCACACCGAGGTGCTCTTTGCGGGCGGCCTCTTCGACACCGCCAACGTGCTCAGCGCCAACAACACGGCGTTCTGGACCGGCAAGGTCTTTGAGCGGCTCGGTGGCCTCGTCGGTGGCAACGTCACCGCGTTCGCGCTCTTCAAGGGCCACCTCTACGCTGGCGGCGCCTTTGACCTCACGCAGGCGCCGCCCCACGGCCACCTGCACACGGTCGGCCCCGTCGTGCGCTGGGACGGCCGCGGCTGGGAGCCGGTCGACGCGGCGCAGTTCCCCGGCGCCGGCCGCCGTGTCAACGCGCTCGCCGTCTACCACGGGGAGCTCTACGCCGGCGGCTACTTTGGCGCGGACGACGAGGGCCCCGCCATCGCCTGCCGGAACCACGGCCGCGTGGTGAACAACATTGCGCGCTGGGACGGCCACCGGTGGCATAACGTCAGCGGCGGCGTCAACGGCGAGGTGTTTGCGCTCGCCGTCTACGACGGCAGGCTGTACGTCGGCGGCGCGTTCACGGCGGCCGACGGCCAGCCGGCCTACTACATCGCCGCCTGGAACGGCACGCACTGGGCCGCGCTGGAGGGCGGCGGCACCGACGGCACCGTGTACGCGCTCGCCGCGGCCGCGGCCGCGCAGGGCGTCTACGTCGGCGGCAACTTTACGTTCGCCAATGCCGGCCTGCCGGTCAACCACGTCGCGCTGTACCGGCCCGGTCCGGCCACCTGGCACGCCCTCGGCGGCGGCCTCGACGGCGCGGTGTTGGCGCTCGCGGTGAACGACACCGCCGTCTACGTGGGCGGCCAGTTCCACTCGGCCAACAACGGCACGCTGACGCTGCTCAAGGTGGCGCTGTGGACCGGCCAGGTGTGGGACCCGCTGGGCGCGGGCGTCGAGGGCGACGTGCACGCGCTCGCCATCCGCCAGGACGTGCTCTACATCGGCGGCGACTTTGTCGAGACGGGCCCCGTCCTCCGCCTGCGCGTCAACCACCTCGCCGCGTGGCGCCTGTTCCGCGGTTACGAGACAGTGGGCACCGGCACCGACGGCCCGGTCTACGCGCTCCTGCCGTACCGCCACGGCCTCGCCGTCGGCGGCCTCTTTGGCACCGCCGGCAACATCACCGCGCCGTTCGTCGCGCAGCTGAACGAGCACGGCGGCGACGGCCAGTGGACCGGCCTCGCCGGCGGCACCAACGGCCTCGTGAACAGCCTCGTCGCCGTGAAGCCGCCGCGCGTCGGCGAGCTCGTCGAGCTCTACGCGAGCGGATTCTTCAGCGCCGCCGGCGGCCTCGTGGTCAACTTTGTGGCGCGCTGGGACGGCTGCCGCTGGTCCCGCATCGGCTCCGGCGCCGACACGACGGTGACCGACCTGGCGTACGACCCGACGCGCCGCCGGCTGTTTGCGTGCGGCCTCTTCACGGCGATGGATGGCCGCCCCGCCAACTACACGGCCGTCCGCGAGAACGGCGTCTGGCGCCCGCTGGGCGTGGGCACCAACAACGCCGTCACCTCCATCACCGTGCTGCACGGCCACCTGTTTGCCGGCGGCAGCTTCACCGAGGCCGGCCGGCGCCCGGCCAACTACATCGCCCGGTGGGACGGCGCGGCGTGGTCGGCGCTGGGCCCCGGTGTCGACGCGCCCGTCGAGGTGGTCGCCGTCTACCGCGGGCACCAGATCGTCGCGGGCGGCCAGTTCACGCACGCGGGCAACCTCACCGTCAACTACATCGCGCGGTGGGACGGGCACGAGTGGTCGCCGCTGGGTGCCGGCGCGGACCACTTTGTGATCGCCCTGCTGGACACCAATATGGGCCTCTTTGCGGGCGGCTTCTTCACGGCCGCCGGCGGCACGGTCGCCAACCACGTCGCGCGCTGGGACGGCTACGCGTGGCACGCGCTCCGCGGCGGCGTGGACAATGGCGTGAACGCGCTGGCCCTGTACCAGGGCCAGCTCGTGGTCGGCGGCTTCTTCCACGAGGCCGGCGGCGTCGCCGCCAACAACATCGCGCTGTGGGACGGCGGCCGCTGGCGTGCGCTGCCCTACGAGGTCTACGGCGAGGCCGTGGTGGCGCTCGAGACCGCCAACATCAAGGCCCGGCACCCGCAGTGCGGCGGCAACAACATCACCGTGGTGGTGTAGCGGCCACGCTGACGGCCAAGCCCCTTGGCATCGCAGATGGTTGTCACATTATCCATTTTGTACTGTCATCCATGTACACTGTGATGGTGATGAGTGTGCAATGACTGCAACTCATGATTGCAATGATGTCGTCCACGGCCGCGGCAAACACGCGGAATTGCGGACCACATGGACCGCATGTCGCGATGTCCACATCGGGTCGCTACGCCGGCAGCGCCATGCGTCAACTTGCCACGCCGGCACCGCAGCCAGCGCCACATGGCCGGGCGGCGTGGGCGCTGCGGGATGCGTGTCCCGCGCCGCCCACCGAGCCGCGTCGCCGTGACGCCCGCCCGCCCGCCCGCGGCCGCGGCAGCGATGCCTAGCGGTACATGGCCGGTGCACCAAAGAGCACCATGTCCGCATGGGGCCGACATGCTCCATGGAGTCGGGGCGCTTGGCACCCCGCGCGCCATGGCCAGTCAAGCACATTCCAGAAGGCGCACACTTTTTGCCACGTCGCCACGGGCGCCGGCGCCTCGGGCCGCATCGTGCATCGCGCCCTGCGCTGCACAATGCGTTCTTCGCGCGCCGCAGGTGTCCGCTGCTCCTGCGGAGTGCGTAGCGGCCGGCCAGGTGCGATGGGCCAGACCTGGTGGCCTGTTCTACGCGCGTTGCTCTGAAGCGACCTTGCGCAGCATGCACGCATTCTTGGTGCAAGTGCGCCCACCTCGGTCGGCTGGACCACCTGCGCCACTGTGCGCCCGCATGCGCCGCCACTGTGCGCCCCGACCACCCGCCACCCTCGCAGCTCTCACCCGCAGCCCCCAGCCACTCGCAGCCCACAGATGCAGCGCGGCCGCGGGCCGCGGATACCTCGGATCCGCGCCGACTAGGTGCCGCGTACCAATGGCCGCTTGTCTCCTGCGAGTCCTTGCGCTTGCTGGACGCCCGGGCGCCTGCCTCCCTTCGGCGGACGCCATTTGAGGGGCATACCGCCGTCATGCCTTCCGCCTGCACGCCCTCTGTCCCGCAAGCGCAGCACGATGCGACGTCCACCCCATGCCCTACCAGCCGATCGTGCCCGTCCTCTCTTGCCCCG
>Ga0180216_1004815_pt1 | contig 10077 bp, 12 predicted proteins | sample eDN3rd37CBELigMG_FD_128879 | JGI IMG/M metagenome (GOLD analysis project Ga0180216, IMG submission 128879) | Enriched Miracle-Growth compost microbial communities from Emeryville, California, USA - eDNA 3rd pass 37_C BE-Lig MG (version 2)... ...
CGGCGGAGGACACGGCGGAGGGCGCGGCGGAAGACACGGCGGCCGCGAAGGGCACGGCGTCGACCGTCGCCGCAGGTGCGGACGGCGACGAGGCGGAGGGCGCGGCGGCGGCGGAGGACACGGCGTAGGGCACGGTCGGAGGACGGCGGCGGAGGACACGGCGGAGGGCACGGTCGGAGGACGGCGGCGGAGGACGGCGACACGGCGAAGGACACGGCGGAGGACGGCGGCCGCGAAGGACACGGAAGATGGGGCGACGGCTACAAGCAGTGGGTGAACGGCGAGGGCATGCCTGCCAGGTGGGATGGGGACGCGATCCGGCCGCGCTCCCTACGGACGGCGGGGGATGCAACGGGCGAAGGGGACCTCACCTAGCACCAGTGGGCGGGCCAGCTTGCGAAGAAGGAGGGCGCCGTGCACGCCTGATGCCCAGCACGGCAGCGGGGCGCGTGCGCTGCCGTGGCGAATGTGCTGCTGTACGGAAAGTAGGGCCTCTGGCGGTGCCGCGGAGGAACTGGACGTCTGCGGGGAGCAGTTCGGGCGACTTGAGGCGGCCGCCGAACGCGAAGTGCACTGGGCTCCAGAGGCCGTCGCGACGTGTGCCCTAACGACGCCCGCTGCATGCGCGTCTTTGGCCGCCTGCACGCCGCGCCAGATCGTTCCCCACGTACCTCGCCCCGTGCGGTCGGCCGAGGAGCCGCCCTCCAGCGTGCGAAGCCATGACGTCGTCGCGGCGGGCCGCGGCCAACGCCGAGTGGGCGCCGGTGCCCATGTCGCACATGGCCGCCCGCACCAGCAACCCGATCCGCGCCATTGTCGACCACATGAAGGTCACGCCGAACTCGGACAAGCCCATGATCTCCCTCTCCATCGGTACGCATGCGTCCCCTCCCCCTTCCCCTCGGCCGGCCGACGGCGACACGCCTCGAAGCGCTCCCGCACTCAGCTCACCACGTTGCGCCCAAGCCCAACCCTGCCGGCCTGCGGCGTAGGCGACCCGACGATCTTTGGCAACTTCAAGGCGCCCGAGACGGCGACGACCGCGCTGGTCGAGGCGCTGCACTCGTTCAAGTACAACGGGTACCCACCCGCCCACGGCTACGAGTCGGCGCGCGCCGCCGTCGCCCGCATGCACACGCGGCCGAGCGCGCCGGTGACGCCGGAGGACGTCATCATCGCCAGCGGCTGCTCCGGCGCCATCGAGCTGGCCATCACCGTGCTTGCCAACCCGGGCCAGAACATCCTCATGCCGCGGCCGGGCTTCTCGCTCTACCAGGTCATCTGCGACGCCTACAAGGTGGAGACGCGCTTCTACGACCTGGTGGTACGCCTGCCACGGCGGATGCCGATCGCGCACGGCCGGCAGCTCATGTGCGCGCGTGGCCGCACGTTGGTCGGTGGCCCGTCGTCGGCGGACCCGCAGCCGGAGCGCAGCTGGGAGATCTCCCTGAGCCACCTGGAGAGCCTCATCGACGACAACACGGCGTGCGTCATCGTGAACAACCCGTCCAACCCCTGCGGCTCGGTCTTCTCCGAGGAGCACCTGCGCGACCTCCTGGCCCGTACGCGGCGCCGGGGCCGGGCGCTCCGTGACGGGGACGCGTCTCTTCTAAAAACGCGAGCAGCGCGCGACTCCGTGCTGCGACCGCCCTGCCAGTGTGCGAAAAGTACCGGCTGCCGGTCATCTCGGACGAGATCTACGCCGACATGGTCTTCACCGGCCACAAGTTCATCCCGCTCGCGTCGGTGCGGTCGACGGGCGGGGGGCCGACGTGGCCGCACCGTGCGCGCCGCGACTGACCGTCTGCCGCCATGCCGTCCACGCGCGCCGGAAACAGCTCTCGGCTACGGTGCCGATCCTGACCACGGGCGGCATCGCGAAGCGGTACATGGTGCCCGGCTGGCGCGTCGGCTGGGTCGTCGTGCACGACCCCAAGGGCCTCTTCAAGGACGTGCGCGCCGGCCTCATCAAGCTGTCGCAGCTCATCCTGGGCTCCAACTCGCTCATCCAGGCGGCGCTGCCGGCGATGCTCGAGCAGACCGCAGCCGCCTACTACGACGAGTCGCTCAAGCAGCTCGAGGTGCGGCGCGACGCGCGGCGCCGGAGCAGCCGAGTGCCACGCGCGCGCGCGCTAACCGCCCAGCGCGCGGCGGTGCAGTTGCCCGGGAAAACGCGCCAGGCCAACGCCATGTTCACCTGCGAGCGCGTGAACCGGATCCCGGGCCTGAAGGCGATCGTGCCGGCGGGCACCATGTACGTCATGGTGCAGATCGATGCGGCCGCCTTCCGCGACCTCAAGGACGACATGGCCTTTTCCGAGAAGCTCGTCCAGGAGCAGTCGGTCTTTGTGCTGCCCGGCCAGGTGCGTGCGAAAAGCGGAGGGGGGTGCGGACCGAGCCAGCTAAACCAGCATGCCACTCAACGAAGGCGCCCGCTGTCCACGTGCCGTGGCCGTTCCAGTGCTTCCACTTCCCCGGGTACTTCCGGATCGTGTTCACGCCGCCCAAGGACAAGCTCGCGGAGGCCTACGACCGGCTCGAGGCCTTCTGCGCGGCGCACCACGTCTAGAGCGACCGCCTGGAGGCCAGGCGGCTCCAGCACAACGTCCGCAAACTTGCAAATCTGTTGTACAAACGGGATCTACACTATACAGTGGTGCACCTGTGCAAGCGTGGGGCGTGGGCTACTCGCGGCGGCCGCGCATGTGGCTGCCGTTGTAGACGGCGTAGCCGCTGCGGGTGAACAGGTAGTTCGGGTCAATCACCAAGCCCTCGGGCAGGATGACCTGCCGGTAGTACGCCGAGCACTGGTAGCCAACGCGGTGGGGCAGGTACGTCGAGAAGAGGCCCCACTTGTCGCCGCAGCCAAACTCGCGCGCGACCTGCCACCAGCAGCGTCGTTGGGACCTGGAACCGCCGCGCGCGTTAGAGGGCCATCCGCCGCCGCAGCTGCCAACGGCGACGATGCGCGCACGCACCTTGAGGAAGGTCTCCTTCTCCTCCGGCGTCCAGTCGCCGGTCCATTGCTCCTGCGGGCCGGCAGCACGTGCACGAACAGCAGGCGGTGCGCTGAGCGTCGCCGCAGCGGCAGCGCGGCCGCCACGGGCAGGCGCCGATGCCTACCACGCCAGGCTCGAGGAGGCGGTAAAAGTACGCGTTCGGGTTCTTGCGGAAGAGCTTGGACGCCATCTCCCGCGCCGACGACCAGCCGGGCCGCGCCTCGGCCCGCGCCGTGCGGCGGCCGCCCTTCTTGGCACCACCGCCCCTGCCGTTGCTGCCGTCGCTGCCGTCGCCCTCCAGCGTCCCGAGCGGGTTCTTGAAGCTGTAGGTGCCGCCGCCGTGCGCCTGCCACGCGGCCTCGGCGCTGGCCTCCAGCCCGTACTTTTGCTGCACCTCCGGGTTCAGCCACCCTGCGCACGAGCGGCACGCCGGAGGCAGCCGGGCGGGGCGCGGCGCGCCGAGGCTGAGCATCTCTGCGGGCCAGCGTGGGCCGTCTGGGCGGGGGCGGGGTGGGTACCGCGGTAGTGCCCGTCCACGCGGATGGCGCGGGCCAGCACGTCGGGCGGGAAGAACTCGTCGGCGGTGAGCAGGCCGCCAGCGAGGTCGGCCTCCGTCGGCCCGTCTGCGCGTGCGGCGGGCTCCTGGCCCTCCAGCGGCGGCGGCGGCAGGCCGCGGAGCCGCGGCGACGCGCGTGCCGGGGCCGCTGCGGTCGAGCACGGAGGAAGCCGGCCACCGTCGCGGTTAGTGCAGGGGCGCCCCAGAGGCGGTGGCCGCGAGGCCCTGGTCCGTACGGGCAGCGGCCTTGTGCTGCTCACGCCGCGCCTTGGGTGTCCTGCAGGGGGGCGGTGACCGCCGTGCGAGCCTGCCGGCCGCGTTAGCGAGGCCTCGCAAGCGTCCGGCGCGCCGGTGTGTGCGCCCCGCGGACCTGGGCGCCGCGTTCCGCTTTGGGGGCACGACGGCGGCCGCGGCCTCGCGCAGGCCGAGGTCGCGGAGCAGCTCTTCGTTGCGGCGGATGTTGGCCTCGCGCTGGGCCTCGTACGACGCCGCCATGGTGTCGAGGCGTTCCGCCGTCCGGTGGCGGCCGCGAGCGTGAGATCCGGGGGACGCCGCGTTCAACCGAACGCGGGTCATGCGCCGTCTTCGTCCTTTGTCCTCGTCCCTTGTCCGCGTCCGCGTCCGCGTCCGCGTCCGCGTCGTCGTCGTCCTCTTCCTTCGCCCTCGCTGTCCTCTTCCTTCGTCCGCGTCGTCCTCTTCCTTCGCCCTCGTCGTCCTACGTCCTCGTCCGCGTCGTCGTCTGCGTCGTCGTCCGCGTCGTCGTCCGCGTCCAATGTCACAGTTTGAATTTTGGCGCGCTTTTTTCCCGGCGCCGCCGTGCGCCCGCGCCGCCGTGCGCCCGCGCCGCCGCCGCGTGCTGGTTATGGACGCGCCCAGAGGACGGGCACGGGCGGGCTCGCAGGCCGGCGTGGGCCACGCCCTGTGCGCGGTTGAATGCCTCGGCAAGGTGGGGCGCACGGAGGGCGCGGGCGGCCGGATGGCACGGCGTGACGACCAGCGCATGCATGCGTGCGGCCGCGGTGACACGGGGCCGCCCGCGGGCCTGTGCATGGGCAGCGTCGTGTATTATAGAAGACAGGGCACACGGCGACACGGGGCACAGGGCGGCCGGGGGGGAAACGGGCTACAGACGGCTCTTGGGCGTGGCGTAGACCTCGGCGACGCCGTTGCTGATGACCACGACGTCGCGCTCCTTGGCCTTGACCTGGAAGAGGATCTGGTCGCCCTCCTTCCACATCTCCGTCACGAGCGTCTCGCCGGGGAACACGGGCGACGAGAAGCGCACGCGGATCGACTTGAAGCGCGCGGGGTCGTTGCCTGCGTAGCGCTTCAGGATGTGCCGCGCGGCGACGCCAAAGGAGCACAGGCCGTGCAGGATGGGCCGCGGGAAGCCCACCTTGGTCGCCACCTTGGGGTCCGCGTGCAGCGGGTTGTAGTCGCTGCCGCGTGCGACGCCGGGCGTGCAGCGTGGGGAACGCAGGCGGCGCGGTCAGCGCGGCTGCGTGCGGCGGTGCGCATGCATGCCCGCCGCGTACCCGGAGAGCCGGTAGATCATGGCCTGCTGCGGCAGCGTCTGCGTGGCCTCGGTGGCGTCGGCGGGCCGCTTGGGCGGCGCGTACGTCGGCTGCTTGGGCTGCTTCTCGCCACCAAAGCCGCCCATGCCGCGCACAAACGTGCTGCTCACCTGGCGCGACGTGCGGCGCCGCGGGGTGGGCACGGCGCGCCAGCGTTAGGGCGGTGCCCGCTGCGCGGCCTGAGCCCAGCCCCGCGCCGCACGGACCATGCGCACGTAGACGGTGCCCGCGGCGTCCACGACCGTCGACTCGTTCTCAATCACCATGCCGGAGCCTGCCGCGCCGCGCGGGCGGCAGACACGGTGGTGACGGTACCCCTCCTCAGCGGCGCCGGCGACGCTGCGCCCCCACTCCGTGCGGGCCTGCTGCGTACCCTTGTCCCAGACGCCGATGACCTTGCCCTTCTGGATGAACTCGCCCTCGACCGGCAGCGGCCGCAGCACCTCGAGGCTCTGCTCGCCGTGCAGGATCATGTTGGGGTCGTACTTGGGGATGCCCTGCGGGACGGCGCGCTGCCCGCACCGCACACGCGGCAAGGGCCTGAGCTCGTGCAGCCGGGGGGGACGACGAGGGCAAGGCCGCGCGCGTACGGGGATGCCGGAGCCCATGCCGTCGGCCTTGGGCTTCTTGGGGTTGGGCACGCCAAAGGGCACGACATCGAACGAGTCGCCTGCGGGCGACGTGCCTGCCGCGTCCAACGGGGGAATGACGCGCCGCGTCAGCGGGCGGGCTGGGGCTGAGTGCCCGCGCGCACGGCGGGCCACGCGCACCCTTGAAGGAGAAGACGACCGGGTACGTCGGCAGCGCCGCAAAGTCGGGATCTGAGCCGTGCCGGAGCCCCGGGGGGCGCGGTCAGTGCGTGCGACCGGCGCGCGTGAGGGCGCCGCCCGCGGGCCGCAGAGGTCCGGGCGGGGAACGCAAACGCGCACCGAGCTCGTAGGTGAAGCGGAGCTCCTCTGCGCCGACGCCCAGGGCGTACAGGAGCACGTCGCGGCGGTTGTACACGACCTGGATCCCCCGGCCGCATTAATAGCCCACGCGCGCGCGCGTCAGCTCGGCCGTAGATCTCCTGGCGTGGCGAGACGGGTTCCAGCAGAGCGCGTACCCGCTGCGGCGCGGTCTCGTAGCCCACGGCGCGCTTCTGGTCGACCGCAGGCGGCGTGCGGGCGCCCGCTGCCGCCGCCGCCGCCGCCTTGTCGCCCGCCTTCGCCGCCATCGTCGCGTCCGCGTCCGCGTCCGCGTCGGGTGCCGGCCGCTCGGTGGAGCCTCAGACCGCTGCGGATGACGTCAACGGTGTTGTGTGGCGCCGCGGCGGCGTGTGCTGTGCGGCCGCGCGCGCCCGCCGCCGCCGGTCGCCGCCCGCCCGAGGGATGTCGGCGTGGCAGGCAGCGGCAACAGGCGGCGCGGAAGAGCGTGGGCAGGCGTGGGCCACGGGCCTGCTGCGAGCGGCGCAGGCCAACGGGATGGCTCGTGTCGGACCGGCAGAGGCCGCCTGCCGTCGGCGTACGCGGCCATGCCTCGGTGCGGATGCCGAGCCCAGCGGTCGGTGGCGCCAGTCCATAAGTAAACAGTGAACAGTACACATGCTTGCATCAACACACACACACACACACACACACACAGAGGTTGTCGCTTGCGCGCGCTGTGACGGGGAAGTACATGGGGGTGGGAGGGGTGGGAGCGCGCGCCCCTCAGGCTCATGCTGCGTCGCCGTCGAGCGGGCCGGGCACCTTGCCGCCCAGCGCGTGGATGCGCAGGCGCTGGAGCGTGACCATCCACCGCAGCTTGTCCTCGTCCGACTCGGCCATCAGGTAGACCGGCGTGAGCTCGCGCGCGTCGCGGATCGCCGCGCACGTGTCCACCGTGCTTTGGTAGCACTGCTTGTGGCACGCAAAGTGGCACGCTGTGGGGCCGCCGCGCGTGCCGCCGCTGCCCGACGCCGCGTGAGGGGCGGCTCATCTACGACCGCCAGCGACGGTTAGCGTGCTCCGCGTACTCTGGCAGGAGAAGCCCTCGATGCCGAGCGTCTCGGGGTTGACGCGGAGCTGCTCGTGGCAGACGTTGCACTCGGTGGGCACGTTGTACGTGGTCAGCCGGAACTTGTGGCCGGCGAACGAGTGCACCGCCTTCTCCGCGGCCAGGTCCTGCGGCGGCGACGCTCGCGCGGGCCACGCTCGCGCGGTGCGCGGTGAGTGCGTCGCGGCGCGCGGGCAGCTGCGCTACGGGCAGCGCCGCGTACCGCCGCCGCGGCGTTCATCGTGCTGCTGCTGTTGAGGTTCTCGAGCTCCGAGGTGAGCTTGGAGATGCGGTTCAGCACGCCCTGCAGCTGGTCCTGCGCGGACTCTGTGGCGGGCACGCCGAGTGCGCACAAGCGCGATTATCCAAGGGGCGCGTGAGCGCGCGCGTCGCGGCGCGTCGCGTCGCAAGGAGGCGCGCGGGCCACGCACTCTTCTCCTTGGGCCCGGCAACTTTGAGCATCTTCTCCAGGCCGTCCTTCTTGCGCGTTTCGACCTCGATCTCGCCCTTGAGCCGCGCGCGCACCGTCTCGATGTCCAGCGTCACGTCGGACGTGCTGCCCGCCACGGCCGCCGAGCTGCTCGAGACCGTGAGCGTCTTGTTGTCCTCGGCCTGCACCCGGCGCGTAGCGCGTCGGCGGTCGGCGCAGCGCGGCGGCGTCAGCGCCGGCATCCCCGCCCCGCTGGCGCGGACGCCGTGGCCAGCGCGCGCGCGGCCGTACGGTCGGGAGCGTGTAGGGTGCCTCCTTGTCGCCCTTGGCAAAGTAGACGACGAAGACCTTGGGCAGGTCCTTCTCCGACACGTTGCGGATGTCCGACGCGGCCACGGAGCGCACGAGGAAGATGCGCACGCTGCCCCAGGCCCGTGACGAACCGGGGCCGAGCCGATGCGGTCTGAGCGACACACGTCGGCGCCAGCAGTGCGACTGCTCGAGCGGGGGCCGCCGTACCGCAGGTCAAACTTGGGCGTGTGGCTGGCCAGGCTGTCCTTGTCCGCGGCCTTGTCGAGCAGGTAGAACTGGAAGTCGCGCACGATCGCGTAGACCTTGTCCCAGTTCTGGCGGATCGTCTTGCGCTGCCGAATCGCGAGCCATCCCTCCAGCGGCGCATCTGTGGTGTGCGGGCAGTGCGCACGACGCGGCCCTGGGTGTTTACCTTGTGCGGCTCAGGGCCGTGGCGTGCGGCGCCACTGGCGCGGGGCGCGGGGCGGGGGGCGGGGGGCCCTACCGACGCTGATGGAGCGGATGTTGACGGCGGGCTTGCGGCGCGTGTTGTGCGAGCCCGTGGCGGAGTTGCCCGAGGTGAACAGCGACAGCCGGTTCAAGAACGACGTGTCGGCTGCGGCCGGGGCACGAGGGCACGGGCAAAGGCGGCGCGTGGTGAGCAGGGGAGCGACACCATCAATTGCATTGCAAGACTACGACGTGTACTCTTGTTGGCGTCGGTGACGCCCAGGCGACGCAGGCCGGCCTCGGCGTCGCGGAGCTCGCTCTGTAGGTCGCAGGCGGCGCGGACACGCAACCCAACCGGCATCAGCTACGGCCCATCGTCGCGATCGCCAATGCAGCATGCCGCCCGTACCTCGAGCTTGGCCTTGTCGGCTTTGAGCTCGTGCAGCTCGCTCTCCTTCTTGGCCAGCTCGGCCTGGGCGGCAACAGCGCGCGGGGCGAGGAGCGGGCTGCCGTCTTAGCTACCCACGGAACCGTTCCCGGCGGGGATCCTCGGCAGCTCACCTCCAGCTTGGTGTACTGCGCCTCCTTGGCCTTGAGGTCGCGCTGCAACTGCATGTTGCTCTTCTTGCTGTAAGCGATCCGTAGCCGTCGGGGAACCAAGCCGTCGACGTGAGTCGCGGCCCACCCACCCCCGCTCGCGCCCGTTGGCGGCGTCGAGCCCGTACAGCTTGTCCACCTCGGCCTTGCTCGGGCCGCGCAGGGCCGCTGCCGCAGAGCCGCCGACCGACTTGAGCTTCTCCTCGGCCAGCTTGGCCACGAGGTTCTGGATCTCCGTCTGCTTGGTGGCCATCGCCGCGGCGTGTGCGGCCTCGGCCTGGTGGCGATGGTATAAAGCCGGTCGGGGCGAACTGATTGTTATACCCGTAAGCACACAACGGGCCGCCTCCCGCAAGGGCGATGCGGCGGCAGGCAGCCACCTTTTGGCGCTCGGCCTCGGCGATGCTGTGCTGCTTGCGCTCGGCGTCGAGGGCCCGCTCGAGGTCGTCGATGTCCTTGGCCGCCTCGGCCTTCTCCTTCTCCAGCCGCTCCAACTGCGCGACGGCGGCGTCTCGCGAACGGCGGCCTCAGAAGCGGCGTGTTAGGGCAACCCGAGCCACCCGCAAAGCACGGCGCTAGGGGGGCCGCACCGAAGACTTGGAGACGTCGAGCTGGGCTTGCAGGTCGGTGGCGGCCTTCTCGGCGGCCTTGAGCTTGCCCTGACCGCGCGCGCTCGCGCTCGGCGAACTGGAATCGCGGCATGCCCGTCAGCGGCGCTCGGGCGCGACGCCGGCGGTCGACGCCGGCGACCGTACCTCCAGGGCGGCCATCTCCATAGTCTTGGCGGTCACCGAGGTGTCGAGCTCCTGCACGCGTGCCTTGAGGTGCTGGACATCCACGGCGGCCAGCGCAGTCTCCTTGCGCGACGCCTCCAGGCTGGACGGGGCGGCACGGTGGCAGCCGTGCCGGCGGGGCGCCTTGGCACGTTAGCCTTGGCAAGGTACCAGACACCGCGCAGCGTGCTCTTCTGGCGCACCTCTCTTGGATCTCCTTGCGCTGCGCCTGCGCCTGCGCCAGGTCGCGCTCCAGGCCGGCCACCTTGGCCTCGGCGGCCGCCTTGGCCGCCGTCGCCTCGCGGACGTCGTTGGCGAATTTCTGCGGCCCCGCCGTCACGCACGCGAGGAAACGGCACACACACACACACACACACACACACACACACAC
>Ga0180216_1004818_pt1 | contig 10071 bp, 6 predicted proteins | sample eDN3rd37CBELigMG_FD_128879 | JGI IMG/M metagenome (GOLD analysis project Ga0180216, IMG submission 128879) | Enriched Miracle-Growth compost microbial communities from Emeryville, California, USA - eDNA 3rd pass 37_C BE-Lig MG (version 2)... ...
CCGGTGCCCGTGCCAGCGAATCTGGCCGATCAACTGAAGCAGTTGTTGCTCGATCCTGGCAGTTACGATTTCACCATCGCCAAGGGCTGCGTGCCCGACCACGGCGTGCGGATCGAGTTTGTGCACAAGGGCCGCAAGATCGACGTGCTGCTGTGCTTCGAGTGCCAGATTCTCTCCGTCTACGACAATGGGGAGGCCGTCGGCGGCGAAGACTTCGACCGGATCAACGGCCAACTGGTCAACATCGTCAAACAGCTATTCCCGCAGGACGAGGTGATCCAGTCGCTAAAGTGAGGCCAATCGGCGGGCGATCAGCCAAGGTGGCACAAACTGCATCACTTATCAGGCATCACTAGCCGGGCAACTGCTCGTTCCACAGTTTCAGCACAGGTTCGGCCGGGTTATTGTGCTCATACCCCAGGATGCTGAGCGAGGCCGTACCCAAGAGCAGCAGCCGGCCGCCGGCCGGCTCCAGGCCTAGCCAACGGGCAGCGAGCACGCGCAAGAAGTGCCCGCTGGAAAACAGAATCGCGTTACCGCTGGCCTCGCGCAATCGGGCAATCACGCGGTCAGCCCGGGCTCCAATCGCTTCCAGCGATTCGCCGCCGGGGCAGCCATCGCGAAAGAGCTGCCAATCGGGCCGGTCCTGGCGAATCTGAGCCGTGGTGATGCCTTCGTACTGGCCGTAATCCCACTCCACCAGATCGGCATCGACCTGGGCGGCGTCGCCAAAGCCGGCCAGTTCGCACGTGCGTCTTGCCCGAGCCAGTGGGCTGGTCCACACGTGAGCAAACGTATGACTGGCCAGCCGGCTACGGAGCGCCCTGGCATGCTGCTCGCCGGCCGCGGTGAGCGGGATATCGGTCAGCCCTGTGTGGCGTCCGCTGGCAGACCACTCCGTTTCGCCGTGGCGGACCAGCCAGAACTCGGGGAGCGTAGGCATCGGCTGCGTTACTCCGACTGCATAGGGGCAAACCCGCGGCGCATGGTGTTCTCGGTGACCGTCCGCGGCACGACAAACTGCAACAGGTAGTCCGGCCCGCCCGCCTTGCTGCCAATGCCCGACATGCGGAAGCCGCCAAACGGCTGCCGGCTCACCAAGGCACCGGTAATGGGGCGGTTCAGGTATACGTTGCCCACGCGCAGTTCACGAGCCCCCCGGCGGAGGTTTCGCGGGCTGCGCGAATAGATACCACCGGTGAGAGCGTACTGGGTCCCGTTGGCGATGGCCAGTGCTTCGTCGAGGTCTTTGGCCCGGATCACCGCCAGCACCGGCCCAAAGATTTCTTCCTGGGCAAGCCGGGCATCGGGGGCGATGTCGGTAAAGATGTGCGGGCCGATGTAATAGCCCTCACTCGCCAACGGCCCCACGTCTACCGCCAGCGCCAGGCGTCCTTCCTGCTTGCCGATCTCGATGTAGCGCAGGATGCGCTCGTAAGCTTCCTGATCGATCACCGGTCCGACGCGAGCGCCGGGGTCTTCGGCCGGCCCCAGCGGCAAGCTGCGGGCTGCCTCGACCAATCGAGCCACGAAGGCGTCGTACACGCCGGGCAGCACGATGCAGCGGCTGCACGCCGAGCACTTCTGGCCCTGGTAGCCAAAGGCGCTGGTCACCACCCCCGATACGGCTTCGTCGAGATCGGCATCGTTGTCGATGATGATGGCGTTTTTGCCGCCCATCTCGGCGATCACGCGTTTCACATCGCAGCCAGGCCCCGTTTGCGAAGCCTTCGCCGCCGAGGCATTGATCTCCAGCCCCACCTGCCGCGAGCCAGTGAACGCGATCAGAGCCGTCTGCGGATGATTGACCAATACCGGGCCCACGACTTCGCCCTGGCCGGGCAGGAAGTTGAGCACGCCCGGCGGCAAGCCCACATCGACAAAGGCCTGCATCAACCAGGCCGCCGTCACCGACGATTGTTCGGCCGGCTTCATCACCACGGTGTTGCCGGTAACCAGGGCGGCCGCCGTCATCCCGGTGAGAATGGCCAACGGAAAGTTCCATGGCGCGATCACCACGGCCACGCCGCGCGGCAGGTACTCAAAGCGATTTTCTTCGCCCGGCACATTGGCATAGCTGAAATCCCCCTGTAGGGCGACGGCGCCGCGGGCGTAGTACTCCAGGAAGTCGATGGCCTCACAGATATCGCCATCGGCTTCGCGCCAGCCCTTGCCGCACTCATACAACTGGCAAGCGGCGAACTCGTACCGTCGCTCTCGCAAGATGCTGGCCACGCGCAGCAGGTAATCCGCCCGAACGCGCACATCGAGATCGGCCCAATCCGACCAGGCCTTGGCGGCGGCCTCCACGGCTTCACGCGCCAATTCCTCAGTCGCGCTGCCGCAGGTGCCAATTACCTGATTCTTGTGTGAAGGATTGATCGATTCGATCCGCTGCGGGGTTTCACGCCGCCGCCCGCCGATCACCACCGGGTAGTGTTCGCCCCACCGCTGCCGCACCGATTCCAAGGCTTCGCGCATGCCGCGGCGAGCCGACTCCTGGGCAAAGTCCGAGAGCGGCTCATTGCGGAACGAGCGCACCCATTCCGGCAATTCGTTTGCTGCGATGTCGGAAGCCAGCCGGGGCAAGATGCCAGCCGGGGCGGCCTCAACCCGCGCGGTCGCCACCGCGGCACCACTGGCAGCCGCGGTTTCGCCGGGCTGCGGCGAGGCATGGCCGTTGGCGTGGTCCAAGGGGTTCATCAGAAGTTCCTCGGGGCTGAGTTGCGCATCGAAACTGGTTCGCAGAAAGGAATCGTTAGACGTGTTCTCCAGCAACCGGCGCACCAGGTAAGCCATGCCGGGGATCAGCTCGCCAAACGGCATGTACACCCGCAGCCGATTGCCCATCGCCACGAAAGCTTCTTTTTCGGCGTCGGCCATGCCGTAGAGCATTTGCAGTTCCAGCCCCAGCGGCGGCAGCCCGATGTGCCGGGCTGTGGCAATGCCGTGTGAGAGCGAACGGATGTTGTGGCTGCCCAAGGCCGGCCGCAGGTGGCGGTAGTTGTAGATGGTGAACCGCACCAGCTTTTCGTAGGTGGCGTCGGACTGCCATTTCTGCTGAAAGACCGGCACCGGCCAACCGTGATACTGGGCGTGTACGGTCTCGTAATCCCAGTACGCGCCCTTCACCAGCCGTACCCACACCGGTTTGCCACGCTCGATGGCCCAATCGCGCAGCTCCACCAGATCGCGCTCGGCGTCGCGCAGGTAGCACTGGATGACGATGCCCACGTCGCCCACGTCGCGGAACTCGTCCTCCATGAGCACTTTTTTGAACACCGCCAAGGTAAGGTCCTTGGTGTGATAGCTCTCCATATCGACATTGATGAACGCGTTGTGCTTCCGCGCGACGCGCAGCAGTTGCCGCAAGCGTTCGCCAGCCCGGGCAATGCTGCCATCCCAATCGATCGGGTCGAACTGGTTATCGAGGGCCGAAAGCTTGATCGACACGTTCACGCGGGGCAGGGCGGACTCCACACCGCGATCGACCTGCGGCACCTCGGGCCAGGAGTTGATGGTGGGTGCCAGGTTCTCGATCAGTTCGATGTACGAATAGAAGAAGCGGTCGGCTTCCACGTCGGTGATGACGGCTTCGCCCAGCAGGTCGAGCGAGAACGCCTGGCGGGCACGACGGGCACGCTTCACCGCCGCCAACACTTCACTGGTGCTGGTACCAGCGATGAACCGCCGCGCATGGCTGAGCGCATTCTTTCGAGCAGCGTATGCCACGGCCCGGCCGGCCAACGAGTCGGGGCGGGCCACGTGCATGCCCACCCGCACCGCCGAGGGCAGATGCTGCTGCACCTCCTCGAAATACTCCTGGAGATGCTGTGTGACCTCCTCCCGGCTGTTGAGCATCGGGAGCACGTCGATGAAGCGGAACAGTTGGACTTTGACCGACTCGTTCTGCATCGCCCACGACATGATCCGGTCGTCCCACCAGCGCCGCTGAAACACGTTGGGGCCGCGGCGCGGCATCAGGCTGAGGACCGTCTGCCCAACCTCGCGGGTGGTGCGTTCGATGGCAGCCAGATCGGAAGATGTGAAGACTTCCACGCTCAAGGGGGAACCTCAACCAGATTGTGGGAGACGGGCGGCCCGGTCTGCCTAAGCGACAAACCCAAGGCAATGCTTCTGTATCCTTTACGCAGCAGCGTCGCGCAAGGTGCTCAAGCCTGCCGCGCCGCCGGATGGGGAGGGGGGCGGCCCCCGCTCCTATGAAAGTGTATGGATCTGGGCGAGCGAAGTCGAAGTTGGCCCCCTCGGCAGCCGGACACATCCGGGAGGGGGGCGAGTCGCACCAAAATTTTGGGGTTGGTAGCAGAACCAAGGGCAGGTTCGGGGGTTTATCTAGGCTAGGGATTTCATCCCGCCGCCCCGGGGCGCCGCGCTGTGTCGGTGTGGCGTATGCCCTCTGGCCACCGGTTCGCGGATCACCGCGTTGACCACGTGTCTTTCTGGGAGATAGCGCAACATGTTGTACCGTAAAGCCTTGCATTTGACCCTCGCCGTCATCGCCGCCGTCGGCATTGCCGCTTCGGCCGAAGCCCAAGGTCAGCGTCCCGGCGGACAGGGCGGTTTTGGCCGCGGTGGGTTCGGTGGTGGTTTTGGTAGCGATCCGTTCTCGCTGATCAACAACCCCGCCATCCGTACCGAACTGGGCATCGACGAACAGCAGATCGAAAAGCTGCGCGAACTGCGTCAGCAGCTCGATGCCGAGGTGGACGCCGCTCGCCAGAAGGTCACCGCCCAGTACACCGAAAAGCTAAGCGACGTGCTGCTGCCCCACCAGGCTGACCGCCTGCTGGGCATCTCGATCCAACTGCGTGGCCCCGCCGCCCTGCAAGATCCGGCCGTGGCCAAGCGGATTGGCCTGACCGACGCCCAGCAGAAGGAAATTGCCTCGAAGCTCGAAGCCCTCAACGAGCGTAACCGGGGTGCCTTCCGCGGCCAGGACGGCGAACGTCCCGACCGTGAAGCCCTGCAGGCTCGCTTCCAGGAGCTGCGTCAGGAGCGCGACAACATCATCAACTCGGTGCTGACCTCGGATCAGAAGAAGAAGCTGGAAGAGCTGAAGGGCGAAGAGATTGATCGCTCGCGACTGTTCCAGCGCCAGGGCGGTCAAGGCGGTCGTGGCCGCGGCGGCAACAACTAAGCATGCCGCACGCCCGGCAACCCCACGTCCGCCGGCTTGAAGCCAGTCTCCTGGCACAAGCGGCCATGCAAGTTGCCTCGGCCCTTAGCTAACCAGAGCCGGCCTGAGAGCCGACCAATGGCCGGCGCGCGGTACTTTTACCCGCGCGTCGGCTCGTTCAAACGGCAGTTCTTGAAGGCTACGCCGTCGGCGTTCGCTCCCGCAAGCGCCTGACCGCAACCATCAATTAACACACTCACCGCGGAACGGCCGCGTCCCCTCCCCCACTGGGTCGTGCCGTTACGCGGTGTTTTTGTGCGCGCAGGGCAGTAACGCTCATTGCGCAAGCCGACGCGCGTACTGATCCAATGCCAATCATCTTCAGCGAGTGCTCGCAATTTGCTGGACTTTAGCGCCGCGCACCACTACGTTGAGGAGGGCCAGTCGGGGGGCTGGTTCTCTTCTCTTCAATCTGTCGCGTTCGCGAGTCACTCACCATGGTTAAGGTTGCCCTTGCCGGGCTATCGGCGCTTGTTGTCCATTTGGCGTTCACCGCCGCTGCCGAAGCTCAATCGGTCGATACCGCCGTCAATCAGGCACGTGCTCTGGCGGAGCAGAATCGCCTGCGGCTGCCGCCCAAAGTCATCGGCTACGATCCGCAGACAGACACCTTCCAACATCAGGCCAGCGCGATCACAACCACCTCCAGCTTCCGGCCCGGCGGCGACAACAACTACTACGGGAACCGCCTCGAACGGTTCCACTTCCGCGGCTCGGAAGAGCAGGGCGGCATCTACACCGCGATCCGCTGGTATGTTCAGGGTCTGAAGATCGACCCGCGCAACTACCAGTACCGCATGGGCCAACATTAAAGGGCCAGGCAGCCTATAACCACCTGACCCTGCAATGGGCGATTCGTACTGGATAACTGCGCGCGGAGCTCGCTACCGGACCTCGTGAACCAGGTCGCCCAACAACTCCTTGAGGATATTGTTGCCAGGGTACGGATGACCGCGGTGGTGCAAGAAGGCTTCCGCGTGCGCGACGCCAATCTCGGCGCCGCGGCGAGCACTCCAGCGAGCCTGGCTTTCCAGGTACTCGTCCACGCCGTGCTGTGCCCGCAGCCATTCCCGCTGGCTGGCGTGGCACGCGAGCATGTCGCGCTTGAGCTCAAAGGTCTTGGTCGTATCGACGTAAAAGTGCGGCTGGATCGGCTGGCCGAAATGGTCCACGCCTTCCAGGGCATCGACATAGAACAAGTGCGGAATGTGGTCGGTGGCCGGAGCCGGGTCCCACGCCCGCGTCGCGTAGTTGGGGCAACTGGCGTTGAAACAGGCGTCGCGTACCAGGCGGCTGGTGGCCTCATGGTCGTCCATGTAGTCGACCGGCGGAGCGGTCAGCACGATGTCGGGCTGATGCCGGCGAATGGCCTCGGTCACGCGGCGTTTGCCTTCGAGATCGACCACGATGCTCAGGTCGCGGAACTCCAGGCACTCGTAGGCCGCGCCGAGCATCTCAGCAGCCTTGGCGGCTTCTTGCCGGCGCACGGCGGCGATTTCCTCCGGCCCCAGATCGCGGCTGCCGCAATCGCCGGGCGTCATCGTGATGCACACGACCGTGTGCCCTCGCTCGGCCAGCAGGGCCAGCGTTCCGGCGCACTGAAACTCGATATCGTCGGGGTGGGCGTGGATCGCAAGGATCCGCTTACTTGCCGAACTCACCGTTTCTCCTTCTGGCACGATCGCAAACCGGCACCGTGGGCGGAACTTCCGCCAAACGGCCCAAGCCTAGAATGTACACACTAGGGCCCGGTTCAGCGAGCGGCCGGCCCAGCACCAATGCCACGTCGGCCGCGTCTCCAGAACCACCTAGTCGCGGTACCGCTTGAGCAGATCGTCGTAAGCGTCGATCCGCCGATCGCGCAAGAACGGCCAGTGAGTGCGGGCGGTATCGATCAGGTCCAACTGGCAGTCGGCGTAAAGGATTTCTTCCTTGTCGTGCGAAGCCTTCGCCAGCAGGTTGCCGTAGGGATCGGCGATGAAGCTGCCGCCCCAGAACTCGATCTCGCCTTCCTTGCCGATCCGGTTTGCGGCCGCCACAAACAGCCCATTGGCGATGGCGTGGCTCCGCATCATGGTTTCCCAGGCGGCATGCTGACTGGGACCGTACGTGTCTTTCTCATCCGGCAGCCAGCCGATGGCCGTGGGATAGAACAGCACCTCGGCCCCGGCCATGGCGGTGAGCCGCGCGGCCTCGGGATACCACTGGTCCCAGCAAACGCAGGTGCCGATGTGCGCCTTCGACGTGCCGATGCTGCGGAAGCCCAAGTCGCCCGGTGTGAAATAGAACTTCTCGTAATACAGCGGATCGTCGGGGATGTGCATCTTGCGATACAGCCCGGCAATGGAGCCATCGGTGTCGTAGACGGCAGCCGTGTTGTGATACAAGCCCGGCGCGCGGCGTTCAAACAGCGAGCCGACCACCACCACGCCGTGCTCGGCGGCGACGGCAGCCAGGCGGTCGCTGGTGGGGCCGGGAATCGGCTCGGCCCAGGCAAACCGGGCGTGATCCTCGCTCTGGCAAGGGTAGGGCGTGGCGAACAACTCTTGCAGGCAGATCACCTGCGCACCATTGCCGGCGGCTTCCGCCACGCGGGCAATCGCCTTGGCGACGTTTTCTTCCTTATCCTCGCTGCACTGCATCTGCACGACGGCCAGTTTCAATACGTCGCCTTGCCGCCGAACCGGAACCCGGTGCTTTGCCGCCGATGATTCTGCCAACTTGCTGCTCTCCCCGGAATGAACGCCAACGATGCCACCAAACGCCCGCGACCAGACCACCGCGTCGAGCCTGGCGACCTGACCGTAGAGTATTCAAGGCGCAACGACGGCAATTGTCCAGGGCCGGCGGATTGAACCTGGAAACAACCAGCCAAGTGGTGGCAACTGAGGGCCGGGGCGAAGCCAGAAAGGCGGCCGCGTACGTAACCCAATCAGGCTACGAACAGGCAGCGGCATCGCGCCGCGGCGGCGACAGACAAACCGATGAGAAGCAGCCGGCTAGCCCTGGCGGCTGGCCGGCAGCGCCGGCTCGGTATTCGCCGGCGCGACGGCCTGTGGCGGCGTGGTGGCCGAGGGGACCTCCAGCCGCACGGTGTGCAGTTGCCCATTGCGTTCGAGGGTCAGCTCCAGCGGACTGGCAGCCGTGTTGAGCAGCCGCAGGAAGGCTTGCTCGTTCTCGAACTTCTCGCCCGACACCTGGTGGACGTAATCCCCCACCTTGATGCCCGCGGCGGCAGCCGGGGAATACGGCACCACCCGCGTGACCAGCACGGTGCCCGGCTCGGCATCGTCGATCCGCCAGCTCAGCCCCACGCGAATCGGTGTCCCGTCCAATTCCAACGGTAACTTCAGCGTTTGGCCAGCCCGGTCGATGGTCACGGTGGTTTGCTGCGGGGCGGCTAGGACGCGTTTTGCCAGGTCTTCGCCAGTGGCGATGGTCGCTTCGCCCACGGCGGTGATGCGGTCGCCCGGCTTCAGACCAGCCTTGGCAGCCGCGGAACCGGGGACCACCAAGGTGACCACCACGCCGTTAGTGTTCGCCTCACGCGTATTCCAATGGACGCCCAACCGCCCCGGCAACGGCGGCAGCGGCCTGGCCCACAGTTTTTGCATCTCGACATTTTCGCGGCGAGCCGCGGCCCGGAAGCCCGGCAGGCGATCGGCGTTGGCCACTTCGTCAACGATGCCCAGCAGCAGCCGCGTGGCTTTTTGGATGCCTTCGACGTTGAGCTTTTCGGCGTCGTCGCTAGGACGGTGATAATCGGGGTGCAAGCCCGTATGCGGCATCAGGTAGGCAATCGACCGGGCGTAGAACGGGTAATGGTCGCTGTTGTCTTCGATGGCCCAGGTAAAATCGATCTCCAGGCCCTGGTCGTTATGCCGTGCCACCAATTGCCGCAGCCCCCAACTGGTACGGCTGCCAGAGATCTCCAAGCGGTTGTTGCGGAGGCGGCCCAACATGTCCATGTTCAAGACCAGCCGCACGTTCTTGAGCGGCAACGTGGGATGAGCCACCCAGTGGTGTGAACCCAGCAGACCTTTTTCTTCGGCATCCCACAGAGCAAACAGGATCGACCGTCGCGGCGGCCCTATTTCCACCAGGGCTTCGGCCAGCTCGATCAGCGCGGCCGTGCCGCTGGCATTGTCGTCGGCGCCATTATGGATGTAACCGGTGGGACCAAAACTGTTCTGCGGCGTGCCATAACCGACGTGGTCGTAATGGGCGCCAACGATGATGATCTCGTCGGCCAACTGCGGGTCGCTGCCCGGCAGCAGCCCAAGAATATTGCGGTACCCGGCGCCGAATCCCTGGTAGTAGCTGCCCTGCTCGCCAGCCGGCTTGAGGCCGATCCGTGCGAACTCGCGAGTCAGGTAGTTGCCGGCCGCATAACCGCCCCGGCTGCCGGCTTCGCGGCCCTCGTAGGTGTCGTCGGCCAGGACGAAGATATGCCGTTTGAGATCCTTGGCGAGGATCGATTCGTACGCCGCCCGGCGTCGCACCAGCTCGGCATGTTCGGCCATCGCCGACGCAGCCACCACCGCGACCAGGAGCCATCCCCCCAACCAATGTGGAATCCTGCGCACGTGACTCGACCCTTTGTACAGGAAGTAGGGGATAGGGGACGGCCGCGGACAGTACAGTTCGCCTGTCCGACCCATTTTACCATCGGAGAAAGTTGGCTGGGCGGTTAAGCGGGCTTGCCGAGCCGTGCAAAATGAGTAGAATCGCCCTAAAGCGGTCAGCGATGCCACTGTTGGCAACGCAAGCTGCCCTGGGAGAGGTGGCTGAGTGGTCGAAAGCGCCGGTTTGCTAAATCGGTGAACGGGGTCAACCCGTTCCGCAGGTTCGAATCCTGTCCTCTCCGCTGTTGC
>Ga0180216_1004819_pt1 | contig 10069 bp, 10 predicted proteins | sample eDN3rd37CBELigMG_FD_128879 | JGI IMG/M metagenome (GOLD analysis project Ga0180216, IMG submission 128879) | Enriched Miracle-Growth compost microbial communities from Emeryville, California, USA - eDNA 3rd pass 37_C BE-Lig MG (version 2)... ...
CGTCCTGGCTACTTCCACCCTCGCTATTTTCCGTTGGATCGTCGGCAAAGAAGAAATACTGTTGCGGGCCAATTTTGCGGAAAAATTCGACCGTTATTGCGCGCAAGTGCCGCGGTTCTGGCCACGACCCAGCCTCTGGCGCTCGCCGGAATACGTCACGGTCGACCTGCAAGGCGTCTGGAATACCGTCCGCGACGCCACACCCTACTTTCTTGCAATCCCTTTATTCGAAGGTATCGAAGCCGCCCAACAAGCCGGCCTGATCCACGCACGTCTCTGGCTATTTTGAATACGCAGCTCGGCGCCCCACAGTCGATGAAGTCCGCGATCAAATAATGCAGAATAGTACAGAAGCTATGGCTCAGGACGCAGCGTCAACAAAAGCGCAATTTGCATCTACATTTGGATTGCAAAGGGGAAGGTCCCAAACACTCGTGTCGAGCTTACAGCTTCAGGATGATTTCTTTATGACCTTACGTGCATGTCCGGTACCATCGAATATCCAGCCTGGCTTGCGCCTCTTCATGTCGAAGCGTCGGCCCCTCGGTTATTACGCCATAATGTGCGGGCTCCAATCAAGCCTAGAACCGGCCCCGGCAATAATATCCAGATCACCGCCTGATGCCATTGCTCAACAAGACCTGTAGTGATGCTAATCGAAATCAGGGTAATGGCGAAGCCCACAGCGTTCTGGATCGCAAGTGCACTGCCCAACAGATGCCGTGGACAAGCCCGAGCTGAAAGTGCCGAGAATTGCGGCGAGTCTGCGACCACCGCGGCCCCCCATACCAAGAACAAGATGAGCCCAACAGATGCGCTTAAAGAAGGACCCGCCCAACCGAATATCAGACAACACATTCCTGAAATAGCCAGTGCCGTGACTGCAACCGGACCACAACCAAAACGCCTGCTAGCGACCCCTCCTATAATGCATCCGATCGCCCCCGCGGCAATGATGACGAAAACCATAGCCGATACCTCTCCACCGCTTGCAGACCCGCCCAGCAAAGTAAATTGAAGCAATATCGGCACCAGCGTCCAGAAAGCATAGAGCTCCCACATATGGCCAAAATAGCCTAATGCTGCAGCACGAAATGACGGAATCCGAAACACTTGGAGCACATTTCCCACCCGCATCGACTTCGTAGTTACTGCTTTCGGAAGATGTGGGCCATCTCCCAGCCTATAGACCAAAACGCCGCCCACGATCGCGAGGCTCGACGACACCAGTAGTATCAGACGCCAGTCCCAGATATATCCAACCCAATGCACCAAATACGGCAATGCCGTGCCCAGCGTAAGCGTCGCAATCAGCAACGACAATGCTGTTCCGGCCTGGTCTGGAGCCCAACTGACAACAAGCTTCATGCCCAATGGATAGATTCCGGCCAGGCACATACCCACCAGAAATCGCAATACTGCAACACTTTCAAAATTGCCCGCTTCTATTACCGTCGCCCCAGCATTAAATACGGCTCCAAACAGAGCGCAGCATAGAAAGATGCGGCTGGCTGAAAAGCGATCTGCTAGACCGGTCAGTGACAGCGTCAATGTGCCAGAGATAAAGCCAAGCTGCACTGCAACGGTCAGCAGGCCAATATCGGAAATTGATGCTCCCCACGATCGCATTAACTCTGCTGCGGCAGCATTAATGCTAAACCAAAGGCTGGTTCCAAAGAGTTCCGCTATAGCAATGATTATGATGGATCGTGCTGCATGCAACCGCGCGGAACCAATACTTTCGGCTATAGTTTTCATAACTCATCCCGCCGCTTAGATCAGCATGCCTGCGCCGGCGCATACTAGCAGCATGCAGACTACATTCTGCAACGTCTTTTTCGACAAGGGTGGTGTCATATTCGCTGTCAGGAACGTGATGAGGAACACCACTGGAATAGCCTCCAGAGCCAGCAACACAGCTTGTGCGCTGACCAGCCCCGACAAGCCCATCACCGCTAACCGGAATACGGCTCCCACACCGAAACAGAATATCAACGACTCCTGAATAATGCCTATAGGCCAGGGTTGCCGATATACGGCATACACAAGCGGCGGGCCTGCCGCGGAAAATATTCCGCCCAGGACTCCGGAGAATGACCCAACCAGAGTGAAATACCTTGGACCCGACGCAACAGGATAAGGCGTCACCGAGCGCCAAAGCAGTAATGCGCAGGCGATGATACAAAGTCCGAGCAGAGTCTTCAGTACACTAAATGCGTGCGCCGCTAAAAATGCAAGGATCGCCATTCCGAGCACCGTGCCGACAAGGCTCGCGATGACCGTCGGCTTTATTGCTGGCTCCAGCCTGATTGGTCTGCGGCGATAGAGAAAGACTGCTGCATTCACGATAATCAATACCGTTACGGCATTGACCGCGTCCGTCAATGGCACAAGGTCAGTCAGACCGACCAGGCCGAGCAAAACCAGCGCAAGCGCGAATCCCGTAAGATTCTGCGCATATACTGCGATTGCCACGAAAGCCAGAAAACAGGCATGCGTGTATACAATGGAAGACATGAATGCTCTTAACGGTCCAGTACACTTAAAAGCCGGCCCACTACCATTTCATTGACCCTTGCCTCAGACTGGACCGTCACCCCGGCTACGTGCGGAGTCAAAATCAGATTCGGGACATCATCGTACTGTGGACTCACGCCGAGCGGCTCGTCTTCGAATGCGTCCAGCGCCGCGCCTCCAAGCTTCCCTTCTCTCAATGCTTTGACCAAAGCATCTTCATCCACAATACCACCACGGGCTGCATTAATGACGACGGCGCCATCCTTCATACTTTGTATGCTGCTCTCACTAATCAGCTTGCGAGTTCGGGAATTCAAGGGGACATGCAGTGTAATCACATCACTTTCCGCATAGAGTTCCGGAAGCGAGATCCGCTCATAATACTGTCGCCCCGGAGGAGCGGGAGCGGTATCGTAAACCACAACTCGCATTCCCAATGCGTGTGCAAGTTCCCCAGTCAGCCTGCCTATGGCGCCGAAGCCCACAATACCCATCGTGCATCCAGCCACCTCCCTGCCCCGATCGATACGCTCCTTCGGCCATTTCCCTTCGATGACTTCCTGTGTTGAAAGGAAGGCGGTGCGTATCAGCATCATGGCCGTGGCAATGACGTACTCGGCTACGCTGCGTGCATTCGCACCGGGCGCCGGGATAACCTCGATACCTCGCTCCCGGCAGGCTTCGACATCGATGTTGTCAAGACCTACCCCGAGGCGCCCTACCGCTTTGCAAAGCGGCATCCCATCAAGCAACTCTCCTCGAACCTGAGTTAGCCGGCGAACAATGATCGCGTCGGCCTTGCGCACAGCTTCAAGCAAATCAGCCGGTCGTTTAACCAGATCCGGGTCATAGTGCACGGTATGTTTTTCTTTCAACCGCGACAAGGAGCCCGGAAGAATTTTTTCCGGGATGATGATATGCATTGTTTCACCTGATTTTCGTTGAGGCCTTTGAATCAAGCTCTCTTGTACTGAAGCAACCCGCCTGTGATCTTTGGAGGACGTGCGCGAACTGCTTCTTCGTTCGGCTCGATACCCCAGCCGGGTCGATCCGGGATGAGCAGGTATCCATCCTCGTACTCCGGGGAGTGATGATAGAGTTCGCTTTCCCAAGGCAAGCGATCGACATCGACCTCCATGATATGAAGATTGGGAACGGCTGCGGCAAAATGCGCATTGATCATTGTGCATAGATCGCCGTAGAAGTTATGTGGCGCCACATTTACTTCATAAGCATCGGCCAATGCGGCGATTTTCATGGCCTGGGCCACGCCGTTCCAAATTGCATCTATGATGGCTACATCCATCGCCTGATGCTCGAAATACGGCAGGAAGCTACGCATACCGATAAGCGTTTCGCAAGAACTAATGGGGTGCGGGCTATGGCGACGCACATCCGCCAGTGCTTTAGCACTGCCCAAATCTATCTCTGCCCAAAAAAGCTCGATATCTTCCAGTTCCCGCAAGATACGGATCAATCCTTCTGGCTTCATGTTGAAATTGAAGTCAATCAGGAGACCCACATCTGACCCCGCGCCTTCGCGCAACGCTTCCAGGTGACGCCGAATATTTCTGATCAGTCGCTTATCGACCGTCAGTTCAGGCAGAAATGGAATCGCAAAACCCGCCCGCCAGGCGTGCACATCCCCATCATCGTGGATGAATAGATTCGTTTTCAATGCCGTGAATCCACGCTCTTTTGCTTCGGCCGCGGTTGCACGCACCCCATCGAGGTCAGTTACCGCCGGCCCATAAAATTTGGGGTGATTGATACGCCACGTCGGACAATGCGACCAGTAAACCTTAACTTTGTCCCGCACCTTTCCGCCAAGCAATTCATAGCACGGCACCCCCAAAGCCTTGGCTTTGGCATCGAGTAGCGCATTTTCCAGGCATCCGATGGCTTGGCCTATCACTCCTCCCGCTGCTGGACGTGTCAAGCAGCTAGCCAACTGGAACCACTTCTCCACAGCGTTGACATCTTGCCCGATGAGCCTGTTCTTGAGCTGCTCAATCACACCAGTTACGCCTGGAGAGCCAAAGCCTTCGTCGTACTCACTCCATCCGACCACGCCCTTATCCGTCGAGAGTTTGAGAAAAAAATAATTCCGCCAACCAGCATCGCAAACAATGGTTTCTACTGCCGTTACCTTCATGTCGCCTCCCCTCGGAGTATCAGGACTCACTCACCAAACTGCTGGTGTGCCTCCATGGCACGCACAGAGAAAACATAAGCAGCACCAGCATTCAATGCAATAGCGGTCGCCAATGCATCGCTCAATTCCGCCTCCGTAGCTCCTTCCCGACGTGCAGCACTGGCATGTGAAGCGATACAACCATCACAACGCGTAGTAACAGCGACAGCCAACGCAATCAGTTCCCGTGTTTTTGCATCCAGCCCATTCGCGCTTTGCGCCGCATTCAGCGCTTGAAACGCGGCCACAAACTTGGGGTTGGATTCAGCCAATTTGACAGCCGCCTTGCGTGTGTTGCTAAGCTGTGCTTTCCAATCATTCAACATTTCAATTCTCCTGAGAAATTACAGTTGTCGCTGCGACGCTTTCGCTACGTGAATGCGTTGGCGACGCAGCATGATTTCAATCGATTCGGATATTCAATGGCTTGACCAGCTTTCCCCACTTATCCAGCTCGTCTAATATGTACTGTCGGAATTCCGCTGGGCTGCTGCCTACCGGTGTCGCGCCGAGCGCGTCCAGGCGCTGCTTCATTGTCGGACGCTGAACCACAGCCGCGATTGTCTCGGCCATCTTGGCGACGATGTCTGGGGGTGTGTCCGCCGGTGCAAAAACTCCGTACCAGGACGACATATCAAAACCTGGAACGGTTTCTGCGACTGATGGCAGATCCGGTGCCAGCGGACTGCGTTTGGCTGATGTCACGGCCAGGCCTCTGAGGCGATTGTCCTGGATATATGGCAGCGCTTCATTATTGGCGATAAGTGTGACCTGCCCTCCAATGAGATCCGTGATTGACGGAATGCCGCCCTTGTATGGCACTCTGGTAATTTCCACGCCAGTCAGCTGGTTCAACACCGCACATGCCAGGTCTGAGCTCGTACCGACGCCACTCGTGCCGCAAGTGACGGTCTTGGGTCGGGCTTTGGCATCGTCCAGCAGTTGTCGAAGATTCTGGTACTTCGATTCCCTGGACACGGCGATATAGTTCGGGATGCTCACGACCTGGCTAACTGGAGCCAGGTCTTTTCTGAGGTCCAGCAGCTTCTTGGAGTAGAAAAACTCATTCAGGACGTTGGAGAAGGCTCCCATTAAAAAGGTATATCCATCGGGAGTCGCGCGAGAGACGTACTGCGACCCAATCATCCCGCCGGCACCCGGCCTGTTTTCCACGACTATCGTTTGGCCCAAGCTATTGCTCAGTTCTTGCCCAAGCGCACGCGAAAGCACATCGGCATTTCCGCCGGGTGGGAATGGCGCAACCAATTTGATGGGTTTATCCGGCCAGGCTGCATATGCAGCCGATGCCGAAACAGCAAGAGCCAATGCGGCGATCCCCTTCCACACCCACCGCGATGCGAATTTCTGTTCCATGTCTTCCTCCTTGGTTTGGGTCTGGTCTTCATTTTGGACAACACTCAATTGAGACCATGAGCCTATGATAAGGAGCCATAAAGCCACAGAAAAGCTAATTATTTTATGGGTCAGCAACAGAAAAGCCGATGCTGGGATATGTCGGCATGGATTTCCTGCTTCGCGTGCGAAGCAATCCCGGGGCAGTTCCCGAAAAAGCGAACTTCGCCCATACCTGCCGGTTGGACGAAGCACCATAAGGTGGTTATGCGAGGAAGAAAAGGCGGTCTTAACTCTTCTGGTCATGCGGAGCGTAAGCCCCGAATTCCCTGAAGTAATTCAGAAGGACTTGTGTCGCTTTACTGTCGTTTTTTTCAACCCGTACCGCCAGGCAGACCTGTCGCTGGACTCCGGGCAGATCAATGAACTGCAAGCTCTTGTCTTCCCGACCATATCCCAACAATACGGGCAAAATCGCCACCCCTATGTCATGTCGTACTACCGAAAGTACGGCATCGTGCGAATCAAGTTCCATCACCGGTCGAACGGAAATTCCCCTGCTCATGATGAATCCTTCTATCAACCCTCCAACCCATGTCGTTCGATCGAAGGCGATATATGGATTCGACTCAAGAGCATGTTTGATGCCAGAGAACCTTCTCTCTATGCTCATCACCAATGCCAATGGTTCCGTATATAAGGTATGCAAACAAAAGGGGCTGGCTGCGTGAGGAGGAGGCGTTGTAATGATGGCTGCGTCCAGTAATCCGGTTGCCACCTGCACAGCAAGCTCTGGGGATTTATGCGCAGTGACGCGAAGCTCGAGTTGTGGATGTTCCGAGCGCATACGTTTCAGCACGCCAGGAAGCCCGCCCGCCAATGTGCTGGTGATGACACCGAGTGCAACCCTGCCTTTCAAACTTTGCTGATCGCCAAGCGACGCTATTTCCGCCTGGATATCGAGCATCTTCTGGACCAGGGGCACGAGCTGATAGGCGCGGGCATTCAATGAAATCGACCTGCCCGTTCGGATGAACAGCTCAGTATCGAGATCTTCTTCCAGCTTTTTTAACTGGGCACTTACAGCAGCTGGAGATAGATGAACTGCCTGGGCAGCTGCCGCCACCGTACCCAACTGATAAAGCGCCAGGAAAGCGCGTAATGATCGACTTTGCATAAACCCCAACGAAGTGAGCTAACGTAAGCTAAGTCAGCATGCCTATTCCTGCAAATGCTAACAAGGCGCAAATGACATGCCTCAAGGTTTCTCGTGAACATGGAGGCCTCCGGTTGGCAGCAAGCCCAGTAACTATAAAAACAATGGGAAGAGCCGCCACCCCCAATAGAACCGCCTGCTTACTGATTTGGCCTGACAGTCCCATCACAACAAGCCTGAGCGCAGCGCCAACTCCAAAGCTGAATACGAGGGACTCCTGGATTGTTTTAATTGGCCATGGCTGCCTGTAAGCCATATACACAAGTGGAGGACCAGGCGAAGAGAACAGCCCTCCTAATATCCCGGAAATCCCCCCCACAAGAGCGAAAGAGCCAGCCCTGGACACTGCTGCGTAGGGCTTGGCAGCGCGCCACAACAGCAAAGCGCAAACAATGATACTCACACCCAGTAAGGTCTGCAAAGCCCCAAAAGCACGCGAAGCAAGAAGGGTCAGAGCGCCCATGCCCAGGAAATAACCAGCGACACTACCTGCTATAACCCAGCGGAATTCAGGCTGCAGCCTGAATGGTCTGCGCCGGTATAGGAAAAAAGTCGCGTTGACGACATTGATTATTGAAACCGCGTTGATTGCATCGGGAAGTGGAACGATGCTGGTTGAACCGACCAGGCTTAAAAGCACCAGGGCAAGCGCAAATCCGGTCAAGTTTTGAGCATATACAGCCAGGCCGGCAAACGCAATAAATGCAAAATGCACGTACAGTTCATGCAACATGGGCAAGGGTTGTTTTTCAATGCATCAGGATGTCGAATTTTCCGCGGGCTTGAGGCCAAGGAAGAAGAGAAGCCCATGGTAAGCAACATTTATCCAACGAAACAGCCAAATATTCAAACGCTGAGCATAGGGGAATCCAATGCTCAGCCAAAAAATCCGCACGCGGCGATTCGTGCCTGACCTGGCGTTAATACTCGCGCCTCATAACAATAGTTGCTCATATGGCACCGGAAATCGGCATAGGGGACAGTTCTTATGGCTTGTACCCCCGCCACACCATCCGGCAAGCGGACCCCGCCCGGTAATCCGAGAGACTCAGGATTTGAGAGATAGAGGCGGGCGGCGTCGGATCCATTTGTCTATGTGGTTGGGTAAAGTATCCAAGAATGGCATGATCGCCTCCCAACATGAAAGCCGTTTATTTACCCAGAATTTTTGCCAGGAATCCGCCATGCTGAAAAATTAAGACATGGGCACTCGCCTTCAAATGAGGTACTATAAAACCTCATATGGAGGCGTTTTATGAACACACTTACCGGCTCCGGATCGCGACCCAAGCGAACTGGTGCTCGAACAGAACGTCAATCACCACCCAGGTCAACGCCTGCAGCAAAGCAATCGGGCGGTAAAACGCAGCACCATCGCTTCATCTCACTACTGCTGGCACGCGCCGAAAACAAGAACCAGGAGTTTGAGCGATTCGCCGGGGCGTCAATCGACTTTAGTGACGTATATCGTATGGGCGCGCTCGAACGCATAAACCTGATACAGCAGGGTATCGAGCCCACCGTATTCAAACTCATGGCACAGCAGCTGCGTCGGTCCAAAGAAAGTTTTGGCGACTTGATGGGCCTACCAGTCACGACTGTCGACCGGAAAATTGCGCGCCACGAGCGGCTCTCGATAGACCAAAGCGAACGCCTGGTTTCAGCAGCTAAATTGATTGGTCAAATACAATCCATGATTGAGGAGTCCGGCGATCCGGAAGGCTTCGACGCAGCACAGTGGTTTGATCAATGGCTGGATAAGCCTCTTGCCGCCTTGGGCGGGCGTACCCCTTCGGAGTTTATGAGTACGGCCGAAGGCAGGGAATTACTGTCACGTCTACTGGCAACCGCACAAAGCGGCGCCTACGCATGAGCCGTAGCGACGTCGTATCGGTTTGGCGAATCGCAACCGATACGCCAAACTATGCGTCCGACGACATGAGCGGCGAAGGCGCCCGGCTGACCGGGGGGCGATGGAACCGAATGGGCAACCCGGTCGTCTATTCTGCGCAAAGCATCGCCCTTGCCTGCCTGGAGTCGGTGGTGCATTTAGAGTTCGGCGGATTGCCTCTCAACCGCTACCTGGTTCGTATCGATATACCGGTCAAGGTTTGGCAGCAACGAACAGTCTTCGACGCTGCCATGAACATAGGATGGGACGCATCACCGGCAGGCAAAGTAAGCCTGGACGCCGGAGACACATGGCTCAATCTGCGTCAGACGGCCATCATGCAAGTGCCCTCGGTCATTGTTCCGGAAGAGCACAATATCCTCATTAACCCTATCCATGACGACGTACGCACTTTTGCAGTGAGCAAACTGCGCAAGTGGGCCTTCGATCACAGATTACGTGGTTAAAAAGAGAGGCATCCGGATTTAACCAAATGGTCAGCAGAAAGCGCCCTAAAATAAAAAACCCCTTGAATATCAAGGGGTTAACTGGCGGAGACGGAGGGATTCGAACCCTCGATACGGGTATAAGCCGTATGCTCCCTTAGCAGGGGAGTACCTTCAACCTCTCGGCCACGTCTCCGGAAATAGGCCGCTATTCTAGCACGATAAAATCAGGTTCTGCAGAAAAGCGGGGAATCGCGCAGGCTGATGAGAGCGCTCAAGCCTGGGGCTTGTCCGACTTGTCCTGGTCCAGCTCGAAAGCCTTGTGCAGGGCGCGTACGGCGAGTTCCATGTACTTGTCGTTGATGATGACGGAGGTCTTGATCTCGCTGGTGCTGATCATCTGGATGTTGATGCCCTCTTCCGACAAGGTGCGGAACATCAGGCTGGCGACG
>Ga0180216_1004821_pt1 | contig 10066 bp, 8 predicted proteins | sample eDN3rd37CBELigMG_FD_128879 | JGI IMG/M metagenome (GOLD analysis project Ga0180216, IMG submission 128879) | Enriched Miracle-Growth compost microbial communities from Emeryville, California, USA - eDNA 3rd pass 37_C BE-Lig MG (version 2)... ...
GCCGAACTGGCGGCGAAGGCCCGGACCGCACAGAAGGCGGACGATGGGGCGCAAGAACAAGACGGTTGACCTCGATCGAGAGCACGACATCGCCCCAGGGCTCGTCGCGAAGACCAAGAAGCGCCTCGTCGTCGCATCCGGTCGCTCCCATCCCGAGCTGGCGAGTCAGGTCGCGAAGGCGCTCGGCACGGAGCTCGTCCCGACGGAGTACCGCACGTTCGCGTCGGGTGAGATCCTGACGCGGTTCGAAGTCTCGATCCGCGGATGCGACGTGTTCCTCATCCAGTCGTTCGGCCAGCCGGTCAACGAGTGGATGATGGAGCTGCTCATCATGCTCGACGCGGCCAAGCGGGCATCCGCCAAGCGCATCACCGTCGTCGCGCCGTACTTCCCGTACTCGCGGCAGGACAAGAAGGGCCGCGGGCGCGAGCCCATCAGCGCGCGGCTCGTCGCCGATCTGCTGAAGACCGCGGGCGCCGACCGGGTCATGAGCGTGGATCTGCACGCGGCGCAGATCCAGGGCTTCTTCGACGGCCCGGTCGACCACCTGTTCGCCAAGCCCGTGCTGCTCGAGTACTTCCGCAGCACCCTCAGCGCGGACGACCGCGCGAAGCTCACCGTCGTCTCGCCCGACACGGGCCGCGTGCGCGTCGCCGACACGTGGTCCGACAGCCTGGACGCGCCGCTCGCGATCATCCACAAGCGTCGCGACCCGAATGTGGCCAACCAGGTCACCGTCAACGAGATCGTCGGTCGCGTGGAGGGGCGCGTGTGCCTCCTCGTCGACGACATGATCGACACGGGCGGCACGATCGTGAAGGCGGCCGAGGCGCTCAAGGCGAACGGCGCCGAGCGCGTGATCGTGGCGGCGACGCATCCGGTCTTCAGCGATCCCGCCTCCGAGCGCCTGCAGAGCGACTCGATCGACGAGGTCGTCGTGACCGACACGATCCCCGTGCCGCTCGACAAGCGCTTCCCCAGCCTCACGATCCTGCCGATCGCACCGCTGCTGGCTCGTGCGATCAAGGAGGTCTTCGAAGACGGCTCGGTGACCCGCATGTTCGACGGAGCCGCCTGACCCCCTCGATCCGCTCGCGCGAGGAGCCTCCATGGCAGAGCAGAGCAACACGGTGGGAGCGCTCGAGCGACCGTACGCGCTGCCGATCGATGACGTCGCAGAGGGTCTCGGGACGGGGCTGGACGGCCTGTCGTCCGCGGCCGCCGCGGACCGTCTCGAGGCGCACGGGCCGAACGTGCTGCCCGAGCCGAAGCGCAAGCCCGCGATCCTGCGCTTCCTCGCCCACTTCAACGACACGCTGATCTACATCCTGCTCGGCGCCGCCGCGGTGAAGGCGATCATGCAGGATTGGCTCGACTTCTGGGTCATCATGTCGGTCGCGATCATCAACGCGGTCATCGGCTACGTGCAGGAGGGCCGGGCCGAGAAGGCGCTCGCCGGCATCCGGGGCATGCTCTCGGCCGACGCGAGCGCACGGCGTGACGGACGCTGGGTCACCGTCGCCGCGGCCGACCTCGTGCCGGGCGACGTCGTGCGCCTCGCGCCGGGCGACAAGGTGCCGGCCGACGTGCGGCTGTTCCAGTCGTTCCAGCTGCGCATCGACGAGGCGGCTCTGACGGGCGAGTCGGTGCCCGCCTCGAAGTCGATCGATCCGGTCGCGACGGATGCCGGGGTGGGCGACCGCGCGTCGATGGCGTTCTCGGGCACGATCGTCGCCGCGGGTCAGGGTCGCGGCATCGTGACGGGCACGGGGCCGGCGACCGAGATCGGCAAGATCCAGAGCCTCGTCGGAGAGGCCGGCTCGCTCGACACGCCTCTCACGAAGCAGCTCGACGACTTCGGGCGCGTGCTGACCCTCGTGATCCTCGGCATGGCCGTTGTCATGCTCGCGATCGGACGTTTCCTGCACGGCATGCCGTTCGGCGAGCTGGTCTCGGCGACCGTCGGCTTCGCCGTCGCCGCGATCCCCGAGGGGCTTCCCGCGCTCGTGACGATCACGCTCGCGATCGGCGTGCAGCAGATGGCCAAGCGCCACGCCATCACCCGCAAGCTGCCGGCCGTCGAGGCGCTCGGATCGGTCACGACCGTGTGCTCCGACAAGACGGGCACGCTCACGAGGAACGAGATGACGGTGCGGCGCATCGTCACACGCGTGCACGGGTACGGCGTGTCGGGGCTCGGCTACGACCCGCGCGGCAGGATCACACCCGACGGACGAGATGAGGCGGATGCCCCGCCCCGCCCGACACCCGACCTCGCGGCGATCCTCGCCGTCGCGACCCTGTGCAACGACGCCCACATCGTGCGCGACGCCCCGGCCGCCACAGAGGACGTCGCCGACACATCCGCAGGACGCTGGTCGCTCGTGGGCGAGCCGACCGAGGGAGCTCTGAAGGTCGTCGCGATGAAGGGCGGCGTCACCAGCGAGGGCACGCGGCGAGTGGGCGTGCTGCCGTTCGACTCCGCGAACAAGCTCATGGCGACGGTGAACGAGTCCGCGGACCACTCGCGCGCGATCCTGGTGAAGGGCGCGCCCGACCGCCTGCTCGAGCGGTCGTCGAGCCAGCGCGGAGCCAACGGGACGGAGCCACTCGATCTCGCGCGGTGGGGGAGCGCGATCGACGAGCTGAGCGCGCAGGGACTGCGCGTCCTCGCGGCGGCGCGGCGCCCTGTCGCGCCGACGTTCGACCACGTGGGGCTCGACGACCTGCACGACCTCGAGTTCCTCGGGGTGTGGGGCATCCTCGATCCGCCGCGGCCCGAGGCGATCGACGCGATCGCGGACTGCCACGCCGCGGGCATCCGGGTCAAGATGATCACGGGTGACCACGCCGGAACCGCCCTCGCGATCAGTCGTGAGATGGGTCTCGTGCCCGACGGCGAAGACGTGCACGTGATGACCGGCACCGAGCTCGAAGCGCTCTCGCAGGAGCAGCTCAAGGGGGTCGTGCGCGAGGTCGACGTCTACGCGCGCACGAGCCCCGAGCACAAGATCCGCATCGTGCGCGCGCTGCAGTCGCACGAGGAGGTCGTCGCGATGACGGGCGACGGCGTGAACGACGCGCCCGCGCTCACGCGTGCGAACGTGGGCATCGCGATGGGCATCAAGGGCACCGAGGCCACGAAGGAGGCGGCCGAGATCGTCCTCGCGGACGACAACTTCGCGACGATCCGCAGCGCCATCCGAGAGGGCCGGCGGATCTACGACAACCTCCGCAAATCGATCGTCTTCCTGCTTCCGACCAACGGCGCGCAGTCGCTCGTGATCCTCGTAGCGGTCGTCTTCGGGATCGCGCTGCCGCTCACGCCGGTGCAGGTGCTGTGGGTCAACATGGTGACCGCGGTCACGCTGTCGCTCGCGCTCGCGTATGAGCCGGCCGAAAAGGGCATCATGCGGCGCCCACCGCGTGCGCCCGGCGGCTCGATCATCAACCTGCGGGAGCTCGGGTTCGTGCTCGTCGTGTCGCTGCTCATCGGAGGCGCGACACTCGGTGTGTTCTACAGCGTCGTGGCAGCCGGCACCGGCATCCCGTACGCGCGAACCGAGGCGGTCGCGATGCTCGCGCTGGGACAGCTCGCGTACCTGTTCAACTGCCGGTTCCTGACGCGTTCGAGCCTCACGTCCGACGTGTTCCGCGGCAACCGCGTCGTGTGGTGGTCCGCCCTCGCGCTCATCGTGCTGCAGCTCGTGTACACGTACGCGCCGTTCATGAACGACCTGTTCGATTCGCGCCCGCTCGCCCTCACGTCGTGGCTGCTGCCGCTCGGGCTCTCCGTCGTCCTCTTCCTCGCGATCGAGCTCCTGAAGCTCGTGCGCCGCCGCCGCGCGCGCTCATAGGTTCCTCATAACCTCGATCGCGATGATCGTTCCCGTGTCCGAAGCCGTCCTCTCGAGGAGTCGCATGACCCGCGCCCCGCACCGCTCCGTCGTTCGCCTCGGCGCCCTCGTCGGCGTCGCGGGAGCTCTCGGCCTCACCGCTTGCGCACCCGAGTCATCGGCCGGCGCGGCCGGCGGCGAGGAGTTCGCCGACGGCACGTACTCGGCCGAGGGCTCGTACTCGACGCCCGAGACGGTCGAGACGATCCTGGTGACGGTCACGCTCGCTGACGGCGTCATCGCCGACGTCGAGGTCGAGGGCTCGCCGCAGCGGCCGGAGTCGGAGCAGTATCAGGGCCAGTTCATCGGCGGCATCGCCGACGAGGTCGTGGGCAAGCCGATCGACGACCTCATGGTGAGCCGCGTCGCGGGCTCGTCGCTCACGAGCGGCGGCTTCAATCAGGCGATCGAGCGCATCCGCGTCGAGGCCTCCGAGGCGGCGGGCTGAGCGGAGGCCCCGTGTCGGTGTGGCGCTTCGAAGCGATCGGCGCGCCGTGGGAGATCGAGACCTCCGCGCCGCTGCCCACCGCGGCGCGCAGCGCGGTCGAAGGCGTCATCGCGGAGTTCGACGCCGCATGGTCGCGCTTCCGCGACGATTCCCCCGTGGCGGCCCTCGCACGGGGTGCGGGGAGCGTCCCGGCGCCTCCTGACACGGCCGACCTCTTCGCGACGTACTCCGCACTGTCCGACGCGACGGACGGCGCGGTGAACCCGCTCGTCGGCGCCTCCCTCGAGAGCCTCGGCTACGACGCGTCTTACTCGTTCGCGGCATCCGGCCCCGTCTCCGCACCGGGGGACTGGCGCGATCGCGTGCGGTTCGACGGCGGTCGGCTGACCCTGGCCGAACCGGCGCTCATCGACGTCGGTGCGATCGGGAAGGGACGGCTCGTCGACCTCGTCGCCGCGATGGTGGCGCAGCACGTCCGGGGCGATGTGATCGTCGACGCGAGCGGCGATCTCGCCGTGCGAGGGAGATCGGTGCGCATCGGGCTGGAGCATCCGTTCGATCCGAACCGCGCGATCGGGGTGTGGACGGTGACGGATGCGGCGCTCTGCGCATCCGCGACGAACCGCCGCGCGTGGGGCGACGGCCTCCACCACGTGCTCGATGCGCGCACGGGCGAGCCGGTGCGCGCGGTCACCGCGACGTGGGCGGTCGCCCAGACGGCGATGCGGGCCGACGCGATCGCGACGGCGCTCTTCTTCGACGGGGGAGCGCGCCTCGCACACGAGTGGGGCGTGCAGTGGGTGCGCATGCTCACCGACGGGCGCGTCGAATGGTCACCCGGCTGCGGGGCCGAGGTGTTCCGCACGACCGCTAGCGTTGAACCGTGACCGACAGCTTCGCAGGGACCGTCGTCGCGGTGGCACGCGATGACGGCCATCGATTCAGCAAGCCGACCCGCGACAGCATCACCCTCATCGAAGGGATCGGGGTCGAGGGCGACGCCCACGCGGGCGCGACCGTGAAGCACCGCTCCCGCGTGCGCCGTGATCCGGATGCGCCGAATCTGCGTCAGGTGCACCTCATGCACTCGGAGCTGTTCGATTTCGTCGCCCGGCGCGGGCACGAGGTCTCGCCGGGCGAGCTCGGCGAGAACGTGACGACGTCGGGCATCGACCTGCTCGCTCTGCCTCGCGGCGCGCGCCTGACGCTCGGCGATGAGGCGGTCGTCGAGGTCACGGGGCTGCGCAATCCGTGCACGCAGATCAACGGCCTCTCCGCCGGGCTCATGAAGCAGCTCATCTACGTCGACGATGACGGCGAGACGAGGCGCCTCGCGGGTGTCATGTCGGTGGTGCTCCGCGGAGGCGTTGTGCGCCCGGGCGACGGCATCCGCGTCGCCCTTCCCGACGCGCCGCACGAGCCGCTTCCGGTGGTGTGACGGTGCCGGCGTGGCTCACCGCGGCGTGGAACCGCGTCTTCGCACTCCTCGGTCGCGTGTCGATGTACCGGCTCGTGCTGCTCGCACTCGCCGCGCTCGCCGCGATCGCCTTCGTGCTGTCGTTCTTCGGCCTCGTCGGTCCCGGTCCCGCTGAGCTGGTCGCGACTCTCGCGGTGCTCGTCGTGGTGTGCGGGGCGACGGATGCGGCGGCCCATGCCGTCCTCCGCCTGCCGTGGCGCCTCGAGTCGTCGCTCGTGACCGCCCACATCCTGCTGTTCGTACTGCGACCGACGCTCGAGATCGCGGGGCTCGCGGGCATCGCGATCGCCGGGGCCGCCGCGTCGCTGTCGAAGTACGTGCTCGCGTGGCGCGGGCGCCACATCTTCAATCCCGCGGCCGTCGGCGCCACCGTGCTCACGCTCCTCGCGCTCGCCGTCCCGGCGCTCGGAGCGTCGTCGTGGTGGGTCGGCACGCCCGCGCTCGCAGGACCGGTCATCGTGCTCGGCATCGCGGTGCTGTGGCGCACCGAGAAGCTGCGCATGGTGGCCCTGTTCGTCGTGATCGCCGTGGGCGTCGCGGTGCTGCGCACGTCTGCGCAGTACCAGTCGGCGGGGGTCCCGCTCGACTTCGCCCAGGTGTTCCAGCCCGTGCTGTGGTCGTCGCCTTTCCTCTTCCTCGGGGCGTTCATGCTGTCGGAGCCGCTGACGATGCCGCCACGCCGCTGGCAGCAGCTGACGGTCGCGGCGGTCGTCGGCGTGCTCGCGGGCTGGCCGATCGACCTCGGCGCGGTCAGCCTCGGCCAGGAGCGGGCGCTGCTCATCGGGAACATCGTGGCGTTCGCGTTCTCGGTGCGGTCGGCGGTGCGTCTCACGCTCCGGTCGCGCGAAGACGTGACGCCGACGGTGCGGCAGCTCACGTTCCAGGCGAAGCGCCGCGTGCGGTTCGAGCCCGGCCAGTACATCGAGCTCGACGTCCCCCACCGCCGCCCCGACGCGCGCGGCACGCGGCGCGAGTTCAGCATCGTCTCCGCGCCCGAAGACCTGCCCGAGCTGCGCATCGCGTTCCGCGAGAGCGCGGCGTCCGCGTCGCATCCGAGCTCGTACAAGCGCGCCCTCGCGCAGGTGACGGCCGGCAGCGACCTGGCCGTGACGGGCGTGTGGGGCGACTTCGTGCTGCCCAAGAAGACGCACGTGCCGCTGCTCATGGTCGCGGCGGGCATCGGCGTGACGCCGTTCGTCTCGCAGCTGCGCCACGCGCGTCTCGCGCACGAGGACCGCGACATCGTGCTCGTCTACGTGGCGTCGGATGCCTCCGAGCTCGCGTTCCGCGACGAGATCGAGGCCTCCGGCGTACCGGTCGTCGTGTTCACGCGCGATCGTCCCGAGGACCTGCCGCCGCATTGGACGTGGGCGCGTGGCGTGCGCCTCGACGCGGACGGCCTCATGCGGGTCGTGCCCGACCTGTCGGCGCGCCACGCGTTCGTGTCGGGACCGCCGGGGCTCATCGCCGACCTCGCGCCCGCGCTCGAACGTGCGCGCTCGATCACGACGGACGCGTTCAGCGGCTACTGACCTCGGCCGCGCGCACCTCCCGTCGCCCCGTCGTCTCGTCGTCTCGTCGTCTCGTCGTCGGCTTCTGGCTCGCGCTGTCGTTTCCGGCTCGCGCGGGCGTACAAATGGGGCGCGGATGCCGGAAACGACAGCGCGAGCGCCGAGGGACGCGTCACGAGGGGTCGGTGTGCGCGGAGGTGGCGGGCTGCGCGGAGGTGGCGGGCTGCGCGGAGGTGGCGGGCTGCGCGGGGTCGGACGGCTTCGCGGGCAGGCGCAGCTCGAACACGGTGTCGCCGGGCTCGCTGCGCACCGTGAGGGTTCCTCCGTGCGCGTTCGCGATCGCGCGCGCGATCGACAGGCCGAGGCCGGTCCCGCCGGTCTTGCGCGCGCGAGACCGGTCGGCGCGCGCGAACCGCTCGAAGAGCTCGTGCGCGATCGACGGATCGACACCGGGCCCGTCATCGTGCACGCGCAGCACGGCATCCGTGCCGTCGCGTTCGACGCCCACCGTCACGGTCGTTCCCGCGGGTGTGTGCGTCCCGGCGTTCGCGAGCAGGTTCGCGACCACCTGGCTCAGCCGCGCGGCGTCTCCCGCCACGACGACGGGGTCGTCGCCGACCGCGAGCTGCCACGTGTGGTCCGGGTGGGCGGCTCGGGCATCCGTCACCCCGTCGATCGCGAGGCGCGTGAGATCGACGGCTCCGTACACGAGCTCCTGGCCTTCGTCGAGTCGCGCGAGCAGCAGCAGATCCTCGACGAGGCGCGTCATGCGCAGCGACTGCGCCTGGATCCGCTCGAGTGACGTCTCGGTGGTCTCGCGTGCGCCGGGGGAGTCCTCGCGCTCGAGTGCGCGCAGCGAGAGTTCGGAGTAGCCGCGGATGGACGCGAGCGGCGTGCGCAGCTCGTGGCTCGCGTCGGCGACGAAGCGGCGCATCCGCTCCTCGTTCTGCTGTCGCGCGGCGAGCGAGCTGTCGACGTGGTCGAGCAGGGTGTTGAGGGCGCTGCCGACGCGACCGACCTCGGTGCGCGGATCGGCCTGGTCGGCCGGCACGCGCTCCGCGATCGACACCTCGCCCTGCGACAGCGGGAGTCGCGAGACGTCCTCCGCGGTGTCGGCGACGGCGCGCAGCGGCGCGAGCCCGGCGCGGATGACCCACGCGGTCGCGGTCCCGAGCACGAGGAGCCCGCCCGCGGTGAGCAGCCCGATGGTGACGAGCATGCGACCGATCGTGGCGGCGACCTCGTCGCGCGACAGGCCGACGAGGACGATCGACGGCCCCGCGGCCTCGCCCACGACACGGAACGTGCCGACGTCGTCGAGCGTCACGACGAGGGGGCCGTCGGCGCCAAGGCCCGACGCCAGCTCGCGGATCTGGTCGCCGGTGAGGGCGGTCACCGTGCCGTCCGCCTCGGTGACGGCGGCGGTCGGGCTCTCGGGCGGCGTCGCCACGGCGAGCAGGAGTCCCGGCTGCTGCGGATGCTGCCGCAGGATCTCCTCCGCGCTCAGCCCGCTCACGATGAGGGGTCGCGTGAGCGAGACGATGCGGGCCGTCGTCGCGGAGAGGCGGTTTGTGAGCCCCTCTTCGAGCACCGTGCCCAGGAGCGCGCTCGTCGCGACGCCCACGAGCACCATGATGAGCGACGTGATGGCCACGACCGTGACGATGAGGCGGCGCTGGAGAGTCCACGGCCGCCGCGCGGCGGTCATTGCGGAGCCTTGATCATATACCCGACGCCGCGCACGGTGTGGATGAGCGGCTCGCGGCCGGCGTCGATCTTCTTGCGCAGGTACGAGATGTAGAGCTCGACGATGCTGGAGCGTCCGCCGAAGTCGTAGTTCCACACGCGGTCGAGGATCTGCGCCTTCGAGACGACCCGGCGCTGGTTGCGCATGAGGTACCGCAGCAGTTCGAACTCCGTCGCGGTGAGCTCGATCTCGACGCCGTCCCGGATGACCTCGTGGCTGTCCTCGTTGAGCGACAGGTCGCCCACGCGCAGGATCGGCTCGGTGCCTGCGGCATGGGCGACGCCCGCGCGGCGCATGAGGCCGCGCAGGCGGGCGACGACCTCCTCGAGGCTGAAGGGCTTGGTGACGTAGTCGTCGCCGCCGGCGGTGAGCCCGGCGACGCGGTCGGCGACGGCGTCCTTCGCGGTGAGGAACAGCACCGGCACGTCGTCACCGCCCTGACGGAGCCGCTGCAGCACCGACATGCCGTCGAGGTCGGGCATCATGATGTCGAGCACCATCGCGTCGGGGCGGAACTCGCGGGCCGCCTGCAGCGCCTCGTAGCCCGACGCGGCCGTGCGCACCTCCCAGCCCTCCATCCGCAGCGCCATCGACAGGAGGTCGGTGAGCATCTGCTCGTCGTCGACCACGAGAACGCGCAGCGCGGTGCCGTCGGGGCGATGGAGGGCAGGGGTCGTCATGCCCCCATTGTGCGCGCGTACCTATGTGTTTCCTATGGAGAGGGCTATGTGCGGCCTGTGAGCGCCGGGCTCAGCGCGATCCGGCCGCCGCCGCGTGCGCCGCCATCCGGTCGAACGCGGCGTCGAGGTCGTCGTCGACCACCTGCAGTTCGGGATGCGCGTCGTGGTGCGCGATGATCCGCCGTGCGCCCTCGTCGAACGTGACGGTCGTGCGGAAGTCGGGCGCGAGTGCCTTGACCTTCGCATTGTCGAACACCATCGAGTGGGCCTTGTCGCCGAGCAGGCCGGGTCCGAGGTCGGGCGCGAA
>Ga0180216_1004822_pt1 | contig 10064 bp, 11 predicted proteins | sample eDN3rd37CBELigMG_FD_128879 | JGI IMG/M metagenome (GOLD analysis project Ga0180216, IMG submission 128879) | Enriched Miracle-Growth compost microbial communities from Emeryville, California, USA - eDNA 3rd pass 37_C BE-Lig MG (version 2)... ...
CATAGCAAAAATCCCTCCAAGCAAGGACTGGGCACGAAAACGGTTAGTATATTACCTATAGCGAGCGCGCCCACTAACCAACTAGCTGCCTGCATACGTACCCGGCGGCCACGCCGCACCTGCACCAATAGGCCGAGCCACGGTCGCCGGGGGTGCCGGTGGCTCGGGGCAGTCAGTCGGAGGAGGGGCAGACTCGCCGCGCCGATGGCGGGAAACCGTGTCGCGCGGCAACGCCCCATAGTTGCTCCCATTCGTGGGTGGGTAACCCAAGAGTGGTTGCTGTACTCCATAGTCTTCATAGTCAGCATCCTCAATAGGGTTAACGCATGGCGCGAACGCCGCGTAGAGAAAGTCGATGACGGCGCGCATGAAAGGCTCTTTTTGGATCTTGACGTGCCAGTCATACCCCTCACCCTACCCCCCACCCCACCCACCGACGTCAGTGCGGCAGAAACGTGGCAGAATATCGGAAGAAACCCGGCAGAACAGCGGCAGAAATCGGCTGAATTGCGGCAGAACCACAATCAAACGTAATTTTGCATTCAGGTGACCGTGCCGCTAAGTCGCCGGTGTGCCAAAATGACCACAGCCCAAACGTAAATTTGAACGATCATAAAACAAACGTAAATACAAACGACATTTTGAACGTTTTCTGGAGCCGCAGCGGCGGCGCAGGACACAGCTGCCGCGACCCGGCGGGCGACAGCTGGCGGACGGTACCTTGCGGAGGCCTACTTGCCCGCCCAAGAGGCCCAGAGGCACTAGACGTAGCACCCACTGATGGCGGAGGACGGGATAATCCTCTGCATCGCGAACAACACCGTGACGCAGACAGTCCGATCCTGTCCGCCCCAGTGAGCGACCCCGGCAGGCGCCCACCATGGCGGCCGCGGCGCCGCAGGTCGCACCGGCCGCCGCTGCCACGGCCGCCACGACTGGCACGCTCGGCACGGCCACGGCCGGCGCGCACAAGCTCACGGAGCTGCTCGCGCTCGCCCGCGCGGCCCGCGGCGCCGCGGCCGCCGCCGTCATCCAGCAGGCGCTCGAGCACCCGGCCGTCTTCACGTTTGGCGAGCTGCTGGCCTCGCCCAACATTGCCGCGGTACGCGCCGGCCGCCGCCGCGCTGTAATGCCACGCCGCGACCCGCCGTGCTGACGCCCGGGCGACTGCTCTGCGCCGCTCCCCACCTCCCGCCGCCGTCCAGCTGGCCGGCACCGAGCACGAGCCGGCGCTGACGCTGCTGCAGCTCTTTGCGTACGGCGTCTACGCCGACTACGCCGGTAGGCCTCCGCCGAACGAGGGACTGGCCCACACGCACGAACCGCTGACTTTAGTCTGCCCACCGCGCGCGCGCCCGCGGCTCGCCCAACGGCAGCCAACGCGGCCTCGCTGCCCCCGCTGACGCCGGCGCAGCTGCGCAAGCTGCAGATGCTCACGCTGGTCTCGCTCTCGTACCAGAGCAAGGTGCGCACGGCCCGCGCTGCTCGCCCGCGCCTACGTACGCCCTGCCGCTGCCGCTGACGCCGCTCCGTCCGGCTCGCGTCTGCCAAAACGCCAGATCCTGCCCTACGCCGACTTGCTCAAAACGCTCGACCTGCCCAACCTGCGCGCGCTCGAAGGCCTCGTCATCGCCGCCATCTACGCTGTACGGCCGCGTCGCGTTCACGCCGTCCCGCCTTCGGTGCTGCTGACGCCACCGCGGCGTGGCGTGCCCTGTCACTCGCCCCACCAGGGCGTCGTCCGCGCCAAGCTGAACCAGGCCAGCCGCGTCGTGGAGGTGGAGGCGGCGATGGGCCGCGACGTGCGCCCGAGCGACCTGGCCGCCATGATCGCGACGCTGGCCCGCTGGTACGACCAAACGACGCAGCTGGTGGCCATGGTCGACGCGCGCATCGCCGACGTCGGCAAGAGCATGACCTCGGCCGAGCAGGAGCGGCAGGGTGCGTGCGCTGCCCGCTGCACGCGCCGCGTGCGGCCGTGGATCCACCGTGGCCTTACGCGCGTTCGCCTGCCGTGCTTTCCCCCACCACCGCCCGGCAGACCTGGACGCCTCCGTGGAGCGCGTGCGCCAGCGGCTCAGCAAGCGGTCGCTCGGCGGCAGCCTCAGCGAGGACGCGCGGCGCGACGGCGACTTTAGCAGCCAAGAGTACCACGACGAGGACTCGCGCGGCCGCGGCAAGGGGTGCGTCGCACGCGCTCCCCCGCACGGGGGCACGTGGTCTGGACACGCTACTGATTGGCGACCACGCCGTGCCGTGCGCTTGTCCGCTCCGCGGCAGGCGGCACAAGGTCGCCCGCGCCGGCCCGGCGCCCGGCGGACGGCGCGCGCCACGCGCGTAGACCCGTCTGTTGTAGAACCTGTACAAAACGTCGAGTGTTACATGCACGGCTAGCCCAGGAGGCCCGTCCACTGCGGCAGGTCGGGCAGGCTGAGCTGCTTGGCAAAGAGCAGCACCGTGGCCACGGCCACGAACGGTGTGACCACGAGCCACTGTCCCAGGGCACACCCCAGGGCGGCACGAGGTGCGTCCGTTAGCCCGCGCACGCCGCCCTTTCGAGGTCCGCCGCGCGCCCGAGGACGCACCTTGAGGACGCGGTAAAAGTACACGTTGAAGCCGAGCGTGAACGAGTCCGTGTAGACCTCGCCGCGCTCGTTCATGAGCTCGACGCGGACGGTGCCGATCATGCGCTCGGCGGGCGCGCGCACCGACTCGGAGTACACGCCGGGCTTTTGGTACGTGGCCGTGAACGCAATGCCCGTCCCAGCCACGATGATCTGTGGGTGGGCCGCGACAACCGCGGTGCGGGAGTCAATGCGCATTAGGCACTGGAAGGCGCGCAAAAGAAAAAGGAGCCGAAGGCATACCCGAACGCGGTAGACGGGGTAGTAGTTGGGCTGGTCCAGCACGGCGCGGTTGTCGACGATGGCAAACTGCACCACAAAGCTGATCGCGACGATAGCCATCCGGTCCAACCTACAGATGGTTGAGCACCGTCCGGTTGGGTCCCGCGTGCCCGACGGGCCTACCTCCGCCCGGTGATGTGCAGGAGGCGCCGCGTCACGTCCTCGACGTAGATGCCCGTGTACCCGTAGCGGTACGGCAGCGCCGGCAAATGCGCGGCCGTCCTGCACCCCAAAAAACCTCGCACCGAGGCCCATCGTTGTTAGCTCGGCTCACCGCGTGCGGAGCGGGCGCCGACACTGTCGCCAAAGACGCGTACGAGGCGCGGAGAGGGTGGTACGGCACTTGCGTGGCCAAGCAGATGACCTCGCCCTCGGCGGTGGCCATCACGAGGTCCATCTTGTGCCGGCCGCTGACGTGCTCGACGAGCACGCGGCTGTACCTGTGTTGCGTCCACGCCACGGCACAACGGAGTGGGCGAGCCCGTCAGACACTGACCGTCTCAAGGAAGCGCCGCGCCGGGTGCGCGTACACTCGGCCGCCGACGTCGAGCCGGTCCACGCACTGCGAGTCGGGCCGGATAAAGTACAGCGCGCCGTCCGTCGTCGGCACGATCAGCGTGAGCGGCGCCGCGCCGGCGCTGCCGCCGGCTCGCACCGTCCCCAGCGGGCGTTAGGGGTGTCAGTCGCATGGTCGAAGGCGCCTCGCTCGCGTCGCTCCTTTTGGCCCCGCTTACTCCATGGCCAGCAGGGTCGCCGACGCGCGCACGCCAGCCGGCAGGCGAATGGGAAAGCCGCTGAGGATCGCGCCGGTGTCGCCGCGCACGGCGATCACGTAGCCCGCGCTGGTCGTGATGACAATGTCGAGCACGCGGTCGCCGTCCACGTCGCCGACCGCCATCGCCTCCGACGGGTAGCCCACCACGCGCAGCTCCCAGACCTGTGACGCCCCACCCGGGGCGTGAGGGGCGGACGACGGAACCCTGAGCGGCCGGGCCGCGTTCTGCCCACCGACTGAGGGCGGCAGCGTACCTCCTGGCCGTCGCGGTCGAGGGCGACGACGTTGCCCGCGCGGTCGGCCACGACGATGGTGATCTGGCCGTTGTTCAAAAAGTCGGCTGCGACCGGCTGCGTGTGGATCTCGTCAAACATGACGGGAAAGTTGGACAGCATCGTGCCTGGCCGCGGCAGCGCGTTCAACCAGCGTCGGGAACGGCTGGGTCAGGACAACGCTGTTGCTCTGTCTGCATAAGCGATGGGCGCGGCTTGTCCTCACCGTCCGCCGACACGACGTAGAGGTAGCCGACGGAGGTGCCGACGATGATGTCCAGAATGTTGTCGTTGTTGACGTCGGCCACCGTCGGCGACGAAATGAGAAACGCCGGCCAGTCCGCGCGCGCCGTCGTCAGGTCCAGCGCTGCGCACTCGCGCCCACCAGAGACGCTCAACCGGGGCGTCAGTGGGCAAGCACGATGACCGACACCGTTGCGCGTGTGGGGCCGTACGGAAGGTGTCCATGATGTGGCCCGTGCGCGGATTGACAATGACCAGACCGCACGCGACGTACTTGCTGATGTCGACGTCGGGGCCGAGCGCCGCCCGGCGGTCGGGGTCCTCGTATTGCTCGCTGCCGCGTTACCCCACCGCCAAAGAGCAAAGCCCGGATGTGAGCAGCCTGTTGCCCAAACTCTCGCTCTGGTGCACGACGGCATCGTCGCACCGATCAAAGTAGTAGGTCACGGGCACGATGAGCTCTTGCTGGTTGTCGCTCTCCAGGTCCACCAGAATCGGCGTGGCCAGGACGTGCGCGTCGACATACACGTACGGCGACGGCGTGGAGGCCTCCGGCTTGCGCTCCTGGGCGGGGCGGGGTGCCAGCCACAATGCGCGGAAAGCGGGGGCGTCAGCGTCGCCACGCCGCCGGCCCACCTGAACGCGGCACCGCACCTCGTCCTCCGGCGGCCCGTCGTGAAAGTCGGCGTACATTTGACGGTAGTAGTACTCGTCGAGGTCCTGCGCTCGACGAATCGTTGTGCATCGTCAACCCCAGGTGGCGTAAACGCGGGGTCGCCCGCGACTCGGCCCGCCTCCCAAATGCCTCCGTTCTGTACCTGGTAGTACATGATGGGGTCGCCTTCGCGGTGGTCGAAGAGCGAAAACGTCGCCTGGGCGCTCGCGTGGTCCACGCCCGTGTGCCAGTCACGGTGCACGCGCAGCTTGGGCAGGCGCACCGTGCGCGACAGCAGCCGCGTGCCGCCCGGCCTGTCGCAGCAGCAGCGCCGCCGACACTGGAACGGGCCGGGTCAGCGGCATTCCGACCTCGCAGCCGAAATTACAGCGTCACAGGGAAGCGCACGTGAAGAACATGAGCTCCGCAGTCTTGCTGGCCACCAGCACCTCCTCGGTGCCGTCTTCGTCAATGTCCACCAGGATCGGGCTGGCCAGGAACCGCTTCCCGCTTTGGACGTAGGGCCACCCTGGACGCGGTCGGTACGAACTGAAGCGACGTCATGGCAAAGGTCAGCATGGATGCTCCGGGGTGGCTCCCGTTGCAGCCGCGGGGGGCGTACCCGGCATGGGGTGCCCGTCGTCGCCGTCCAGCAGCTCGATGTAGTCCTGGTGCGCCGCGAGGGCGACCTGCGCCTCAAACAGCCTGCACGGTGCGCGAATGCCGAGAGATGCATGCCTGTGGCGGTGAGTCCCAGGCCCGCTCGCACGCGCACTGCCGGCCGGCGCTCGTCCGCGTACCCCAAAAAGTCGCCCACGAGGGGCGCGCTCACGACGCCGTTGCCGACGTCGTTCCGCCACCAAATGTCGACGTCCACGGCGCAGTTGGCGGCCGAGATCGCGGCCTCGTAGGCAATCTGCCGCGACTGCTCGGCACTACGCGTGCGCGACAGACAAAGTGGGGGCGGGCGCCGGAACGCACGTCCGTCAGCGCAGGCGGTCTAACACGTGGTGCGCGGCGCCCCGGCGCCGTGCGTACAAGAGGCGCTGCTCCAGCTCCGTCGCGTTGCGGCCGCGGTGCCGGGACGGCGGGCGGTCCGCGTTGGGCAGCAGGAGCAGGCCGCCTGGCACCACAGCGTCGTCGGTGCCGTCGCCCTGCGGCGCGGCGGCCGCCACGCCGGCCAGCGCCGCCGCCGCGGCCAGCAGCCACCACCGGCCGGCCATCATGCTGGCGTCGCGACGAAGGATCCTCGACATGGCCTCGCAGACGCAGAGAAGTGGTAGCTGAGCGACGAACTTGATATTAAACCATGCTGTATGTCCGCCAACGCAGCTTGGACCAACCTTGCCTGCCTGACGGCCTGCCTTGGTTCTACCTGGTCTACGTGTTGGTTTGCCTGTCTGCCTGTTTGCTTGTCTGCAAAGACTCTGCTTGCTCTTCGTCCTCTTCTTTCTCCTCCGCCTCTTTAGCATCCTCCTCTTCTTCCTCTTCCTGTCCTCCTTCTCCTTCGCCGCCACCTCCTCATCTGCGTCGTCCTCCTTCTTCGCCGCCACCTCCTTCTCATCTGCGTCGTCCTCCTCCTCCTTCTTCGCCGCCACCTCCTCCTCCTCCTCGTCCTCCGCCTCCTCCTCTGCGTCGTCCTCCTCCTTCTTCGCCACCACCACCACCTCCTCCTCCTCCTCCTTCTCTTCTTCTTCTTCTTCGTCCTCCGCCTCCTCCTCCACCTCTGCCTCCTCTTCCTCCTCTTCGTCGTCCTCCTCCGCTTCACCACCACGTGGCCAACTATGACGTCATCACAAGTGCTCGATCCGCGTGGCCGCTGCGGACGACGCGGACGACGCCGCGGACGACGCCGCGGGCGCTGGAGAAAGGCGACGCGGACGCTGGAGAAAGGCGACGAAGGACGCTGGAGAAAGGCGCGGAGGAGGAGGTGAAGGAGCTGAAGCGGATGCGGTCAAAAGTTGGGCAGAGTAGGTTGGGCAGTTCCAAGGACATCCCGCGGCCGTTCCGTGCGCCGGCGACAACGACCGGAGAAGGCCGTTAAGGACAGGGGGCTAAGGACAGCCGCGGACGAGAGAAACGACGTAGGAGAAGGCACACGACTGAACGCTGGACCGGCGGGCACCGGAACGTCACGATGGCAGCCGCCGCGGCGCGCCGGGCGGCCGTGCTGCTCGGCAGCGGTGCCGCATCGCGGGCGCCGGCGGCCCTCCGGTCGCTGGCGACGACGGCGGCGGCCGCCACCGCCAACAGCACCAGCAAGGCCGCCGGCTCGGCCGCACCCGCCAAGAGCGGCACCTTTGAAGAGCTGCTGCGCCAGCACTTTGCGGCCGCCGGCACGCTCGCCGGCACGCCCGTGCGCCTCGTCCAGGAGGGCGAGCGCGACACGGGCCTCGGCCACGTGCTCGGCGGCGGCCGCAGCGCCGCGGTGCAGCAGCAGCAGCAGCAGCCGGCCTCGCACGCGCGCATGGACGACGAGGCCGAGGTGCTGGCGGCCCTGCGCGCGGTGCAAAAGGGCGGCGGCGCGGCGGCCGCGGGCACGGCGGTGCCGCTCGTGCACGACTTTGCGCCGACCGCCGTGCTCGAGTCCTTCACGATCGAGACGCTCCTGCGCGCCAACGTGCACCTGGGCCACTCGACGGGCGCGGTGCACCGCAACATGCTGCCGTACCTGCTGGGCGAGCGCAACGGCATCCACCTGATCGACCTCGAGCACACGCAGGTCGCGCTGCGCCGCGCGATCAACGTCGTGCGCGAGGTCGCCGCGCGCGGCGGCATCATCCTCTTCGTGGGCACGCGGCCCGAGCTGGCCGACCTGATGGTCACCTGCGCCGGCCGGTGCGCGCAGTACCACGTCATCCACAAGTGGGTGCCCGGCACGCTCACCAACATGGGCGAGACCGTCGGCCGCCGCACGGGCGACCCGGAGCTGGCCACGCCGGCGCGCGCGCGCGGCTTTGGCCGCGAGGACGACGACGAGGACGACGGCGGGCGCGGGCGCGACGACGGCAAGGACGACTCCCCGTCGGACGGCGCCATCATCGCCGCGGCGCTCGACGCAACCAAGCGGCGGCCGGACCTGCTGCTCATGTTCGACCCGCTGCTCAACGACATTGCGCTCCGCGAGGCCGAGCGCTGCCACGTGCCGACCATCGGCCTCGCCGACACCAACTTTGACCCGCAGCGGCTCACGTACCCGATTCCGGCCAACGACGACTCGCTCCTGTCGGTGGCCTACATCGCCAGCATCCTCGCCAACGCCTCGCTCGAGGGCATGCTGGCCGCCGCCAACGCCGGCGCCGCCGCCGCCGCGAGCGCGCCCGGCGTCGGCCGCGGCGGGCCGCGCCGGCGATGAGCTGGTCTTGTAGCACTGGCCAATGAGAAAATACATGAACGACCCTGTAGTGCAGGAGACGCTGTACATGGGGGGCTGTACAAAGCGCATTGCGAGCTGTACACGGCTACCACAGTTCGGCGACGGTCTGCGCGCCGGCCGGCAGGTCGACCACGGTGGACGTGCCAGCGCCACCGTCGTCACCGGCGGCTTCGCCGTGGTCGTGGCCGTCGTCGTCGTCGTCGTTGTCGCTAGCGGGCGGCAGAAAGACGGTGGGCGCGAGGCGAATGGCCAGCGCCCCGTCCGCGGCGCGCACGACCGCCATGCCCGGCGGCAGCGCCGGCGGGCGCGGCTCGGCGGCCGCCGCGGCGACGGTGGCGGTGAACCGCGCCACGTCGTCGTCGCACAGGCGGCGCAGGCGGCCGACCTCGCGCCACAGCCGCGCCGCGGCGACGGTGCCGCCGTGCTCGCTCGGGTCGAGCGCGTCGCTGTCGGGCGCCTGCCAGGCGTCCCAGACGGCGGCGCGGGCGTAGTAGAAGAGCGAGGCCAGCAGCCGCGCGCCCGCGTCCAGCGTCTGGTGCGGGTAGACCACCTCGCCGACGACCGGAAAGGGCACGCTGGGTTCACGCTCCGGGGCCGCGTCGGCCAGCCGCTCAAAGACCGCCATCTGCGTGCACCCGCCACAGGGCAGCGGCGACGTGGGGTGGAACCCGATCCCGCTGAAGGAGACCCGGTACCCGTACGTGGTCGCCGCCGTCGTGGCCCTAGGACGCAGCGATGGCGGGGCGCGTCGGGTCGGCACGCGGGATCAGTAGCGCTCTAGTCGGTGCACGTCGCCGCCACCCGCCCCGTACCAGCGCTCAAACTCGGTGCGGGTCCACTCGAAGCGGTGGTCCGGGTGCCGCAGCCGGTTCTCCAGCTGGAGCTGCGCAAAGTGGACGTTGAACTCGGCGTTGGGCGTCGTCACCACCAGCACGCGCGGCCGGTACGTGCCCAGCACCGTCGGCGCAAAGTCCTCCAGTATGGGCGGGTCGAGGTGCTCGATCCTGCACGAGAGAGAAGTGTGCGGCCCGCACTTGGACAGCGTTACCGATGGCCGCACCGAGTAGCGCTCGACGTCAGCTAACAGCGTACACTTCGACGCAGGCGGCGGCGTCGATGCCCAGAAACCGGCGGTCCACGACGGCGACGGAGCCCTCGTAGAGGGTGATGGTCAGCGGCCGCTCGCGCGGCTGGAGGTAGTCCATCATGAGCGGCGCGAGGCGCGGCACCGCCCGGCGCATGACCGCGACGTCCACGTCGATGCCGTGCAGTCGGGTAATGTTGGGGTCCACCTTGAGGTAGCCCAGCAGGCGGCCCTCGCCGCAGCCGAGATCGAGGACCTGCTGAGCCGGCGATGGCCCAGAGAGGGGGGGGACTGAAAGGAACGTGGTGTGAGATCCAGCCACCGCCTTGGCAGACTGGACGGCCCGTTCCCAATACCCCGCGTCGTCTTGGGTCGATTTGCGGCCTCAACAGACCGTTCATGCGCGAACAAACGCCATCCCCAGACACCTTATCCCCGCCAGCGTACCTCTGTGGCGCCATGGTCGCGGAGGACGCCCGCCACAGCCGCGAGGCGCTGCACCCACAGCGGCGGCTCGAGCACCGCCCGTTCCCAATAGTCCGCGACTTGGGTCGATTTGCGGCCCCAACAGACCGTTCATGCGCGAACAAACGCCATCCCCAGACACCTTATCCTCGCCAGCGTACCTCCGTGGCGCCATGGTCGCGGAGGACGCCCGCCACAGCCGCGAGGCGCTGCACCCACAGCGGCGGCTCGAACACCGCCCGTTCCCAATAGTCCGCGACTTGGGTCGATTTGCGGCCCCAACAGACC
>Ga0180216_1004823_pt1 | contig 10063 bp, 9 predicted proteins | sample eDN3rd37CBELigMG_FD_128879 | JGI IMG/M metagenome (GOLD analysis project Ga0180216, IMG submission 128879) | Enriched Miracle-Growth compost microbial communities from Emeryville, California, USA - eDNA 3rd pass 37_C BE-Lig MG (version 2)... ...
TAGGTGGCGGTCATCTGCATCCCCTTGACGGTGTCGAGACCCAGGCTCGGACCCACCGAGAGTTGGAGCCCGTCCAGCACGCCGAAGACGAGGTTCGCGCCCACGGCCATCTGGAGGTGGTCGACCTCGCCGCCGGCGACGTTGGCGCCGATGGCCATCTGCACGCCCTGGACGTCTCCGCCGGCATAGTTGAAGCCCGCGGCCGCCTGCAGGCCGTCGAGATCGCCGCCGGCGAGGTTGCCGACACCGGCGATCTGCACGCCCTCCACGTCCTCGCGCATCCGCCCGATGCCGATGCCGGCCTGGGTGCCGTCGAGGTGATCGCCGGTGGCCGCCAGGAGATAGAGGGAGAAGCGCGTGCTCGTGGGCCGCGGGCCGGAATGGGTGCTGATCGAGGGAAGCACCGCGAATTCGAAGGGAACCACGTGGTACCGGTCCTCCCGGTCCACGTCCCCCCGGCTCACCGTGTCTTCGGCGTCGACCATCTGCAGGTCGTCGGGACCGATCTGGCTCGACTGGTGGGCCGCCAGGGTGACGCTCCCCACGTAGCGGTTGTCGCCGTGGACGACGGTGACGACGTAGGCGCCGGGCGAGAGCCCGAGGCGGAGCGGGATGCCCTCCCGCTTGCGAGCCTCGACCACGAGGTCGCCGGCGGCGTCGCGGACGAAGACCCGTCCGACGATGGAGGGATCGATGTCGAGGGTGGCGGAGACGTTCCGCAGATCGGTGACCACCAGATCCCCGGAGCCGATCAGATCGATCTCGTAGGCGGGATGCTGGGGACCGCCCAGGGTCCGCTCGGTCTGGGCCAAGGTCTCCTCGAAGGCGTAGCGGTAGGCCTCGGTGAGCGTCACCCTCCCCGCCCCCTTGGTGTCCGCCGCGCCGCGGAGGCCCGCCATCAGGTGGTGGGTGAAGAAGGAGCCGCCGATGCGATCGGATTCCTGCGCCACCTCGTCGGCGGAACTCGAGGTGAGGATGGCGTGGCCCCGGACCTTCGACGACTGGTCCACGAGGAAGGCCGGTCGGATGGTGCCGCCCTTGAGGCGGGTCAGCGCGCCCGAGGCGCAGGAGTCGAGGATCGCCACCATGACCTCCGAGGGCAGTCCGCGCAGGACGCCGCGGAGCTCCTCGTAGCCGATCCGCTCCTTCCCCCAGATCAGCCCCGTCTCGTCGGAATGTCCCGAGTAGTAGAAGAAGAGCTCCGCCCGCAGGCCCCGGTCGCGCGCGGCCTTCATGCGCTCGAGGAGGGAGGACCAGGCCGCATGGAAAGTCTTGCGGTTGGGCTCGTGGAGGACGACGGCGTTCTCCTCCGGAACGCCCCCGAGTTCGCGCATGAGCGCGGCCATGGCGCTCGCGTCCTTGGCGGCGTAGCGGAGTTTCGCGCGGGAGGGACCGCCGTCGTTGGCGCCGACGGCGAGGAGGAAACGCTCGGTCGGGCCCTCGGCCCGCGCGGAGAGCGGGAGGAGCGAGAGGGCGAGGAGGAAGGCGAGACTTCGGTACCCGGACATCTTCGTGATCCTCATGGCTTGCGAAGGAGGAAGGTGGCCTGCTCGAAGTCCCCGGGAAGGGGCAGGCGGCTCTCCCCCTCGGGGAGGCTTCGGGCCGCTTCCAGGATGGGCGAGAGGCGGAAGGGGGCGTCGGAGACGACGAAGAAGAAGCGCTCGAAGGCCGGCGCGTCGTCGAGCTCGTAGGCGTGCGAGAGCGCCACCGCCGACCCGGGCTCCAGGGGGACCGCCTCGACCCCCCGGAGCGGAAGGTGAAGCGAGACTTCGCCCGCGCCGTCGATGGAGAAGATGACGCCGAATCGCCGACCGGCCGCGACGTAGCTGAGCTGGACGAGATCCCCCTCCCCGGCCGTCGCGCCGTCGACGAGGCGCTCCACCCGCCCGTCCACGCTCCGATGGACCACGAGCGAGGGAAGTAGGCCCTTGGTCCGCACTTCGCCGTCGTCGTTCTCCAGGGCGAAGAAGAGGCCCAGGGCCAGCGAGGCGGCCGCGGCGGCGTAGACCAGGCGGAAGTGGCCCGTGTTGCGAGGACGCGCCTCGGCGTGGAGCCGGGCGAGGATGCGGGGGCCCATCTCGCTCGGCGGGTGGCGGGCGAGGAAGTCCCGGTTCTCGGCCTCGAGGGCGGCGAGACGAGCGCGGGCCTCGGCGTCCTCCTCGAGCCGACGGCCGAGCTCGGCCCGCGCGTCCTCGGGAAGTTCGCCGAGCGCGTAGCGCTCGAGCATCCAATCGGGGATCCTCCCGTTCATGGCGCGGACTCCTTCCAGATGCGGGCGCGCTGCTGGATGGCGCGCAGCCGCTTGCGCACACCCGAGACGGACATCTCCATCTCGCGGGCGACCTCCTCGAGGGTCATCCCATCCACCCAGTGGAGCACCGCCATCGTGCGCGAGGACTCGGAATCGAAAAAAGGGAGACGCCCGAGGATGGACCGGGCGAGCGAGCGAGACTCCGGGTCGTCCAGGGCGGCGAGGCTCTGGACGAGCTCGTCGAGCGGGTCCTCCGGCTTGCGGCGCTGGCTGCGGAGCTGGTTGAGGCAGACGTTGGTCGCAATCCGCAGGAGGAGCGCGGAGGGGTGGTCCGCCCGGAGGCGGTCACGATTCTGGAGGAGGCGGACGAAGGTCTCCTGCATGGCGTCCAGCGCTCGCTCCTCGTCGCGGAGGAGAGACCGGCACCGGCGATACACCATGGGTCCGTATTTCTCGTAGAAGGCTTCGACGCTCCCCAGCACCGGCATCGCTCCTCGGGCGCTCGCCCTCGTCCCCATGAACACCGCAGCGCGGAAAAGGTGTCACCGGTCGACGTCTCCCCCCATGCCGGGCCTGCCGCTCGCGAACCCGATCTCTATCTTGGAGCGGACCACTCCACGCGGAGGAAAGACGCGATGAGCCGCTCCATCCGACCGAGATTCCACCAACGCAGTGCCGAGATCCAGGCGTACGGAACGGTGAACGATTACCCCCTGGGGCTCTCGGAGGAGGTCCGGGCGCGGAGCTGCGAGGCGCTCAACCAGCTCCTCGCCGACACCATCACCATGCGGGACATGTACAAGAAACACCACTGGCAGGTGTCGGGGCCGACCTTCTATTCCCTCCACCTCCTCTTCGACAAACACTACGAGGAGCAGGCCCGGATCGTCGACACGCTCGCCGAGCGCATCCAGACCCTGGGGGGCGTCGCCCTCTCCATGCCCCAGGACGTCGCCGAGGTGACCACGATCCCCCGCCCGCCCCGAGGCAAGGAAGAGGCGCCGGTGCAGATCTCCCGGCTGCTCGAGGGGCACGAGATCCTCCTCCAGCACGCGCGGGCGGCGGCGCGCCAGTCGGCCCAGGACGGCGACGACGGGACGAACGACATCGTGATCAGCGACGTGATCCGACCGAACGAGATGCAGGTCTGGTTCCTGGCCGAGCACCTCTATCCCACGGCCCTGGTCGACGCGGGGCAACGTCCCCAACCCCCGGCCGGGGCGCCCCCTCCTCCCCACTAGTCGTCCGAGGCCAGGCCGACGACGCGATCCACGAGCGGCCGCAATCGGCCGCCCGGCGGATGGCAGACGAAGTCATAGAGCTCCTTGGGGCGGATGCCGAGCGCCCGCGCGACCGAGGCCCGGCTCGGAGCGTCGAGCCCTCGCGCGGCGGCGCGGTCCTCCAGGCGTCGGCATCGCTCGGCGAAGCGCTCCCCTCCCCGTCCCCCCTTCGCCAGCCGACGGGCGGAAAGCGCGAGGCGGAGGAGGAGGTGCCTTTCCGCCATGGCCCGAGCCCAGTCCGACTCGGGTGGCGAAAGCTCTCCCCGGAGGCCGCCAAGCGCGATGGCGTGGCGACGTCGGAGTTCCGTCAGGGGAAGTTCGAGCTCGGCGAGGGCGGAGGGGAAGCGCCGCGCCAGGACGCGGAATCGGCGGCGGCGGATGGCTGCCTCCTCCGGGGGGAAGGCCTCGAGGCCGAGGGCTGCGACTTCCTCGCGGCGGGCGCGGAGCTCGACCAGGATGCGGTACTTCTCGGCGAGCCCGGCGAGGTTCACGCCTTGCCCGCGGCGGCGAGGACGGCGTCCGGGAAGATGCGGAGGCCGCGGATGCCCAGGATCCCCGCGCCCTCCCGCCGGAAGATCGCGTCGACCCGCTCTCCCAGGGGGGCGAAGGCGAGGGGGAGACCCACGAGCTCCTCCTCCATGGCGCGGACGACGAAGGCGGGCGCGATGAAATCGCCGCGGAAGCGGACGGCCTCGACGCGGTCGTCGGAATGCTGGAGCAACGCCTCGGCGAAGCCGATGGGGATGTCTGCCACCCCGCTCGTCTCGAAGCCCTCCTCGTCCTCCCAGACGGGGGGACCGAAGTCCGCGGGCTTCGTCGCCTCCGGGGCGCGCTCGGCCCGAAGGCCGTAGGCCTTCTCGTAGCCGGAGACGATGGCCTCCACCACGGCCGAGAAGGGCCGCGGTTCCTTCCAGAGCTCCTCGAGGGTCACGGGGGGCGGGCCCTCGGAGCGCGGATCGCTGTGGACGGGATAGCCGCGGAGCGCGGCCGGGAGATCGGTGCTCTCCGTGACGCCGATCACTGCCTCGAAGAGGACCGGGCCCGTGGCGAGGCCGTCCTGCGAGAGGCGGGCGAGCTGCCGGCTCTCACAGGAGACGAAGTCGCGCCCGAAGTAGTGGGCACCCGACTCGGCGCCGGCGCGCGCGAGGCCCGCGAGCAGGCCGCGGACGTAGCGATTGATCACGCGATCGGCGGGGATCGGGGTATCGAGGAGGGCGTCGGGGCGCGGGAGCGCCAGGTACAGGCCGAGCCGGCCCTCCCCGGCCAAGAGCGCCCTCCCCCCTCCGGGACGACGGAAGACCGGCAGCCCGGATTCCTCCCACGATGGACGATCGAGGGCCGAGGCGGCTCGCTGGTGCCTCCCGAGGAGGATCGCCTCCCCCACGAGTTCGGCGAGGAGGAGGCGGGGTCGGGGATCGCTCGCCATCCCCTCGAGGAGCCCGGCGCCGAGCCGGACGAAGGTCTCGGGGGCGCAGGCGGGCACGATCTCTACGAGGAGTGGCCGGTCCACCGCCTACTTTTTCCGGAAGCGCGACGGGAAGTCGGTACCGAAGTCGGTGTCCGGGTGGATCTGGCGGGCGCGCGCGATGAGGACCTCCTCCGTCTCCACGTTGTTGGGATCGGGGACGCAACAATCCACCGGGCAAACCGAGGCGCAGGCCTCCTCCTCGTGGAAGCCGACGCATTCCGTGCAGAGCTTGGGGTCGATGACGAAAATGTCCTCGCCCTGCGAGATCGCGCCGTTGGGGCACTCCGGCTCGCAGGCGCCGCAGTTGATGCACTCCTCGGTGATCATCGTGGCCATCGAATCGCACTCCTTCGCTGGAAGCGGCCACCTGCCGGTACCCCCGGCCCGCTGCGGGCGGTCGTGGCGTTTCCTCGGTGGTGATCCGGCGACACGCTCGCCGCTGTTCGGGGTGTAGGTAGCGAAATCGACGGTCGCCTGCAAGCCTTCCCGCAGGGCCTCCCTGTGGGGAGGGTGGCCGAATCGAGGAGGCGAGTGAATATCTGCTACACTTTGCGCCATGGAACCTGCCGAGCGCTCGCTTGCTCGCCTGCTGGCCTCGCTTCGCGCCGCCGCCGCGCGCTCGAAGGAGGAGCTTGGGCGTCTCGCCGACTCGATCCGCTCCTGGGATCGCTACTTCCGCATGCGGATCGCGGTCCTCGGTTCGTGGGCCTTGCTCTCCGTCCTGGCGATCGGGATCGCCCGCTCGGGCGGGGCGGACGAGGCCGACAACGCCCTCCAGGCCTATCTGGCCGTGCGGGAGTCGGCCCTGGGTTGGGCGCTCCTCGTCCACAACCGCTCCGAGCGGCCCTGGACCGACGTCGCCCTGGAACTCGAGGGCGGTCACGTCCACCGCCTGGACCGAGTCGATCCCGACCAGAAACTCGTGCTCTCCCCGTGGCAATTCGTCCGCGGGGACGGAGAGGCGGCGCCCGCGGTGCCGCCGCGGGAGGTGGCCTTGCGCGTGGGGAAGACGGTGATCCGCCCCGCCCTCTCTCGGGATTGGGGCTCGGTCGGCGAATGAGGCTCCGAACCGGATGGGGGGTCCTGCTCCTCTGGCTCGGCGCCTCCTGCGCAGCGAGCCCCAACACCTTCGTGGCGCGGCACGAGGCCGTGAGAAAGACCTATCCGCCGGAGCGCTACGTGGTCGGCGTCGGCGAGGGGCCCACCTTCGAGCTCGCCCGGCGGAAGGCGGCGGTGGAGATCTCCGCCCAACTCCAGGGGAGCCTGCGCGCGGAGGGATGGGTCGAGGCCGAATCGGACAGGATCGACGGCGTGGAGCGGGCGCGGGAGAGCGTCCGTGAGGAGATCCGGGTGGAGACGGGGCTTGCCCGGATGGAGTGGATCGAGGTGGTCTCGGCCCGGACCCGCGGCGATGCGGTGGAGGTCTTCGCCGTCCTCGATCGGAGGCGGGCCGCCGAGAGCCTGCGGGCCGAGATCGAGGATCGGCTCGCCGGGCTGGATGCCCAGATCGCCCGGTGGGAGGAGACGCGGGGGCTCCTGGCGCGAGCCCAGGCCCTGATGGAATTGGAGAGGGAGCGCCGGATCGTCCAGTCCTCCCTGGATCTCCTCGCCGCGGTCTCGCGGAGGCCTCCCGCTCGGCCCGCGGCCTTCGGCCGCCTCGAGCGGGCGCAGCGCGAAGTCCAGGAGCGCATCGGGCGGGTCGACTGGGAGATCTGCCTGGAGCCCGAGGAGAACGGAGGGCTGGTCCGCGTCTTCTCCGGCCGGCTGGCGCAGAAGGGGTTGTCGACGCTCGACTGCGGGACCGAGGGAGGGGAAGACGGGACCCGGTGGACCCTTCGGGGACGGCTGGGCGCCACCCTCCAGCAGATGGACCATCCCGGTGGCTATCCCTTTTTCTGCGCCACGCAGCTCGACTTCCGCGTGGAAGGCCGGGGCGGCGCCTCCGAGTCCGGAGGGGTGGCCCACGGCCTTCGCTCGGGAGCGCGGACGCGGACCGACGCCTGCGCGCTCTCGGCCCAGGCCCTGGCGGACGATTTCCTCCGGAGGATCGGCTGGGAATCAGCCGAGTCGCCGCGCTCCGGCCTCGGCTCCGGACTCTCCGACCCCCGGCGGGCGCCGTAGGCCGAGCACCGTCTCGGCGATCCGCGTCTGATCCAGAAAGCCCACGAGTCGCCCGGGCGCCTCGATCACGGGAAGCGCCCGGACGCGTGTGGAGACGAGGCGCTCGGCGGCGGTGCGCAGGTCGTCGGAGGGCCGGACGAAGACCAGCGGCTCCATCACGTCCCAGGCCGTGGTCCATCCGTGCACCTCCGGCTGGCTGGCCAGGAGGCGGACCGTCTCGGCGGAGACCATCCCGACGAAGTCCCCGTCGGCGCCTCGGACCGGGAAGACCTCCTGCCAGCTCGAGCTCCCGTGGTGGCGGATCATCTCCGGAGCGGTGGTCTCCCGATCGAAGATCGCCGGGGCGACGGCGGGGCTCATCGCCTCTCCCACGGTGGCCGAGGCCAAAAGGGAGCGGCTGGCGTACTCCTGGTAGACGGGCGAGTCCCGCTGGGTGAGGGGCTGGGCCGTGTAGAGGGCGCGCTTTCGCAGGGCCACGAAGACGATCCCCTGGGAGAGCATGAGGGGGACCAGGAGGTCGTAGTTCCCCGCCATCTCGCAGACGAGGACGAGGGAGGCGAGCGGCGCGTGGGCGATGCCGCCGTAGAAGGCCCCCATGCCCACCAGGACGAAGGCCGCGGGCTGGAGCTGGGCGTCCTGGAAGAGGAGCTGGGCCGCCAGGCCGAAGGCTCCGCCCAGCAGGCCGCCGATCGCCAGCGAGGGGGCGAAGTCGCCGGCGCTCCCGCCGGAGCCGATGGTGATCGAGGCGGCGAGGATCTTCCCGACGGCCATCAGGGCCAGGACGATCACCGCCCTCCACCCCTCCCCCAGCCAGGCGGCGCCGTTGATCGCGGACTGCACCGCGCCGTAGCCGCCGCCGAGCAAGCCGAGGCCGTGGTCGACGCCCGCCTTCCGGGCGAGGAGGAGGACGATCGTGACCATCGCGCCGAGGGCGAGCCCTCCCCAGGCCGGCCGCGTCCAGGCCGGGCCGGGAAGGCGCTCCGAGAAGCGCCGCACTCCCTGCAAGGCCTGGAGGAAGACGACGGAGCCCAGCGCAATCACGATGGCGAGGGCGGCGTAGTAGACGAGGTGCCGGGGCTGGAAGGGAAAGCTCTGCCCCACCGCGAAGAGGGTGCTCTCGCCGAAGAGGGAGATGACCACCGAGTAGGCGATCACGCTCGAGAAGACCGCGGGGATGAGGGCGTCGGATTCGAAGCCGTCGCGGTAGAGGATCTCCACCGCGAGGATCGCGGCGCCGAGCGGCGTGCGGAAGAGGGCCGAGATGCCGGCGGCGATCCCCGCCACGAGGAGGATGCGGCGCTCCCGCGGGCCCACGCCCAGGAGACCGCCCACCCACGAGCCGATGGCGCCGCCCATGTGCATGGTCGGGCCCTCGCGGCCGCCGGCGCCGCCGGTGGAGAGGGTCAGGAAGCTCGCGAGGGGCCGCAGCCAGAGGACCCGCTTGCGGATCTTCCCTTCGTGCTCGTGGAACGCGGAGATGGCCTCGTTGCCGCCGCCGCCACGGATCTCGGGGGCCAGCCGCGAGAGGAGTCCGCAGCCGAGGCCGCCGAGCGCGGGGAGGATCAGGAGGAGCCAGAGGCGGAGCTCCCCCGCCCCTCCTCCGATGAGCTGTTCACCGTGGGCGCGCAGGGGCTCGTAGCCCGCGAGGACCTCGAGGAAGAACCACTGCCCGTACTCGAGGGCGGCGAAGAAGGCGGCGCCCATCAACCCCGCCACCAGCCCCACGATCGCGGCCTGGGTGAGCGTGCGGCCCACCAGGCGCAGATCCACGGGGGCCCGCTCCGCCGCGATCAGGGAGAGGAGTCCATCGCGGGATTCGAGGAACCACTCGCTGATTTGCGCGGCGAGCCGCCGCATGTGCAGGGGGGAAAGAGGCTTCATCGAACGGGGCCGCCCGCTCGGATCATCTTCGGGCGTTCACGGGGGCGGCGTCCGATTCTACCTCTTTCGCGGACGTTTTGGCCGGGCGTCTCTCCTCGATGGGATCGACGGCGATCTCCACCCGCGCCACCCGCCGCTGGTCGGCGGCGCGCACGGTGAAGACGAAGTCGCCATAGCGGAACTCCTGCCCCGGCTTGGGAACGTGCCCGATCACGGAGGTGACGAAGCCGCCGACGGTTTCGTAATCGCCCTCCTCGGGGAATTCAAGGTCCCAATGCTCGAGGTGTTCGTCGACGAAATCCTCCAGATCGCGGATGGACACCCCGCCCTCCACCTGGACCAGGCCGTCGTCGAGGATGCGGATCGGCTGCCGCTCCTCGCGATCGCTCTCGTCGCGGATCTCGCCGACGATCTCCTCGACCACGTCCTCCAGGGTGACGAGGCCGGCGGTTCCGCCGAACTCGTCGACCGCCACGGCGAGCTGCAGACCCCGCCGCTGGAACTCGGTGAGGAGGTGGCTGATCCGCATGGTCTCCGGCACGAAGAAGGGCTCGGCCAGATGGTCCGCGAGCCGGAACTCGGCCCGGGTGGAGCCGTTGTTGCGGTGGATCTCCTCCAGGAGCTTCTTGGCGTAGAGGATGCCGACGATCTGGTCGATCGACTCGTCGAAGACGGGGATGCGGGAGTAGCCCGACTCCACGATGGTGCGGACGACCTGGTCGTAGGGGGCGTCGACGGGCAGGGCCACGATCGCGGGCCGCGGCACCATCACCTCCCGCACGCGGACGTGCGAAAACTCGATCACCGATTCGAGGAGCTCCCGCTGCTCCTCTTCCAGGGTCCCGGCCGCCGAGCTCTTCTCGATGAGGTATTCGAGCTCCTCGGTGGCGTCGTGGGGGACCTTGGGGCCGGCGCCGCGGATCGCCCTCGCCAAGGAGGCCAGGGGGATGGAGAGCGGCGAGACCGCCAGGTCCATCGCCGAGGCCAAAGGCGCGATCCAGACGAGGTTGCGCTCCGGATTGCGCGTCACGAGCGAGCGGAGGGCCGTCTGGCCGAGCGCCA
>Ga0180216_1004828_pt1 | contig 10055 bp, 5 predicted proteins | sample eDN3rd37CBELigMG_FD_128879 | JGI IMG/M metagenome (GOLD analysis project Ga0180216, IMG submission 128879) | Enriched Miracle-Growth compost microbial communities from Emeryville, California, USA - eDNA 3rd pass 37_C BE-Lig MG (version 2)... ...
GAACCGACGCTGCATGCAACATAACTCTGCTCTCCCGTTTTGACATGAAGTGGACTCTGCTCCGCCGGGGAACCACCCAGAACGGGCGCACCATGGCGAGCGTTCATGGTAAGACAAACGGCGTGAAAGTCAATAAATTGCGAAACCAGAAGAGTTTCGCGCGTCGGCACGAAGTGCGGCGGGAAAGAATGCCAGCACCCACTACCCCCCGTTGACGCTGCCCGAAAATGCAACGATTCTTGCGGAACGACGTCGCGGGCCCCCAAGAGGGAAGTGTTTCAAAACGCTACAATTGCGCAATCTTGAAACACTCATTTTGCAACAGTCGAGTCGGGGGCCTCAGTTTGGTTGAGGCCCCCAACTCGGTTTTTCGACGCGAAACGCGGCTAAGATCAGTCTGACTTGGGTGTCAAACCAATCCGTGGACTTGCCTCTCTCTCCGTCCAGCCCCGATATATGGCCGCTTTTTTGCGTCCCACGCCTGTTGCTGCGTGGATCTCGCCTCTCCGTTGACCGGCCCCTACGCTTCGCAGCAACCTATTGAGAACTTCGCAGTAAGAACGCTCTCGCTTGGTTACTCCGAACTTGCCCTTGGCTCATAAGCAAAAGGTGTGCCAATTGTCGCACCGGGCCATCCTGACGGCCTGCACACCCCACCTTAGTAGCAGATCTTGGCCTCTTGCCTCGCCTGCACCGTCAGGCCAGAAAAAATAGCCAAAATAGACAGCTTGCAGCGGCAATGGCAATTGCCACCGATCGGGGGCTAGTCCAGCTCGAGCACCCGTTCCACGCCCGGCTGCCCATAGATGGCCCCAGCGGTCAGCACTCGCAGTTGGGGCATGAGTTGGGCTTCCCCTCGCCCGTGGGTGTGACCGCACAGCACGGTCAACAGTCGGTGGGGGTAGCTCTGCATGACCTCGACCAGGGCGTCGCCCAAGGCCAGGCAGCAGAAGTGGGGGGCCCAGTTGTCGTCAGAAAGCCGGCCTTCGTGCCAGCACGCCTCACGAAACGGCGGGACGTGCGTCAGGAAGATGACTTCCTCGAAGGCCTCCAGAGCCTGCGGCAGCACGCGCCGTGCATGCGCGGCTGCCTCATCGCCCAGGGCGTTTAACCGCAGCCGCCGCTCATGAGTATCGAGGTTAGCGAGCTCTTCGATCAGATAGTAATCGTTGAGCACGACGTCGCTGGTGGCGTAATCGCCAGCCCGGGCGTCGCCCCAGCCGTCGTGGCCGACCAGGGCGATGCGATCGGTCAGAGCAATCGGCGGCAAGCCGCTCAAGTACTTAAGCCGCGGCTCCTGGCGGCAGGCCTCGCGGACTTCAGCCCGCACTTCGGCAATCGAGCCGCGGTAGTAATCGTGATTGCCTAGCACAAAGGCCACAGGCCGGTCCAACACGGCGGCCGCTTGCCGCAGCAGCGGCACCACGTTCTCGGCCTGGCCAATGTCGCCGCCGAGCAATACCCAATCGGGCTTCAGCTCAGCGACTGCGTGCCAACACGCCAGGGCTTCGTCGGGCGAGACGAAGTCCAAATGCAGATCGCTCAGCCATACGGCGCGCGGCATCACGGGCCTAGGTAAGGGGAAAGCCGAAGCCGGCCAATCAACCGGCTGGCGTTATTGCTGTTTCTTCCGGGCGTCGAGAATCCGCTGGAGCTTCTCCTGTTCGGCCTTGAGCACTTCCGGCGCAATTGCGGCCGGCTCGACCGGCGTGCGATCCAGCTTCTCATCGGCCGGCAGTTCACGCAGCTTCAGCCCGCGGTACCACACCGGATCGCCATGGTCCTGCAAGTACAGGTAGGCCCCCCGGTCGGCCAGGTTGGCGCCGCGGAGCCGCAGCAGTTCGACGTTGTCCTTGTACTTGGGATCGGTGTAATCGAAGTCGATCACCTTCTCGCCGTTGAGCCAGTGTTGAATCACGGTGCCCTGGCAGACGATGCGGGCGTCGTTCCACTGGCCAACCGGCCGCGTCACATCGCGGCTAGGAGCCATGCAGAAGTACAGGCTGGCGGCACTGGTGCGAGGGTTCTTGCCGTCGGCGTGCTTGGCGTTGTCGAGGATCTGGTATTCGTACTGGCCCGGCCGGTAGTACACGCCGCTGTTGCTGCCTTCGCCCACCTTCCACTGGAACCGCAGTTCGAAGTTGTCGGGCACCTTGCGCGTTTTGTAAGTCAGGTTTCCGCCGCGATCGGTCCGGGCGATGGCGCCATCGCTCACGGCCCAGTTGCCGTTGTGCTGCCAACCTTCCAGATCTTTGCCGTTGAATAGCAGTTGGAAGCCTGCCTGCTGTTCTTCGGGAGTGAGCGTATTCGGGTCCGCGGCGGCTAGTTGCCCAGCAATCAAAGCCACGCTCCACACGGCCAGAATCGAAGCGGCGCGCATAAAGAAGACTCCCAGGTTGGATTGGACGAACGATGAGGGGCCAAGAGGCCGCCCATTATCGTCCACCAGCCTGGGAGTCTCAATGTTTTGCAGACTTCACACGTTACTGCTGGCGAGCGCGGCCGCGTGAGCCGCGCGACGCCTCAGCGGGCTTGTCCGGCTTACTAGGCAGCCGGGTCGGTTTTGTCGTCGGGCCAGGGGCCTTCCAGCGACTGATAGGAAGGCGGCTTCTGACGGCTGAACATCGGGTCCTTGTCGGTGGGATTCCAGCCGGCGATGTGCCGCGGCTCGCCACGTTCGTGCGAGATCTTTTCCCACTCGGCCGCGTACTCCTTGCCGCTTTCCTTCACCTGGCCCTTCTCGGCGTCCCACTCGTACACCTTGCCGTTGCGGTAGCTTTCGGCACCCATAGTGATGGTAACGATGGCCGCCGCCCCCAGGTCGGGCGGGTTGTTGCAGAGCTGCTGATCCTTCTTGGCCACGGCTTCGAAGAAGTTTTCCCAGTGGGCGTAGGTTTCATCCTTGGGCTTGAAGGCGCTGATGTGGGCCGGCATCACGTCGCGGAGCCGCGTGACCTGCGGACGCTCGGGGATGAAGTCGAAGCCGTCCTTGCTCATGTCGAACAGCACCGTGCCGTGGTGGCCGCGGATGCACTGCTGGATCTTGTAGTCGCAGCACATGGTGGCCGTGACGAAGATCTGCAAACCTTCGTCGTAGTCGGCAACCACCGTGGCGGTGTCAGGCACGTCGCGGCCATCGTATTCGAGGAAGATACCGCCGCCGCCAACCACGCGCCGCGGGAAGCGAACGCCGGCCGCGGTGATCGTGCGGGTGAGCTGATGCACGAACAGGTCGGTGTACAGGCCGCTGCCGAACGGCCAGTAACAACGCCACTGGGCAAACTTGGCGCGGTCGAACGGCATCTTAGGAGCCAGGCCGAACTTGTGGCCCAGGAACATATCCCAGTCGATGTTCTGCGGGGTCATGTCACGGCTCAGGCCGTAGTACCGCCACTGGCCCATGCCGCTGTTGCGGTAGTACTCGGTCTGGCCCTGGATCACCTTGCCGATGCCGCCCTTGCAGATGAACTCGTGAGCGGCCTTCCAGCGGCCGTCGCTGGTGCTCTGCACGCCGACCTGCATCACGCGGCCGGTGTCCTTCCAGGCTTTGACCACGTCCATGGCTTCCTGGATGGTGTGGGTCATCGGCTTTTCGCAGTACACATCCTTGCCGGCCTGCATGGCCTCGATGGTCTGTTTGGCGTGCCAGTGGTCGGGCGTGGCGATGCACACCACGTCGACATTGGGGTTCTCGAGCACTTCGCGATAATCGCCGGTCACCAGCGGATCGTTGCCGCCGCGGTTCTTGATCTTGGCGGCGCTGGTTTCGCGGTTCTTGTTGTACACGTCGCACACGGCCACGGCCTGAACCGGCTTGCCTTCAGCCTGCATGTTCAGCACGGTGTTGATGTGCGCCTGGCAGCGGCCGCCGGTGCCGATGAAGCCAACCCGAATGCGATCATTGGCGCCTAAGGCTCGGGCCGAAGCCGGCACGGTGAACATGCTCGCAGCGGCGCTGGCCGCCGCCGCACCCACGGCGGTGTTCTTGATGAAGTCGCGCCGAGATACATTCGAATCGCTCATCGTGATTGGTCTCCTCAAACTAGGCCGGCGACAACCAGTGGTGTGGTCGGGAATAATTGAAGGCGGCTGCCCAGCAGGTTACACGTTAGGTCACTTTCGGCACGCGCCGGTGTGCGGCCGGATGCCGCGCTGCAGCGGGCCTTCAAAACCCCCAGTTTATCGTACAAGGGGGACCATTTCACCCCCTGCCGCCTGTTTTGTGAACCTGATCCGCAAAGTCTGCGCCGGCCGTCAAGCGAGGGGGAATTTCCACCCAATGGTGGTTAACCTGCGCGTCAATTGCGGTCTGGAAACTGAACCAATGCCGCCAACCACGGGGAACATCAGCTAACAAGCGGTGTCGGGTCATGCCGCTGTGGCTGGTCCGTCCGCCGGCAGCTCGCACTACAGCAAGAACGTCCGCCGGCTCCCGCGCGGCCGCAGGTACGGGAGCATCCAACCATCGGGGCTAGACTCAGTACGCCCTACGATCTGCCCTTGTTCGTTGAACCAGACCGCGACGCGGCGGCTGAATCCCAGGCAGACCTTCTTTTGCCAGCGGCGAGCGATCTGGGCCGCGGCCTCTTCAGCTTCTTCGGCCGTTTGGATTTCCTCCGGCAGGTCTTCGCGCTTGTAGGCAGCCGCCACCAGGCGAACGATGACATGCGGCCGGATCGGCTGCTGCACCCATTGCCGCCACTTCTCAAGACCATCGCGGCGATCCTGCTCGACGAGCGTCGCCACCGTGTCGCTATCGATACCTAGTACCTCGGCCAACCTGCTAAGCAGGTCAGACTCGATCTCGCTGCGTTCCTCGAACCGTTGGATGCGGTTACAGCCCTTGGCGATGTTGCGATAGCCCAGCCGCCGGGCAACCTCCGCCAGCGACAGCTTCTGCTCGCGGTGAACCCTGGCGAAGTGGTTAGCCAGATGACTCATTGGCTCCTAGCCCCGTTGATGGTGACGGATAGAGGGCGTTGGGGACCACGGCGACTCCAACAGACTCGGCGCACTGGTCGACTTCGACGACCGCCCCCCCGTTATCCAACGTTCTGCCTCGCCATGGTACGGAACAGCCGGGCAGGAACCGAATGCCGCAGGCGCCACACGATGCTCATAGGGCGACTACCGGTATGCGACTGATACTCGCACGGCCCCAGGAAGTAGTACGGGGCCGAAAGCCCTGATGGCAACGTCTTGGTTTCACGAACGAAAAGCAGCGGCGTGTATCCCAATCTACGGTGATGGATGTAGCGCTGGCCAGTTGGCGATTCTTCGGACGTGCTGCTCTGCGATTGCCAGTGAAAGAGGTCGTGCGAGATCAGGTAGTCCTCATACATGGTCGTGGGCGAGTAATCTTCTTCGGTCTTCTGCAGCGTTACAAAGAATGCGTCCACCTTCGCATCGCGCAGGTGGAGCACGCCTTCGCGTTGATCAGGTCGCCGCTCCAACGACCAATGCCCCAGTCCCACAAGGATTTCGTCACGAGTATAAGCAGCATGGATCGTCAGCGGTCCAGCCAATGCCGGCACCTGGCCTGCGTGATGCGTAGGCGCATTTCGCAGTCGATATTCAAGGACAGCTTGCAGATCACGCACAGCCGCCGGGTTCCGCTGCAACCGCTTGAACGCATGTTGCAGGCTCCAGCCGACACTGTCGTTACCCCAAAGGCTAACGTGCAACATTTCCGCCAGCCGGCGATTGATGGTCGCGTCCGGGGCATCTCCCGCCAGCATGTTGAGCCAATGCTGAATCTGTTGCGCACATTCCACATGCGAGATTCGATAGATCCCTTTCGCCAGGCGAGCTTCGTCCGGGTCACGTGGAGCATCAACAAGTCCAGCATCAGCCAACAGCCGCGACCACAGCCCTCGCTTCAGCAATTGGTCGAGCGATGTATCCAAGTAATGGAGCGTCTCTTCGATCGTTGGCACACGTCCGAGGTACCCTCCCAGATTCCGCAGCTCACCTACTAAACGGTTTCGAACCAGCCGCACGGATTGCCGAACATTCTCGAGCACGCGCTGCTGGGCGACTCGCTCCAACTGGATGACGCATCCGCTCGGTAGATGCGGAAATCCCTGCTCAATCTCTCGGTCCAAACGTCCTTCCGGCTTGGTGCTCAACGCCCGGAACCGCGCTGCGAACCGAAACTCTCGTCGCTGCGCGCCAATGAAATCGAGAACGGTCAGACATTCTTTTTCCGGGTGCTGACGAAGCCCGCGGCCAAGTTGCTGCAAAAAGATTGTCAAGCTTTCGGTCGGGCGCAGGAACAGCACCGTATCGACTTCGGGAATGTCAACGCCTTCGTTGTACAGATCGACCACGAAGATGAAGTTGATCTCGCGACTCCGCAGGCGTTCCTGCACGGTTCGGCGTACATCATCGGCGGAATCCGCTGTCAGGGCCGCCGACGGCAATCCATGCTTGTTGAAGAATCGGGCCATAAACTCGGCGTGGGCTTTGCTAACGCAGAACCCAAGCCCACGTGCTTGCCGAGGATTGAGCAGCAACTGCTGGACTTTATCCAGAATCAGCCTCGCGCGAATATCGTTGCCGGTGTAAAGGTTGTCGAGGTCCTCAACGCGATAGCCACCCCGTTGCCAGACAAGGCTATCCAGGTCAACCGCATCGGAAACGCCAAAGTACTGGAACGGGCAAAGCAGGCGGCGATTGATGGCATCCGGCAGGCGTATCTCGGCACTGATTTGACCACCGAACCACTCCAAGATATCCAGTTGGTCCGATCGCTCCGGAGTGGCCGTCAGCCCCAGCAGAATCTGCGGGCGTACGTGGTTGAGCAATTGGCGATAACTTGGCGCCGCCGCGTGATGGAATTCGTCCACCACCACGTACTCGTACGCATCCGCGGGTTTGGCAGCCAAGTTGCGCGAGTTGTAACTTTGGATCGTGCAAAATAGGTGAGCATCCAACTCCGGCTGTCGGCCACCAGCCAAGATGTCTCCAAAGTTTTGATCGCGGAGCACGGCGCGGAATGTCCCCAGGGCTTGACGTAGGATTTCCTCTCGGTGGACGACGAACAGCAGCGACGGCTTACGGCCTAGCTGTCGGCAGCGGCGTGCGTAATCAAACGCCGCAATCATCGTTTTGCCGGTACCAGTGGCCGCGACGACCAGGTGCCGGTGTTTGTTCTGAATCTCGCGTTCGGCAGCGAGCACATCGAGAATTTCTTCCTGGAACGGGTAGGGCCTCAAGTCAAATAGTACGGCTACCTCCCCATCGGCGGCCGATGCCCGTTCTTGGCTGATGGCCTGCCGCAGTCGTTCGGGTGCGTCTTTCTGGTAGGGCTGAAATTCTTCGTCCTGCCAATACGTTTCAAACGTGCCGACAATCTTGTTCCAAAGATACGGCAGTTCGTAGTGGCTGATCTTCGTAGTCCACTCCAGACCTTCCGATAGCGCCGCGTTGGATAGGTTGGCCGAACCGACATACGCGCTGCCAAAGCCTGTATCTCGATGGAACAGGTACGCCTTCGCATGCAGCCGCGTTCGCCGCGTGTCGTAGCTAACGCGAATCTCGGTGTTGGGCAATTGACTTAACGCTTCAATCGCCCGTGGATCGGTCGCTCCCATGTAGCTGGTTGTGATCACGCGCAGCCTGGGGCCAGTGGCTCCTCCCCGCCTGGTCAGCTCCTGTAGGTCATCCAACAGAATGCGCAGGCCGCTCCAGCGAATAAACGAGCAGAGGATGTCCACCCGATCCGCAGTGGCGATTTCTTTTCGCAACTGGCTGCCCAGGCTGGGATCAAGCCGTGTGCCCGTCAGCAGGGCAGAGCGTGCCAGTGGAGTGTCGGGCCGCTCCTGATGCGATTCAAAAGGCCGACCGTGGATGGCCAGCAAGCGACGCAAGGGCGTGGCGATGCTTAAGCGGTCTGCCCAGTCTTGCCCAAGTTCTTCGGCCAGGATCGCGATAATCCGCTGAACGAGCCGTTGTTGTCGCTCTGCTGCTTCGGCCCCGCGAAATGTTGCCAGCCCACTCGCCACAACGTGCTCAAGGAACTGGGCAATGGCCGCATGGGCGTCTTCGGCATCCACAGGTGCCACTGCATACAGCCGCGGATCGGCGAAGGCCTCCAAGTCCTTCTGGATGGCCAACGTCAGCAGTTGCTCGTACAGCCCCGGTTTCATTGACCTCGACCAAAACTCCGAAGACAGGCATGTCGATTGGGTAGCATTCGTCAACGAAGTCTATCGACTGCCAATGACGCCAGCCAGTGTATGTGAGCCGCTGGGCGACGGCCCTTTTGGGGTGCAGAAACGCCAGCCGGATCGTCCAACAGTACTTGCGACGGTTCGTACCAATCGAACGCGTTCGTGCCTGCGAGCCCCGCCTATTGAACCGGACTCAGCACCAGTTTCTCCGGTTCCAGCCGCATTACGTGCACGCTAATCCAGGGCGAGCCCAGGCTGGTGAAGCGAATCAGCAGTTTCAGCTCCGGGTCGTAATGCGGCGAGGCGTTGAGGCCGGTGTTCACGCGGTGCGGCTTGTCGCCTTCGTACGGAGCCGAGTACCACTTCCGCTCGGCAACCTTGTAAAAGTACATCGTCTCCTCGGTGCCGCCCCGCTGGCCGAAGATCAACAAGGCCGCGTCCATTTCCGGGATGTATGTCGAGTCGCCGGTCATGGCAGGTGGTAGCGAGCCCGCCGGCTCTTCCTTGGTCCACGCCTTCGTCTTGAAGTCCAGCGTCCAGACCTCCATCGCCTTGGCCGCGAAGTACAGGATGCGATCGCGGCGCGAGTCGTAACACAGGTGATGGTGTTCCTCGTGCTGCGGGCCGCCGGTGGCGACAATGTCCCACTTGCCGCCCTTGACGTTTGCCTTGGCCAACGTGCCGGTGCTGTAGCCGTAGAGGCCGTGGGGCGTCGACACAAACGATACCTGCGTGGCCACGCCATAGTTGCCAGGGCACTCGCCGATCTTGGCCACAAACAGGTGATGCCGCGGATCGTATACGTCACCCACATAGGTGATGTACATGCCGCTGACGGCGTCAAACCCGTACGACTTGCGGGCGTGGGTGGGCAGCAGCGACCAGCCTGAGAGGCTGACGCCCGGCGGGCCGCCCACCATGGCGTGCAGCCAGATCGGGTTGTAGTTGGTGGGCTGGGCCATGCTCCGCCAGTGGTTGGAGAGTACGCTGTACTCGCTGATTTCCGCTCCGGCATAGGCGCTGTGGCCGCCGCCCCAGGCGATGCCCTTGTGCGACTGGACATCGTACGCGTAATGCCCCCATTCGCGGTGCGGCGATCGCGTGGGTCCTTCGCGCCTGAACCAGACATTGGAGGGCAGGGCGGCCAGCTCCTTGCGACCGGCTTCAGGATCGTCTGGCTTGTGCTCGCCTGCCTCCCATTCGTGCGGTAGCAGCGTCGCGTTGCGAATGCTTTTGCAATGGTAGGCCGATTCCGGGGCAAAGGGCTCCGGCTGGAACTTAGCAGCCTGCTCCATATTGAGCTTGAGCAGCCACGTACGAATGGTTTTGTTGTTGCGAGGGTGGGCATACCCGGCCAACAGCACGGCTTTTTCGCGAGGCACGTAAACCGCGGAGGCGTACATCGTGCTTTCAGGCAGGCCCAGCCCCGCCGGCTCTGCAGCCGTTGGCTTACCGGCCATGGAAGAATCGCCGGTGCCGAGCAACGTCCATTCATTCTTGGCGACGCTGTACGCCCAAACGTCGGCCAGCTTGTTCCAGCCGCCTGCATACCCGCCGGCCATGAGAATCACTTTCGCCTCGGGCACGTAAACCATCGCCTGGCTCGCCCTGGCACGCGGCTTAACCGGCGGATGAACCTGCGACCACGTCCGCGTTTTGCAATCGTAGATCCAAGTGTCATCCAAGCACCGGGCAAGATCGTCGCCGCCAAACAGCACGATCTTCTGCTCGTCGGAATCGTAGGCCAGGCCCGGCAGAATCCGTCCCGAAGGCTGCAAGCCCAGCGGCTGCGGCAGCCGGCTCCACGTCTTGGTCGCTTCCGAGAACGTCCAGGTTCCGCAGTGGGCGGGATACCAACGCCGCGCCTCGGTGACGGCATCA
>Ga0180216_1004829_pt1 | contig 10053 bp, 5 predicted proteins | sample eDN3rd37CBELigMG_FD_128879 | JGI IMG/M metagenome (GOLD analysis project Ga0180216, IMG submission 128879) | Enriched Miracle-Growth compost microbial communities from Emeryville, California, USA - eDNA 3rd pass 37_C BE-Lig MG (version 2)... ...
CGAGCAGATGCTGGATAGTACGCCGATCGTGCGTAATGTTCATCGCGGTCTGAGGCAAGTGTTCGAGGGCATCCTCGCTGCGGCTGGGCCAAACCAGAGCTTTCAGAAGGTCGGCCTGATCCAGTTCCCGTCCAAGGGCTTGTGGTCGCTTGTTTTTGTGACCAGCGAGAATACGGGAGAAATTGCCGTCAAGGTCAGCGAGGCGGATCATGAGTCGGATAGCGACCTCATCAGCGTTTTCATGCCGACCGGTGTGATGCCTCCAGCCGGCTTCATCTGCTTTGTCCCGCGCAAGGACGTCATCATCCTCGACATGAGCGCTGAGGATGCGGCGAAGGTCATCCTGTCGGCTGGAATGGTCATGCCGGATTACCGGGCGAAACTGGAAGAGCTTGGTGCAATTGCGGTCCCGCCCGGGAAAGCCTGAGCGTGCAGGCTGTTCAGGCAGCCCGGAACAACCGCACAGCTTCATCACATTCAAACAGGTAGAGAAGCAGACGGACCGCGCGACCTCGTTCGCTCATCAGTTTGGGGTCCTTGTCCAGGAACAGGCGCGCGTCATCGCTCGCAACCGCAAGCAGCTCGGGATAGTTGGGCACGTTGGCAACGCGGAAAACGGGCAGGCCGCTCTGCCGGGCACCCAGGACCTCGCCACCGCCGCGCAGCTCAAGATCCTTTTCGGCAATCAGAAAACCATCTTCTGTTTCGCGCATCATGTCGAGGCGTGCCTCTGCCGTTTCTCCGAGCGGCGGTTTGTACAACAGCACGCAGAAGGATTGCCGGCTGCCGCGGCCCACACGGCCGCGCAACTGATGCAACTGGGCCAGGCCGAACCGTTCGGCGTGCTCGATGACCATTATCGAGGCGTTAGGCACGTTGACGCCCACTTCGATGACCGTCGTCGAGACCAGAATCCGGAGGTCGCCAGCGGCGAAGGCGGCCATGGTCTGATCCTTGGCCTGGCCGCTCATGCCGCCATGCAGCAGACCGACGACGTCACTGCCGAAGATCTGGCTCAGATGCGCATGGCGCTCTTCCGCCGCCGCCAGTTCACTGGCTTCGGACCCTTCGATCAAGGGGCAGACCCAGTAAACCTGGGCGCCCGAGGCCAATGCACGGCGGAGGCCGTCGACGACTTCTTCAAGGCGTTCCGTCGAGGCCTTGGTCGTGACGACAGGCTTCCGGCCCGCGGGCTTTTCGGTCAGGCGCGAGACATCGAGGTCGCCATAGTGGGTCATCAACAGCGTACGCGGAATAGGGGTGGCGGTCATGACGAGGACATTGGCGCCACCCGATCCTCCTTTGGTCTGCAAGGCCAGTCGCTGGTGGACACCGAAACGGTGCTGTTCGTCGATGACGGCCATTGCCAGATCGTGGAACTGCACATCAGGTTGGAATAGCGCATGGGTGCCGATGATGATGTCGATCTCGCCGGCGGCGAGGGCGGCAAGCAATTCCTTGCGGGGTTTTCCCTTCTCGCGGCCCGTGAGCAGGCCGAGGCGCAAACCGGCTTTCTCCGCCAGGGGTGCGATGGTCTCGAGGTGCTGACGCGCGAGGACTTCCGTCGGGGCCATTAACGCAGCCTGGGCTCCGGCTTCAACGGCGATGGCCATCGCCATCAACGCAACGACGGTCTTGCCCGAGCCGACATCGCCCTGAAGCAACCGCAACATGCGGCCCGGTGCAGCCATATCCGCCTTGATTTCGGTGAGAGCCTGCTGTTGGGAGGCCGTCAGCTGAAAGGGGAGATTTGCAATTATACGGCGGCGGATCGCGCCATCGCCGGTGACCGCGCGTCCGCGCTGAGACTTGAGGCTCTGGCGGACGAGGGCCAGCGCCACCTGACCGGCAAACAGTTCGTCGTAGGCAAGGCGCTGCCACGCGGGGCCGACATTCGAGATGTCGGCTGGTTCCTGTGGGCGGTGAATGCGGGAGATGGCTTCCATAGCGGTGGGCCATCGGCGTTGGCCGAGCCAGGCGGGGTCCTGCCATTCCGGCAGTTCGGGAAAACGCGTGAGAGCCTGGCGGATCGCCTTTTGCAGGACTTTGCCGGATAGACCGGCGGTCAAGGGATAGACGTTCTCGAGCCCGGGCAGATCGTCGCGGGCCTCGGGCTCGACGATATAATCCGGATGTGTCATCTGCAGTGTGTCGCCGTAGCGCTCGACGCGGCCCGAGACATAACGCTCCTCGCCGACGGGAAGCTGGCGCTCGATGAATTTGCGTTCGGCGCGAAAGAACACCAGATCAATGCGGCCGGTTTCGTCTTCGCATGTGACCCGGTAGGGAGCCTTGGTGTTGCCGCGTGGAGAAGGGCGGTGCGAGAGGATGCGGACCTTCAGCGTGACAATGGTTCCGGGAACAACATTGCTGATTCCCGGCTCGGCGCGGCGGTCGATGACGCCGGTTGGCATGTGCCAAAGAAGGTCAATGATGCGTGCCCCGCTGATGCCTGCTGGCAAAACCAGTGCCTTGCGCAGAAGCAGGTCCAGGCGTGGGCCGATACCTGACAAGGACTGGACCGGCGCAAACAGGGGCTGAAGCTGATCGGGCCGCATACGGGATTCCATCTTGAAACCGACAGACTTTGATGAAGCGTGGAGTTGGGACAGGACTATAGCCGGATCAGATCCGATTCCGGGCCGGTTTCGTGCCGTTCTTGTGATTTCGGGACCGGCTGACCAGGGCATGCCTTGTCTTTTCTCGGCGCTTTGCAAGCGCTATAGGACTGACACCCGTGAAGGAGCAACGTTCCCGCAACTGGAGACCGCCGGTTTCCGGTGCGGGCAAGTGGTTCGTGCGATCAGCGAGACAAGGCCGGGCCTTGGCCGAGGCGATCTTTGTCAGAGGCACGGGGAACAGGAGACGACAGGTTGAATCAGGAACTCGATACGCGTCGGCGGCGAGCGCTCTATCGGGCATCGCATCGCGGCACGAAGGAGATGGACCTGCTTATGGGACGCTTCGCCGAGGCAAGGCTGATGGATATGGACGAGGCGTCGTTTGCCTGTTTCGAACGATTGCTGGCAGAGGAAGATCCAGACATTCAATCATGGCTCTTTTCAGAGCAGGTGATGGCCGGGGAGGCGTCCATCCAGCGCACACCGTTGAAAGCAGAGTTTGCAGAACTGATCAGCGCGATGAAGTCCTTTCACGGACTGCGCTAAGGCAATGCCAGAACTAGTCAAGACACCAGCACACGAGGAACGGTTTCCAAGACCATGAGTGGTTCGACACCCAGAAACAATGATCTGCTTTTGACGGGCGTACCCGAAGGCCTCGATGCAATGGTGCTGGCGAAACTGGTCCAGGAGGCGCGCGGCGCGGACGGGCGGCCCGGCATTCTCATTCATGTCGCGCGCGATGACCGCCGCGTTGACCAGCTCGAGACGGCGCTGCGGTTCTTCGCGCCGAAGCTCCGGATCATTTCGTTTCCGGCCTGGGACACCGTTCCGTATGACCGGGTCGGCCCCAATGCCGATATCGTTTCGCGCCGTATTGCGGCGCTGGCCAAACTGTCGCTCGGTTCGCGAAAGTCGCCCACGCTGGTTCTCACAACCGTCAATGCGATCCTGCAGCGGGTGCCGCCGACGACATTCATCAGAGGGTCGTTGAAACAGATGGCCAGCGGTCAGCGGATCGACATGGCCCGCCTGATCGCGCGCCTGCAGCTTGCAGGATATACCCGCACCGGTACGGTGATGGAGGCGGGCGAATACGCGGTTCGCGGCGGAATCCTCGACCTGTTCCCGCCAGGCAGGACCGATCCGGTGCGCCTCGATTTCTTCGGCGACACCCTGGAAAGCATCAAGTCCTTTGACGCCGAGACACAGCGCACGCTGAAGCCCGTGCAAAAGGTCGTACTGATGCCGATCTCGGAAGTGGCGCTGGGTGAGGCGGCAACCAGCCGGTTCCGTAGCCGGTATATCGAGCTGTTCGGTGGCGGCACGGGAAGCGATCCGCTTTACGAAGCGGTGAGCGCGGGCAGCCGCTATCCCGGTCAGGAGCACTGGCTGCCTCTGTTTCATGAGCGTCTCGACACGCTGGCCGACTATGCGCCGGAAGCTGCAATTTCGTTCGATCACCGGGCCGATGAAGCCGTCAAGCAGCGCTTCGAGCAAATCAATGAGCATTACGAGGCACGGGCAGAGGCGCTCGAAGTGGCTGCGTTCGGAGCGCCTCCGTATAAACCTGTACCACCGGAACTGATGTTCCTGGACGGCACGGCCTGGGCTGACCTCCTGGGCAAACGGCAGGTTTACCGGATGAGTCCATTCGAGGCCGAAGACGGGCCCGGGATCCGTTCCTGGTCAGGGCATACGGGCCGCAACTTTGCGCCGGAACGTCTGTCTCCTGATGTGAACGTCTTTGATGCGGTGGTCGGGCATATCGAGGCTCTGAAACGGAGCAACCGCCGGGTCATCATCGCGGCCTGGACGCCGGGAGCGCGCGAGAGGCTTGCGGGCCTGCTCGGAGATCATGGGCTGAAGGACACGCGCAAGGTCGAGAGCTTCGATGAAGCCCTGAGTTTGCCGGGAGGTGTCACGTCGCTGGCCGTCCTTGGCCTCGAGCAGGGGTTTGAAACACCGGAACTCGCGGTCATAGGCGAACAGGACATTCTTGGCGACCGGCTCGTGCGGCCACGCCGCCGCAAGGCGCGCAGCGCGGTCGATGTGCTGACCGAGGCGACCAGTCTGTCGGTCGGCGATCTGGTGGTACACGCCGATCATGGTATCGGCCGGTTTGCGGGACTGACCACTATCCAGGCGCTCGACTCCATGCACGATTGCCTTGAGCTGGTCTATGCCGGCGGCGACAAGCTGTTTCTGCCGGTCGAGAACATCGAGCTCTTGACGCGGTATGGCGCGGAAGACGGCGCGGCGCAGCTTGACCGGCTGGGCGGGGCAGCCTGGCAGTCGCGGAAAGCACGGCTCAAACAGCGCCTGCAGGAAATCGCCGGGGAGCTCATCAAGATCGCGGCCTTGCGGGAGCTGCGTGAGGCACCGGCACTGGCGCCGCCCCCGGGAGCCTACGATGAATTCGTGGCGCGGTTCCCCTATGAGGAGACCGAGGACCAGGCCGCCAGCATTGAGGCGGTACTGGAGGATCTCAATTCGGGCCGGCCGATGGACCGGCTGGTATGCGGAGACGTTGGCTTCGGAAAAACCGAGGTGGCGTTGCGTGCAGCCTTTGTGGCGGCAATGAGCGGAATGCAGGTTGCAGTCGTGGTGCCAACAACCCTGTTGGCACGCCAGCACTTCAAGACGTTCCAGGAGCGCTTTCAGGGATTGCCCGTCAGGGTCGCCCAGGCGTCACGGCTGGTGGGCGCCAAGGAGCTGGCCGAAGTCAAGAACGGGCTTGCGAACGGCCAGATCGATATCGTTGTCGGGACTCACGCTCTGCTTGGAAAGACGATCAAGTTCGCTCGCCTTGGACTCCTGATCATCGATGAAGAGCAGCATTTCGGCGTTTCGCACAAGGAACGGCTGAAGCAGCTGCGCGAAGACGTACACGTTCTGACGCTGTCGGCGACACCCATTCCACGGACCCTGCAACTCGCCCTGACCGGGGTGCGTGAGCTGTCACTCATTACAACGCCACCCGTCGACCGGCTAGCCGTGCGGACATACATCTCGCCGTTCGATCCGGTCATCGTGCGGGATGCCCTGCGGCGCGAACGTTTCCGGGGCGGGCAGTCCTTCTACGTTGTGCCGCGGCTCAACGACCTGGATGATGTCCGTGAGTTCCTCGCCGAGGCGGTTCCGGAGTTGCGGGTGGCGACAGCACATGGACAGATGACGCCCACCGAGCTCGAGGACGTCATGACCTCGTTCTACGAAGGCAACTACGACATCCTGCTGTCGACCCCGATCGTCGAATCCGGCCTCGATGTGCCGAACGCGAACACGCTTATCGTACATCGCGCCGACATGTTCGGACTGGCACAGCTCTACCAGCTGAGGGGCCGGGTCGGCCGGTCGAAGGCGCGCGCATATGCCTACATCACGACGCCGCCGGGCAAGACCCTGACGGAAGGCGCAGCAAGACGGCTCAAGGTTCTCAATTCGCTCGATTCACTCGGCGCCGGGTTTTCGCTGGCTTCGCACGACCTCGATATCCGGGGCGCTGGAAACCTTCTTGGTGAGGAGCAGTCCGGCCACATTCGCGAAGTCGGCTTTGAGCTCTACCAATCAATGCTTGAAGAGGCCGTGGCCGCGATGAAGGGCGGGGACCTTGGTGTGGTCCGAGACCAGTGGAGCCCGGAGATCTCACTTGGAACTTCCATTCTCATCCCCGAAACCTATGTGGGCGATCTGCAACTCAGGCTCGGGCTATACCGTCGCCTATCGGGGCTCGAGACCCGCGCCGAAATCGACGATTTCGCTGCGGAACTGGTCGATCGTTTCGGACCTGCACCCGAGGAAGTCTCCCATCTACTGGACGTCATGGAAATCAAGGGGCTGTGCCGCCAGGCGGGTGTGGGGCGTGTCGATGCCGGGCCTAAGGGTGCGGTCATCACATTCCACCAGAACAGCTTCGCCAACCCCGAGGGGCTGATCGAGCTGATGCAGCACTCGCGGGGACTGGTCAAGCTGATGCCCGACCACAAGCTGGTCTTCAAGGCGGATTGGGACCTGCCGGAGCAGAGGCTCAAGGGCGTACGCGGATTCATGAAGCAGCTGGCAGACATTGCGAACCGCGAGCGCAAGGTGGCTTGAGCGCTGAGGACCGGGTCTTAGTCATTGCATACAAAAAGGACCGGGGTTTGCCCACCCCGGCCCTTTGCAGCTACCGGTGCGTAGCTGCGGAATTCGCGCGTTTGTCTTACTTGGTCGTGTCCGACTTGCCCGACGGCTGAGCCGAGCTCATAGACGGCTTGGTACCCCAGCCTTCACGCATGGCCAGAACGTCGTCGACAGATGTTGTGGGGAGCGTGGGCAGGCCTGCGACCGTCTCGGCTGCCTCCTTCTTGGAGTCCTGCGCCAGTGCGGGTTGCCATGCGAGGGCTGCAATTAGCAATGTCGCGGTTGTGACCAGGGACTTCATCGAAATTCCTCCACTTTGATTATTCAGGCGTGCCCCTCCAACGCGGATTATCGGAAGTTCGTTCCGATGAGGAAGTATCGGAGAGGGCAGGCTTTATATGAGCGCATAGCGCGTCCGTTGCAAGACGATCTGCCAGCTGATCCATAGCAGTAGCGGCTGCAGCCAACAGGTCATGTGAACTAGAGAGCGAGCACGGGGACTTTCGACAAGTCCGAGCGCCTGATTTTGCCGTTGGCTGTGCGCGGCAGGCCAGCAATGAACCGCAGTTCGCGTGGACGCTTGTAAGCCGCGAGCCGTTCCGCAGCGAAATCGAGAAGTTCATCACGCCCGGGAGGGGCAGCAATTTCCCTTGGCACAACGTAGGCGCAGACAATATTGACGCCGGGTCTGACTTCCAGTCCGGCGCACGCACAGTCCGCCACGCCCGGGTGCCGGGCCAGAACACCTTCAATTTCCTGCGGCGCAATCCGGTATCCGAGAGCCTTGATGATATCGTTTGCGCGGCCAAGATGCGTAACGTATCCATCCGCGTCCATCACGCCCTGATCCCCGCCGATGAACCAGTCACCGCGATACACCAGGCTCTCTTCGCCCGGACGGTTCCAATAGCCGAGCATCAGGCCGGGATCGGTGCGGTGAACGGCGATGAGACCGGGCCGGCCGGCAGGCAGCGGATCGGTACCGGAGTTTTCGTCGAGAATGACGACGGCACGGCCTGGCTGCGGTTTGCCAACTGCGCCAGGCTTTCTCGGGACGGTCGGGCTGGAGGAAATGTACGTCGATAATTCGCTCATCCCGAGGGCTTCGAACATGTCGCGTCCGGTACGTCCCATCCATTCCTCGAAGAGGCCGGGAGGCGGAGCTTCTCCTGCGATCAGTGCATGACGCAGGGAAGGCATTCTCTTGTTGTCGAGTTCTGCGTACCTGAGCATCTGGCGAATGACCCCGGGGACGGCTGCAAACATGGTGGCGTCCGTCATCTCGATCAGCCGGGGCCAGATCGAGGGGTCCTTGTCGCCGGTATAGATGATGGCCGTCGCCCCGTTGGCCCACGGATCGGTCAGTCCGGTGCCGAGTGTGAAGGTCCAGTTGAACGCGCCGGCATGCAGAATTCGGTCCTGGCGGGTTATCCCGTACCACCCTTGATACATCGGGCGGCGGCCCCATCCAGCGCGATGGGCATGGATGACGCCCTTGGGTGATGCTGTCGTGCCGGATGTGTAGATGAGGTAGGCTGGATCATCGCGATGGGTGGGGGCAAAGGCGCGACGCTGCGGAAATTCGAGCAGGCCGCGTACCTCGGCAGTGCCGAGGATTGTTACCCCGCCAGGCAGGTGCGATCCGGAAGGGGCGAGGTCGTCATCGCAAATGACGAGTTCCGCGCCGCTATCAGTCAAGATGAAGGCAAGCTCGGAGTCAGTCAGCTGATCGGAGGTCGGAACCGGGACGAAGCCAGCTGCCATTGCTCCGAAAAACACGAGCGGAAACGTGCTGGTGTTTCCCAGGCGGAGAACGATGCGCGTGCCCGGCTGCAAACCGAGTGCGCTCAGTCCAGCCGCAACGCGCTGCACGGCCAGTTCGAGTTCGGAAAAGGTCCAGACCTCGGCAGGGGTCACGGCGGCAAGGTCACTCACAACGATAAGGGCAGTCTTGCCGGGATCGCGGTGAGGTGCGGCTGCGAGACAGTAGGCTGCGAGATTGATGGTTGCAGGCGGGAGGGGGCCGGTGAAGCCTTCCGGCCGGTTGCCTGCCTTATCGGTTCTGTGTTGGTGCAACCGTCTGGGCCTTTTCGATGATGGTGCTCCACCAGGTATCCACCTGGTAGCCGAACAACGATGTCTTTTCGGGCCGGCCGAGATGACGCCAGTAGGCGACCCACTGCCTGGGCAGATGGTAAAGCGGAATGACGTAATCTCCCGACAACAAAGCGCGGTCAAGTGCGCGGACACTGGAGACAAACGGCTCCAGCGCTTCAGTCGAGAGCATCGCTGCAATCATGGCATCAACGGCAGGGCTCTTGACGCCGGCGTAATTGAAGCTTCCTTCCCGGTCGGCCATGGTGGAGGACCAGCGGAACAGCTGCTCATTGCCCGGAGACAATGACGAGGCCCAGCGAGTCTGAATCATGTCGTAGTCGTATGTCTTGAGACGGGCCTGGTACTGGGCACTGTCAACGAGGCGTATCCGCGGCCTGATGCCAAGACGTTCCAGATCGCGCGCAAAACTCAGAAACAGGCGTTCCTGAGCAGCCGTTGCCGCCAGCATTTCGAAGGTAAGCTGTTCGCCCGTTTCCCTGGATATCAATCGTCCGCGCTCAAGCTCGTATCCGGCTTCATTCAGAAGCTGCAGGGCGATGCGCCAGTTCTCGCGATTGCGGCCATTGCCGTCCGACACTGGAAGCCGGTACTCGCCAGACAGGATCTCCGGCCTTATCTCGTTCAGGAATGGCGCGAGCAGTTCACGCTCACGCTCGTCAGCCGGTATGCCGGTGCTGGCCAGCATGGAGCGTTCAAAGTAGCTGTTGGTGCGGCTATAGAGGCCATGATAGAGGCTGCGATTGATCCATTCGAAATCGAACAGATGAATGAGCGCACGGCGGACCCGCTGATCAGCGAACACGGGACGGCGGGTATTGAACACCAGAGCCGTCATGCCGGCGGGTAGCCCGATGTCGAACTCGCCCTTGACGATGTTGCCGTTGGCAATGGAGCGTTCGTCATAACCTTCAGCCCAGCGTGAAGGGTCTTCTTCCGGCCGCACATCGATGGCGCCGGCCTTGAAGGCTTCGAACATGGCCGCGTCATCGCGGAAGTAATCGAAACGGATCTCGTCGAAGTTCCACAACCCGCGATTGATGGCGAGGTCGCGGCCCCAGTAACTCGGATCGCGGCGGAAGGTGACGCTGTCGCCGGGCCGCACGTCCGTGGCGGTATAGGGGCCGCTGCCGAGCGGCGCCTCGAAACTGGTGTCCTCGAATGTGTCCGGATCGACGGCGTGGCGCGCGAG
>Ga0180216_1004832_pt1 | contig 10051 bp, 10 predicted proteins | sample eDN3rd37CBELigMG_FD_128879 | JGI IMG/M metagenome (GOLD analysis project Ga0180216, IMG submission 128879) | Enriched Miracle-Growth compost microbial communities from Emeryville, California, USA - eDNA 3rd pass 37_C BE-Lig MG (version 2)... ...
GGAACTGCCCAACAGCGCCTCCGACAGCACCCGCACGTCACGCATGCTGATGCTGAGCCCCTGGGCGGTAACCGGATTGCTCCAGCCGGCCGCATCGCCGATGAGCACTGCGCCGGGCACGGCGGGCTCGTCAACCCAGGCGTCGTTCATCGGAAACGTTGCGCACGGACCGATCGGCGTGGAAGCGGCGAGCGCGTTCGAATTCGGGAAAATCGGCGTTCGGAACGCGTTCATGAATTCGCGGACCGCAGAAATTCCCCTGAGCGGTTCGGGGTCGTCGACACCGCGACCGACGTAGAGTCGCAATCGGTGGTCAGCGCGCGGGAGGACGATGTACTGATTACGGCCGTCCACCGAGATGGCCGTTTCCGCGCGATCCCACACGCCCCCGTCGTCAACGAGCATGCCCGACAACCGGACCCGGGCCTGTGTGGTGAACAGCGTCATCCCGAGCGCAGACCTGGTGGCCGACATCTTCCCGTCGGCGCCGACGATCAAGCGGCACCTGGCGGTTCGCGGGCCGTCATCCGTCTCGTAGCCGACCGAAGGGGTCGCACCGGCCATTATTGCCGTCCGACGAACGCCGCGCACGACCTCTGCGCCGGCCTTGACCGCGACCGTGGCCAGCGCCTCACGTAGCTCTGGGTGGCCCACGCCGACCACACCCGGCGCGTTCGGGACCGCCGTGGACAGGTCCCGGGACCGCCGCTGGGCATCCTCGACGCCGAGGCCCTCGTCGTACGGGACCATCTTCGTCATCACAGAGGCACCGTCGGCCTGCAAGATCGTCTCGGCTATTCCCAGCTCGACGGCCTCCCGAAACCCCCAGGGCACCATGGCCTCCCCCCGCACGATGTCGCGGTAGACCTGCTCCCGTTCGAGGACCCTCACGGCGATGCCCGCGTCGGCCAGCCGAATCGCGAGCGCACATCCGGCAACCCCACCACCAACAACCACAACCTCGGCGTCCATCAGGCTCCTCTCCCACGATTCCCATTTACTATGACATAATGGGATTTGCCGACGCCAGCAGGAAGGGGTAAAGCCATGGGACGCCGAGGTGGAACTCAGCCGTCCCCCATCTCGAAGGCTGACGTCGTCGACGCCGCGTTGCGCATCGTCGCGCGATCATCACTGGCGGACTTGACGGTTCGTGAAGTAGCCGCCGAGTGCGGGGTCACTCCCCCGGCGATCCACTACCACCTGCGCGGTGGTCACGACCTTGCCGATCGCGTTGTCGAGGCAGTGGCGGCCCGAATTGAGGCGCGCCTGGATCCGGACGCTTCGTGGATCGACCAGTACGTCGAACTGGTCCTCGCGATGGACCGAGCCTTCCTCGCTTATCCAGGCACCGGCTTGCACGCACTGACTTCGACCGGTACGTCAGCGGCGGCCACCCGGCTCACCGATACCGCGCTGAACATCCTGCGCAGTGCCGGATTCACCGAAGAGGTTGCCGTACAGACATTCACCGACACATACCTGATGTTCGTCGGCTGGCTGGCCACCCGAAGCCGAGCGGAAGACAACACCATCCACCCCGCGTTGGCCGCTGCCGGCGCCGACAACCTGGGCCGCGACGACGGGCAACCGCTCGAAGGTGCGATACGCCGCATCCTGATAACCGCAGAAGGAGATTCACAGTGTCCGACAAACCGACAGCGAACGACGCATCCTGGGTGAAGCGCTACTACGCAGACTGGGATTCCGGTGACGCGGAGGCGATCAGCGCCTGGTTCGACGACGATGTCGTCCTCGAAGACGTCCCGACCGGCCATATCGCCACGGGCGCAAGCGAAGCCCGCGCCTTCGTCGACGGCGCACTGAAACTCGCGCCGGGTGCCAACTACGAGGTTCTCGCGGCGCTGGTCAGTGGCGAGCAGTTCGCGGTCGAGTGGGTAATGCAACCGGCCGGTCTGCACGGCGCGTCGGTCGGGACCGTGCGCAACGGCAAGGTGCTGACCAACCGCGACTTCTGGGATGCCTCACCCAAGAAGTGAGCCCGGCGCGTTTCAATCGGCGCCGTCCTCCAGCGTCAGCGGGCCCTCGTGCACGACATTTCCCAAGAGACCGAGGTCTACGCCCGCCTTGGTCGCGGCCTCCCGGCATGCCGCGACATCCTTACGCAGGAACGGCCCAGCCATCTCGGTGAATCGGTCGATCCCGCCGATGCGGTGAGCGTGCGAAGCCGCACCGCTTCGGCCGCTGCACACCTGCAGCGCGGACAGCAATGCCATCTGATCGATACCCAGCTTGTTACCGAGTTGCGTCGCCGCAGCGAGAAGCTGGGCGTTGCCGGCGAACAACAGATTGTTGATCAGCTTGATGGCCAGCGCGCTGCCCAGCTCACCGGTCGATACCACCGGATCTGCATAGGCGGCCAGGACGGGCGCCACGCGCTCAACGGCCGCGGTCGGTCCGCCGACCAATACGGTCAGCGTGCCGGCGGCGATGTTCTCCGCCGTTCCGCTGACCGGCGCGTCCAGGATCACCGGCGCCCGTGGTGAGCTGTCCCGCAGCGCTTCCAGGGTGGACACAGTACCGGTGGTGTGGGACAAGAACACCGACCCGGGCTTGGCGTTGGCGATGAATCCTTCAGTGCCCAGTCCGGTTTCGCGCAACTGCACGTCGGAGAACAGGCACGAGATCAGGATGTCGCTCTGTGATGCCAATTCGGCCACGGAACCAGCGAGCGTGGCACCACTGTCTCTGAGCCGCTCCCTCACCTCGTCACGACGGCTGTACACCAGTACGTGATGGCCGGCGCCGAGCAATCGCATGACCATCGGTTCGCCGAGTTGGCCCGCACCGATGAATCCGACTGTGTTGACCACTGCGCCTCCTAAACCTGGACAGGTGAGACAAGTACCGCTGTCGGCAGCCAGCTCACGATCCGGTCCCACAGCTGTCGACGGTGGCTGGCGAAGTTGTGGCAGTGGCCCGACTTCGGCACGAGATGTAAGGTCACGTCCGGCGACGAGCTGTAATTCGCCGGCTCCGCGTGCGGGTTCGGCGAAACGTCCAGCGCGGCACCGAATGCCAGAAGCACAGGAACATCCACCATCGGAGCGTAGCGCTCCACCATGCCCGGAGTCGTCACCTCGGCCGCCGCCCGGACCGGAACCCGGCTCTGCACTGCGGTATCCGCGTCAACCACCTCTTGGGGGACCTCCCCGGCATAGAAGAGGTCCGAGAGATATCCGCGGGGCGCGAAGGTGTGGCTGTCGGTCGGCTTGGCTCCGGTGAGCTGACAAGACAGCTCGGCGGTCTGTTGGATCCGCTGTTCCAGATCTTGCGCGTCGACGGTGTCCTGGTACACGTTGGTGATCTGCACCCCGTAACCCAGCAGAACGACCGCGTCGAACGGATGGGCGGTCGCCTGCACCATCGTGGTCAGGCAGGCGCCCATCGAGTGCCCGACGCCGATCAGCGGAACAGTGATCGGCGGAAGATCGTCGTGTAACTCACCGCGCTGCACCCTTTGCCGGATCTGGCGCGCTACCTCGGCATCACCTTTCGCGAGCAATTCCAACCCCAGAGGTCCCGAAGCAATGGGATCGCTGCTCGCCCCGATCCCCAGGTGATCGACGGCGATGACGATGAAACCGGCTGCGGCCAGATGTTCGCCGAAGCTATAGCCCGGGTGACCATCGATATCGATGTGCCAGTAGTGCTTGTCGTAAGTGCCCCCGGCGAGGCACAGCAGGACGCCACGCGTGAGCGCGGGTTCTGCGGGCAGGAACGCCCACGCGGATTGCGTCAGCGTCTCACCGGAGCCGACACCTGCGGTGACGTCGAATGTCAGCGAATGTGGCACCAACGTCAACGCCACCTCAGGTTGAGCGAATCCACTCCGAACACCTGTCCGCCGTGTTCGATTGGCTCCCCGGCGATTTCGTAGTCCGGAATGCGCTTGTGCCACTCATCGAGAACCACGGCCATTTCCTGCCGGGCCAGATGCGATCCGAGGCAGCGGTGCGGGCCGGCGCCGAAGGACAGGTGACGGGTGACACCGCGGTCGAGGTCGACCTTGCGGGCATCAGAATATGCCGTTTCGTCCCGGCCTGCGAACGCCAACGAGAAGGACGCCATGTCGCCGACATTGACGGGACATCCGTGGAAATCCATGTCCTGGGTGGCTTTTCGTGCGGTCTGCACGATTGGATAGACCCGAAGGATCTCCTCGACTGCCTTCGGAATGAGCTCAGGTTCGGCGACGATCCTGGCGCGGTCGGCCGGATGAGTGGCCAAGTGCAGCATCGCGTAGGACAGCTGGTTGGACACCGTGTCGAGTCCGGCCATGAACAACAAGAGCAGGCAGTTGAGGAGTTCCAGGTCGTTGATCGGCTCGCCGTCGATAGTCCAGTCGATGGCCTTGCTGACGATGTCGTCGGCCTCCGGGTCGCGGTACTCCCGGCGCTGTTGAATGAGCCCTGAAAAGTAGCCCATCACGTGCGTCATGCCCTCGAGCCGGGCGGCGTTGACTTCCTCGCCCACTCCGCTCTGGTGCAGGATCATGTCCTCCCACACCAGGAACTTCTCGAGATCCTCCACAGGCATGCCCATGATCGTCAGGAAGACCGTCGACGGGAATACGCGCGATATCCGTTCCACGAAGTCGCACTCCCCCGCGCCGATGAGCCGGTCGACGAGTTCGGCCGCCAGCCTCTGCTGCGCCTCGCGTAACCCTTTGACGCGGCCCGGTGAGAAGTACTCAGCCAGCACGTGGCGCCACTTGGCATGGTCGGGCGGGTCGATCATGATGGGAATCCACTTGTATGGAGGTTCTGGGTCGGTCGGCACAATGACGCTGCTGGACCAGAGTTCGGGGTGCTGGAGCCCATCCAGGATCACCGAATTGTCGGTGAACACCCAGTAGTCCATCCCGGCCTCGGTATTGCGGAACGCCGGCCGCGCGTCGTCCTGACATTCGTCCAGCCGACGGAAGTGTGTCAGTGCCGGTGCATCCGGCGTGTTCATCTCGATCCCGAGGACGGGACATGCTGCACTGGGCTGATTCTCGCTCATGAAGTCCTTTCCGCATCGCGCCCTACCAGGGCGAACTTCCAAGCCCTCGCAAGCCGCCATACTACGTCAGTCGACTGCCATAATTGAGCGAACCGAAACAGCGGATGGCACGACGTCGACCATGCGCCGTCGTCAGCCGTCAGCGCGGCGACAACGCCTCGGGCACGGCGGGCGGGGCGCCGATATCGCCCATCCCTATTGGCCGGAAGGACGACTCCCGCGTGCCGATGGAAGCGCACCCGTGCGCGACCACACAGCACAACGCCATGGTGGCGGCACCACCCAGCCACCGGCCCAACGTCGTCCAATCCGAATGCAATCCCAGGACCACCGGCGACGTCACCCCGCCCAGCACCGCGCCATAGGAAATCGTCGGGATCACCAGCAGCCACGCCCAACCCCACCCCTTCAAACGGGGCACCAGCAGATACAGAATGACTGCGCCGACCATGCCCGCGGTGGCATCGGCGAACGCGAACCAGATGTTGATACCGCCGACCATGAACGGTTGATTGCCATAGAACCCGCTGATCCCGATCCACCCCACAGTCGAGGTGGCGACCGCGTCGATGACGACCACAACCGCGAAATAGGCCCAGATCTGCATCCGAGTCACGCCCCTGACAAACAGTCGCCACAGGATGTACGAGCTACCTCCGAAGAACCAGGCATAGCCGATCGGCACAAACCACGGCACGGTCCGGTCGAAGGCGCTGTACACACCGAGCGGATTGTCGGGCGGATACCAATACAGCAACGTGTTGTCGAAGATCGGTTCCACCACGATCCCCGAGATCGCGATTCCGAGGAAGAACAGCGGCAGCGCCGGCCCGCGGCTGCGTTCGCCGGAGACCCACCACCACACCAACAATCCGATCACCACGGCAGCGCTGGCCGTGGTGAACGCCACCGACGGCCCGAACGGAGGACTCGCGTCGGTCGGCATCGGGATTTCAGTGGGTGAGAAACCCATCATCTGACCTCTCTCGCAAGGGTGTCAGTCATGGAGTACACATTCGAACCGGACATTTGGCCGCCATAATACGACAGTCAACTGTCATATATTCGCGAAATCGAATAGTCGGCGAGAACAGCAGGTTCACCCCTGTGCCTGGGCTATGAGGCTTGCAGTACACGGCAGAACTCCATCCTGTTGCCGTCGAGGTCGTAGAACCAGAGGAATTCGGCATTGCGCCCGGCGCGCACCCCGTGCGCATCGACCGGGAACCCATCGACAACCTCGTCGTCCCGGAACAGCGCACCGCGGCCTTCGAGTTCGCGTCGGAGGTCGGCAAGCGGCTGGCGGGTCATGAAGACCAACACCGGCGGATGGTGCCGGTGCCCGCAGTCCTCGCCGCTGAGATCAGCTTCGCTGAGAAACACTTTGAGACCGGCGAGAGAGAAAACCGCGAATGACGTACTGACACCGGCAAGGCTGGTGTCAGTACCGCGGTGGAGCAACTTCTTGTCGAAAACCTTTGCGTACCAGTCGATAGCAGCGTCGATATTGCTGACATGCACCGTTATCGACGCGCTGGCGTGATCGAGGACGTCCGTCACGGTTGTCACACATCACGCCATGCTGACGGTCTTGACATGCAAAAACTCGTCGAGGCCCGCCCTACCGCCTTCCTTGCCCATGCCGCTGATTCCGATACCACCGAACGGCCGGGTGACGCCAAGGTTTATCGCGCCGTTGATCAGGACCTCACCGGTCTCCAGTTCCTCGGCGACCCGGTGTGCGCGACGCAGATCGTTGGTGAAGACGTAACCGGACAAACCGTACTGGGTGCTGTTGGCGATCTCGATGGCCTGCTCTTCATCGTCGAACGGGATGATCGACAATACCGGTCCGAACACTTCGTTCTGCGCCAACTCGGACCCCGGATCGACGTCGGCGAACACGGTGGGCTGCAGGAAGTACCCGTCAGCCAGGTCGCCACCGATACGCTCACCGCCGGTGATCAGCCTGGCCCCATCGCTCTTGGCCTGTTCGATCATTCCCGTGATGCGTTTCAACGCTTGCTCGTTGACAACCGGTCCCGAGATCGTGTCAGCTTCGAAAGGATTGCCCACCTTGAAGAAACTCGCGGTGGTTCGCACGCGTTCGATGACCTCGTCGTATACCGACCGCTCGACGATCATTCGAGTGGGGAAAGCGCAGCCCTGACCGCTGAGAATTCCGACCGACATCAGTGTCCCGACACCGCAAGCACTATCGAGATTGGCATCGGCGAAGACGAGGTTGCCTGACTTGCCGCCGAGCTCCAGCACGGCGGGCTTGATCAGATCCGCACACGAATGCAGGATCTTGCGTGCGGTGGCAGGGCCGCCGGTGAAGCTGATCTTCTTCACCAGCGGATGCTCGACCAACGCCTGACCGGCTTCCGGGCCGCCGGGCACCACGTTGATCACACCGTCGGGAATCCCGGCCTCGGTCGCCAATTCGGCGAAAAGCCCTGCGGTGAACGGTGTGAATTCTGATGGCTTGATGACGACGGTGTTGCCGGCCGCCAACGCGGCCGGAACCTTCATGGCCAACGAGATGAGCGGACCGTTCCAGGTGATGATGGCGCCGATCACGCCCCACGGTTGCGCGAGCGTGTAACTGAACTCGCCGTCGGCGCGCAGCGATGCGGTGACCTCGCTGCTGACCTTGTCGGCCCAGCCTGCGTAGTACCGGGTCCACTCGATCGACAGGGCAACCAGCCCGGATGCGATACCGACCGGCGTTCCATTGTCCATCGCGGCGAGCTGCGCGAAATCTTCGGCACGTTCCTCGATGAGATCGGCCAGCCGCATCAGCAGCCGGCGGCGTTCAGAGGGCTTGGTGCGCCGCCATTCCAGATACGCCGTGTGGGCCACCTGCACCGCCTGGTCGACCTCGGCCGGCCCGGCGAGCGGAACATCGGCATCCGGGCGCCCGGTGGTGGGATTGATGTGCTGGTACACACCACCGGACCCACCGGTCAAGCGCTCGGACCCGATGCGGAGTTGGACTGTGGGGCGTTCGATTTCGATGGCTGCAGTGGTCATGGACATCCCTCTCTTACCGCTACCGCACCGCGAAGCCGGCGTCGAGCGGCCACGCGGTTCCGGTGATGAACTTCGCCTCGTCAGATACCAGGAACGCCACCGCACCGGCGATGTCCTCGGGCATCAGAATCGGGATCGGCAGCGCGTTCTGCATGGTCGCCACCGCCACGTCTCCCGCCTCGAACAGCTTGCCCATCGTCTCGTTCATCACCATCCCGGTCGCGACACCGGTCGGATGGATCGTGTTGACACGAATCGAATACTGCGCCAGTTCATTTGCCCACACCTGCATCAGGCCGACCAGCCCTCGTTTGGACGCGGTGTACGCCTGACCCCCGGCACGGTCGGTACCCGTACCTTTCAAGCCCGCACTGGAACTGGTGATAACAATCGAGCCACCCCGCCCGCCGTCGATCAGCGCGGGCGTCGAGGCCTGAACGGTGTTCCACGCGCCGATGAGATTGACGTCGATGATGTCCCGGAAGGTCTGCCGCGCATCGCCATCGGCACTCAACCGGACCACACCGGCGTTGGCGATCACGATGTCAAGGCGACCGAATTCTCCCACGCCCTCGGCGACCACCTTCTCCACGTCGTCGGCGTTGCGCACATCGGCCTGACGCGCGATGATGCGCCGGCCCTGATCCTCGACGAGCTTCACCGTCTCGGCGAGATCATCGGGCCCGGCCTGGGGATAGTCGATCGAATCGATGTCTCGGCAGATGTCCAGTGCGATGATGTCCGCGCCGTCGGCAGCCAACCTGACCGCATGTGCGCGTCCCTGACCGCGCGCAGCGCCGGTGATGAAGGCGACTTTGCCCTCGAGATTTCCCATGGGTACCTAGTGTCCTGAGTCATTAATTACGGCTCAGTTGTTAAACTGGGTTGTGCCCAGTCCGCAGGCTGCCGTGATCGTGTTGACCGATGCTGAACGTGCCGAGTTGGAGGGGTGGGTGCGGCGTCGGAACAGTGCGGCGGGTTTGGCATTGCGGTCACGAATCGTGTTGGCGGCTGCTGATGGCGAGTCCAACACCGACATGGCCACCCGGATGGGGATCTCGCGGTCGACGGTGAAGCGATGGCGCAACCGGTTCGTGGAGTTTCGCTGTGACGGCCTGCTCGACGAACCTCGTCCCGGGCGGCCCCGGGTGGTAGGTGACGAGCAGATCAAGGCGTTGATCACCAAGACGCTGGAGAGCGCTCCGCGCGATGCCACGCATTGGTCGACGCGGTCGATGGCTGAGCATCTCGGTTTGAGTCAGTCGATGGTCTCGCGGGTCTGGCGGGCATTCGGATTGGCTCCGCACAAACAGGATTCGTGGAAACTGTCGAAGGATCCGCTGTTCGTGGAGAAGGTCCGTGACGTGGTCGGGCTGTATTTGGATCCTCCGGAGAGGGCGCTTGTGCTGTGCGTTGATGAGAAGACCCAGATCCAGGCACTCAACCGCACCCAACCGGTGTTTCCGATGCTGCCTGGCACCCCGGCGCGGGCCAGCCACGATTACGTCCGGCACGGCACCTCGAGCTTGTACGCGGCGCTGGACCTGGCTTCGGGGCAGGTGATCGGTTCCTTGCACGCCCGCCACCGATCTCAGGAGTTCCTCGCCTTCCTGAAGAAGATCGACGGTGAGGTCCCTGCCGACCTCGACGTCCATCTGGTGCTCGACAACGCATCAACGCACAAGACTCCTGCTGTAAAGCGTTGGCTCACCGCCCATCCCCGGTTCGTTGTGCACTTCACGCCGACGAGTTCCTCGTGGCTCAATCTCGTCGAGCGTTGGTTCGCCGAGTTGACCACCAAGAAACTGCGCCGCGGTACCCACAACTCGGTGCGCCAACTCAACAGCGACATCCGCACCTGGATCCAAACCTGGAACGACAACCCGCGGCCCTATGTCTGGACCAAGACCGCCGATCAAATCTTGGCCAGCATCGGCAACTACTGCACCAGAATTAATGACTCAGGACACTAGTGTCGCGCGTCTGA
>Ga0180216_1004834_pt1 | contig 10049 bp, 13 predicted proteins | sample eDN3rd37CBELigMG_FD_128879 | JGI IMG/M metagenome (GOLD analysis project Ga0180216, IMG submission 128879) | Enriched Miracle-Growth compost microbial communities from Emeryville, California, USA - eDNA 3rd pass 37_C BE-Lig MG (version 2)... ...
CTAACAGTTCTGGCATATGGAATACTCCGATGGATTGATTAATGAACATTGAAAATGCTGTTTGTACTACATGACGATATTCAGCGCTGTCCATGAAACATTGTTTGCCCATTACAATACATCGCCGTGTTAATGTGAGAAAGGTCTCAACAACTTCAATACTCTGGAATACCATTGTGAATATCACAGCGTATGTTACAAGGTAGAATAGCAAATAGGAAGATACACAGACAGGATGGCACTTAGAAGTAGTCTCTTAAACAATACCTTTGGAAGTTTTGGATACTCAGTCAATATTGTTGCCCCCGCTCTGACTAAAACCTTTCCTTGATCAATCACCCAGGAATGAACCTCTTGTAACATGCCACTCGCTCCGTTTTTCACACGTGATAACAGTGAGGCCATGCGTGCAACATCACCAAGCCGATCGCTTTCAATAAACACACGCAAATCATGTAATAGTTGTTCCATGTGCTTACTCACCAACGCCTGCTCACATACTCGTAACAACTGTAGGGTTAGATACAAGGGGCATACTGATCAATGTACACACCTTCTCCTTTGAAGAATGATCAAGATACGAAGATGCACGATCCATCTCATCTGATAGCAGTTGTTCTACTTTCGCCATGTATATGGATGGACCGTTGTCTTGCAAGAACTGTGAAGATATCGCTGCATAATAATCACGTGTCAAGCGTAAGAAAGGATGTTCAAATGAATCTTGGTATAATTGCATCGGCATATCATTCGCTTCTCCCATTCGTACATACGATCCAATAACATCACGCAGCTCTGACCTATTGACCTGTTGGCCTGCGCGTTCTTGTTGTATCAAATCAGCAACTGCTACCCAAACATAATCCTGTAACTTGACGAATAATCTCTCACGCCATAATGTCACAGCAAGCGCTGGAATGTTCTGCAACCCTTCAGCTCGACGCAACTTTTCCATGAAATGTCTCTGCAAGTATTGCAAAATTTTCACTATGTACGGTATTCCATCTGTGTATTGTATCCAAGCATTCCGATACTTAACCAGTAACGCATCGTGTCTGAGACCAGCTAATGTGTCGTATGTATTTGAACAATATCGCAATAGATAATCTCGTAACGCATTGTACAGCTCTCGATGCTTGCGATCAACTGACAGCTTGTAACAAGCATCATACGCGTCTAGCCAGTCTCTATGTGGTAAGTGTTGCTGTGTTAGCACTTTATCAAGTGCATTTTGTATAACTGCCCATGCTGCTTCAACTGTTGCATATGTTGGTACAACATACGCTGCCTCGGGTGGTGATGACGGTCGGATGTGAACTGTAGGTGCCTGTGTCTGCCACAGTAACTCGGGACGCTTAACAACATCATTTACAAGAGATGCAAATTGCTGAAAGTTCAAAAATTTCACACGGTCCATATCAAACGAACTTAACAGCGACTTGAGTGCATCAGATGAGTGATGGCTTCCGATGCCTTTTGCGAAATCTTTCAGAAATGCCAGTGCTTCTGTTCTACTTATGCGTTGATCTCGATCGGAATCAAAGTGTTCTACGAAGTAAACATACTATCAACATGACGAACTGTACCCCATAGTCTTTTCATTTGTTCATCGGACGTGTTGATACGCGCTCGTACACCAATTGCTTTACAGAATGATCCGCCCTGCCTAAATCAGCGATACAACACATTTCCCGTACCATTCATAATACATATAATATCATTATAAGTTCATATTATTATTCATTATGAGTTACTTAGTAAATTGTAACTACCGCAGACAACTGACGACGGCACAGCATAACAGCATAGAGAACAGAAATTGCTAGAATCTTCTCAGAAGGAGAAGTTTCATGCACTTGTAGTCATTTATTGCTGGGACTCCTGGGAGTTTGTTGAGAGATGATACTAACGACCTTGGTCGCTGCATTTCTTTATGCTGTTTTTTGTTTGATACTGAGAGAAATTTTCAAAAACCGGTATCTTTCTTTCTTTTTTGGCCTCTCAGTCTAGTACAGGCACACATCCTTGACCGTAGAATCATTAGCTCGTGTTATAAGAATATCTCTGAGAGATCTGCATAATATTTCAGTACTGCGAGGCGCATTGCTTGAAGAGGATACATGCTCAACGTTAGTTCATATTGAAAACTATCCACAAATGCCGTACTACGTTGAGCTTGCGCGAAGGATATTGCTGTGGATGGAAACTCAACAACCGCCTGTTCGAAGACAACAATTATATATGCTTGGTGATGTGGATGATGTTATGACCATATTGGACCGAATGACTCAGTGTGTTGTGATCATGAAAGATAGATGGGTTAGCAGTAGTACAACACAGCGAGTGCAGAGAATGCATATGTTATTGCGAGAACTAGGGATTGGTGGAGTGCTTGCGTTGTTTGGCATGAGAAGGACTTATAAAAGCATTGCAGCACTTCCTCCTAGGTACAGTGTTTGCATGTATTGATATACCGCTCATGGATATGATACAGTCTTGGATTATTGTTAGAATCGTCTCGAGTCAAACACAAAGCACACTCCAATCTCACTGTGGCTGCACGAGCTCTCTCAAAGCATGCACATCGTGCGACTGACGGATTCTGGCCTCAAGCAACAGGAAAAATTTCTGATATCAATGAACGTGCAGAACAGATGATATTTACAATACTGAATAACGCTGCATGGATGAATATTCACATGCTGCCACAAGATGTTAGTGTGTTTGAAGTTCGTACTGTTGAAGGATATGGTGTGAGGTGGACTGCTAATGGAAGAAGCTTTCGTGGGTTCTTGGAACCTCAAATGGAAGACGGACATGAGAAACGTATGTGCTATGCTTACTAATAGTGCTCACTATGTAAAGGCTGGCGTCATTAGCAAGAGAGGGACTCCTGTGTGTATGTGTGTGTGTGTATGATCTTATTAAATATAGTCGACTATAGTATATTACTTCCGTTATTTATTCACTTATTGTATTGCATTCAAGCACAATAAACTCACATGTGCTCTCTTGCAATATTACAGACATAAACACATAACAATGATTCAAAGAAGTTCCTTACTCAGACATGGTCAATTGTTGTCGTATAGGTGGATTAGCAGGTGACGTTGCCGCTTCAGCTGCATGTGTTAGCAGTCGAAGAGGCGTAACTGGATGATTCAGAGATGTTTCGGTTGGACTTGGTGCACGAGTTGCAGCAGTTGCAGCTAAAGTGACCAATTGTGATGCGAATGTTTGACATGATACAGGTTGACATGTTACAGATGATGATGTTACAGAATTGGAAGAAGCATCACTAGAAGATATAGTCATCTGATCTTCTTTCGGTGTGGTCGATCGTTGCATTGACATTAGTTGTTCCATGCTCATTGTAGTCAGATAACCCACAAGTGGTTGTCCATTCGTTCGACTCGGCACTTCTCCCTGTAAAGGAACGCATAATACTGGTACAGATGTCCGAGAAGGTGTAGGGTTAACCATAGCAGAGTTGCCTCCAATAGTAGTTGTGAATGCAGAAGTTGGACGAATGCTAGTGTTATTTGCAGGAGATGTGAAAGAAAATGACAATCGTCCTCCTTGTCTAGCTGTAGGTTGTACCGCTGATATGTTCGGTGTGCTGTCAAATGGTAACGGCGATGCTCGATAGCGTTTCGCTTCTTCATCTACTACAGCCTTATTAGCAACACCAAACATCATCTATGTACATACAATCTTCAGTGGATGATGCTCGCTTCGCACATCTTTTCTTAAGTGGTAATGATATCTCTGCAGCAGTTGGTAATACACCACACCATTTGAAGGCTGGTTTTCTATCAGACATATGAATCTTTTCGATTAATTTTAAACTCGCCAACACATTTGCTACATCGTACAAGCGCCGAACTTTTGCTGTAGTGTCCATAAGCACACATATTGCAACAATTCGCAATACAACATACTTCGTAGTTGATTGTCATTAGCATCACCGGTGTCTAACAATGCCGATGCTGCCTTCTCAAGCGGAACAATCAATTCTGATCCAGAAAACATTTGAATAAATCTTTAAGTTAGAATGCCCAGACTCTTTTCTCTTCTTGCATCCGGTCCAATGAGATGTATACCATCAAGCTCCATGCTATCTGGTGTTCTTCGTCCCATCTCACTGAATTCATTGTTCTCTTTGTTTGCTAATAGCGCTCGTCTTCGTAATATGACTTCGTGTAACTTGCGCACTGCAGCGGGGATTGCAGATACTCCACGATATTCATACTTATTCTTCGCTTTCCTTGTTACAACATCTACAGCTTCAAGAACATTCACGATATCATAAATCCTTCTTCTTTGTACTCCAAGTTTCATCGCTGCATCATCCAAGCTAATATCAGCGCCTGGTGTGGGCTCAAATTCTTTCACAAAACTGTTGGAAAGTTGAGTTCCCTGCAAGCATACAAACAGTTGCATACTTTTCACAAAGAAGCGCCAATGATTTGTCTTTTCTGCTGTATGCTTCATTGTCAGTGGATGATTTTCTGCGACGCGAAATCGCGGGTGGTGTGATTTGCTGGTTTCTTTGAAATACGCTGTCTTGGCGCGAAGCGATTGCATTTGGTTGCGCCGGCAATGCAGTTGCAGAATCAATTTCGCTTGATGGAGATGGCGCCGAAGACTGAATCAGATTAGTTAAAGCAGGCAACTGCGTAGTACCTCTCTCCCTAGAACAACAGCCGATTGGGTATCTATCGCACTTAATCTTTGGCTAAGTTCGAATGATGTGCCTGAAAGAAGCGTTTCTTCTAGGTTCGTATCGCTTTCAAATTGGGTAACACAATTTGCCATCTGTAATTATCAGCACGGCGTGTCGTCGCATAAAATATGAAATGAAAAGAGCTAAGGTAATTGTTCGTGCCAAGGAAATTGCAGAATATGCAGCACGCACATTGATCACATCACAACATCTATGACTAAGTGCGTACCCTACACCCGGCAACAGACGTGACTTCTTAAGTTATCAATACACAAGTTTTCGTGCAGCCTGGCTGCAGGTAACTTTGCTATGCAAAATTTAAGTAGTCGATCGCGCCGAAAAAAATTAGGCGCGATTTTTTAAAAAACAAACAAAACGTATTTCAGCTGACATTCAGCTCGGGACAGATGGTTCAAATCAACACTTCATGAATATAAGTTCAGTTCAAGTTGCATTGTATAAATCATAAAATAATATATATTTGATGATAAAGTTATGAAAATGAGCGAAAGAGATACAATACGCAACCGTGTGTCGTTGCCTCAAGAAATATTGAAAAGCATTTGAATGTAGCTACAACAACACCCTTCAATACTGAAACGGAAGCTACTATGTTTACTGATTGCAAATCGCAACATAACGAAACAACTCTAAATGGATAATCAATCCAACTCTGATAAAATTTCATCCAACAAGGCCTCCTCTGTTTTGTCCAGAACAGGCATGCTACACATATCAGACAATTCTTGTACAACGTTAGAATAACATACACTGGACGGATGATAGGTTGTTGCTGTTGCTGTTGTTGTTGCTGCTGCTGTCCTTGTTGTACATTTGCTTGTCTAAATCGTGTCACGTCAATAGAAGGCTTTGCATAAGCAGATGATGGTTGTGTCCGAGTCGTGGAAGATTTCTTAGACATAGCAGTGCTATTTGTAGGTGACAAGCTATTTCTGCGTGTGGTTGAGGATGTTCTCTGTGCTGAAGCTGCTGTGTCTCTCCGAATACTGCTGGTGCGATCAACAGATTTCCGAACTGATTGTTGTGGCGAGGATGTATGATTCGACTGTGTAGTAGCAGCGGTTGGGGACTTACTAGAAGATTTTACTGTTTGCGAACCTCCTTTGGGTGTTTGTTGAGTTACAGTAGTGGTACTGGTCAAGTTCACGGAATCTGCTTCACGTGCAGGTAATGGTGATTCTAACAACATTTCATCGATATCATCATGGTCGTTTGTTGCTGCTGTTAGAGTGGGGTTCGGACTTTTGCGGATCCCCCATGAAAGCTTTTCTGGTGGTGCCGAATGTGCCCATAGTTCGTCTTTGTGTTGTTTCTGTGGTTTTGATTTTCGTGAGTCTGTAGTTACACTCGCGGATGCGTTGGCCGAAGTTCTTGCTGCTGACGATTCTTGCGTAGAATTCTTATTCGTAGACTGGCGTTTTGTAGGTGTGCTGGTTCTTCCAACATTCGTGACTTCGATTACCTGACTGTGAGAAATTTCTTTCGAAGAACAGCCTCCCATGCCGACGGCTAATTGAAAACAATAACAAATTCCATTACCAATGTGGCGTATCTCGCATCAACTCAAACGGTTCACATTGCCCAGTGGGTGTCAGAAACAATTCGAGAATTCTGCGCTGTTACCGTGACGGTGCATGCTGAAACCAAACATCAGCTCAACACAGCAGAACATGAGCAAGCGATTGAAGCGTTCAGCACCGACAGAAACCAACCTAAGATCAGTTTCAAAAAAACAAACACAAGAAAAACCGTCACGCGTATCAGGTGAGATACGTTATTACTTGATTAAAAGCGAACCAGAGTCGAGAATCGAGAATGGCCAAGAAATGAAATTTTCTATCGATGACTTGGCTTCATGCCCAAACCAAACACAGTGCTGGGATGGAGTTAGGAACTATCAGGCACGTAATTTATTGAGAGAAATGCGCATTGGGGACATGTGTCTATTTTACCATTCTAGTTGCAAGATGCCGGGTGTGGTTGGTCTTGCAAAAGTCGTCACAGAACCCTATCCAGATCACACACAGTTTGATAAGAGCAATGTGTATTATGATGCTCGTAGCGACAAAACAGATCCGAAGTGGTGGATGGTAGATGTGAAATTTGTTTGCAAATTCTCAAATCCCGACATGCTAACTTTGAACAAATTGCGAGGATATGACAAATTGAAAGATATGGCTTTATTCCATACTGCGCGACTGAGTGTACAACCAGTGACAGCAAGTGAATATGATTTCATTGTATCGATTGGAACAGTAGCCAACTAATGCACAGATGCTGGAATATACAACACATATTGTTATCATGTATTCGTGTATCATGTGAATTATTTCTTCATTGCTGTTCTTGTTCTCTAACCACAGTAGCTCTCGCTGTTCGAACAACAGCCAATTCAGCCTTTTCTCTACTGATATCAATTTCACGAGCAATGACTTTCTTGCCAAGAATAACACTCACTTCCCATCGCTGTTTATCAAGTTGCTTATGCTTGATCTGTGGTGGTCGCAATCCTGCTTGCTTGAAAACACGTGTTAGCTCACTGCATCGATTAATTCCGTATAGTAAATAATAGTATTGTGCCATACGTCATACAACTCTTTCGTGCTGCCTTTCGTTCAGCTTTTGTTGCAGTCCCTAACCCTGCTTGTTCTGCCGCCACCAATGCAGCAACAGGAGCAAATGGTCCTATCTTCTCATGTGTTCGATGTTGGCGCTTTTGTTGTTTTTCAAGACGTCGCTGTTCTCTCACTGTCTTTGCTATCAATAGTCAGCATCACAAATATACACACACGACTGCAGCATATACATACGCGCTGATGGGACATCTGCAGGCCCGGCATTATCATCGCTATCATAACTCTCACCATCACCGTCGCCATGTATATCTTTGCTGCTAACCAGTCGATAGGGCGGCAGCAAGTGTTCCCTATCTCCAGAATGTTCTGGAATGATTTGTTTCAGTGATATCCATTGCCATCCTTTGACATCATGAATCTCAGCTGCATCACGAACACTGATATCAACAAGCAGATCATGAAATGCTTGCAATGACTTCGTTGCTGCACTCTTCGGGAGGAACGGATCAAACAATGTGCTTGTGATGACGTTTCGAATCATATTAATGCTGTACAGGTCGCAAATGCGAAGATAGTGAGGTGCAAATGATATCAACGAGTTTCCAATCTTAGCTGCTACGGCAATACTATGTGACGCATTGGTGCGCAACGATACTGACTGCGAACTGTCCGTTAATGTCAGGAGCACCAACGCACCGAACATGCTGTCGTGTGGCAATACTGTCATTCCGATCGCACGAACAGTTTTGGGTGATTCAGTTCCCATCAGTGAAGATGCAACAGCAATGTGTTGGGCAATGTTCATTCTTGTTTCAGCTGCAACTGCACATGGCATCCGCCAATTCAGAATGCAATCATTGCCATTCATAGCTACTCGCCACGACATTTTTCCAACATATGTTACAGAACCAAGTCCAATCTCTGTCGCCTCTACACCTGGCTTTGATGCTCCTGCAGTAGTAGTCGTTGCCATCAATTGTATATTTGGTAACATCAACCGTCGCCCTCCAGACAACTGCTGTAACAATCGTGCAGTATATGGGAAATCATAAACACACGGGATCACAGTCGCTTGATTATCATCCGCAACGCATTCCAAGAACACTTCATTCTGTCCTTTCATGAAAGCGATGCGTCCAACCTTGCATGCGCATGCTGTTAAGGTGTCCCTCAATAGGGTTTGATCATGTAGAGAAGCAGGTATCTTATTGAGGAACACTGTACGCTTGATATCCAAACCCTATCACATGGATTAATACTAATGAACAAATGAATGCAATACCATTTTTGTCATCTGACTGAGCTTTGCATGTGTATGACTTACAGCGCCCGTCAGAAACACAGGCGCACATGCTGCTGCAAGCACAAATCGCAACGTGTTCTTATTGGCTGTGAACAAAGTCGACGCTTGCTGAGATGAAAGGTCCCGACGCCGTGTCGTTGCCAACAGCTGCAACACATCAGTGTAACACATTGAACAGTATGTACCTTCAGTTTTTTCATGTTGATTTCATCCGTGTGTCCGATTTGTTCATAGTATTCCATAACTCTTCCAGCAACTTCAGTCACAAGAGCATCGAAATGTTTCAATCTCTGATATGACACTCCATGCTTCTTCGCCCAGTATAGATCATGTTCTCGCTCTTGTAGATACTGTCCGTACAGGGTTAGGTACATAAGAGGTTCACTATATTGGCCATTATCATAGTGTGATCGCCATCGAAAGCTTTCTTCCAGTAATTGAGCATATGCCTTTGCGTCTCGAACAAACAACTTACTTGGTAAACTAGACATACGCATGAGCAAGTCATTAGGATGGGACTAGCTGTTTGGATCGTTTGGATCACAACCCCGTCCATACCTGAATACATCCTGAATTGTAAGAGCAGCAGCCATAACAATGGCTTCACACTCACAGCCGAACGCCGCGCCTAACAGTACAAGTTTTGTCAAACCGATTTCTAATGGTAAATGAACTGCAAGTTGTCCTAATGATGTCACTGTTGAATCTTCGGATGCCTACAACACGGTCACCAAAAACCATAATAAACGCTTTGAAGTGACATACCGATGAAAGAGCACCCAATTGTGCAAGTTTTGTCAATGCAGCTTCCACCCGCTGTTCAGACGGTCTATCAACAGTCTGATGCAACAGTTCTGAGACACCACCTAACCCTGACTGCCACCATTAGACGATATCAGCATGAGGTATTACCAATAATGTCTTAATATGCAATACAATATTTTCCAATGGAAGTCGCAGTATTTCTGCTGAATCATACACAGGCATCACAGTATCATGAAAGTGCCGTGTGTACAATCGATACACTGTCCCAGGTCTAACCCTACCAGCTCTCCCTTGTCGTTGCTTTGCTGATGCTTGCGAACACCACGTCCTGACAAGTGAAGGAATACCGCGAGCTTCAACGAATTGTACTTCGCGCTACATAACAATGTCATATCATGTGAATGTATTGATACAAACACATACCTGCAAACCTGCATCCACGACATACAACACATCCGGAATTGTTACCGAACTCTCTGCGATGTTCGTACTCAGGATCACCTTGCATTTTCCTTTGGGCGGAGGTGCGAATGCAGCCTCTTGCTCTTCACGGGGTACAGTCGAATGTAACACACGTAAATGAATAGCAGCATGTGGAGCGAATCGTTCAAATGCTTCCCATGCAGATGTGATTTCAGCGATACCAGGTAGGAATACA
>Ga0180216_1004836_pt1 | contig 10046 bp, 7 predicted proteins | sample eDN3rd37CBELigMG_FD_128879 | JGI IMG/M metagenome (GOLD analysis project Ga0180216, IMG submission 128879) | Enriched Miracle-Growth compost microbial communities from Emeryville, California, USA - eDNA 3rd pass 37_C BE-Lig MG (version 2)... ...
AAGCGTCGATTGACCGGCAATCGCAGCGCGCGGGCCCAAACCTTGCCAAGACTTAACTCGCGCCCGGGGCTCAGCCCCATTAAAGCTAAGTCTGCATAATTGCGCAGAGGACGGACACTGCGTGCTAGTCACCCCCGTCGAACCCAATCGAGCCGTTGTGATCGACGGACAACATGGAGCCGACAACTCTTATGAAGCCCATGACGTTCTTTTCAGGCATGACTTTGTTCTCAAGAATTATTATGACCGCCGGAGTGGTGGCCCTGGCCGCTGGTCCCGCGATCACAGGGGCCCAGGCGGAGGAGACGCGTCGTCACGCTCTTTCGCTCGTCGGCGAACCGCGTTTCGGTCCGGACTTTACGCATTTTGACTGGGCCAATCCGAATGCGCCCAAGGGCGGAACGGTGCGGCGTGCATCTCTGGGTTCGTTCGATACGCTCAATCCCTTCAGCATCAGGGGAGAAGCTGCCGACGGCATCGCCGCGCTCGTTTATGATCAGCTCATGACCTCGAGTCTCGACGAGCCCTCAACCGAATACGGGTTGGTCGCAGAGTGGGTTTCATTTCCTGACGACTACTCTTCCGCCACCTTCCAGCTGCGTGAAGGTGCCAGATTCCATGACGGCGAGCCAATAAAGCCCGAGGATGTCATTTTCAGCCTCGAAGCTCTGAAATCCGCCAATCCGTTGTTCGCGCTCTACTACCAGAATGTGACCAGTGCGGAGAAAACGGGTGACCGCCAGGTCACATTCCGCTTCGACATGAAGGGCAACCGGGAGCTGCCGCAGATCCTCGGCCAGCTCTATGTTCTGCCCAAGCATTTCTGGGAAGGCGCTCAGGCGAACGGAGAGCGCCGTGACATCACCAAGTCATCCCTTGAGGTGCCACTGGGTTCCGGTCCCTATCGGATCAAATCGGTAGACCCCGGACGTCAGGTGGTCTTCGAGCGGGTCAAGGATTACTGGGCCCAGGACCTGCCGGCCATGCGCGGTCTCAATAATTTCGACGAGATCCGGTATGTCTACTTCAGGGACCGGGTTCCGGCATTCGAAGCGTTTAAGGCAGGCCAGATCGATATCTGGACCGAAACCAGCGCCAACGCATGGGCGACGCAGTATCACATCGATGCCGTGAAGAACGGCTTCATCAGGAAAGAGGCACTGCCGCACACACGCGTGGCTCCGATGCAGGCGTTCGCCTTCAATCTGCGGCGTCCGCAGTTTCAGGATCCGCGGGTGCGGAAGGCGTTCAATCTCGCCTTCAACTTCGAAGCGATCAACAAATCGCTGTTCTACGGCATGTACGTGCGTGTCGGCAGCTTCTTTGACAATTCGGAGCTGAAGGCGACGGGTCTGCCGACCGGACGGGAACTGGAGATCCTCGAGACCGTTCGCGACAAGGTGCCGCCGGAAGTCTTCACAACCGAATGGAAGATGCCCAACGCGTCGTCGAGCATGGAGCACCGCAATAATCTGCGCCTGGCCCTGCAATTGTTGAACGAAGCCGGCTGGAAGGCAAACGGCGGCGTCCTGACAGATGCCAAGGGCAACAGGCTTTCCGTCGAGTTCCTTCTTGTCAGCTCGGACTTTGAACGCGTGCTGCTGCCCTATATCGAAGACCTGAAAAAGCTGGGTATCGATGCGCGAGCCCGTCTGGTTGACTCGACGCAATACACGCGCCGGCTGGAGGACTTCAATTTCGACGTTGTGGTCGCATCATTCGCGCAGTCACACTCACCCGGCAACGAACAGCGCGAATACTGGGGTTCGCAGGCGGCTGACAAGAACGGCAGCCGCAACATCATCGGCATCAAGAACCCTGCGATCGACGAACTTATCGAAATCCTGGTGAAGGCGCAGGACCGGGATGAGGTCGTCGCCGCCACGCGGGCCATCGATCGCGTCCTGTTGTGGAATTATTACGTTGTGCCGCAATGGCATTACCCATTCGACCGGGTGGCGAACTGGGATGTTTTCGGACGCCCTGAAAAGTTGCCCTCCCAGGCGCCCGCCGCCACGACAAACTGGTGGGTAGACCAGGCCAAGGCCGCCGCTCTGGCGTCGCAACGCGGCTTGTAGCCAACCTCGTTGGCCGTTGTCCCAGGGCCGGAGATGAACGTCCAGGAGGGTGAACCTATGTGGGCAGACCAGAGGCTGGCAAAATGCGGCGGCGCAGGCTCGAAACCCGCCTGCTTCGCCACATGGGTGGTGATGCTCGTCGCTCTGATCGGCTTTACCATTACCGGACCGGCCGGAGCGGCCGGTCCCTCGCACGGGCTTTCCGCCTTCGACGAGCTCAAATATCCGGCCGACTTCAAGCACTTCGAGTACGTCAATCCCGACGCTCCCAAAGGCGGCCGCCTCGCCCTGATCGGGACCGCAGCGAGCGTCACCTTCGATAGCTTCAACGGCTTTATCCTGAAAGGCAACCCGGCACAGGGGCTCGAGTACCTGTTCGACAGCCTGATGGTGCGCGCTTATGACGAACCCGACGCAGTCTATGGTCTGGTCGCGGAATCGGCCGAAGTCGCTGACGACAATCTCTCGGTAACGTTCCGGCTCCGCGAGGAAGCGAAGTTTGCCGATGGCTCGCCGCTGCGGGCGGAAGACGTCGTGTTTTCCTTCGAAACGCTCGTCAAACAGGGACATTCAAGTTACCGGATCAGCCTGCGCGATGTCGTCAAGGCCGAAGCTCTCGATCCTCTGACGGTCCGTTACACCTTCCAGGGCGAACTGACCCGGGATCTTCCCATGGCAGTCGCCACGCTGCCGATCTTTTCGAAGGCATACTACTCAGAGCACCCGTTCGACCAGACGACGCTCAAACCACCGCTCGGCTCAGGACCCTACAAGATCGGCTCGTTCAAAGCGGGTACCTTCGTGACCTATGTGCGGCGCGACGACTACTGGGCCAAGGATCTGCCGGTCAATCGCGGCCAGTATAACTTCGACGAACTGCGCTATGAATATTATCGCGACCGCCAGGCCGAACTGGAGGGGCTGCTCAACGGTTCGTTCGATCTGCGCGAGGAATTCACCAGCGTGAGCTGGGCAACCGCTTACGACGTGCCGGCCGTGCGCGAGGGCAAGATCGTGCGGATGTCGCCGGAGAACCTGCAGCCATCCGGCACCCAGGGGTTTCTGTTCAATACGCGAAGGTCCAAGTTCGCAGACCCGAGGACCCGGCAGGCAATCGCGATGGCCTTCGACTTCGAATGGGCCAACAACAACCTGTTCTATAATCTCTACAAGCGTACCACGAGCTACTTCGAGAACTCGGACATGAAGGCCTCGGGACCGCCCAGTCCTGCCGAGCTCGCACTGCTTGAACCCTATCGCGATCAGCTTCCTCCGGAAGTCTTTGAGGACGCCTACATGCCGCCTGTGAGCGATGGCTCGGGCAAGGACCGCAAACTCCTGCGCCAGGCGGCGGCGCTGCTCGATGAAGCCGGATGGAAGCTTAAAGGCGGGGTCCGGCGCAATGCGAAAGGCGAGGTGCTGGAGTTCGAAATCCTCTCCTACTCGGAGGCATTCCTGAGGATCATCGCGCCCTTTGCCGATAACCTGAAACTGCTTGGCGTCACAGCGACAGCCAGGCTCGTCGATGGTTCGCAATATCAGCGACGGATCGACGATTACGACTTCGACATGACCACACAACGTCTCGTGCTGCGGCTTACCCCGGGTGTCGAGATGAAAAACTACTGGGGGTCACAGGCCGCCGCGACAAACGGCACGCCAAATCTTGCCGGCATCGCCAATCCTGTTGTCGATGCGTTGATCGACAAGGCTCTGACGGCCAAATCCCGGGAGGAACTGGTGGCAGCCACACGGGCCCTCGACCGTGTTCTTCGGGCCAATCATTACTGGATTCCGCACTGGTACAAGGCGGAGCACAATCTGGCTTTCTGGAATAAGTACTCGTGGCCCGAGATCAAGCCGAAGTACGATAGCGGGATCATCAACACCTGGTGGTACGACGCCGAAAAAGCTGCCAAGTTGCAGCGCAACTAAAACGCAACCATCATCCGAAGGATAACATCGCAGACGATGGCCGCTTATCTTCTCAAACGCATCGCTCTGATCCTGCCGACCATGATCGGCATCATGTTCATCAGCTTTGTCATCATCCAGTTCGCCCCGGGCGGGCCTGTGGAACGGGTCATTGCGCAGCTGACCGGCACGGATGTCTCGATGACGTCACGCATTTCCGGCACCGGCGGCGAAGGACTAGGCGGCTCCGGAGCCGCCCAGACCGGACATGGCTCGGCTGAGAGCGTGTCGTCGAAGTACCGCGGCGCCCAGGGTCTCGATCCGGAATTCATCAAGAGCCTGGAAAAGCAGTTCGGCTTCGACAAACCGGCGCATGAGCGGTTCCTTCTGATGATGTGGAACTATCTGCGTTTCGACTTCGGAAACAGCTACTTCCGCGATGTTCCCGTACTTGACCTGATCGCCGAAAAGCTTCCGGTGTCGATTTCGCTCGGCCTCTGGATGACGCTGCTGACCTATCTCATCTCGATCCCGCTCGGTATTCGCAAGGCGGTCCACGACGGGGAACGGTTCGATATCTGGACCTCCGGAGTGCTGGTCGTCGGCTACGCGGTGCCAGGTTTCCTGGTTGCCGTTCTGCTGCTCGTCGTGTTTGCCGGATCCTCCTTCTTCCAGTGGTTCCCCTCGCGCGGGCTCTTCTCGGAAAACTGGGCCGAGCTTTCCCTGTGGGGCAAGATCATCGATTACTTCTGGCACCTGACGCTGCCGATCATCGCCATGGCGCTCGGTTCCTTCACGACAATGACGTTCCTGACCAAAAACTCGTTCCTTGACGAAATCCGCAAGCAGTATGTGCTGACCGCCAGAGCCAAGGGCCTGAGCGAACGGCAGGTGCTTTACGGGCACATCTTCCGGAACGCGATGCTCCTGATCATCGCCGGTTTTCCCGGCGCCTTCATCCATGCGTTCTTCTCGGGAAGCCTCCTGATCGAGACCATCTTCTCACTCGACGGCCTGGGACTGCTGGCATTCGAGTCGATCGACAAACGTGATTATCCGGTTGTTTTCGCAACGCTTTACATCTTCGCCCTGCTCGGGCTGGTGGTGAACATCATCTCGGACTTCGTGTACACGCTGGTCGATCCGCGCATCGATTTCGAAAGCCGGGAGGTGTGAGCCGTGGACGTTGTGACGAAAGAAGAACGCGAAGCCGTCGCAGCCAATCCTACAGGCGGGTCGTTCGCCCTCTTTGCGCCCCTCGCCCGGCGATTGCGGCCTACTCCCGTGAACAAGCGGCGCTGGCAGAATTTCAAGGCCAACCGTCGCGGATACTGGAGCCTGTGGATCTTCCTCGCCCTGTTCGGGGTTTCGCTGTTTGCCGAACTGATCGCCAACGACCGCCCCATCCTCGTGAGCTACAAGGGTGAGCTGCTGGTTCCGATGCTGGTGGATTATCCCGAGGAGAAGTTCGGCGGCTTTCTGGCGGTAACCGACTATCGCGACCCGGTCATCATCGAGGAGATCGAAGCCAACGGCTGGATGCTGTGGCCGCCGATACGTTACTCCTACGACACCATCAACCGCGACTATCCGAGGCGCCAGGGCCCGGACGGATTATGCCTTGGCTATCCAGCACCACCGCCATGGGCTTCGAGCGCTCCGTTATGCGAGACCACACCCGAACAGCTTGCCCGCTTCAACGATGTCTGGAACACGAACTGGCTGGGGCTCGATAACCAGGGCCGGGATGTCCTCGCCCGTGTCATCTACGGTTTCCGCATTTCCGTTCTGTTCGGCCTGATCCTCACAGTGCTGTCATCGGCGATTGGCGTGGCGGCCGGCGCCGTGCAGGGCTATTTCGGCGGACGTGTCGACCTGATCTTCCAGCGCATGCTCGAAATCTGGTCATCAATCCCGTCTTTGTTCGTCCTGTTGATCATTTCATCGGTGCTCGTACCCGGCTTCTGGACGCTACTTGGAACACTTCTCCTGTTCCAGTGGGTGTCGTTGGTCGGGGTCGTCCGGGCTGAATTCCTGCGGGCACGGAACTTCGAATACGTGACGGCGGCGCGCGCGCTCGGGCTCTCCAACATCAACATCATGTGGAAGCACCTGCTGCCGAACGCGATGGTGGCAACGCTCACCTTCCTTCCCTTCCAGCTCTCCGGGGCGATCTCGGCGCTGACGGCCCTCGATTTCCTGGGACTGGGACTACCCCCGGGATCAGCATCGCTCGGCGAACTCCTGCTACAGGGCAAGAAACATCTTGAAGCTCCGTGGCTCGGCCTCACGGGATTCTTCGCACTGGCGATCATGCTGTCGCTTCTGATCTTCATCGGCGAAGCCGTCCGTGATGCTCTCGATCCCAGAAAAACCTTCAGGTAGCGCGAACCGACATGAAGCAAGAAACCCTCGTACAGGTCCGCAACCTATCAGTCGCCTTCAGATCCGGCAGCGAGACAAAGCTTGCGGTCAATCGCGTCTCGTTCAAGATTGCGAGGGGCGAGGCCGTCGCGCTGGTGGGAGAATCGGGTTCCGGCAAGACGGTATCGGCGCTCTCGATCCTGCGGTTGCTGCCCTATCCCGCGGCCTCCCATCCGTCGGGTGAAATCTTCTTCCGCGGGAAGAACCTGCTTGCGGCTTCCGAAGACGAGTTGCGCGATATCCGCGGGGCCAGAATCTCCATCATCTTCCAGGAGCCGATGACGTCGCTCAATCCGCTGCACACGATCGAAAAGCAGGTTGGCGAAGTCTTGAGAGTTCATCGCCGGATGGATGACAAGGCGGTGCGCGCGCGGGTTCTGGAACTCTTGCACAAGGTCGGCATCAACGATCCGGAGAAGCGGCTCAACTCCTATCCGCATCAGCTCTCAGGCGGTCAGCGCCAACGCGTCATGATCGCGATGGCTTTGGCCAACGAGCCCGACCTTCTGATCGCAGACGAGCCGACCACCGCGCTTGACGTCACCATACAGGCCCAGATCCTCGATCTCCTGAGGCAGTTGTCGCGGGAAATGGGAATGGCCCTGCTGCTCATCACACACGATCTCGGCATCGTGCGTAAAATGGCGCAGCGGGTCTATGTCATGAAATCCGGTGAGATCGTCGAAGAAGCGCCGACCGAGCGCCTGTTTCAGGATCCGCAACATCCCTATACGCGGCAACTTCTGGCTGCTGAACCCAAGGGCGACCCCGCACCAGCCGACAAGAACGCACCAGTCGTCCTGGAAACCGACAATCTCAAGGTCTGGTTTCCGATCAAGGCGGGCCTGTTGCGGCGCACGGTGGACCACGTCAAGGCTGTCGACGGGCTGTCTCTCAAGTTGCGCGAGGGGCAAACGCTGGGTGTCGTTGGCGAATCGGGCTCTGGCAAGACCACACTCGGACTGGCGTTGCTGCGTCTGATCTCATCGCAGGGACCGATCGCATACGTGGGCAAGCGCATCGATGGGCTAAATTCCCGGCAAATGCGGCCGCTGCGAAAAGAGATGCAGATCGTATTCCAGGATCCCTATGGTTCCTTGTCGCCACGTTTGTCGATCGGGCAGATCATAGAAGAAGGGCTGCTCATTCAGCAGCCGGGACTGGACTACGATCAGCGGCGCGAACGGGTGGGGCAAGCGCTGAAGGAGGTCGGGCTCGATGAGGCGATGCAGGACCGCTACCCGCACGAGTTTTCCGGCGGCCAGCGCCAACGCATCGCCATTGCCCGCGCGATGGTGCTGGAACCCAAGTTCGTCATGCTGGACGAACCAACCAGCGCCCTCGACATGAGCGTGCAAGCACAGATCGTCGACCTGCTACGGGAGCTGCAGAGGCGGCGCAATCTCGCCTATCTCTTCATCAGTCATGACTTGCGGGTGGTGAAGGCCCTGTGCAGCTACATCATCGTCATGCGCAACGGCAAAGTTGTCGAGGAGGGCCCTGCGACGGACGTGTTCACCAAGCCGCAGCAAGCCTACACGCAGGCGTTGCTGGCGGCGGCACTCAATCTTGAAGTGGTTCACCAGGAAGCCCTTGGCGAGACCTGACCTGCCCGCCGCGGCGAACGAGAAGCAAGGGAAGCGACATGGCCCAGAGGATACCAGACCTCATCCACTATCATGCGCCGAGAACCCGCTCGCTAACGATCCGCTGGATGTTAGAAGAACTGGGCATTCAACCTGAGCTCAGGCTGCTGAACCTTGAGAAGGGCGAGCACAAGAGCGCTGAGTTCCTTGCCATCAATCCCATGGGCAAGGTTCCGACGATCGTTCACAAGGGCGTCGTCATTACCGAAACCCCCGCGATCTGTACCTATCTCGCCGATGCCTTTCCTGACGCGGCGCTAGCGCCCGCGATGGACGATCCGGCACGCGGGCGCTATTTCCGGGCCATGTTCTTCTATGCCGCGTGTGTCGAACCGGCTGCGGCAGATCGCGCCTTCAAGCGTGAGGCTGGACCATCAATCCAGATCGGCTACGGAACCTTCGAAAGCATGCTCGAGGGATTGAAGGACATCATCGGCGCGGGCCCCTTCATACTTGGCGAACGCTTCACCGCAGCCGATGTCATGCTTGGCGCAGGGGTCGGATACTTGCGTGACTTTCAGGTGCTGCCTGCCGATTCCGTGCTTACCGGCTATGTCGAACGGGTCAGAGCCCGGGCGGCGTACCAGCGCACCGTTGCAGAAGAAGCAGTCCTTCTGGAACAGCTCGCGGCGCAAGCGTAGGGCACCGCCAAGCCTGCCATTGGTGCCCGGGGCTCGAAAGCCGTTTACTTGACGCCCGCCGGCAAGCGCTTGATGGCAATGATAGGCGAGCCGGACTTGCCTATGCGTTCCACCGCTTCCGGCAGCGTCTCCACGGTAACAGCCATATGGTGCGCATTGGCATGCAGAAGCATTATGCCATCGATCAGGATGCCGACATGGCCATCCCAGAAAATGAGGTCACCCCGCATCAATCCCTCGAGATCATCGGGAATCTCCACATCGGTGCCAAGTTCGTCGCGCTGCATGTCGCTGTCACGCGGGGCTGAGATGCCGGCGGCTTCAAGGGCCACCTGCACCAGACCGGAACAATCAATTCCGACACGCGTACGGCCACCCCAGAGATAAGGCGTGCCGATGAAACGTTCGGCGACCTCGACGAAATCACGGGCGTAACTCTCGACCTCAGCCACGTGGCGGCTTACGATATAGCCACCGGTCGTCAGACGGCAGAACTGTCCATCCATCTCGGCGACGCTGAAGCTGCTGTTGAGGCTCAGGTGCATCAACGGCTGGGATTTGATATCCCGGTCGGCGTAGACGAACGTACCCAGGGAGCGAACCTTGTGGGTCGGCCATTCGACGTGGGCCGACAGGGCTTCCGCCCGGATGTAGCCGACGTAACTGTCACGAACGAGTTGCACCCAGGCCCAGCCGTTCGCGACCTCGTAGACAACAACGACCTCGCCGAACAAGGCTTCCGTATCGACGGGTGCATCCGGTTCCGGGCGACGGCGGACCGGAGTGCTCGCATGTGTGACCTGGGCCCAGTCTCCGTCCACATAACGCGGCGCCTGCACCAGATTGCGGATGTTGTTGGCAGCAAGATCGTCACGGAAGGCGTTCCTGCGGGGATCAAGCGCCTTCTGACCGGGTTTCTCCGCAACCGGCTCATCGTCCAATTCGGAGGTGACGTTCACCTGTCTATCTCCTGTTTGATTGCCGCGAACACCGCGCGCGCGGCTTGTGGTTCCCCACCCTTCGGTCCCAGAGGCCGAGCGCTTGGTCGCCAGCCATACAGATCGATATGTGCATAACGACGTGCGCGATTAACAAAGCGGTTGAGAAAAAGAGCCGCCGTGATCGCCCCTGCAAAAGGACCGTCAGATACGTTGTTCATGTCTGCAACTTCGCTTTCGAGGTTGCGTTCGTATCCAGACCAGAAGGGCATACGCCAGACGGGATCGCCGAGCTCCTGCCCATACGTCAGGACCGATTCTGCGAATCGATCATCGTTACAGAAGAATGCCGGCAAATCGGGCCCTAATGCGACACGCGCCGCCCCGGTCAACGTGGCAAGCGAC
>Ga0180216_1004837_pt1 | contig 10046 bp, 8 predicted proteins | sample eDN3rd37CBELigMG_FD_128879 | JGI IMG/M metagenome (GOLD analysis project Ga0180216, IMG submission 128879) | Enriched Miracle-Growth compost microbial communities from Emeryville, California, USA - eDNA 3rd pass 37_C BE-Lig MG (version 2)... ...
AGGCCGTCGAGGATCTTGCGGTTGTTCAGCGTGATCGTGAATGGAGGGGCGCCCGCGGCGGTCAGGGCGGCGTGAATCACCTGGGCGGTCTCGGCGTCGGCCACCGGACACTCGACGCCGATGGTGTCGAAATCACACTGAACGAACTCGCGAAACCGCCCCTTGGCGGGCCGCTCGCCCCGGAAGACCGAGCCGATCGCGTACCGCTTGAACGGGATGCCGAGCTCGTCCATGTGCCGGGCGACGAACCGGGCCAGGGGGACCGTCAGGTCGAACCGGAGGGCCAGCTCGCCGGGGGTTCCCCCCTTGTTGGTCACGTCAAAGATCTGCCGGAGCACCTCGTCTGAGCCGGCCCCCTTGCCCGTGAGAACCTCCATCCGCTCGATATGAGGGGTTTCAATCGGCGGGAAGCCGAACGAGGCGAAGGTCTCCCTAAGCGCCTTCAAGATGCGTTCGCGGGGGATCATGACGGCGGGGAGCAGGTCTCGCAGCCCGCTGGCCACCCGGGGGTCGATCATCGTAATTCAGCCTTCGATTTCGGTTCAGTAAACGGATGGCGGAGAAGAGGAGGGTCAAGAGATTGGGATGGTTCGTCGCCTCATCGCGCTCGAACCCAGTCCGAATCCCCCCTCCCGCTGGGAGAGGGTCGCCCGAAGGGCCGGGCGGGGGCATCGGATTTTGGGGCGGGGTCGGCCTTTCCGAAACCCGCTCGCCAAGCTGGATCCGCAAACCCGACATCCCTCATCCGGCCCACGGCCACCTTCTCCCAGAGGGAGAAGGATGATTGCGTGGCGTGTTCTCCGCGCGGTCGTGGCTCCGATCAAGACTAGCAAAACGGCGCGACCGCCGACAACCGCGAGGGAGACGGGCCCCCGCGCCCGAGCCGTTTTGGGCTTGAACGGCGGGAACGGGGGGGATTATAACCGGGGCCTGTTTATCCTGGAGGCGGGCGGCGCGGTTTTCGCGCGCTCGCTTCGCCTCGGGTTCGCCTTCATATATTCTCTCGCGGCGGGACGCGCGCAACATGGCGGAAGCAAGTGGATTGGCCCAGGAGGGTTGTCGCGTGGACCTGAAGGGCCAGACGGCCCTGGTGACGGGGGCCTCGCGGGGCATTGGACGCGCCATCGCGCTTCGGCTGGCGTCGTGCGGCGCGCGGGTCGTCGGGGTCGCCCGGACGGTCGAGGGGCTCGCCGGCACGCTGGAGGCGATCCGGGCCGCGGGAGGCGAGGCCGACGGCTTCGCCGCCAACGTCGCGTCGTCCGAGGACGTCAAGCGGGTCGTCGACGCGGTCGAGGAGAAATACCAGAAGATTCAGATTCTGGTCAACAACGCGGGCGTCACGCGCGACGGCCTGGTTCTTCGGATGGACGACGACGCCTGGCAAGAGGTGATCGACACCAACCTGAAGGGGACCTTCCTCTTCTGCAAGGCCGCGGGCGCGGTGATGATGCGGGCCCGCTATGGGCGGATCATCAACATCAGCAGCGTCTCGGGGCTGATGGGCAACCCGGGGCAGGCCAACTACTCGGCCAGCAAGGCGGGGGTGATCGGCTTCAGCAAGACGATCGCCCGCGAATTGGCCTCGCGCGGGATCACCGTCAACGTCGTGGCGCCGGGGTTCATCACCACCGACATGACCGACGTGCTGCCCGAGAAGCTCAAGGCCGAGGTCAAGGAGCGGATCCCCCTCCGCCGCCTCGGCGCGCCGGAGGACATCGCCGACATGGTCTGCTATTTCAGCGGCCCGGGCGCGAGCTACGTCACCGGCCAGGTCATCGCCGTCGATGGCGGAATGACCGCCTAAAGCCGTCGTCCTCGGCCCGATTTCCCCACCCCGAAGCACGATTTTTTCGGGGACCAAGTTTCCCCCTTCCCAGCGTCGGCTGTCGGATGGACAATTCATCCGGGCCGTGCTATTTTGACTCAATCAACCGACGGAGACGGCCTGGAACGAGCCCGACCCCGCCCGGCGCGTGCGACGCGCCCCGCCGGGCCCGGTTCGGTCCCGCGACGAACCGCGGTTCCCGCGGCCGGCGAGCTTCGCCGGTCCCCGCCTCGAACGAGCCAGCCCAAGAGATCCGCATAGACCCTTCGCCTTGTAACCAGGAGATTCGCCCGTGTCCGTGGAAGATCGCGTGATTGAAATCGTCTGCGAGCAGATGGGAGCCTCGACCGAGCAGGTCACCCGCGAGACCTCCTTCGTCAACGACCTCGGCGCCGACTCGCTCGACACCGTGGAGCTGGTCATGGAGTTCGAGGAGGAGTTCGACATCACCATCCCCGACGACGAGGCCGAGAAGATCCAGACCGTGGGCCAGGCCATCGACTACATCGAGCAGCACGGCCAATCCAAGTGACCCGGCCGCGGGCTCGCCCGCGACCGAATCAAGTCTTGCCCGAGGCGAGAGCGAGAACGAGAGACATGGCGGAATCGCGACGCGTGGTCATCACCGGCCTGGGGGTGGTCACGTCGCTGGGGAACGCGCTGGACCAGTTTTGGGACGCGCTTTGCGCCGGCCAAAGCGGGATCGGTCCGTTGACCCTCTTTGACACGACCGAATTCAGGGTCCACTTCGGCGGGCAGGTGCGCGACTGGGATCCCGCGGCGCGGTTCGGCGTCAAGGAGGCCCGGCACCTGGACCGCTTCGCCCAGTTCGCAATGGCCGCCGCGGAGGCGGCCGTGGCCGACTCGGGGATCGACTTCGCCAAGCTCCCCCCCGAGGACGGCGGCGTGCTGATCGGCTCGGGCATCGGCGGGCTCAACGAGTTCGAGGCCCAGCACTCGGTCATGATGCAAAAGGGACCGTCGCGGATCAGTCCCTTCACCATCCCCAAGCTGATGGCCAACGCCGGCAGCGGTCAGGTGTCGATCCGGTGGGGTCTGCGCGGGCCCTGTTCAACGACGGCCACCGCCTGCGCCTCGGCCAACAACGCGATCGGCGACGCCTTCCGGCTGGTCCAGTCCGGCGACGCCGACGTGATGATCACCGGCGGCAGCGAGGCGGCCATCACCCACATGGGCCTGGGCGGCTTCGCCGCCATGCGGGCGCTCTCCACCCGCAACGACGACCCCCAGCGCGCCAGCCGACCCTTCGACCGCGACCGCGACGGCTTCGTCCTCTCCGAAGGCGCCGGCATCCTGATCCTGGAGTCCGAGGAGTTCGCCCGCGCCCGAGGCGCCCGGATCTACGCCGAGTTGCTCGGCTACGGCATGGCCGGCGACGGGTATCACATCACCGCCCCCGACGAACAGGGCCGCGGCGCCGCGCGGGCCATGAGGCACTGCCTGACCGACGCCGGAGTCCCCGGCGACGCCGTCGGCTACATCAACGCCCACGGCACCAGCACCCCCCTGGGCGACCTGGCCGAGACGATCGCCATGAAGGCCGTCTTCGGCCCCCACGCCGAGAAGCTGCAAATCTCCAGCACCAAGAGCCAGCTCGGCCACCTGCTGGGCGCCTCCGGAGGCGTGGAGCTGGTCGCCTCCTGTCTGGCCCTCCATCGCGGCGTCCTGCCGCCGACGATCAACCTCGACCATCCCGGCGAAGGCTGCGACCTGGACTACATCCCCAACACCGCCCGCGAGGCGAAGGTGGATTACGTCATGTCCAACAGCTTCGGCTTCGGCGGCCACAACGCCAGCCTGCTGATCGGCCGGTACAACGGCTGAGCGGAAACGGGGCGGACGTTCCTCTCGCGAGCCCGGCTTTAAATCACTTCTCCCCCCGGTTCGGGGGGAGAAGGATGATTGGCGACGGCCCCTTACGGTCACTTCAGGTCGAAGTCGACCTCGATCAAGTTGCCCTTGGTCAGGTCGATGAAGATCTCGCTCTTCACGTTGTACCGCTCGGGAACCTCCTCCTTGAGCGCTGGGGCCTCGTCGCCGTTGATCCTGGCTTCGGCCGCCTGGGCGAGCTCGTTGGCGCGAAGGCTGCTGACGTACACCTGATACTTGCCTCGCGGCAGGCCGAACTGGTCGGGGACGACGTAGTCGCCGTTGACGATCTCGCCGCCACTCCCCCGGTTGTTGTCCGACTCAACCGGGAAGAACTGGATCATTCCCTTGGTCATTGGTCGCCCATCAAGGCGAACGCGCCCGTGGAGCCCGTAAAGCGGCTCCTCGCCGAAGACCCGGTAGTAGTCGCCGACGATGTAGGCCAGGCCAATGGCGAACACGAATCCTACTAGTTTCTGTAACGCGGATATCCTCATCACGTACTCCAGAGACGCGCTGTGTTCCGCGCGAGCCTGGCGACTCTCGGGAACACCCCAAACCACGGGGTGGGTGGACGCCGCGTTCGATGCGGCTGGGGGATGCCGGGGTGGGATTGCGGGGCGGGGTCGGCCTCGACAAAATCGTCGCTTCCGGCCGACTCGACACATTATACACTGGGCGCGGCCGAATTCTAGATGAAATGCTCTCGATCTCGCCCACGAGCTTTCGGAGATCAACTTCGAGGCGAGCGGCGGAGGTGTTTTCGCCGAGAGGGGAGGGCGGGGGAGGGATGTCTGCCGGGGCGGTCGATTCCTTCGTATAATGGGACCATAACGCAACACTTGAGCCCGAGCCAAGGGGAGCAGCGCGTCCATGAGTCTTGTCGGCGATCCGGTTGATCTCGACCTGGCGCTCCGCGAGCGGTTCGGCCTGGAGCGGTTTCGGCCCGGCCAGCGCGAGGTGATCGAGCGGGTCTTAAGCGGTCGCGACGCGCTCTGCGTCATGCCGACCGGCGGCGGCAAGAGCCTGTGCTATCAGTTGCCGGCCGTGCTGGCCGGCGGCGTGACCCTGGTCGTCAGCCCCTTGATCGCCCTGATGAAGGACCAGGTCGACGCCCTGATCCAGCGGGGCGTGCCGGCCACCCTGCTCAACAGCACGCTCGACCCGGCCGAGCAGTTCCAGCGGATGGCCGAGATCGAGGCCGGCCTGCATTCGCTCGTCTACGTCGCGCCCGAGCGATTCCGAAGCGCCCGGTTTCTGACCCTGATGGCCCGGATTCGCCCGGTCCTGCTGGCCGTTGACGAGGCTCACTGCATCAGCCAGTGGGGGCACGACTTCCGCCCCGATTACGCCCGGCTGGGCGAGGCCCGCCGGCGGATCGGCTCGCCCCCCTGCGTTGCGCTGACGGCCACCGCCACCGACAACGTCCGCCGCGACATCGCCGAGCAGCTCGAACTGCGCGATCCGGGCCTGTTCATCACCGGTTTCGACCGTCCCAACCTCCGATACGCCGTCACGAAGGCCGGGCGCGACGAGGCGAAGCTAGCGGCGTTGAGCCGGACGCTGGAGCGCAACCCGGGACCGGCCATCATCTACGCCTCCAGCCGCGCCCGGTGCGAGACCGTGGCCGAGTATGTCTCGAAAGAGCTGCGGAGGGAGGTCGTCGTTTACCACGCGGGGCTCGACCGCGACGCCCGCCACCAGGCGCAAGAGGCGTTCATGAGCGGCGAAGCCGACGTGGTCGTCGCCACCAACGCCTTCGGCATGGGGGTCGACAAGCCCGACATCCGCTCCGTCGTCCACTTCAACATGCCCGGCACCCTTGAAGCGTACTACCAGGAGGCCGGTCGCGCGGGCCGCGACGGGGGACTCTCCGTTTGCGAGCTGCTCTACTCGGCCGGCGATCGGCGGCTGCAGGAACTGTTCATCGACAACGAGTACCCGCCGGTCGCCGCGGTTCACGAGGTCTACGAGTTCCTCCGCCGTCGCGACGACGATCCGATCGAGATGACCCACGCCGACATTCGCGAAGAGTCGCGGGTCGACCTGAACGAGTCGGCCATCGGCGCGGCCTTGAAGATCCTCAGCGACGCCGGGGCGATCGAAAAGTTCTCCCCGCGCGAGAACATGGCGATCGTCCGGTTCAACCTCGAGGCCGACGAGTTGGAGAAGGGCCTGGTTGATCGGATCAGCGCCCAGGCACCGGTCCGGCGGGCGGTCCTGGCGGGTCTGGAGGCGATGGCCCGGGGACGGGCGGGCGAGCCCTGCTACTTCCGTCCCGACGAACTGGCCGCCTCGCTGGGCCTGGATCGCCCCGCCTTGAACCGGGCGATCAAGGCGATCACCGCCGAGTTGCCCATCGACTACGTTCCCCCCTTCCGCGGGACCGCGATCCGGGTGTTCGACCGCTCGAAGCGGGCCCGCGACCTGAAGATCGACTTCTCGACGCTGGAAAAGCGAAAACGGCGGGAGTATCAGAAGCTCGACCGGATGACCCAGTACGCCGTCAGCCCGATCTGCCGTCGGTCGCTGATCCTGAGCTACTTCGGCGAGAAGGCCAACCTCTCCGAGCGCTGCGGCGGTTGCGACAACTGCGGCGGCGACTTCGGCCCCTCGCCGAGCCGGGCCGACCAGACCATCATCGACGCTCCCGAAAGTCGCGAGGTGATCCAAAAAGTCCTCTCGGGGGTCGCCCGGACCAAAGGGCGGTTCGGCAAGAGCGTGGTCGCCCAGATGCTCGCCGGCTCCGACTCCGAGCGGATGACCCGCGGGGGGCTCAACCGCCTTAGCACCTATGGCGTGCTTCGGAACGGCGGGCTGACACACAAGGAAATCGCCGACCTGATCGACGCCCTGACCGCCGCGGGACTGGTCGAAAGCCGGTCGGTCGGCGACTTCCGGCCGGTGGTCGAGCTGAGCGAGGCCGGCTGGACCTGGCTTCGCGACCGCCAGGCCCCGCCGCTGACGCTGACGCTCGCCCCCGAGCTGTCGCGCAAGCTTCAGGGGGGAAACGTCCGGACGACGATCGTCTCGGCGGCGACGACGACCGAATCCGAGGGAGCCGACGGCGAGTCCACCGACCTGACCGGCGACCCGCTTTGGGAGCGGCTCAAGGAGCTGCGCAGGCAATGGGCGAGCGAGCGGAGTCAGCCGGCCTACTGCGTCTTCACGAACCAAACGATGGAGGAGCTGGTCCGCGTTCGGCCGACGTCGCCGGCGGATCTCGGCGAGATCAAGGGCCTCGGCCGGGCGCGGGTTGAGCGTTATGGAGAAGCGCTCCTCGCCGCGATCGCCCAGCATTCGTCCCCGTCCGCGTCCCCGTCTCCGAGCCCAAACGGCGAGGCCGAGACGAGGCCGGCTGGGGGGGCGCGCCCCCCGTCCGAGACCAAGGAGCAACGGACCGACGCCCCCGGCCCCGCTGTTGAGGCAACCTCCGCGCCGGTCCCGGTCCCGCCGCCGTCGCCGACATCGGCCCCGCCGCCATCGCCCGCCGGGAGACATGTCTCGACGGAGGAATGGACCTGGCGGCTATTGGATCGGGGATTTTCGATCGACGAGGCGGCCGCCATTCGAGGGCTGGAGCCGGTGGTCGTCGTTCGCCACTTGACCTGGATGGTCCGTCGCGGGCATCCTTTGGCGGTCGAGGCGTTCCTCCCCGCCGACGTGGTCGCGGCGTGGGAGACCTGGGCCGCGGCTCATTCCGACGGCGCCCGGCCCGACGAGCCGGCCGAGGCGCTTTACCTTTGGCCTCTCTTTCACGCTTGCCGAGCGGGCGGCTGACGGACGACAAGGACGCTGCTTGATGGACGTTTTGGACCTCTGCGCGCGTTTGGGTTGCGCCGCGATTCTGGGCGGAGCGATCGGCCTGGAGCGGCACTGGTCGGACAAGGCCGCCGGATTGCGAACCCACATGCTCGTGAGCCTGGGGGCGGCGCTGTTCATGATCGTCTCGGCGCACGGTTTCAACGACGTGCTCTCCCCCTCGCGCGTCGAACTCGATCCGTCGCGGGTGGCGGCGCAGGTGGTCAGCGGGATTGGCTTCCTTGGCGCCGGGGCGATTCTCAGGCGCAACGAGATGGTGGTCGGTCTGACCACCGCGGCCAGCATCTGGGCCGTGGCGGCCCTGGGCCTGGCGGCGGGCGGGGGACTCTACACGGCGGCGATCCTCACAACGGTCATCATCCTGGCGATTCTCACGGTGATGCGATGGGTCGAGAGCCGGGTGCGCGTCCGACCCCGCTCGTTCGTTCTGTTGGTTTCAACGCGGAACCGCGACTCGGCCGCGCGGGTCGTCGAAACGATCCTGGATGAAAGCGACCTGAACGTCCTTGAGCTGCGCGTCCGCGACGGTGACCTGCCCACCGAACGCGTTGTCCGAGCCGTGCTGGCCCGTCCCGTCGCCAGCGCCCTCCCCGCCCTGGTTTCCCAATTGCAGACGATCGAGGAGGTTTTTGACATCCGTTACGGGCTGCGCAACCGCTGACCCGCCCGCCCCCCGACCGGACGGTCCGGGGGGCCAAACGGATCAGCGCGCCTCGGATCGGCTGGATCAATCCGAGCCGTGGAGCTTAACCATTTTGTTGTAAACCCCCAGCAGCAGGATCGTGGGAACCCACATGCCGATAAACTGCGAGTCCTGTTTCCGGCCGAGGAGGTGGAGGCCGGCGGCCATGCCGATCGCCCCAACGGCCAGGCTTAGGTACGTGCCCGAGGGCACCATGCTTGTGTACTCCTCGATCGCGCTGGTGATGGTCCCCTCCTGGCGCTCGTGAGGGGAGACCCGGTTTTCACGCAGCATTTCGGTCGTCATGCCCATTTTCTCGCTCCTTGTTTGGGGGATGCTTGGCGAAACATGATTTGTCGTGTGCCGACGTCTGAATACCACTGGCAAGCCCCGTGCCGTCGCCTGGCCTTCGAGGCCGATTCCGCCGCCGCGTCGCGCCGGCCCGGAGGAGGCGTCGGGGCGCGGCTGGCTTGCCTCCTGCTTCTCGTGGCCGCGGGATCGTTGACTTGGTCCGCGAACAAGGTTCAGGCGCGGACGGAACCGGAGTCGCCGGCCGCTTCGACGCCGGCCGACATCGACGAACACGCCCCGGTTCCCGTTCCCGAGCCGACCGAGAAGGCGATGGCTTTTTATCGGAGCGGGATGTGGATCTGGGGGTTCAATCGCCTCTGGGCGATCGCGCTGCCCGCGGCCCTGGCCTTCTCGGGGTTCTCGGCCCGGCTGCGGACCCTGGCGGCGCGGGTTGGGAGGCGGTGGTTTCCGACGATCGGCGTCTACATCGCGCTGTTTCTCGTCATCGTCGCCCTGATCGAGTTGCCGATCGACTACTACGAGGGGTTCGTCCGGCTCCACGCCTACGGCCTGTCGAACCAGACGAACGCGAAGTGGCTAAGCGACATGGCGACGGCCGTGGGCGTCAACGTGGTGGTCGCCGTGTTGACGGTCTGGGTCCCCTACCTGCTCTTGCGGCGGAGCCCGCGGTGGTGGTGGTTCCACACGGCGCTTTTGTCGGTTCCGTTCCTGTTCGTCGGCATGCTGGTCAAGCCGATCTGGATCGACCCCCTGTTCAACGATTTCGGGCCGATGAAGAACCAGGAGCTTGAGCGGTCGATCCTCAACCTGGCCGACCGGGCGGGGATCGAGTCGGGCCGGGTCTTCGAGGTCAACAAGAGCGTCGACACCAAGGCCGTCAACGCCTACGTCACCGGCTTCCTGGGCACGAAGCGGATCGTCCTGTGGGATACCTTGTTGAACCGGCTCGACGAGGACGAGGTCCTCTTCGTCATGGCCCACGAGATGGGGCATTATGTTTTGGGGCACGTCGTCCGGTCGATCCTGTTGTCTTTCATTGTCACCCTGATCGGCCTGTACTTCGTCCACCTGGCCGGGAATTGGTTGGTCGATCGGTTTCGCGGCCGGCTGGGCTTCGACCGGCTTTCGGACGTGGCTTCGGTCCCCTTGCTGTTGATGTTGCTGCAAATCTCCAACCTGTTTCTGAGCCCGGGCGCGATGGCGTATAGCCGTTATCAAGAGCACGAGGCCGATCGGTTCGCCTTGGTGTTGACCCAAGCCAACCGCGCGGGGGCGACCGCCTTCGTGAAGCTCCAGACCGAGAATCTGAGCAACCCCCGCCCCGGTTGGGTCTACAAGATCTTCCGGGCCTCGCACCCGAGCATCGGCGAGCGGATCGATTTCTGTAACGAGTACCGGCCGACCGAACCGAAATAGTCGCAGCTGGAAACTCGCGCTATGAGCTGGAATCTGGGAGCCGTTTTCCGGATCGTCAATCTCGTGATCGCCGCCGCGTGCGTCGTTGCGATCGCGGCG
>Ga0180216_1004838_pt1 | contig 10045 bp, 8 predicted proteins | sample eDN3rd37CBELigMG_FD_128879 | JGI IMG/M metagenome (GOLD analysis project Ga0180216, IMG submission 128879) | Enriched Miracle-Growth compost microbial communities from Emeryville, California, USA - eDNA 3rd pass 37_C BE-Lig MG (version 2)... ...
CCGAGCGGCCGTTGACCTGAAGGCGGGCAATCTCGCATCGGTCTTCCAAGGAGAGCTGTTCGTACCGCCGTCCCATGGCAACACCCCCTGACCAAGGTGTTGCACTTCGTTTGTGAACTCAGGTGACCCATACGCCGTGCCCTATCGAAACGCTGCGGTGTATGGGTCCCGGACCTCGCCGACGCTCGCCCGGGACGACATCATCACCACGCCAATTCGCGCATGACCGCTTTCGGCAGTTCGCCGGCGGCGGCGAAGACGCTCTTGAGCGCGCCGGTGTCGGGCGTGTCGCGGCCGCCGACCTCCTCGCCATGAATGCCTGAGGTCACGAACAGGAAATCGAAGCCGGCGGCGTGCGCGCCCTTGAGATCGGTGCGGACGGAATCGCCGATCGCCAGCACGCGCTGCGGCGAAACTTCGCGGCCCAGGGCTTCCGCCGCCTTGGCCAGCGCCATGTCGTAGATCGGCCGATAGGGCTTGCCGGCATAAAGCACCTCGCCGCCCATGGTCGCGTAGAGGTCGGCGAGCGCGCCCGCGCAATAGACCATCGTGCTGCCGCGCTCGACCACGACGTCCGGATTGCCGCAGACCATGAACGTCTTGCGCGCGAGCATCAGCTCGAGCCGTGCGCGATAGTCGTCCGGCTTTTCCGTCTCGTCGTCGACGAGCCCGGTGCAGACGACGTAATCGGCGCTCTCGAGCGGCGCGAACTGCACATCGAGCCCGCTGAAAATAGACGCGTCGCGCTCCGGGCCGAGATGATAGAGCGTCTGGCCCGGCCGCTGCTTGATCACGCCGCGCGTGACGTCGCCCGAGGAGACCACCGCGTCATAGGCCTCGCGCGGCACTTGCAGCGTGTCGAGCTGGCGCGCCACCACCTCGCTCGGCCGCGGCGCGTTGGTCACGAGCACCACGACGGCCCCGCGCGCGCGCAGGCGCAGCAAGGCGTCGCAGGGGTTCGGGAAAGCGACAACGCCGTTATGCACGACGCCCCAGATGTCGGAGAGAACGACATCGTAGTCGGACGCCATCGGCGCGATATGGGAAAGCAAGGGCGGGGTCATGACACGCTGCTTTGTTTTGCCGTTCGACCGGCACGGCCTTTCGATCCCTCCCCTGTGAGGGGAGGGTCAGGGAGGGGGCTCTTTACATGGAATCGAGGCTGCGGGGAATTGACCCCTGCCCGCGCGCTTGCCGCGAGCGCCCTCCCCCCGTCCGGGGGAGGCAAGACACGTCAGCTTGCCGCCGCCAGCGCCGCGCTCGCCCGCGCGCCGGAGCCCTGCAGCGCCTCGGCGCGCACCGGGCGCGGCTCCGAGAACAGGAAGCCCTGGCCGAAGCGCACATCGTAGTCGAGCAGATCGACCACCATGTTCTCGTTCTCAATGCGCTCGGCGACGAGATCGATGCCGTAGCGCGCCAGAAGGTCGGCGAGATCTTCCGGATGGATGTCGCTCTGCAGACCGCCGCCTTTGCCGACCAGGAGCTTTGCCGGCACCTTGAGATGGCGGAAGCCGCGCTCGGACAATTCCTTCGGCTCGAGCCGCAGATCGGTGACGTTGTCCATCGAGAAGCGGAAGCCGAGCTCGGCCAGCGCCGCGAGGCTCTCCTGCTCGATCGCGCCGAAGGAGCGATAGGCGCGCTGCGTGAACTCGAACACCAAAGCCGGCGCCAGCGCGCGGTTGGCTTCCATGAAGTCGAGGAACTGCTTGAAGTAGCCGCCGTCGGTCAGCGTGGTGGGGCTGACGTTGCAGAACAGGCCGACGTCGCGGCTCTTGAGCTGCAGGCGCCGCGTGACCTGCACGCAGCGGAAGGCCAGCAGATTGTCGATCTTCGGCATCAGACCGGTGAGTTCGGCAATCTCGATGAAGTCGGCGGCCGGCAGAATGTCGCCATCGGTCGTGCGAAGACGCGACATCGCTTCGTAATAGCGCACCTTGCGCTGCGGCAGCGTGACGATCGGCTGCAGATAAAGATCGATGCGATCTTCCTTCACCGCATAGGCGATCGCTTCGGCCATCGCTTCGCGCGTCATGCCGCCGTAAAGCGGCGTCGTGCCGACGACGTCGTTCTCTTCCAGCGCGAGCGGCGCCTCGGAAGCCGGCTGCACGGCGATCATTTCGGGCTGCGACGACGCGACCAGCACGGGGCGCACGGGCAGCACGCCCTGCTCCTGCAACAGCTCTTCGTGGGTCGCGACGGAATCCGCAAGCTGCCGCACGAGACCGCCGAGCTCGTTGATCTCCGCTTCGATCGGATCGATGGCGCCGCGCGCGCGGTTCACCGTGTCCGTCACATTGGTCTCGATCGCGTTCAGGCGACGCGAAAGCTCCGCGACCTGACGGGCGAGATCCGCGGTGCCGCGCGACAGATCGCCAATCTGATTGCCGAGTTCGCCGCGATCGCGCAGCCGATTGCTGATGGTGTTGTAGAGGGCGAGCCCGACCAGCACCGCCAGCGCAACGATCGCCGATGTCGGCGCGTCCATCTGGAAGCCGAGAAACAGCACACCGCCGACCGAGGCGGCGATCGCTATCATGCAGATCGCGATGAAGATGGCGCTGAAACGACGCATGCCGATTATCCTACCGGCCCTCTTTTCGCCGAAGGCCCCCTTCCCACACTAATTTGATTCGCGCGAGGCGATTGTAATGTTCCCGAGCCTGCAGGTCTTCGCAACAACGAACACCTGATATGGTAAGGGGCGGACGCCGTTTATGCGCAGGAACTTGAACCTCTTGGAAAACCGTCGATTTCCCGTGATTGCCTGGGCCGCCGCCGCCCCCGCCCAAGCGCTTGCCGCGATCCTCGCCCTGCATGCGCTGGTCTGGACCGTGCTGCCGACCGTGCTCTATCCGAACCTGCCGCTCGATTTGATCGAAGCGCTGCTCTACGGGCGCGAATGGCAGCTCGGCTATGACAAATTACCGCCATTGCCGTGGTGGCTTGTGGAAGTCGCCTATCGCGTCGCGGGGCACGACTTCGCCTATTACCTGCTCGCCCAACTGGCGGTGGTATCGGCGCTCGCCATCATCTTCGTAATGGCGCGGCCCCTCACCGGACCGGTCGGCGCACTCGTCGCCGTGCTGATCGTCGACGGACTACATTACCTCAATTACACGTCGGCCAAGTTCAATCACGACGTCATCCAACTGCCGTTCTGGGCGCTCGCCGGCTACGCCTTCCATCGCGGGCTCCGGGTCGGCCGCACGCGCGACTGGGTGCTCTTGGGCCTCGCCGTCGGCATGTCGCTGTGGGCGAAGTATTTCGTCATCGTGCTCGCCGCGCCGCTCGCTGTGTTCGTGCTGATCGATTCGCAGGCGCGCCAGTGTCTCAAGACACCCGGCCCTTACATCGCGATCGCCGTCGCGCTGGTGGTGATGGCGCCGCATCTCGCGTGGCTGGTGCAGAACGACTTCCTGCCCTTTGCCTATGCCGAACATCGCGCCGTGCTGCCGCGCGGCTGGTACGATCATCTTTGGCGTCCGCTGCAGTTCGCAGTCAGCCAGTTCTTCTTTCTGATCCCGTCGCTGCTGATCGCCGCGCCGCTGTTCATTCCCCGCCGCAAGAGCGATGAGGCGCCCACCGCGTCGCTCGCCGACAGCTTCGACCGGCGCATCGTGACGTGGCTCGCTTTCGGCCCGGTCGTCACCGTGCTGGCGATGTCCGCGGTCACCGGCCGCGGCACGGTGGCGATGTGGGGCTATCCGCTCTTCCTGTTCTGCGGCGTGTGGCTGGTGCTGATGGCGCGCCGCGCGCTCGAACTTGGGCGGCTCGCGCGCATCGGCATCACCTGGGCGATCGTCTTTGTCGCACTCGCCGGCGCCTTCGTCGTCAATTACGGCGTGCTGCCGCGCTTCGATCATCGCTACCGCGCGGTGTTCTTCCCGGGCGAGGACCTCGCACGCGAGATCACCGACCGCTATCGCGCCGTGACCGGCCGCAAGCTCGGCTATGTGATCGGCACGATGTGGGACGGCGGCAATGTCGCGCACTACTCGACCGACCATCCGCGCGTGCTGATCGACGGCAAGCCGGCGCGCGCGCCGTGGATCGATTTCAACGATCTGCGCACGCGCGGCGGCGTGGTCCTATGGACCACCGGCGATCTCAATGTGATCCCGATCGAATACCGCAACATCGCGGGCGATGCGGCGGTGCAGCCGCCGTTCCTGCTGAAGGATCGCCGCGGCGATTCCAGCGTCAATGTCGGCTGGGCGATCCTGCTGCCGCAGCCGGCTTATGCGCTGATGCAGCGTTAATTGACTTGTCGTCCCCGCTCAGGCGGGGACTAGACCAGTCCTCCTGGTGAGGCCGCGCGAAACACGGCATCTCGCACCAAGGGGCCGCCCCCGCTTTCGCGGGGGCGCCAGCGATCAGGCCACCGCCTTGATCACCTTCGTGAGCTTGTCGAACATCTCGTCGATCTGCGCCTCGCTCACGATGAGCGGCGGCGACAGCGCGAGCGTGTCGCCGACGGCGCGGAGCGTGAAGTCCTGCTCGTGGAAGGCGCGGTCCATCGCCTCGAAACCGCGCTTGCCGACCGCGTCCGGCTTGCTCGCGAGATCGACGCCGAGCGTGAGGCCGACGGTGCGGATGTCGAGCACGTTCGGCAGCCCCTTCAGGCTCATCGCCGCCTCGCCCCATTTCGGCTCGAGGCTGCGCGCGCGTTCGAACAGCTTTTCGTCACGATAGAGATCGAGCGTCGCAAGGCCGGCCGCGCAAGCGAGCGGATGCGCCGAGTAGGTATAGCCGTGGAAGAGTTCGACGGCGTGCTCGGGCCCATTCATGAAGGCATCATAGATGCCCTTGCGCGCTAGAACGCCGCCCATCGGCACGCTGCCGGAGGTCACACCCTTGGCGAAGGTGATGAGATCGGGCACGACGCCATAGCGATCGGCGGCGAAGGCGTGGCCGAGGCGGCCGAAGCCCGTGATCACTTCGTCGAAGATGAGCAGGATGCCGTGCTTGTCGCAGATCTCGCGCAGGCGCTTGAGATAGTTCTTCGGCGGCGGCAGCACGCCCGTCGAGCAGGCGACCGGCTCGACGATCACCGCGGCGATGGTCGACGCGTCATGCAGCGCCACCAGCCGCTCGAGATCGTCGGCCAGATGCGCGCCCCACTCCGGCTCGCCGACGGTGAAGGCCTGCTCGGTCCGGTTATAGGTGCTCGTGAGATGATCGACGCCGGCGAACAGCGCGCCGAAATGCTTGCGGTTGTTGACGATGCCGCCCACCGCGATGCCGCCGAAGCCGACGCCGTGATAGCCGCGCTCGCGGCCGATCAACCGCACGCGCGACGCGTTGCCGCGCACGTTGTGATAAGCGAGCGCGATCTTCAGCGCGGTGTCGACCGCCTCCGAACCGGAGTTGCAGAAGAACACGTGATCGAGATCGCCCGGCGCCATCGCCGCGATGCGGCTGGCAAGCTCGAACGCCTGCGGATGCGAGAACTGGAAGGCCGGGGCGTAGTCGAGCTGGCCGGCCTGCGCCTGGATAGCCTTCACGATCGGCTCGCGGTTATGGCCGGCATTGGTGCACCACAGACCCGCCGCGCCGTCGAGCAGCTTGCGCCCGTCCGGCGTGAAGTAGTGCATGTCCTTGGCGCCGGAGACGAAACGCGGCCGCGCCTTGAAGGCCCGGTTGGCCGTGAACGGCATCCAATAGGGGTCGAGATCGTTGGGAACGGTCGCAGTCTGCGGCATCTTCAAGCCTCACCAAATTGCTAGGCCCAGGCTCCGCCCTTCTGACAGCTCTCCGCGAGGAGCGCGTCCCGGACACACGCGCCGGCAGACTGCCGGATAGCGCATCCGTAAGGCCGGGGCCGCCCCCGTCCTTCGCGACGCGGGCTCCACCCGCACCTCAGGATGAGGGGCGGGTGCAGGCTGCCAAGGGCTTAGCCCCTTTCGGCAATAATGACAAAGCGGCAAACGGCTGCTACACGCCCGTTGACAATCAACACCCCCACACATTGTGCACGCTGCCATGGCTAAACCCCACAAGCTCAAAGCCCGCCTGCCGCACGGCCTCGCCGACCGCGGCCCGGCCGAGATCGCCGCGACGCGCACGATGGTCGAGACCATCCGCACGACGTTCGAGCGCTTCGGCTTCGAGCCCGTGGAGACGCCGGCGATCGAGTACACCGATGCGCTCGGCAAGTTCCTGCCGGATCTGGACCGGCCGAACGAAGGCGTGTTCTCGTTCAAGGACGATGACGAGCAGTGGCTGTCGCTGCGCTACGACCTGACCGCGCCGCTCGCGCGCTACGTCGCGCAGAACTATCAGTTCCTGGCCCTGCCCTACCGCAGCTACCGCTTCGGCTGGGTATTCCGCAACGAGAAGCCGGGCCCGGGCCGCTTCCGCCAGTTCATGCAGTTCGACGCGGACACCGTCGGCGCGGCGACCATGGCCGCGGACGCCGAGATGTGCATGCTCGCCTCCGACACCATCGAGGCGCTCGGCATTCCGCGCGGCTCCTATGTGGTGAAGGTCTCCAACCGCAAAGTGCTCGACGGCATCCTCGAAGCGATCGAGCTCGGCGGCGACGCCAATGCCGGCCGCCGGCTGACGGTGCTGCGCGCGATCGACAAGCTCGACCGCCTCGGCCTCGACGGCGTGCGCGATCTGCTCGGCCCCGGCCGCAAGGACGAGAGCGGCGATTTCACCAAGGGCGCCGGCCTCGACGAGAAGGCCTGCGACACCGTGCTCGGTTTCCTGCGGGTGGATGCCTACAACGTCACCGAAATGCTCGACCGCATGGAAGTGCTGGTCTCCGGCTCCAATGCCGGGCTCGACGGCGTCAACGAGCTGCGCACGATCGCCGAACTGGTGAACGCCGCCGGCTATGACGACGGCCGCATCCGCATCGATCCTTCCGTCGTGCGCGGCCTCGAATACTATACCGGCCCGGTCTACGAGGTGGAGCTGACCTTCGAGATCAAGGACGAGAAGGGCCGTCCGATGCGCTTCGGCTCGGTCGGCGGCGGCGGCCGCTACGACGGCCTCGTCTCGCGCTTCCGCGGCGAGCCGGTGCCGGCGACCGGCTTCTCCATCGGCGTTTCGCGCCTGCAGGCCGCGCTCACCGCGCTCGGCAAGATTTCGTCGAAGCCCGAGCCCGGCCCCGTGGTCGTCACCGTGTTCGACCGCGACCGCGTCGCCGACTATCAGCGCATGGTGTCGCAGTTGCGAAATGCCGGCATCCGCGCCGAACTCTATCTCGGCAACCCGAAGAATTTCGGCAACCAGCTCAAATACGCCGACAAGCGCGGCTCGCCCTGTGCCGTAATTCAAGGCGGCGATGAAAAAATGCGCGGCGAGGTCCAGATCAAGGACCTCATCCTCGGCGCCGAGATCGCCGGGCTCTCCAAGGAGCGCGACGATTACCTGAAAAAGCAGGCCGAAGCGCAGTTCGCCGTCGCCGAAGACAAGCTGGTGGACGCGGTGCGGCAGGTGCTGGCGCGGCACGGGCTCGCATAAACCACGTCGTCAAACCGTCGTCGCTTCGACATAAGCCATTAATCCGCGACCGCTTTAACCAGCGCATGCGTGCGACGTTCTTTTACTGACGAACCTCGGCGTCGATGCGTGGAACAACTATGACCGTCTGCGCATTTCTTGTGCAATCCAAACAAGAATGCGTGGAGGTGTGTGATGGCCGAGCGTTGGTGCTACCCAGTGGCACAGGCCATGCAACGGCACGCCGGCTGCCGCTACGTTAAGCCGAAGACCGCGCCGCTGACGGTGCCCGAAGAGACACCGCCGGCCAAAGAAGCCTCCGCGCGCGAAGCTGTCCCGGTAGAATCCCCTGTTGAAGACTGACCGCCCAGGCCGCGTTCACAGCGCGACGACATTGCCGCCGAGCATCAACGGCATGTCGTGTATCGGCGACGGATGGCCGAGCACCTGCTCGACCGCGTCGAAGCTATCGATGAAGGTGAAGTTCTCCGCCACCTTGTCGTCTGCGAAGCGCATGAAGTGCGCGACCCGATAGCTGATGACGCGGCTGTCCGCCGTGAGGCGCGCCGACAGGCGGTTCAGCGAGGCGACCCGGTCGCCGTCGACCAGCAGAAGCTCCGTCGTGAACTTGAAGACACGCAGCACGCTCGGGACCGTGCGGCCGAGCAGGTCGATAACGGCCGCCTTGCCGCGGCGGGTGCCGCAGAACGGCAGCAGATCGACGGGGCCGCTGATGGTCCAGAGCACGTCGTCGTTCAGGAACGGCGCCATCCGGACGACGTCGCGTACGGCATAGACCTTGAAGAAGGACTCGACCACGTCTCGCGATACGGCATGGCTCATGGGCTGTTCCTCACCTGCCGCAGTAGACGCAGGTTGCGTTGCCATTTTATTACCCTTGGCCGGATACCGCAGCTAATTACCGGCCTGCGGCGGCGCCGGCGGCGCGGCGGGGCAAAAATTTGTTAACGACGGCAGGTATTTGGCCGTAGAGGCCGTTAAGCGCGCCGGACGAACGGCGTCGAATCCTTAAGCCGCCCGTGCTAAAGGGCCCGCCTGGACGGCCGCCGCGAAGGGCGGCGAAGTGGATTTGTAGATTTGCTGTTGGGACGCGTGATGGTTGCGAGCGTAGGAGTGCCGGGAACGGGACCGGAAACGCGGGCGGAGGCGCTGGTCGCCTCCTATGAGCGGGCCGGTTATGCCAGGGTTTCGCCCGCCATCCTGCAGCCGGCCGAGCCTTTCCTCGACCTTTCGGGCGAGGATATCCGCAAGCGCATGTACCTGACGACGGCGCCCGGCGGCGCCGAGTTCTGCCTGCGGCCGGATCTGACCATCCCCGTCTCGCGCGACTACCTCGCCTCGCCGGCCGCCGGCCAGGCCGCGGCGTTCTCCTATCTCGGCCCGGTGTTCCGCCATCGCGTCGACGGCCCGGCGGAGTTTCTCCAGGCCGGCATCGAAAGCTTCGGCCGCTCCGACACGGCGGCGGCGGATGCCGAAATGCTGTCGCTGGCGCTCGAGGCAACCGCCCATTACGGGCTCAACGCGCCGTCGATCCAGATCGGCGACGTCGCCTTGTTCGCGGCGCTCATCGCCGCGCTCGACCTGCCGGCGGCGTGGAAACGCCGGCTGGTGAAAGACTTCAACCGCAAGACCAACCTCGCGCAGGACCTCGACCGTCTCGTGCTCGGCGACCATGGGCGGCCCGAATATCAGGGCGTGCTCGCCGCCCTCGCCGGCTCGGATCCGAAGGGCGCGCATGCGCTCGTCACCGACCTGTTGTCGATCGCCGGCATCAGCGCCGTCGGCGGGCGCTCCGTCGCCGAGATCGCCGACCGCTTCCTCGAGCAATCGGCCCTGGGCGCCTCGACCAAGCTGCCGCGCGACGTGCGCTCGCTGATCGAACGGTTCCTCGCCGTCGCCGGCGATCCCGACGAGGCCGCCGTCGAACTGCGCGCGCTCGCCGCGGAAGCCGGGATGCTCAACGAGCTGTCGCCGGCGCTCGATCTGTTCGAGAGCCGCACCGGCTTCCTCGCCGCGCGCGGCATCGACCTGAAGCGCGTGCGCTTCTCGACCTCGTTCGGACGCGGCTTCGATTATTACACCGGCTTCGTGTTCGAGTTCGTCACGCACGGCCTCGGCCCTGCGAGCCCCGTCGCTGGCGGAGGCCGCTACGACCGCCTGCTCAAGGCTGTCGGCGCCGCCACCGATGTCCCCGCTGTCGGCGCCGCGATCCACACCGAGCGCCTTCTCGCAGCCGCAAGCGGAGCCGCGCCATGACCGATCGGCTTGTCCTCGCCGTGCCGTCGAAGGGCCGGCTCATGCAGCAGACGCTGGACTCGTTTTCGGCGGCCGGCCTCAACATCGTCAAGACGGGCCACCATCGCGGCTATCGCGGCGAGCTTGAGGGGCTGCCCGATGTCGAGGTCGCCTACATTTCGGCGTCCGAGATCCCGGCGCACCTGAAGACCGGCCGCATCCATCTCGGCATCACCGGCGAGGATGTCGTCAGGGAGCAGATTTCGGATGCGCACGAGCGGGTGGCGTTCCTGAAGCCTCTCGGCTTCGGCTATGCCGATGTCGTCGTCGCCGTGCC
>Ga0180216_1004842_pt1 | contig 10042 bp, 6 predicted proteins | sample eDN3rd37CBELigMG_FD_128879 | JGI IMG/M metagenome (GOLD analysis project Ga0180216, IMG submission 128879) | Enriched Miracle-Growth compost microbial communities from Emeryville, California, USA - eDNA 3rd pass 37_C BE-Lig MG (version 2)... ...
AGCAGTGCCGAGCGTTCCGGCGCCTCGGCTTCGGCGGCGGCGGGCGCGGCCTGCTTGGCCACGGCGGCCGGGCGCGCGTCGGGCTTGCGCGCGACGTCCTTGGCCGGCGCTTCGGTCTTCACCGGCTCGGCCTTCGCGGTCTCGGCCTTCGGCGCTTCGACCTTCGCGGCTTCGGGCCGTGTGATCTCGATCTTGCGCACCTCGGACTTCGCCGGCTCGGCCTTGATCGGCTCGGCTTTGGCGGGCTCCGCCTTCACCGCTTCCGCCTTGCTCGGCTCGGCCTTCGGCGCGGCCACCGGCCGCTCCGGCACGGTGCGCGGCTGGGCCTGCAGCAGCGTCACGAAGGCAGCCTTGGCGTCGGGATCGAAAGACCCGCACGACTTCTCGAAAATCTCGACATCGCGCCGCACCAGCATGCGCCGGGTGGCGGCGTCGATCTTCTTGTCGATCATCGCGATGATGCTCGCGCGCAGCTGCTGGCACTGCGTGTCGGGCGAGAAGTTCGCGTTGTAGACGGAATAGGCGCTGCCGAGCGCCACCGGGATCGCCAGGAACGAGCCGCAGAGCTGCAGCAGGCTCAGCACGCGCCCGGTCTTCGGCGGCGCGACGTGGATGCGTTCGTCGCGCTGGGACGACGGATCGGGCGCACCCGGACGGTGCATGGGATCGCGTGTCGCCACCAACATGGAAAGGGAGCCTCGGTGAGAAAGATCGTCGCGACGGAGAGTCACGAAATTAACCCGGAAAATTTGAGCCGGGATTGCGGCGCAATCGGGGAATTCAGCTCTTTCCGGGCAGCGATCTGCTCAACGTCAGCCGGTGTGGCGTAGAAGCGACACGAAGAATCCGTCCGTGTCGGTCAGCCGCGGCGTCATGAGGATACCGTCGGACGCCAGCCGCGCCGCCTTGCCGAACATGAACGCGCGCTCACCGAGCGCACCCGCGACGTCCGCGGGCGGCACCAGCGCCCAGCCGCCGTGACGTCCGAGGAACGCGCGCACCTGCGCGCCATTCTCCTGGTCCAGCACCGAGCACGTGATGTAGACGATGCGACCGCCCGGCTTCACGAAGCCGACGGCGCGGTCGAGGATTTCAGCCTGCTCCTTGGCGCGCTGCTCGAGCGCGCCCGGCCGCATGCGCCATTTCGCGTCGGGGTTGCGCCGCCAGGCGCCGGTGCCGGTGCACGGAGCGTCGATCAGCACCATGTCCATGCGGCCCTTGAGATCGTCGATCTCGCCGCCGATCGACTTCGGCGTGCGGACCTGGACGTTGCGGGCGCCGGAGCGCTTGAGCCGGTCGTGGATCGGCGCCAGCCGGCGCTTGTCATCGTCGGTGGCGAAGATCTGGCCCTTGTTCTGCATCATCGCCGCGAGCGCCAAGGTCTTGCCGCCGGCGCCGGCGCAGAGATCGAGCACCTGCTCGCCGGGCTTGGCGCCGGAGAACAACGCGGCAAGCTGCGAGCCTTCGTCCTGCACCTCGACGAAGCCTTTCAGAAAGGCCGGCTCGGCATGGATCGCCGGGCTCTTGGCCTCGGCCGACAGGCGGATGCGCAAGCCCCAGGGCGACCAGCGGGTCGGCTCGGGCTTGAGATCGGCGAGCATCGCCGCGGTCCCGTCACGCCCTTCCTTGAGCACGTTGACGCGCAGGTCGAGCGGCGCGCGCGAGGCGAGCGCGGCGCCTTCGGCGGCGCGCTCGCCGCCGAACGAAGCCTGGAAATACGGATCGAGCCATTCCGGGTAATCGCCGGCAATGTGCGCCGGCGCGTCCGCGAGATCGCCGGCCTCGAGGCGCTTGCGCTCGTCCTCGGTCAAAGGCTCGGGCGCAAAGCGCGAACCGTCGCACAGCGTGGCGATCGCGTCGGCGTCGTGGTCGCGCTCGCGCCGGAGCATGCCGAGCACGATGGCGCGGGGCGTCTCCGCGCCCATCAAATGCGCGCTCGAGGCGCGACGCCGCAGCGCGTCGTAGACGAGACCCGCGATCGCCGCACGGTCGCCCGAACCGGCGAACCGGTGCGCGAGGCCCCAAGCCTTGAGCGCGTCGGCGGCAGGCCGGCGCTCACGCTCGATCGCGTCGATGACTTCAATGGCGGCTGAAATGCGTGCGGCGGGGGTCATGACGCGCCACGTAGCTTTTGCCTGGGACAAATACAAGCGCCGTGAATAACGCAAAAGAGCGCGTTTGCCCGACCCCGTTGGCGCGATGAGCCGCGCCATCCGGACAATACCGCACGTTGGCCCGCCCTTTCCCGGCACGCTCGGCCGGTGCGTGCTTCACATGGCACCGACGCGCGCGCCGGCGCTCACGGCAGGCCGAGCAAAATGCGCACGATGAAGATCACCCACATGAGGAACAGCACCAAGAGGCCGATGCCGTAGAGACCGCCGCGGCGCATCACCTTGTTGCGCGTGGTGTGCTCATAGGCGTGGACGACGCGCGTCAGGACGAAGATCCACGCCATGACGACAAAGAGGATGTCGGCGTGACGCGTGATGATCGCCAGGATCGTCAGCACGTAGAACAGGACGGGCAGTTCGAACTGGTTGCTGAAGGCGTTGCCGACCTGCCGCGTCGCCGCCGGCCAGTTCGGCTCACCGAGCGCAATGTCTTCGCTTCTGACCGCACGGCTTTTCAGGTCGCCGACCCGCAGCGTCGAGAGCCAGAACAAGAGGCCGAAGGTCAGCAGGACCTCGACGAACAGCGGCAGCAGAACGAAAGGCAACGACATGGCTGGTTCCCGGGACGATTCCTGTCAGAGACGCGACAGTCTGTTCGCACCGCCCGCCGTTGCATAGAGGATATTTGGCGTGCCGCGCCGGGCAACGAACGGCTTCCTCGAGCCATTCTCACGGCGCGAGGGGGGCTCCGGAAACAGCGATGGCCGGGATTGCCCCGGCCATCGGATGTCGTCTCGGCGAGATCGGCGTCTGCCGACGCTAAACCCGCGTCGGATAGTTCGGGCTCTCGCGCGTGATCACGACGTCATGCACGTGGCTTTCGCGCAGGCCGGCGCCGGTGATGCGCACGAACTCGGCGCGCTCATGCATGTCGGGGATGGTCTTGGCGCCGACATAGCCCATGGCGGCGCGCAGGCCGCCGGCAAGCTGATGCAGCACGGTCGAGGCCGACCCCTTATAGGCCACCTGCCCTTCGACGCCTTCCGGCACCAGCTTGAGGCTGTCCTTGATGTCCTGCTGGAAGTAGCGGTCGGCCGAGCCGCGCGACATCGCGCCGACCGAACCCATGCCGCGATAGCTCTTGTAGGAGCGGCCCTGATACAGGAACACCTCGCCGGGCGTCTCGTCGGTGCCGGCGAGCAGCGAGCCGATCATGGCGACGTCGGCGCCGGCCGAAATCGCCTTGGCGAGATCGCCGGAATACTTGATGCCGCCGTCGGCGACCACCGGCGTGCCGGTCTTCTTGGCCGCCTCGACGCAATCCATGATCGCGGTGAGCTGCGGCACGCCGACGCCGGCGACGATGCGCGTGGTGCAGATCGAACCGGGGCCGATGCCGACCTTGATCGCGTCCGCGCCGGCGTCGATCAGCGCCTTGGCGCCGTCCGCGGTCGCGACATTGCCCGCCACGACCTGCACGGCGTTCGACAGCTTCTTGATGCGGGTGACCGCGTCGAGCACGTATTGCGAATGGCCGTGCGCGGTGTCGACGACGACCAGATCGACGCCGGCGGCGATCAGCGCCTCGGTGCGGAAGAAGCCCTTGTCGCCGACCGTGGTCGCGGCGGCGACGCGCAGGCGGCCCTGCTCGTCCTTGCACGCGTTCGGATTGGCGACCGCCTTCTCGATGTCCTTCACGGTGATCAGGCCGACGCAGCGATACTGGTCGTCGACCACCAGCAGCTTTTCGATCCGGTGCTGGTGCAGAAGGCGCTTGGCCTCGTCCTGGCCCACGCCCTCGCGGACGGTGATGAGCTTGTCCTTGGTCATCAGCTCGGCGACGCGCTGCTCGGGATCGGTGGCGAAACGCACGTCGCGGTTGGTGAGGATACCGACGAGCTTGCCGGGCCGGGTGCCGGTCGCATGCTCGACCACCGGGATGCCGGAGATCCGGTTGTCCTTCATCAGGTCGAGCGCTTCCTGCAGCTTGGCGGTCGGCTCGATGGTGAGCGGGTTCACCACCATGCCGCTCTCGAACTTCTTGACCTGCCGAACCTGCGCCGCCTGCTCGTCCGGCTCCATGTTGCGGTGGATGACGCCGAGGCCGCCGGCCTGCGCCATGGCGATGGCCATCTCGGTCTCGGTCACCGTGTCCATGGCGGAGGCGATGATCGGCAAATTGACGTTGATCGTGCGGGTAATGCGCGAGCGGATATCGACGTCGGCCGGCATCACCTCGGACAGGCCGGGCCTGATGAGCACATCGTCGAACGTGAGCGCCTCGCGCGGGCTCTGATTATTCTTGGCCATCGCCAACTCCGTGTCGCCCGCATCAGGGGCATTCGGCCGGCCGGAGGGTGTGTGACAGCCCGTTGCGAGGGGTGTCCCTCGCCCGACAATCGGCCCGCTTTTGGGTTGGCGGTGGTCGATAGCACGGGAGGTGGCCGATTCCTAGGACATTCGCGGATGGCAGGCATGACTGCGCACAGGCCCTTTCCGCCTTCCTTCCGCCGCGCCCAGCGGTTGATAACGCGGTCAGTCTCTATCCAAGCCGCCCGGACCGCCGTTACATGCCGCCGCTCGCCGTCCGTCACCCTCGTACCTTTCGTCATTCCGGGGACGGGCCGCGGCGCGGGACACGGACTCCAGCCGCATGGGTTTTCCTTCGGGTTTCCCTTGGGATTTCCTTGGGCTGGAATTCCGGCTTCGCTCGTCTGCCGCGCGCGCCCGGAATGACGGCGTCTGGACAATCCTCTTTGCCGGGGCCCCGCGCTCATGCGCCGTGACCGTATCGTTCCGCTGATCATCGCCGTCGCCTTGTTCATGGAGAACATGGACTCGACCGTGATCTCCACGTCGCTGCCGGCAATTGCCGCCGACATCGGCACCAATCCGCTGGCGCTGAAACTCGCGGTGACCTCCTATCTGCTGTCGCTCGCGGTCTTCATCCCGGCGAGCGGCTGGACCGCCGACCGCTTCGGCGCGCGCACCGTGTTCCGCGCCGCCCTCGCCGTGTTCATGATCGGCTCCATCGGCTGCGCGCTGTCTTCCTCGCTCACCGGCTTCGTCATCGCCCGCATCGTGCAGGGCATGGGCGGGGCCATGATGACGCCGGTCGGCCGCATGGTGCTGGTGCGCACCATCGACCGCCGCGAACTGATCGGCGCGATGGCCTGGGTATCGACGCCCGCGTTGATCGGCCCGGTGCTCGGGCCGCCGATCGGCGGCTTCATCACCACCTACGCGAGCTGGCACTGGATCTTCCTGATCAACATCCCGATCGGCCTGCTCGGCATCGTGCTGGCGACACGCTACATCCCCGATGTGAAGGCGGACGAGCGCGAGCGCTTCGATCTCGTCGGCATGGCGCTCGCCGGTCTCGGCATTGCGGGTCTTGCCTTCGGCCTCTCCGTGCTCGGTCTCAATTTCCTGCCGCTGTGGATCGTCGTCGCGCTGATGGTCGGCGGCGCGGCCTTCATCGTCGCCTATCTCTTGCACGCGCGGCGCACGCCCAATCCGGCGCTCGACCTGACCTTGTTAAGACTGCCGACCTTCTACGCCAGCGTCGTCGGCGGCTTCATCTTCCGCCTGGGCCTCGGCGCCCTGCCGTTCCTGCTGCCGCTGATGCTGCAGATCGGCTTCGGCATGACGCCGTTCCAGTCCGGCCTCGTCACCTTCGCGACCGCCCTCGGCGCCATCGGCATGAAATGGGCGACGACGTCGATCCTGCGCACCTACGGCTTCCGCACCGTGATGACCGCCAACGCGCTCGTCAGCGCGGTCTTCCTCGGCGTGTGCGCTTTCTTCACCGTGCAGACGCCGATCTGGGTGATGCTGACGTTACTGTTCGTCGGCGGCTTCTTCCGCTCGCTGCAGTTCACCGCGATCAACAGCCTCGCTTACGCCGAGGTGGAGCCGCAACGCGCCGGCCGCGCGACCTCGCTGGTCAGCGTCGCGCAGCAGCTCGCGATCTCCTCGGGCGTCGCTGTCGGCGCGATGGCGGTTGAGTTCACGCTGCATCTGCGCGGCGGAACGACCTTCACGGCGGCGGACTTCCCGCCGGCCTTCCTCGCGGTGGCGGCCATCTCCGCCCTCTCGGTCATTTTCTTCGCGCGGCTTGCACCCGACGCCGGCGCCGAGATGTCCTCGCACAAGCGGTTCGCCGCCGAACCGGGCGAAGAAAACGCCAATTGATCCTACCTTCTTACCACTTTCCGTTAACCATATTTGGATATCGCCCGCTTCGAAGACGTCGGCGCCATCGCATATTCGCGGCTGACCATGGTTAATAAGCGCGGTCAAGCAGGTGACCGCCGCAGTCAGTATAGTGAGCACATGCGTAAGCCGACCGCACAATGGCTGTTGATGGGGACCGCCGCCGCGGCGATCCTTATCGTTGGCGCGGTCGAAGCCTCGCCCACCCTCACCCGCGACCTGCGGGTCTGCGCGACGCAGACTGAAGACCTCGCCGACAAGCGCATCGCCGCCTGCACCGCCGCGCTCAAGTCCGGCCGCCTGAAAGGCGAACCGCTCGGCGTCGCCTATGGCCTGCGCGGCCTCGCTTATCTCGACCGCAGCGACATCGCGCACGCGATCGGCGATTTGAACAACGCCATCCAGCTCGCGCCCAATTTCGCCCCCGCCTATCAGAACCGCGGCAACGCCTGGTACGCGCGCGGCAACTACGGCCAGGCGATGACCGACTATGACACGGCCATCCGCCTCGATCCGAAGGAAGCCTCCGCTTATACGAACCGCGCGACCTTGCGCCGCGACCTCGGCCACACCGAAGGGGCGCTCGAGGATTACCAGAAGGCGATCAGCCTCGGCAGCAACCGCGCCGGTCCCTATAGCGGCCGCGGCGAGATGTATCTGCGCCAGCAGGACTATGCGCGCGCCATCGCCGACCTCGATCGCGCCATCGAGATCGATCACGATGCCGGCGACTACATGCTGCGCGCGCGCGCCCGCGAAGGCGCCAACGACATGGACGGCGCGCTGCAGGATTATCAGGAAGCCGCGCGCATCAAGCCGAAGAACCTCGAGGCCTGGATCGGACAGGCTTCGCTCTGGCGCAAGCAGGGCAATTACGATCGCGCCATTGCGGCTTACGACCGCGCGCTCGAGGCCGAGGAAAACCAGGCGCTGATCTATCGCCTGCGCGCCGAGACCTACATCGCCAAGGGCGAGCGCAAGCGCGCTTACGCCGACGTCGCCCGCGCCCTCAAGTCGAACCCGACGCTCAACGGGCTGCGCGTGCGCGGCAATCTTCGCCTCGAGGACGGCGACTTCAACGGCGCCATCGCGGACGCCGAAACCATGCTCAAGCTGGAAGAAGGCAACCGCGACGCGCTGGCGCTGCGCGGCGTGTCCTACGCGCGCAAGAAGGATTACGCCAAGGCGCTGCCCGATCTCGAGCAGGTGCTCACCTCCGAGTCCAAGGACAGCGCGGCGTTCATCGAGCGCGGCCAGATCTATCTCGCCAAGAACGATCCCGATCGCGCGATGAAAGATTTCAGCCGCGCCATCGAACTCGGCGCGGTCGGCGCCGCGACCTTCCGCGCGCGCGCCGCGCTGTACAAGGCCAAGGGCGATGCCGCCCGCGCCATCGACGATCTCGGCGAGGCGATCAAGCGCAGCCCGCAGACGAGCGACTATTTCGACCGCGCCTTCCTGCGCAAGGCGGCAGGCGACACGGACGGCGCCCTCGCCGACCTCGACGAAGCGCTCAAGCGCGATGCCGGCAATATCGCCGGCCTGACCGCGCGCGCCGAATTGCGCCAGGGCAGCGGCGACGCGCGCGGCGCCATCGCCGACTACGATGCGCTCATCGCCAAGCAGCCGAAGAACATGACGCTCGTGCGCGCGCGCGCCGCCGCGCTGATGGAGATCAAGAGCTTCGCCCGGGCGGCCGCGGACTACGACCGCCTGATCGCGGCCGAGCCCGGCAATGCGCAGGCCTATTACGCGCGCGGCATCGCCCGCGAACAGGAGCATCAGCGCGACAAGGCGCTCGCCGACTACAAGGAAGCGGTTGCGCGCGACGCCAACTTCGCCGATGCGCGCGCCGCCGTGGCGCGCCTGACGCCCCCACCACCACCGCCGCCGGCGCCCAAGCCCGAGCGCGTCGCCAAGACCAAGACCGAGACAAAGATCGAGCCGAAGACCGAGCCAAAGAGCGAGACGAAGCCCGAGGTCCGGCCGGCGGCGAAACCAGAGACCGTCAAGCAAGAAGCCAAGCTCGAGCCGAAGCATGAGGCCAAGGCTGCCGAGCCTCAGCCGGAGACGATCGACGCGCCGAGGGCGAAGACCGACACGCCGCCGCGGCGCGAGGCGGCTCTGCCGCCGCCGGCCCCGGCCGCGCAACCGCGCAAGCCCGCTGCCGCCGCGGCCGAAAAGCCCGTCTCACCCCGCGAGCGCGAGCGCAGCGCCGCGCGCGAACGCGCGCATCAGCAGCAGCTCAAGCGCGAGTTCGAGGCCGACGAGCGGCGCGAGCGTCAGATGAAGCGCAAGCTGGCGGAACGCCGGGCCGCCGACCGGCGCTCGACCTATTACGCGCCGCCGGAAGTCCGCTACTACCGCGCCGGCAGCGAGCCCTCGCGCAAAGCCACGTTCAGCGACGTCTGGCGATAAGCAACCGCCGTCATTCGATCCCCTGACCAGTCATCCGCTCGCCCCGCGAAAGCGGGGACCCAGCGCTGGATTGCGGCTTGCGCGGGAATGAGCGGCGTGCGGCGGCGCGCTCCTCCAAACCTCTAACTGCGCTCGCTGGAGCCGCGAAATCCCGTCGCCAAGAGATACAGCTCGGCCGAGTCGGCGCGGCTCGAAGGCGGCTTGATGTGCTGCACTTTGGTGAAGTCGCGCTTGAGCGTCGCGAGCAGGTTGGCCTCCGTGCCGCCCTGCAGCACCTTGGCGAGAAACGCGCCGCCCGGCGCCAGCACCTCGCGGGCGAATTCCACCGCAAGCTCCACCAGCGCCATGATCTTCAAGTGATCGGTGCGCGCATGTCCGGTCGCGTTCGCCGCCATATCCGAGAGCACGACATCGGCGGGACCGCCGAGCATCTCCTTGAGCTTGTCGGGCGCGTCCGCGTCGAGGAAGTCGAGCTTGGCGAACGTGACGCCCGGCACCGGCTCCATGTCGAGAATGTCGATCGCCACAACCTTGCCCTGCTCGGGCGCGCCGACGCGCTTGGCCGCGATCTGGCTCCAGCCGCCGGGAGCCGCGCCGAGATCCACGACGCGCGCGCCCTTCTTCAGAAAGCGGCCCTTCTCGTCGATCTCGATCAGCTTGAAGGCCGCGCGCGAGCGATAGCCCTCGCGCTTGGCGCGCGCGACGTAAGGATCGTTGAGCTGACGCTCCAGCCACAGCTTCGAGGACAGCGAGCGCTTGCCGCCTGTCTTCACCTGCACCTTCAAGGCGCGGATACCGCTGCCGGTTTTCTTGGCCATTTCGAAATTATCCTGTCATTCCTGGGACGCGCCGAAGGCGCGTACCCGGAATCCAGCCGCAAGCGCAACGCGCGTGACCGGATACCGGGTTCGCGCGCTTGGCTCGCGCCCCGGAATGACACGTATCACGATTCACTCCGCGGCCGCCTGCTCGCCGCCCCAGGCGCCGTCCTCGCGCATCATCTGCACCAGCATGCCCTCGCGCAGGCCGCGGTCGGCGACGCGCAGCCGCTGGCACGGAAAGGCGCGGCGAATGGCTTCGAGGATCGCGCAACCCGCGAGCACCAGATCGGCGCGCTCGGCGCCGATGCACGGCGACGCCGCGCGCTCGTCGTAGCTCATGCCGAGCAGCCGATCGACCACCGAATTGATCTCCTGCGCGCTCATCCAGCAGCCGTCGACGCGGTTGCGGTCGTAGCGCGCGAGATTGAGATGCACGCCGGCGATGGTGGTCACCGTGCCGGAGGTGCCGAGCAT
>Ga0180216_1004844_pt1 | contig 10041 bp, 12 predicted proteins | sample eDN3rd37CBELigMG_FD_128879 | JGI IMG/M metagenome (GOLD analysis project Ga0180216, IMG submission 128879) | Enriched Miracle-Growth compost microbial communities from Emeryville, California, USA - eDNA 3rd pass 37_C BE-Lig MG (version 2)... ...
CTTCCGCCTTCCACCTGCTCTCTTTTTCCTCCCAACCCTTTTCCTGCACCGTTGCCTCCTACCTCCTACCTCCTGCCTCCTGCCTCCTGCAAGCCGCCCTCATCCTCGTCCTCCTCCTCCCCCCTCCTTTCTCCCTGCGGCCTCCTCCTTTCTCCCTGCTGCCTTCTCACCCCCCACTCCCTCTTTCTTCTTCTTCTTCTTCTTCGTCGTCGTCGTCGTCTTCTTCTTCTTCTTCTTCGTCGTCGTCGTCTCCTTCTTCTCCCTGCTGCCAACCCGCCCTGCCAACCCGCGCCCTATCACTCTGTCCCGATGACGTCACCTATGGGGACGATGGGGGCGATCGGCGCGTCGGCGACGGCGCGCGGGCGGCGGGCGCACCGGCACCTCGCCGAGCGCGCCGCTGCGGCTGCCGCGCGCCCGACGACGCCTGCAGCAGGTGCAGCACATGCCGAGGACGCCGGAGCAGCGAAGGATGCGGGCGAATCGGCCACGGGAGGCGCACCCGGCGGGCCCGACCGCGGCGACGCCGCGGCAATTGCCAGCAAGGACGAATCGGTTGGCAGCTGCGGCGCGGCGGCCGTGATGGCGGCCGTGGCGCAGGGCGGCGCCGCCTGCGCCGTGCGCATGGTGCGCGACGTTGCCAGCGCGCTGGTGTACCTGCACGAGCACGGGCGGTGGCACCGCGGCACCATCGACCTCGAGGCGGACCTTGCGCTGCCGGACGGCACCGGCGGCGCCACCGTGCTCCTGGCCAACGACGCCGACGGCGACGTGGCCCAGGATACGGCCGAGGACGTGTTGGAGGACGCGGCGGCGGATGCGGCGGCACGCGAGCTCGCCGACGTGCGCGCGCTGGGCGCGTTGGCACAGCGGCTGCTGCGCCCGCTCGGCACAGACGCCGTGGCCGAGGCCGACCTCGCGCTGGCCGAGCGGTGCGCCCACGCTGCCGAGGGCGACGCCGGCCTGACGCTGCCGCGCGTGTTTGCCGAGTGGGACGACCGCGCGCGTGCGCTGGCCGCCGCGGCTCGCGCGGTGGCGCCGTCTGCTGAGGCAGAGGCCGAGGCCGGCCCGTCCGCGGCGCCGCCGCCGGTGCGCGTCGCCGGCGTGCAGCTGTGGTCCGCGGCGCAGGTGCGCGTGTGGGCGCAGGCGCAGCTGCTCCGCGCGCCCGCCGAGGTGGACGCGGCCCTCGCCCGCGACGGCCTCGACGGCGCGGCGCTACTCGAGGCCACGGATGAGCGGCTGCAAGCGGTGGGCATTCACCACGCCGCCGACCGCGCTGCCTTGCTCGAGGCGCGCACCGCGTTCGTGCCACTCGGCGTCGGTACGGAGCCGGCGATCTATCGCCCTGGAAGATCCGTTCGAAAGCACGAGGGCGCCGGCTTATGCACTAATTCTTACTGTGGTTTTCCAATTTGCACTCCACAGACGACGACGCCGATGCGGCGGTGGTCCGCGCCGCGCAGCTGGTGAGCGCGCAGACCCCGTGGCCCAGCATGTGGGAGCCGCCCGCCGCGCCGACGCCAGCCGCGACGCCCCCACCTGCTGGAGACGCAGCGCCGATGGAGGACGCGCCGACGGGGGACGCGCCGACGGGGGACGCGCCGGTGCGGAGCGGGGCGGGGACGCCGGCCCCGCAGCCGTGGGGCATCGCCCCGGAGACGCCGGCCCCGCAGCCGTGGGGCATCGCCCCGGAGACGCCGGCCCCGCAGCCGTGGGGCATCGCCCCGGAGACGCCCAACACTGCCGAGGCGACGAGCCCCCTGGGTCCGCAGCCCGGCGCGCCGTCAGCCAACGCCGTGGAGCGGCTCGCGGCGCTGCGCGCGGCCGACGGCCTCGTGTGGGACCTGCCGGCGTCGCTGCCGCAGCTGGCGCCTATGCTGCCCGCCGAGCAGGGTCCGTGGTTGGCGAGCATCATCAAGGCGTTCTCGCTCGACGCCACCGAAGCCGCCAGCGGCTGCGACGAGCTGCGGCTGATCACCCGCCAGCGTTCGTGAAAAGCGCCACTGGGCACAGTCGACTAGGCGGCGGTGTACTGACAGAACTGTTCGCCGGCACAACACTTTTCGCACCGCTCGAGGCAGGCGCGCACCTGTCAACGCTGCTGCGGCCGCCGTACGAGGGCGCCCGTGCGGTGCTCGCGGCCACGTACCACCACCCGACGTCGGCGCCTGTGCAAGCCGCGGCGCTCGCGGCCCTGGCCAACATGGCCAACGACGGTGCGCGGGCGCAGGGCCCCCCGGAGCTGACATCAGTTGGACGCACCCTAAGCGAACTGCTCCAAGATGCGGTGTGCGGGATGCGGGGGCCTTGCGCTGCACAGAGTCGTTCAAGCCGGTGCTGATGCAGAGGCCGTGGCACGTGCACGTCGCCGCGCTGGCCGCGCTCGAGTCCACCGGCAACGACACCAGGGTGGTGGTGCCGGTGCTAGCCCTACTGCTCAACCTCGGCACTGGCAATGGTACAGACTCGTTTAGCGTGCGTCGCCGCTCGACACGAGGCCGCTGACGGCCGACGCGCGCGCGCGCCCTCTGCCAATTGGTCCGACACCACCCAGATGCCAACCGCGCCGCCCTCCTGCGGCGCGAGAACAGCGTCCACGAACGCGTCGCGCACTTGATGCGGCAGCACGCCGATCTGCAGGCCGTGCAGCAGTTTGGCTGCCGGCTGCTTTACCTCTTCGCCAGCCACGGCACGTGCGCCGCAGTCTCGTGATGGGCGCATGCACAGACTTGCTGAGCGTGCCACCGTCGCCGCGCGCGTGCGGGCCGGCCCTCGGTGCAGAGCGCAGCGTACAGTTTTTGCTGCTCGAGCCCTGCGCGGCGCACGAAGCCGTGCTGGCCGCGCTGCACCGCCACGCGGACGTGGCCGCCATCCATGTGGCCGGCCTGAGCGCGCTCGCCGCCATGGCCGCAGCGCGTACGTGCGCCCGGGGGATGGGCACATGAACGAACCGACCAAGAATGCGCACCCACTGCTAACGACTTGGGCTTTGTGGCCTTGTCGGGTGCCCCGGAGCGCAGCACCCAACCGCGCAACCTTGTGCCGCCCGCAGTACCAGCTGACCACGCTGCTCAGCCACATTGGCCAAACATACCGCAACGCCGCCGACGTCCAGGTGGCGGCGTGCCGTCTGATCAGCGCCCTGGCCGGAGAGCCCCGTGCGTGCACCGCGCGCGCAACCCACGGCCACCTGCTGCGCCTGCAGCCCTTAACGGCCGGCCCACGTTTGGCCACGCCGCTCGCGCGCAGAGTACATCCCATCGCTGGTGCAGCCGCCGGCCCAGCTGCACGAGGTCCCCCTGGCGGCGATGGTGGGCCATCCGACGGAGACCAGCGTGCTCGCGGAGGCCGCCACGGCCCTGGCGATGCTCAGCACGCATCGTACGGATGGAGAAAGCCAACTGGACCTGGATGGCACTGGCGGTGGCTGCTTACCACTGTCAGCGCACACCAAGTGGCGGGGGCGGGGGCAGCCGACGCGGCGCGGATGCTGCTCAGCATCAACGCGCACATCGCACTCTGCACCACCGTCTCGACGTTCTGCGGCCGCGAGGAGGCCGCGGTCGGCGCGAGCCTGGTGGCGCTCGCCAACCTGGCCAAGGCCGGTAGGGCGGCCCCCGCTCATGGCACAGAAGCAGCGAGTCGGCGGGAAAGTGCCTGAACCAACCCCGCTGCGCCCGCGCGTCGGCTTCTGCGTGAGGCAGCCCCGCCGGAAGGCGTGCTGACGTTGGCACAAGCGCCGTTCGCGGTGCCCAGCCTCGTGGTCCGCACGCTCAAGGCCTACCCGCAGTCCGCCGACCTCACCGCCAAGGCGCTGGCCGCCATGGCGCCGTTCGCCACGAACGGTACGGCAATCGCCGCTGTTTGTTGGAGGTGCGCCACCCACCCCCGCTCACGTAAGCGACTGGCGATCGGGCGGCCCGTGAAGCGTGCTGCGGCAGGCCAAATGGTCTCGGCCATGCTGGCGCCGCCGATTCACATCGTCGACCCCGTGATCGCCGCCCTGCGCACGTTCCCGAGGGAGCAGGCCGTCCAGCGTGGTGCCATCGGGGTCCTCGCATCCTTCGCCGCGGCGTGTACGTGCCGGACCGGCACTGCGTGGTACGCTTGAGCCGCGTCTCTAACCAAGTGCCCGCATCTGCCGTTGCCGGCCAGCGCACGGCAGCAAACCACGCGCGTAAGGCCATCAAGTCGGCCAAGATCCAGCCTCTGGTGTCTGCGGCCGCTCAAGCGTACCGGCAGGACGCTGCCCTCACCGCGGCCGCCTCCGCCCTGATGTCCAAGATCGGTGGTCGCTTTTAACGCGTCGAATCTTGAGTTCGTTGTATCGAAACGGCATCTGCTGTATGCTGTACACGTTGAATTGTTCGTAAACGCAGTTCGCCACTAGGGCAGTTGCGGGGAGCTCGCGTTGCTGCCGTCGACCGCCGCGACCGGGCCGTCCCAGCGGGCGATGTCGCCATCGGAAAGCTCGGTCATGCCGTAGCCTTGCTGCAGCTCTTCCAGCGATTCGGCGGTGTATGCCGGCGTGAAGAAGAACGTGGAGACGGCGCCCAGCAGCGCGACGCCGCCGCAAATGGCGAGCACGTACAGGCCGATGGCGTCCCTGGGAGGCCCACGCGCTAGCCGGCCAGCAATTCGCACGGGGTCAGGGTTCGCGCGCGCGCGTGCCGCCGCGCCCGGCGAAGGCGCGCGTGCGCGTACGACAGCGGCGCAAAGGCGTAGCCGCCGACGGCAGCGCCGACCTTGCCCGCGGCGGCGGAGATGCCGTGACAGGTGGCCTTGATGGCGGTCGGGAAGAGCTCGCCCGGGATGATGTAGGTCGTGGCGTTGGGCCCAAAGTTGGAGAACAAGAACGTTAACCCGTACAAGATCATAAACAGCCAGGCCTGCTGCTGCAGCGGCTCGTACGCCGCGCCCAGCACAATGTACAGCACGCCCAGGACCAAAAAGCCCACAAGCTGCAGCCGCTTGCGGCCCACGCGGTCCAGGAACGCGATGGTCAGAAAGTAGCCCGGCAGCGACATGAGCGCGACGTAGGTGGCGTTGCGCGCCAGGTCCAGCGGCTCGCTGCCGAGCCCAAAGATCCGCAGCACCGCCGCCGAGAACAGCGCTGCGCATCGCAGGCGGTCGGCGCCGTGCGGGCCCAACGGTCAGTGGGGCCGCCTCGAAGCGACGTTCCGTCTCCTGAGAGTGCACGGCATACCGTTGCCGTAAAAGACAATGTCCAACAGGAACCACGCGAACGCGGTGCCAAAGACCAGGCGGCGGTATTTCTGACGCGGGTCAGCAACCGACGGAAACGCGCGCAGTCATTGATCAGCCTCCGCCCCTTGGCGACTCCCTCCCTCTACATCCGTGGGGCGCCCACCTTGAGGATGCGGCCCGAGTGGCGGAGGTGCTCGCCAACGGTGAGGCGGCGCTTGCCGACGTCGGCGTGGAAGCTCTCGGTCTCGGTCATCCGCCACCGGAAGTAGAACGCCAGCAGGCCCGGCACGGCGCCAAACGCGAGACCGAACCGCCACGTGAACTCGTTCGACGCGCCGGCCTCGAGGCAGATCAGGATCACCAGCGCCGACAGCAGCGAGCCCAGGCCTTGCATCGAGAACACCGTCGCCAGCTGGGGACGATCCGCGCCCGCTGGCTGGCACCCTGGAGGTTCGTGAGCCCGGGGCACCCTGCACCATCCGCCCTGCTCCGCGTGCGCGGGCATACCAGGCGGCCCCGGGTGCGGGCGGTGGCGGTCTCGCTGGTGATGGCGGCGGACAGCGGGTACTCGCCGCCGACGCCGACGCCGAGGATGAACCGCCAGATGGCGAGCTGCTGGTAGACGCTGAAGGCGGGCGTGTCGACGCTGGCCGCGGAGCCGAGCGCGCCGACGGTGATGAGCACCAGCGTGATGATAAAGATGCGGCGGCGGCCGACAAAGTCGGCAAACACGCCAAAGAAGAGCTGGCCGATGACCGCGCCCCACAGCGCCATGGACGCGATCAGCGCCTCCGAGTTGGCGTCCGGCGGGTACTCGAGCTTGAGCAGCTCCTTGACTGCACGAATGCGAGGCAGTGTCGCAACGCACGTGGGGGGCGGGCGGCGGGGTGTCAGCGTTGTTGCCGGCTTTTGGACGTGCGCCCAACGAGCCCAGGTCCACGCTGCGCGTACCCAGGTTAATGACAAAGAGGTCGTACGCATCGGCGAAAAAGCCCGCGCCGGCCAGCAGGACGCGGCTGATCTTGACGGGCCGCTGGGGCGGCGCTATGGACGCCGACTCGTCGTCGTTGCCCATGTTGCCGAGGAGCGGCGTTGCCGCGGTGGTCGATTCGGGAAGGCTGTTCATGACCTACGCTGCCGTAGTCGGACGAGGCGCTCAGACGCTGGCGGAACAGGCGTGTTCTGCGCTGACTAGCAGGGACGAGCGGGCGAGCAGCGCGTTCGGACGGTGTGCCACGTCGACGAGCTGGAAAACCGTGCCACGTCGGCAACGCAACCACTTTAAAGGCTGCTGGTGCGCCGGCCGGCCATCCTGCCACAACGTCCGGCTTTGCACTGCGCCCTGGCGGCCGCGCGATGGCGGCTTAGTTGGCGGATGGGTGCACCGCCGCGAATTCAACGCCGCTTCGACGCCGGTTCCGACGCGTCCGCGCGTGGCAACTTGGCCGGCCAAGCCCGCGGCCGATTCGGCGGCGCCCCGCTACGGCCAGGTACGCCGCACAGACGCGACGACCGCCGCGCCCTCGGCGCCCTCCCACATGCCGGTGACGCCCACGGAATCGGCGCCACACGGCTACGCCACATGGCGAAGCGTCGTCTGCTGCATCCAGTTGGCCCGCGGTTCTTCCGCCTTTGCCTCCGCACGGCGCACGTGCGCACACCACTGGCGCCCGCGCTCGCCGCCGGGCCGTTTGCCACCACGCCAGAGTCCCGCGACCGGTTCCAGCGAGCGCCGTCGGCAGTTCCGTCGGCCGTGGTGCCGGTCATGCCAGTGGTGTCGGGATGACGCAGTGCACGCCCGCCCAGCCCGCCCTGCGGCGCCGTCCGCTGCGGCTGCGCACCACGCGGTCGACCCCGCCCCAGCGCGCATCGACCCTAGAACATCGTCCCGATCGCACCCCCTGCTGCGCAAATCAGCGCTACCACCCATTGCCCCTGGCCCTTCGCCACCCCCCGGCATGCGGGGGGGGCGGTCCAAGGGCTTCCACGGGGCGCCGCGGGGGGCCGCGGGGGGCCGCGCGGCCGCCGCCGTCGCCCACGCGCCCGCCTTCGACGCCATAGGTGACGTCATCGCTTCCTAGCGCCCGATAGACGGAACGCCCACTGAACCCGATTAGCGGATGATATGTCGATGGACGGAACGCCCACTGAACCCGGTTAGCGGGTGCTACGCGCAGGCGGACGCATGCAAGGACCTCCAGTACGCCAGCTGGTTTATGGACTCGCTGTGGCGCACAGCAAGGTACGCTCGTCTAGTCGTAAACGCGCGATCTAGCATAGGACGGTCTGTAGGCAGGGACGGTGCGCATCCATCCGCTCACCGCCGCACACGGTCGCACCGTGGGCAGGGAGACATGCCATGCATTCATGCTAGGAATGGAACCAGCAGCGGCAGCTTTTGGAAGGCCTGCAGGGTGGCCTGAACAACGAGCGTGCTGTGGGTCGGTGCATGTATTTCATAAAGAAGAAAGCTTGTTAAACAAAACGCAATAGGCCTAACTGGTTGATTCAGGTACAAACAGTTCAGCCAGTGCAGGCAGGAGACCAGACAAACGCGCGATACCTACGACACAACGCAGCGCACCGCACCGCTTCATTTCTCACGACGTCAAAAAAACTAGCAGGGACATCAGCGCAAACAGGCGGGCATGAGCCGAATGCATACAAACTTAACGCTTCTACTCACGCGACTGGCCGCGGCGTTGCCGCTTGCCTCTGGCTAATCCATCGGCGCAACCCCAGACGGCGCTTCATCACTTGGCTCACCACGGTTCTGGCTGCGGCCAGCTCGCGTCGTAGTTATACTGCGGCGCGCCCCACTGCTGTTGCGGGGGCGGACCCCGCTGCTGATGCGGCGGCGGGCCCCACTGCGCCTGACCCTGCGACCACGACTGGTGCGGGGCGCCCACCGACTGGGAAGACGGCGACCCCAGCTTGTTAGACGCCCACTCGCTCGGCTGCGTCATGTTGATCATCGTCGTCGAGCTGGACGACGCCGCGGCCGCCGATCCACCGGACTGGACAATCACGGTGGTGCCCGAGTTGTTGCGGTGGCGCCGGCACATGCAGCTGACCACGCCGATGCAACACAACAAGACAACAACCGAGCCGACGGCCACCACGGCGACCTTCCACGTCTCCAACGGGCAGGTACCGTCGCTGCAAGTGCAGTAGGGTGCACTATTCGCCTTACAGTTGGGGCACGCATCGAAGAACGACGGGCACGTCAGGGCCGTCTGCGTGTTGGTAGCGGTGTCCTCGTAGCAGCACGGCTGAGTAGGTTCAGAGTCATATAATTCTTACTACTCGGCTGCGACGTCTCGCCCGCGTTCGTGCAGAACGCTTTCACACCCCCCATGCACTCTTCCACCGGCACGGAGACCTGGTCGATGCAGCCGAAAAGGCACGACGAGTCCACACACAGAGCGGCCGAGACCGCGTCCGCAGAGCAGGAATACTTGGCGTAGCCGCCCAGATCGGCCACATAGACGCAGCTATTGTCCGTCCGTACGGCGAAGAGCTCGGCCGCGGTCGACTCGGTGCATGTATACACGTCGGTGTAGATAATCAATCCGATGTACCCGGCCTGGCGGGGCACGGCCTCTCGAAAGGTCGGGGGGCACCATTGGCCAGAGTAAGAGTAGTCGGCGTTCATACTGCAGGTCGTGGTGTAACAGCTGCTGGTCTTGTACGCCTCCAGGTAGTCTGGCGGGGACGAGCACGACGACCCTGCAAACAGGCTAAACGCCTGCACCGCACCGTGCACGGCCGCCGGGGCCGCCGCGAGGAGTGCCAGGAGCACCAGCGGCCCAAGCACGCGTGCCATGGCGGTACGATGGCGTTTCAACGCGCCCCCCTGCAGTGACCCCAAGTAAGAGAGGCAACGCGCACGCCTTCCTCACGGTTAGCGCGCGCCATGCCAAGTAGGAATGCATGTACTACGACCGTTTGCGCTGGCCGGGCCGTCTCGGAGGCATGCTCATGACGCGGCTCCGCGACGCCGCGGCCCCGCGCCCACATCAACCCAATTGCGAACTGGTACATCGCCACCCCTCCAGCACGCCGCGCGTGCCGCGCTGCGCCTCCCGCCACGCCGCCACCGTCCGTACTGTCGCTTTTCAAGGGTGTCGCGTGCGCGCGCGTAGGCCACGGCGCCGTAGCGGCGGGTACGCGTGCGGCGATGCGCGTGCGTGTGATTCTGTTGCGGCGTCCTGCAACGGCGCACGCCCCGTGAACGCGCCCCCAGAGCGCCCTCCTCCCTCCTCGCGTCTTCCCTCACGCGATGCACCTCCCCTCGCCCCTCGTCAGTGCAGGCACGCTCTCGTGCGCTCCGTATACCCGCGCGTGGAGGCCCTCGGGAGGCGGACGTGCCCTGGTGGAGGTCGTCGGCGTCGGGGGTGGCGGCGTGGACTATCAGGTAAACACGCGATGGAGACACTCGCGCCGACAGACATGCGATTGGCAAAGACAAACAGACATACGATTCGCAGAGACGTGGAAACATGCATGGAGACGTGGACCACATGCGATCGAAGACGCAAAGCACATGCGATAGAAGGTGCGAACCACATGCGATCGAAGGTGCGAAGCACATGCACAGAAGACGCATAGAGGTGTGAGGTATGCACGCGAGGAAGACGCTCGAGCAGAGAGACAATGCGACTGCAAGGACGTGGAAACATGCATGGAGACGTGGACCACATGCGATCGAAGACGCAAAGCACATGCGATCGAAGGTGCGAACCACATGCGATCGAAGATGCGAAGCACATGCACAGGAAGACGCCTAGAGGTGTGAGGCATGCACGCGAGGAAGACGCTCGAGCAGAGAGA
>Ga0180216_1004846_pt1 | contig 10039 bp, 9 predicted proteins | sample eDN3rd37CBELigMG_FD_128879 | JGI IMG/M metagenome (GOLD analysis project Ga0180216, IMG submission 128879) | Enriched Miracle-Growth compost microbial communities from Emeryville, California, USA - eDNA 3rd pass 37_C BE-Lig MG (version 2)... ...
AGGGGGCGGGGGGGGGGTGTGGGGGGGGTGGGGGTGTCGGGGGGGGGGGGGGGGGGGGGGGGGGGCGGTGTACGACGGACGCGCTCCGAGGCGTTAGCATGCATGCATCGACGCGGCATCCTGCGACCGCGCCAATCGGCCCACCTCGTCGTCCTCCAAAATGCTCGGCGTCGGTGCCGTTCGAATGGCCCGCAAGGCCCGATGAAGGTCGCGCTGTGCGCCGGGGCGCGTCCCGCCAGTGCGTGGCAGCGGTTAGTCAGCCGGCGGCGCCAAGCTCTTTGAGCGGCGCGACAGCACGGTCGTACGGCTGGCACGGCAACGTTGCCGTGCTCGCCGTTGAGGCCCACCAAGACGACCTGCACAGGGAGCTCAACCTGTAGCACCCACGCGTGCCGGGCGTCGGCCGTGGAGACGTCAGCGGTGTGGGTTCTGGAGGAGCGTCCCGTGATCGGGCGGCCGCGCGGTACCTGCAAGTCCGCGAGGTCTTGCAAGAGTTCTCGGGCGCTGCGCCCGCGCTGCTCCTCGATCCATGCCTCAGCGGCAGCGGGCTGTCCATGAGCCAGAGCGCCCGTCGGGTCGGCGCTCGCGGCCATCAGCGCCGTCCGGTCATCGGCACTCCCTGCGCGCCACCCCACACGCCGCGACGTTTCCGCAGCGATGCCGCCCGGTTGTCAACAAGAGGGTCGAACCGCGTCTCGCGTCCGTCCCAGCCCCGCATACCGGTGTAGTACCGTCGGCGGGCTCCCGGCGTTGTCGCCTGGTCACCCGCAGCGCCTCTGCCAAGCAGGAGCAGGAGCGGCAGCAGCACGACGAGGCGCAGCAGCCGCCGCGGCGGCCGCCAGCGCCGCGTCGCCGCCATCGTTTCGCGCCAAAAAACTTTAAATTTTGCGATCGACCGCACGACTGCTTCACATGCATGCAAGAGTCTGTGCTGGGGGAAGGCACAGGAAGACGTTTACCTAGGTCCCCTTCGAGAATTGGCACGGGAAACTAGAGTGGACCGCTGGAGGACATCGGGCCGCTGCGCATGTTGCAGACGTTCAACTTGCAAACGTTCAACTTGCAGACGTTTTATTCGCGGTTATGCATGTACAGGAGATTCGAACGCATACGAACGCATGACTTGGTAGGGTTCGCTCGCAAGCAATCTTTACAGACAATCTGACGTGGTGCTGGGTGCTGGTGCTTAGACTTGGACGGTGGCGGCCTCGCTGCTGTCGTTGAGCACGCCCGATGGCGAGCGCGCCGGGTTCCAGCTCGACCGGCGGTCAAACGTGTCGATGGTGCCGCCCGCAGAGGTCGGCTCCTGGCCCTCCACGGCCTTGCGCACCAGCTCCTCCTTGGCCGCCACCAGGGCCGCGGGCGGCCGCCGGACCGACACGTAGAGCTCCTCCGGCGGGACCATCGCGCCGAGCGCGCGCCGCTGGCTGCAGTCCAGCACGTTCAGGCCGAGCTGCGTGGGGATGCGGCGCAGTACGGGTGCGCGTGACCATGGCGTCAGGCAGGTGCGGCCGCACGTGCAGCACGACGCTGTGGCCGCCTACCTGGAAGCTGGCGTTCATCCAGCCGAACCCTTCGCGCGTGATGTAGGCAAAGTCGGTGCCGACGTTGCCGTACTCGACGTGGAACTTGTGCGTGCGGGCCACCACGTCGTACTTTTCCGGGACGGTGCCGTTAAAGTCAACAAACGAGCGTGTGATCATGTACAGCCAGCGGTACGCCAGCCGCTGCGCATCGTCGACCTGGATCGCCCGGAGGTCAACCAGCGACCGGCCTCCAGGCGTGTTAGAACGGCTGCCTGCGAAAATACTAGGTTGACGGGGCGCGCTGCCCGTCGTACCGCGCCGTAGCGAAGGAACCCTTCCCAGGCCAGGATTTGGTGGGGGGCCTGGGATGGGAAGCACGAATAGAGACCCAACCAAGCAAGCCGCGTTTAGGACTCGGCGCCTTGTCGGCACGTGCACAGTGCGCCGCCGCATACCCAGCCGAAGGGGTAGTCCCACTGCCGGTTCGGCCGGTCCAGGTTCACCTGGCCGCGCGACTCCTCCGTGCCCGAGACGATGCCGCCAGACATCTCGAGCTTGGACACGACCGCCGCGCTGTGCCCACGCACGACACCAGTACCGTGGCCCGCGTCGGTGTCAGCGTGTCGGCGCCTCATGCCAACAACGCTTATCCAGCAGAGGCGACCCGCGTACATGACGGCCTTGGCCTGCTCGGGCGACGCCATACCCGCCCACAGCGGGAACACCGTCGTCGCCGACTCGTAGTCGATCTGCGCGTTCTCGACAAAGTTGTAGTCAAAGTACATGCCCTTCTTCTCGTTCCAGCAGTGCCGGTTCATCGCCTACGCCGACGGCCGCAACCGACAGATGCGGCACGACAGCTGAATTAGCCATCTCATTTTGCATCGGCATGGCTTCGCCCCGTTCATCGACCTCCTTGCGGCGCGCAGCGGCGGCGAACCACGCCTCGGGCGTCTCCACCGTGCCGTCCTTCAGGACGAACCGCCCACCAAAGAGGTCCCTGGCGATCGGCTGGCCCAAGCGCCGTGCGCTCTCCAAGTGAGCGAGAAAGGCCACCTCCACCTCAGGGGCCACCCTGCGACGACGCCGAACCGGATGGTCTCGGCAATGTCGATCTCGTAGCGGTACAGCAGCGCGTTGAGGTCCACCGGCACCAGGAACGCCGAGCGCCCGTCCAGGCGGTACGTCGTATCGTGGCCGGACTGGTGGCGCCAGGACCCCCCACGCCCAACACAATGCGGCTTAGGTGCCCTGCGAGCGCCATCTCATCATCACTCGCGCCGTCTCGCGGGCGTACCTCGCGCAGCGACCGATCGTGCGCAAAGTAGAGGTCGAGCTCGGGCACCTTGACCTGGCCGTTGTTGTACGCCTCCGTGAAGGCCTCGCGGTCCATGCCAAACTGCGCCGCGTACTTGGACATAACCACGTTAAAGTGCGTGGCCTCCGTCTCGGGGGGCATGCCTGCGGCGCCATCGCGGGAGACGCAGCACCGCGCGAGAACATCAGCCCAGGCGCCTCGACCAACCTCGGACCCTCCCGCCTACGCACCGATGCCGGGGTCGTAGTAGCGCGACAGCCCCGTCGACGGCACGTAGCGCGGCTGGGACATCCACACCATGTGGTACTCCTTGATGGCGGCGCGCATCACGCGCGTGAGCCAGCGGCAGTTGAACTCGGGCCGGTCCGGCGACAAGCGGCGGAAGACCTGCGCCGAGCCAGCACACCCGCAGGCAGCGGCCCCTCGATTAGGACGAGGCCAAGGCTCCCTGTGCACCCGGCGCTCTCTCGCCGCGGACCTGGAGCGCCATGTCGGTGAGGAAGGGCGGCTGCGACCGCGTGAGGTAGTAGCTCCGGTTGGCATTGAGGATCTTGTGGTAGTGGCAGATCTCGTACACAAAGTTGTCGACCATGCCACGCGCCAGTTCCACATGGCCGTCGCAGATCAGGCCCAGCGCCTGTGGCGCCAGTGCCAGCGCACCAAGGCGCGCCCTGCCGTTGTCAGCGACTGCAGGGCGTGTTGGCGGCTTCGCCCGGCCCGGGCCGCTCGGGCGGCGCACCTCAAAGTACGAGTCCCAGCCGTACATCTCGTTGAACCGTCCGCCGGGCACGATGAACGGCACGCCCTCAAAGTTGTCGAGGAGGTCGTCGTCGGTCATGGCGAGCGCCTCGGCGACGGCCTTGGGCACTTTGTGCGGCGGTGTGCCGTCGTCCGCGGCTGGCTCGACCGAGTCGAGGTTCGTGGCCATGGGCGTCCGCACCGCATTCATGCGGCTGGACTCGGCCACGCTGACCACGATGGAGCCCAGCTTGTCCTCGGGCATGACGCAGGCGCAGGTCTGCGCGGCCTCGGCGGCGTCGGCGTCCAGGTCCTCGAAGCTGTGCGAGTCGATGTCGAACGTCTCGGTGCTCGAGTCGGCGCTTCGGCGGCGCAGGGCGAGCGTCAGAATGCCGGGGCGCAGGTTGATCGACTTGACGTACTCGGGCGTCAGGTCCTTGGGCAGCTCCACAACCTGCGTCGGGCGTCCGTGCGACACCAGCGCTCGATAGGAACGGTGAGGCCGCCGGATTGCTCCGTGCCCGTCATCCTTGCTCGCGGCCGTACCTCCAGCTTGCCGTTCATCCGCTTCGACAGCGCCGTAAAGTACCGCTTCGCGAGCGGGTCGTCGTACGGCACGTACACGCGGGGGCTGTGATCCGCCTTGGAATTTTTCGGGTCCACCACGACGCGCGAAATGCCTGCACGACGCATGTCGCGTCAAGGTGTCGCTCCCGATTAATGCTCGCGCTGCATGTTGACGCTGGTTGTTGGCGCCGCACCCGCTGCGCACCTTCCTCGTCGACGGTCCGGCGGAGGCCGTCCCAAAACATCTCGCGGATAAGGCGTGAGAGGCGGTCCACGGGGTTCTCGCGGAGGATGCCTTCGTCGAGGATGATGCGCTTGTGGCCCAGCTCGCGCGCCATCGCCAGCTCTTGCAGCAGGATGGACAGCGCGTAGGTGCCGCGGACCTGCGTGGTGCTCGACCCGCCGGACCGCAGCGTCCGCAGCGAGATGACCTGCGCGGGACCAGCCGGCGCACGAAAGCTCGTCGACCGCGTCCTGAGCGCTCGCGTTCGGTGCTAGGAGAGCCAGCGGGCCTCGCGCCGTACCTTTGGGCCCTGGTCGAGAACCGTGATTTTGCAGTCGCCGTCGGTGTCTTCCTGCTCGAGCACCTGCTTCCACGTCGACTCAACGTCGATCAGAAACTCGCGCTGACTCTGCACGTCTGTCCAACGAAAGGACACGCCCAGTTAATCCGGGACGGTCTTGATTAGTACGCGCCGGCCGCCGCCGCACACTGCGCGCCCTGCGCCAACGCACCAAGCGACATGCGGCGGCTCAGGGTCATGACCAGCTCCTCCTGCCGCTGGCGCGCGGCGTGCAGCGCCTCGCCGGTCTGTCGGAGCGCACCGCCCGCCTACGCCAACACCCGTGTGTCAATCAGCCAGGAGAGCGCCGCAGCGCCGCCACGACCAAGCTGAAACGCACCGACTTGCGCCTTGACATTTCCTTGATCATGCCCTTGTCGACGTTGGGCGTAAACTGCGTCGTCGCCTTGCTGACGGCCTGGAGCCGCGCGTTGGTGGGCGCCTTGGGCGGTGGGGCAGCGTCGAACTGGACGTGCCGCCGCGCGGGACTACCGTCCCCCGCCGTCGCGCCCGGCGGAGCCTTGGGCGGCTCGTTGGCCATGGCTGCCGAGGCCGGCTCGCCGCCGGCGTTTCAGAATGCGCCACGCCTTGGTACGCGATGTGCTGCTTTGAGGCGCTTACACAACGAAGCGCGCGCGGCGCACACAAGCAGCTGGAGCGGAGCTAACTGGGGGTGTATGGCGGCCGCCGCCCAGCGCGCCCCTGCTGGCTTAGCAAGCGGACGTCGCTGTCCACTTATCGTCCGGTCCAGTGCGCTCCACTTTGTCCGCCGCAAGCTCGCGTTCGTCGCCCCACTAGTGCAGTTTCAGGCAAACCGCACGTTCCAGCACTCGTTTCGGTGATCCTTCGCCACCGGTGGCCGCTCGGGCACGCCGCCACCGGCCCGCGACGCCACCCTGGCGTGGGCCGGCGTCCGCCTGGCCGACGCCCTGCACGTCACCTCAACGTCCCATTCAACACACCCTTCACGCGCGTCACCTATGCTGAGTCACTCTCCAGGAACGCTTCTACGTCGTCTGCGCTCGCTCAGGACGCCGCGGGCCGTCCGGCAACGCGCGCGCCGCGTCCGCCGGTCCGCCCGCGTCGCCGCTGCGACGCTGCGCCGCCGCCGCCACGTCACACTGTTGTCGTGAGGGTTTGGGCTATGCTTCGATGACGTCATTGGAGAGGCCTCAATGACGTCATCGAGAGGCGTGCCTCCACGTGGGGGTCCTCGTTTGATAGAGTGGAATAGACGCAATGTGCCCGTTCTCTGTGGGTTTTCGCGCCATTTTTGAGAGGCGTGCCTCCACGTGGGGGTCCTCATGTGACAGTGGTGAATAACAGCAATGCGCCCGTTCTCTGTGGGTTTTCGCGCCACTTTCCGAATGGTTCAACGGGCGGCGCTGGACGACGAGGACGACGGCGTCGCCGGACGAAGAGGACGTCGCCGGACGAAGAGGACGGCGGCAAGCGTGTCGACGACCAGACGCATCCACTTTCTTCATTCCACGCCATTCCAAGGCACTTGGGCTTAGCACCTTGTTACAGCTACGCCCAGTGAATAGCTATGGTCACACGTAGCCATGGACCCACGCATGGGGGGCGCCCCGCCGCCACCGCCGCCGCCGCCGCCGCCGCCGCCGTACAACGACACGACGAGCTGGACGCTGGCGGACCCGGCCGACGACTGGGATGGCGTCGGCAGCAGCGGCCCGGCCGGCGACGGCGATTGGGTGCCCATTGACAAGCCCCTGCCGAGCCCACCTCGCACGGCCGCGGCCGGCACTGCTGGCCGTGCGTTTCAACCTAGGATACCTCGACCAACGGCGCCCCCGCAGCCGTCGGCGCCACCGTACGACGCCGTGGTCCCGCCGCCCTCGTACCTGCCTCCGCACATGCAGACGTACGAGGCGTGGTACACCGCCGGCGAGCCGTGGGCGCGGTCCGCATGGCTGCCCGCGGAGCACCGCCGCACGCTGCTGCGTGCCCTCGCAGAGCAGGGCCTGGCCGGGCCGGACGCCGCCAAGCGCCTGTACGAGTGCGTAGCCGCGTTTCTGTTCACGGCGGAGGACTGCTCGCGGGTCATCCAGGCCATCTGCGCGCGGCGCGGGCCCGGCGAGCCGCCGCCCGCGGCCGTGGCGCTCGCTGTGGAGGCGGGGCGCATCGTGGCGCGCGCTCTGCCGTCGCTGACGGTGGCGCAGCTGCTCGGCGTCCTGGCCGCCATGCCGTCGAGCGACGGGGAGTACCTCGCGCGGGTCCACCTGCTGCAGTTCCTGCTTGGGCCGCTGGCCGCTGGCCTGGACCTCGAGCGGCGGCGGCAGGCGGCGCCGCCCACGGGCGTCGCACTGCAGCCCGCCGACGTGGAGGCCATCGTGCGCGCCGTCCACCCGCGCGTGGCGGCGGCCACCTGCCGCATGCTCCTGGCCACGCTGCCCGTGGCGCCGCTGGACGTTGGCACGGTGGAGCGCCTCCTCGACGCCATCCCGATCGACGTGGTCACGACGGCGCAGCAACCCCCCGGCAGCGGCACCGCCAGCCTTGCGTCCGCGCACAGGGCGGCGACGGTCACCCTGCGGCTCAGCTTGCTGCAGCTCGTGTACGGCGGCGGCGGACGGGGCAGTCGAGAGGGGCGCGGCGCCGCGGGAGCAGCGATCCCGTTCGACGCGCTGCCGGCCCTGCTCCGCCGCTTGCCGGCGGCCGAGGTGCCGGAGGGCGTGGCCGCGGTGCTGGCGGTCCTGCGGCCGGCGGGCACCCTGAGCGGCCTCGACGCGGTGTTGCGGCTGGCCGCGCAGGTCAGCGAGCCCTTGCCCGCCGCAGGGGTGGACGGGCCCGGATCGGCCGCGCTGCTCGTGTTCCGCATGCTGTACAAGGCGCACCTGGCGCCGCCCCTGAGCGACCTGGCGACGCTGGCGACGCTGCTGGCGCGGTTCGCCAACGGCACGGAGCGGCTGCAGGTGCTCCACGCGCTGCTGCGGCTGACCGCGCCGCCGAGCGTCGACGACACGGTCGCGGTGCTCGAGCGGTTCCCGCAGGCCTCCGAGCAGCGTGCGGTCGCGTTCCACCTGGCGGTGGTGACGTGGGCGCAGCCGTACGACGCGCGCGACCTGCAGACGGCCCTGCAGCTCGTCGCGCCCAAGTACCGCGCGGAGGCGCTCGAAGGCGCTGCGCGGCAGCTGCCGCCGCTCACGGGCGCGGCGCTCGCCGCGGTGCTGGAGCTCGTGCCGACGGCGTTCCGGCACCGCCTCACTGCGCTGGAAGCGCTGCGCCACACGGTGCCGGCGCTGTCGTGCGACGAGCTCGCCGCGATCGTCCGCGGCTTCGACACCGGGCGCAGCCGCTTGGAGGCCCTCGCCGTCGCCGCGCAGCTGCTGACCGACGCCGACACCGAGGCCGCCCGCGCCGCGTTGCTCGCGCTATTCCCCAGCACCGCCGACAAGCGCGCCGCGATGCAGGCGCTCCAGCGGGCCGGGGTCGTGTAAAATGCTCGCGCGACAATGTAGAGTAACTTTTCAGCAGCACATGTACATAGTATGTTACAGACGTCAAGCAGCAAGCGCATTTAATCGGCATCTTCGTCCTTGGCGGCATCGCCAGCATCCGCCGCGCCGTCTTCGCCGACCCGCGGCCGTCTGTGCGGTGCAAAAACAACAGCACCGCAAAGTAGCTGTTGTTAGCCGCCGGTGCAGGTAACGATCCACTAGCACGCGTTCTCCCACGTACGGCGCCACTGTCTGAAGCCGCTGCAACTTTTGGTCGATGCCGCGGGCTGTCTCGTCGGAAACGTCCCCATGATCGTCGATGGCCTGCTGGATACGGCGCACGGTCTCCAGCAGTGCGTTCTGCTCCGCTTCGTCCGGCACAATCCCGCTCAGGTACCTGCCCTCAGGCAACAGTGCCACAACGGCAGCTCCGCCATCAGTGCTCCACCGGCAAGTCCGGGCGCGGGCGGCCAGCGGCGAAGCGCACCGCATCGATGCTGTTTGCGTCGCAGGCGCGCCGGCGCAGGCGCGCAGGAAGCAGGCCAGCGCGACCTGCGCGGGCGTGTGCTCAAAGAGCACGTCCGCTTGGACGGCGCGGGCGAGCAGCGCCGCCGCCGCCGTGCGCACCTGGTCCAAGGTGACCCCGGCCGCCTCCGCCTGCGCAAACCGGCCGCTGGCCTGGTTGCCTGCACGGCTCGCAGCGCCTGTGCCTGCGCCGCGTAAGGAATCTTGACGCATGGCTGTGTGCGCGGCGGCGGTGGCGCGGCGCCGTACCCGGGCGTCCAGGATGAGGCCGTGCAGGGCGGTGCAGGGATGTTGCACGCCCAAGTCAAACTGGATGGCCTCGATCAAGGTGTGCTCCAGCGCGAGGAGGTCGTCCACGAGCTCGGGGCCCTGCCGCACGAGCGTGGCAAACTGCTGCGCGTTGTAGTAGCGTTCCTCCGTCTTGCACGCCAGGAACAGCGCCGTCAGCCTGCAGGACACCGAGGCCACTCAGCTTTTCGCTGCGGTGGGTTAGTCACTGAGGATGGACCGGCGGTACCGCGTTCCGCCGCTCGTACAGCACGGTCTTGGGGTGGTAGTCCATGATGGAGTGTGCCAGGTAGAAGCGCTTCAGGTACGTCACGGCCGTTTCCTGTGCGGGAGGCTCTAAGGAGGGCGTAGCAGGGACAAACTCAGCAGCCTGCCCCGCGCACCTGCACAGCCCGTCCGTCCGCCTCGCACGCACCCGGATGGTGGCCGGCAGCTTGAGCGCCCGGTCGCAGAGCATGCTGAGTCGGTGGGTGTAGTAGCGAACGAAGAGAACCTCGTCCTCCGGGAGGAGCAGCAGGGCGTCCAGGTCGGCGTCCCCATTTGGGGCCGCAGCCGCAGTCGCCCGTGCCCGAACGGCCGCGCGCGCCCGCTCGTTGGCTTCTCGCCGCCGGCGCGCCAGCTCGCCCTCATTGAGCTGCCACCGGCGCCACTGCGTGCTCAGCTGGAACGTGGACGGCAGCAGGGATCCCGCCGGCGCTGGTGCCGGCGCTGCCACCGTCGCCATGGTTAGGCGCCACCACCACTCTGCGTGAGTGAGACGCCAGCCGACGTCGTCCTCTGCCGTCGCCCACTTCCTCGTCGCGTTCGTCTCCGCATCGCTTCCACCTTGACTAGAGCGTCCTCTTCCTCCTGCTCCTCTCCTCACGCCTCCGCCTTCCTGCTCTTCTGTCTCTGGTGGGTTCGGCCCACGTCGCGCTCTTCCACCTCACGCCTCCTCCTGCTCTGCTCTGCTCCTCCTCCTGCTTTGCTCCTCCTTACCCCGCCTCCTCCTCCTTGCCCCTCCTCCTGCTCTGCTCCTCCTCCCTTCGCTCTCCTCCTACTCCTACTCCCCCC
>Ga0180216_1004849_pt1 | contig 10034 bp, 7 predicted proteins | sample eDN3rd37CBELigMG_FD_128879 | JGI IMG/M metagenome (GOLD analysis project Ga0180216, IMG submission 128879) | Enriched Miracle-Growth compost microbial communities from Emeryville, California, USA - eDNA 3rd pass 37_C BE-Lig MG (version 2)... ...
TCGCGCATGCGCGACAACGGCTTCGAGTACTTCAGCATTGGCCGGGGCCGCGTCGCACCGGAGGTGCCGGCCGTCGCCGGATGAGCGGATCCCGCTTCGACTCCCATCTCCATTCGCGCGGATTGGCAGTGCCGGGGGTGCCGCGTTATCATTCGATCATGCGGCATCCTGCTCTTTCGACCCGGCGGGCAACGAAGCCCGCCGGCAACAGGCGGCGCGTTCGTCGCGGCACCCCGCTCCGGCGGACCCGGTTCACGGTTGCGGCGTTTGCGCTGGTCTTCGCCCTCTCGGCCTGCGGTTCCGGTGACACTGCGATCGGCCGCGGCGACCGGCTCTGGGCCGACTCCAGCTACAACGAAGCCCTTGCGGAATACATCCTGGCGTACCGCCAGGGCGGCGACAACGCGGCGCTGGCGCGTGCCGCGCACGCCCATGCACGGCTCAACGACCTCGAGGGGATGCGCGACACCTACGCGCAATTGCTGGAGCGGGCGCCAGAGTACGCGGATCAGGCCGTATACGACTACTTACAGTTCGCGCACCGCAGTCACGCCCGCGACGATCGATACGGACTCGCATCCGCGATCGAAGCCGCTCTCGCGATTCGCCCGGACCTTCCGATCGGGGAGCTGGCGGCACCGCTGGCGCGGTACTACGCAAACACCGGCAACATCGAACGGGCCCTCTTCTTCTTCGAGAAGGCACTCATCGAATCGCCCGACGAGGCCAACGCCGAGTACCTGTACGAGATCGGCCTCGCCCATGAGAGGCGGGGCCGCTGTCAGGATGCCATCGGCTTCTTCACGGCCTACCGGGAGCGGGAGTCCACGGGACAGAATGCGGTCGACGCGCGATGGCACACCGGCAACTGCGCGTTCGAGCTGGGCCGTGCCGCGCGCCAGGCCGGCCAACCGACGCAGGCGCTCCATTATCTGAGCATCGTCCTGGATCTCGGGGTTCCCGAGAACGTGCAGGACCAGGCTTGGTACGAGCACGGAGAAGTGCTGTTTGGGCTGGGGAGGGGCGATGAGGCGCTGTTTTCCTATCAGCAGGTGGTCCGGCTCAATCCTGCGCGTACGGGGCAGCTCGTGCAGGCCGCGCTCCGCCGGATCGACCAGATCCGATTCGGGTTCTGAGGCCGAGACCAATCCCGCCATGGTGACGCCCCCATTCCGGTATGATCCTTGAAACACCGCTTCGCCGAGGGGTGTAACAGGCCGCCATGAGATTCCAGGTAATCGTTCTACGAATTCTCGTCGCCTCGGTGCTCGTTGTCGCGGGGGCGTGCGCATCGAGGGGCGGCGCGATCGATCAGATGACGATCGACGAGCTCATGGATCTCGGACGGGAGCAGTACACGTCCGGGCGCTACGCCGATGCGGTTCGCACGCTCGAGCGTCTGACGCTCGCCTTCGGCTATTCGCGCATGGACGAAGCCCGGTACTACCTCGCCGACTCGTATTTCCGGCGACGCGAGTACCTGAGCGCGGCCACCGAGTTCACCCGGTTGGCGAGCGAGTCTCCGAACAGCCCTTACGCCGTCGAAGCCCGCTACAAGGTGTGCGAGGCGTATTACCATCTCTCGCCCCGTCCCGAGCTGGACCAGACGTATACGCACGCGGCGATCGACAGTTGCGATGCGCTCGTCCTCTATTACCCGGACAGCGAATTCGCGGATCGGGCACGCGAGATGTCGCAGGAGCTCGTGGACAAGCTCGCCCGCAAGCTGTACCTGACGGCCGAGAATTACTTCCGGAATCGGTTCTTCGATTCGGCGATCATCTACTACGAAGACGTCGTCGAGACGTACCCCCAGTCCGAGATCGCACCGCAGGCGCTGTTGCGGATGGTGCAGGCGTATCTCGAGATCGGCTATCCGGAGGACGCGGAGGCCACGCGCGAACGGCTGCTTCGAGAGTACCCCGGGTCCGCGGAAGCTGGCCACGCGCGGGAGATCTCGATCGCGGGCGGCACGTGAGGCTCGGTGTCTTCGGTGGCACGTTCGACCCACCGCACATTGGTCACCTGATCGTGGCCCAGGACGCCTGGTCGGCGTTGGGACTCGATCAGGTGCTCTTCATTCCGGCGGCGGAGCCGCCGCACAAGCTGGACAGGACGATAACCCCGGCGCCGCTGCGGCTCGCCATGCTGCGGGCCGCGATCGGTACCGATGAGCGATTTGCGATCAGTGACCTGGAACTCCGGCGAGGCGGCCCGTCCTACACAGTAGACACGCTCCGGGAGCTGGGTAGCTTGCATCGCGATGCCGAGCTGTTCCTGCTCATCGGAGCGGACCAGTTGAGGGAGTTCGAAAGCTGGCGGGAGCCTGAAGAGATCCGTAAGCTGGCGACCGTCGTCGGGTTCGCGCGGGGGGGAGACGACCTCGATGCCGGGGGCGCGGCTCGCTCCATCCAGGTGACGCGGGTGGATGTCTCGGCAACGGAGATCAGGAGACGCGTGGCCGATGGCGAGCCGATCCGGTACCTGGTCCCTTCCGGAGTCGAGGAGATCATCCGCCGGGAACAGCTGTATCGTCGTCGGCCGGGCTGAACCGTTACGCGGCAGGACCCGAGCGTACGGCCGAGGGTAGGAAGAACGTATCCACGTTTCTAGCTCAGTGATTGTGTATTCATGGTCATGAAGATACTGGACCGCCTGCTCGGGTCGCGTCACGAGCGCGCGGCCAGGAAGCTGCAGCCGCTGGTCGACGAGATCAACGCAATCGCGGCGAGCCTGGCAGCACGGTCCGAAGAGGAGCTGAAGGGCCAGACCGCGAAACTGCGCGCACGGATCGAGGAAGCCACGGCCGATCTGGCCACGGAGCTCGAGAGACTCCGCCAGACCAAGCGGCAAACGGCCGACTCCGACGAGCGGGAACGGTTGTCGGCCGAGATCCAGAAGGTCGAGGAAGAGCTCAACGAGACCCTGCAGGAGGTCCTCGACGAGATACTCCCGGAAGCCTTTGCCACGGTCAAGGAAGCGTGCCGCCGCCTGGTCGGCACCGAGATCGTCGTCACGGGGCAGAAGCTCACGTGGGACATGGTGCCGTATGACGTGCAGCTCATCGGCGCCATCGCGCTGCACCAGGGCAAGGTCGCGGAAATGGCGACCGGCGAGGGCAAGACGCTCGTCGCCACGATGCCGCTGTACCTCAACGCCCTCGCGGGCCGCGGCGTCCACCTCGTCACGGTGAACTCGTATCTCGCTCAGCGCGACAGCGAGTGGATGGGCACGGTCTACCGTTATCTCGGTTTGACGGTGGACTGCATCGACCTGCACGAGCCGAACACGCCCGAGCGCCGTGCAGCGTACCGCGCCGACATCACCTATGGTACGAACAACGAGTTCGGCTTCGACTACCTCCGCGACAACATGGTGCACTCGCTCGAGCAGCGAGTTCAGCGAGGGCACTACTACGCCATCATCGACGAGGTCGACTCGATCCTGATCGATGAGGCGCGGACGCCGCTGATCATCAGCGGCCCCGTCGCTCAGGAGCTGTCGGACACGTATCGGCGGTACAACCCGATGGTGGCGTCGCTGTACCGCAAGCAGACGCGGATCGTGGGCGACCTGATTGCGGCGGCGGAACGGGATCTCGAGGCCGGAAACGAGGCCGAGGCCGGGCTCAAGCTCCTCGCGGCCAGGCGGGGTGCCCCGAAGAACAAGCGCCTGCTCAAACTGTTCGCCGACGAGCCCGCATACCAGCGGCTGGTCCAGCAGACCGAGGCCGCCTACATGCGGGAGAAGCGGCTGCACGAGGTGGATGAGCTCGTGCTGTTCGCGATGGACGAGAAGGGGCACAACGTCCACCTGTCCGACAAGGGGCTGGACGAGCTGTCGCCTGACGATCCGTCCGCCTTCGTCGTGCCGGATCTGTCCGAAGCGGTTGGCGCGCTCGAGCGCGATGAGTCGCTCTCGGTCGACGAGAAGCGTGCCAGGATCGAGGAGCTGGAGCGGGAATACGCGGAAAAGAGCCAGCGCATCCACGCGGTGCACCAGCTCCTCAAGGCGTACACGCTCTTCCACCGCGATGAACAGTACATCGTCGAGGACGGGCAGGTCATCATCGTCGACGAGTTCACCGGCCGCAAAATGGTCGGCCGGCGCTGGTCCGACGGCTTGCATCAGGCTGTCGAGGCCAAGGAGAACGTGACCGTGCGCGGGGAGACGCAGACTCTCGCCACGATCACGATCCAGAACTACTTCAGGATGTACGACAAGCTCGCCGGGATGACGGGCACGGCGGAGACCGAGGAATCGGAGTTCCACCAGATCTACGGTCTCGACGTGATGGTGATCCCGACCAATCGTCCGGTGATTCGAGAGGATCGCCACGACCTGGTGTTCCGGACAAAGCGAGAGAAGTACAACGCCATCATCGACGAGATCGAGCGGCTCCGCAAACTCGAGCTCCCCGTACTGGTCGGCACCGTGTCGGTCGACGTTTCGGAGACGCTGTCTCGCATGCTCCAGCGGCGGGGCATCCCTCACAGCGTGCTCAACGCAAAGTACCACAAGCAGGAGGCTGAGATCGTCGCCGGCGCCGGCATGGCAGGCGCGGTCACCATCGCGACGAACATGGCCGGCCGCGGCACCGACATCAAACTCGGTCCGGGTGTGATCGAGGCGCGTACCATCCGGTGGTGCAGGGATCGGGGAATCGACCTCTCCACGCTCGTGCCCGCGGATCCCACGCGGGACGCGGATCTCGAGTCGAAGCCCGACGATTACGTCGTCGAGGCCGGCGGCCTCCACATCATCGGCTCCGAGCGGCACGAATCGCGGCGTATTGACCGCCAGCTCCGCGGCCGGGCCGGGCGGCAGGGTGATCCGGGCGCCTCCCAGTTCTGCCTCTCTCTCGAAGACGACCTGATGCGGCTCTTCGGCTCCGAGCGCATCGCGAACGTGATGCAGCGGCTCGGTGCCCAGGAGGGCGAGGTCATTACGCACCCGCTCGTGACGCGCTCCATCGGGCGGGCGCAGCGCAGGGTCGAACTCCAGAACTTCGAGGCCAGAAAGCGCCTGCTGGATTACGACGATGTCATGAACCAGCAGCGCGAGGTCATCTACGACCTGCGCCTCTTCGCGCTCGAGGGCGGCGAAGACCTGAAGGGCGAGATCTGGGAGATGGTCGAGCACGCCATCGGCGACATGGTCGCCGAATACGTGCCCGGCGACGGGAGTCCGGAGGAATGGGACCTTCCGGGCCTCAGGAACCGGCTCCTGCTCGATCTCATGGTCGTCGTCGAGGAGCTGCCGAAGGATGAGGGAACCGAGCACCCATTCGACTCGCCGGAAGAGGTGGAGGAGGTCGTGCTGCGCGTCGTCAGGGACGCGTTCGGCCGAAAGCTCCAGATGTTCGGCGAGCACCAGGAGCGGATCCTGTCGTTCGTGCTCCTTAGCGTGATCGACGACAAGTGGCGCGACCACCTGTACGATCTCGACCACCTCAAGGCGTCGATCGGGTTCCGGAGCTGGGGCCAGAAGGACCCGCTGATCGAGTACAAGAAAGAGGCGTACGACATGTTCGTCGACCTCATGCGCGACGTGCGCAAGACGGTGGCCTCGCTGGTCTTCCGCGCTCAGCTCGCGGTGCCGCAGCCTCGTCCCGCGCCGACCCGTCGCCTGGTGCTCAGCGGCCCCTCGGATTCGCCGGACGACGCGGTTGCACCGCGCAGGGTGGCATCGCCGGCCGCCGCCCCTGCTCCCCGTGGACCGGAGCCGGCTCCTGCACCGGTTGCGGGCAGGGCTCCTGCCGCCGCGGCACCGGTGGTCACCGGGATCTCGCCGGCTACCCGCGTGGACATGAGCCGCGTCCGCACCAACCAGGAGGACGGTGCTGCCACGGCGCCCCGGCCCGCCACTGCTGAATCCAGGGTAGGGCGGAATGACCCATGCCCCTGCGGGTCCGGGCGGAAGTACAAGAAGTGCCACGGCGCCGGTTCGTAGAGGACAGCGCGAGCCGGGGCGCGGGGCGATGGTGACTTACCGGATCAAGGAGTGGCCGGTCAGGGAACGGCCCCGCGAGCGCCTCGCCAGCGTCGGTCCCGGCGCGTTGTCCAGCCGTGAGCTCCTTGCCATACTGATCGGGAGCGGCACGGAAGGCCGGTCGGCGATGGAGGTGGCTGCCGAGCTGCTCCAGCACGGCGACGGCTCGCTCCGGAGCCTGTCTACCAAGCCCGCATCCAGTCTCGAAAGAGTTCGGGGTGTGGGACCGGCCGTAGCTGCGCGTGTCGTTTCAGCGCTCGAGCTGGGCCGCCGGATGGCGCGGGAGGGGCCAGTCGAGCGGTCGCGCATACGGAGCCCGCAGGACGTTTACGACCGCTGCGCGCCGGCGTTGCGCGACCTGCTCCATGAGGAGTTCCGCGTTCTGCTCCTCAACGTGCAGCACGCTGTCCTCCGTGAGCTCCTGATCACGCGAGGGATCCTGGACGCGTCCGTCGTGCACCCACGCGAGGTATTTCGCGCTGCAATAGCCGAGAGCGCGGCGGCCATGATCCTCGTCCACAACCACCCTTCAGGCGATCCCACGCCGTCACCGCAGGACCGCGAGATCACGAGGCAACTCGTCGAAGCCGGTCGCATCATCGGGATCAACATCATCGACCACATCATCATAGGCGACGCCTGTTTCGTGTCCTTCGTCGAGTTCGGCCTCATGGCGCCGCCGCAACCGACCCGCTGAGTCCCGCCCGGCGTCGGTTTTCGGCTGAAACGGGCCTGGCGCAAGGGTTTGCCCCGGGCATCGTCCCGTGTTGCTTGCTGGTATCGCGCAGGTTGGCAGGTTATATTTTTTGGATTGGGACGCGTGCATGATCGGCGCGCGGGCGCTTCGTCCCGCCGCGCGATCCCCGGCGCTACCTGCCAACGGTGCTGCCGGGCACTTCCTGGCGCAGGTGGAGATGCAGTCGATCGCGACAGAGCAGGTCCAGCTCCAGCCGCTGGAGCAACTGCCTCCCCGCCTCCGGGCTTCCGTCGAGCCGAATGCGGATCGCCTGGACGTGGAGCTGATCGCGCGCGCCTATCGGTTCAGCGAGAAGGCGCACGCGGGTCAGAAGCGCGCGTCCGGCGAGGCGTACGTCGAGCACTGCGTGGAGGTCGCGAAGATCCTGACCGACCTCCACATGGACTCCGTTTCGATCGCCGCGGGGCTGGTTCACGACGTCGTCGAGGACACGGCGACCACGATCGAGGACGTGAAGCGGGAGTTCGGGCCCGAGATCGCGTCGATCGTGGACGGCGTCACGAAGATCGGCAAGGTCCAGATCCAGTCCACGACCGAGGTGCAGGTCGAGAACTACCGGAAGCTCCTGCTGTCCATGGCGCAGGACGCCCGGGTCATTCTGATCAAGCTCGCGGATCGCCTCCACAACATGCGGACGCTCGACGCGCTGCGGCCCGACAAGCGCCGCCGCATCGCGCTCGAGACCCGGGAGATCTACGCCCCGCTCGCGCATCGCCTCGGGATGGCTCAGGTCAAGTGGGAGCTCGAGGATCTGGCCTTCAAGCACCTCGAACCCGATGCCTACCGCGAGCTCGCGCAGAAGGTTGCGGAACGGCGTGCCGAGCGGGAGGAGCAGATCGAGGCACTGCGCGGGCCACTCGAGGAGGAACTGCGCAAGGCCGGGATTCCCTGCGAGGTCTACGGACGGCCCAAGCACCTCTGGTCGATCCACCGCAAGATGATCAGCCGGGGGAGCTCGTACGACCAGATCTACGATCTCATGGCCATCCGCGTGATCACGGATTCCGTTGCGAACTGCTATCACGCGCTCGGCGTCATTCACCCCAAGTGGACGCCGCTCCAGGAGCGATTCCCAGCCTATATCGCCACGCCGAAGTCCCACATGTACCGGTCGCTGCACACGACCATCTTCGGACCGCGGGGAAGGCTGTACGAGATCCAGATCCGGACGACCGAGATGCACCGCACGGCCGAGTACGGTATCGCGGCGCACTGGCGCTACAAGGAGGGAAACCGGTCTCCCAACGATGTCGACGAGACGCTGAGCTGGTTCCGCCAGGTCCTCGAGTGGCAGCAGGAAACGCGCGAGCCGGAGGAATTCATGGAGTTCCTCCGCATCGACCTGTTCCAGGACGAGATCTTCGTGTTCACGCCCAAGGGAGACGTCAAGCAGCTCCCGAAGGGCGCCACCCCGATCGACTTCGCGTTCGCAGTGCACACCGAGGTGGGGATGCACTGTTCGGGCGCGCGGGTCAACGGCCGCATCGCGCCGCTGTCGCGTGAGCTGAAGAACGGCGACACCGTGGAGGTCCTCACCGATCCGCGGCAGCGACCTTCGCGGGACTGGCTGGCCTTCGTCAAGACCGCGCGCGCGCGGCAGAAGATCCGGCAGTGGATCAAGCAGGAGGAGTTCGAGTCATCCGTCGAGCTGGGCCGAGAGTTCCTCGATCGTGAGCTGAAGAAGATCCGCCGGGAACGGCCGAGCGAGGAGCGGCTGGCAGCGGCCGCGCTGGCGCTCAACCTCCCGTCGGCCGAGCACGTGTACGCGGCGCTCGGCCGGGGCGACATCGGCACGAGCGCAATCCTGAAGGAGCTTTTTCCGGACCTGGCCGCGACGCCGGACGCCGGGCGGTCGCCATCGGCGTTCGAGCGGCTGGTGGACAGGGTGCGCGGATCGACGCGCGGCGTCAGGATCCAGGGTCTCGAGAACCTGATGGTCCGCTACTCCCAGTGCTGTCAGCCCGTCCCCGGTGACGAGGTGATCGGGTACGTAACCCGAGGGCGCGGCATTTCCATCCACCGGGTCGACTGTCCCAACGTGCTCAACCTCACGGACCACCCGGAGCGGCGGATCGAGATCCAGTGGGAAGCCGAGGCCGGGGATCGCTTCTTCGTCCGTCTCGTCGTGGAGGGGAATGACCGTCGGGGCCTGCTATCCGACATTGCGCTGGCGATCACGCAAACCGGGACCAACATCCAGGCTGCGGACATCAAGGCTGTCGAGGATGGCATGACGGGGAACTTCGTCGTCGAAGTGCAGGACCTCACCCACCTCAAGAAGGTGATGAAGGCGGTGCGCCGGGTTCCGGGCGTCGTGTCCGTGGAGCGGCGCGAGCATTTCGGTGAATCGGAGTTCGAGTCGTAGGCTCACCGGGCCACAGGTGCCATTCGCGATTCCACTCCCGCGCTCCCGAAACGGCTCGCCGCGCCCGGGGTACTCGCCTGCATGACCAGGTTCGATCTCCAGTTGCCCTTCGATCTCCGCGGCGACCAGCCACAGGCGATTGCGGAGATCGTCGATGGTTTTTCGCGCGGACAGGACTTCCAGACTCTCCTCGGCGTCACAGGTTCCGGGAAAACGGTGACCATGGCGTCGGTCATCGCCGAAATCGGAGTGCCGACGCTGGTGATGAGTCACAATAAGACGCTCGCCGCACAGCTCTACGGCGAGCTGAAGCAGTTCTTCCCGCGCAACGCTGTCGAATACTTCATCTCGTACTACGACTACTACCAGCCCGAGGCGTACGTCCCGGCCACGGACACGTACATCGAGAAGGACGCGTCGATCAACGAGGACATTGACAGGTTGAGGCTGCGGGCCACCTCATCGCTCATGGAACGCTAGGATGTGGTCATCGTGGCGTCCGTGTCCTGCATCTACGGCCTGGGCGATCCGCGCGAGTACCGGTCGCTCCTGCTCACGCTCGAGGTCGGCCAGAAGATCTCTCGCAGGGACATTCTCGCGGGCCTGGTCCAGATCCAGTACTCGCGCAACGATTTCGAGCTGGCGCGTGGCACCTTCCGCGTACGCGGCGACGTGATCGAGGTCATGCCCGCGTACGAGGAGCAGGCGGTCCGGATCGAGCTGTGGGGCGACGAGGTGGAACGTATCACCCGTTTCGACCCCGTCACGGGTGAGACGATCGTTCGACTGAACCGGTCGGCGATCTATCCCGCCACCCACTTCGTTACACAGCGCCCGACGATCGAGCGTGCAGTACAGCGCATTCGCGTCGAGCTGGAGGAACGCCTACTCGAGCTGCGCGCCGCAGGGAAGCTCCTGGAA
>Ga0180216_1004852_pt1 | contig 10024 bp, 7 predicted proteins | sample eDN3rd37CBELigMG_FD_128879 | JGI IMG/M metagenome (GOLD analysis project Ga0180216, IMG submission 128879) | Enriched Miracle-Growth compost microbial communities from Emeryville, California, USA - eDNA 3rd pass 37_C BE-Lig MG (version 2)... ...
CGCTTGATATTAGCGAACGCATCAAAAACTTCAGGGGCGAAAATGACCTATATTTGCGATAGTTCTGGACAACTCTCTGAGGGGCATATGAGCAGCCGCCCAATTGCCGCTGTACTGCTTCGCGATGAAGCCCGCGCACAAGCCTTGGCGCGGCTTCTAGATAGCGAAGGCATTGAGACCAAGGTCACCAGCAGCACGGATCAGTTTTATGATCTGCTGAACCGTGAGCGGGTGGACCTGGTGCTGGTCGAGCACCGTCTCCGCGGCTTTCTGACGGGGCTGGAAATTCTTGAACGTTTGTATAACGACTTGTTACGGCCGCCCGCCCTGCTGGTGGCGGATCTGAGCCCCGGCGAGGACCGGCGGGCCAAGCGGCTGGGCATCGACGCGGTGATCGAAAGCCATGCGTCGCTGGAGAACCTGGTTCGCAAAGTTGTTAGTGCCGTAACCCAAGCTCGTAACAATCACGTGCCGATTCCTCTGGCGGCACGGCAGCTTGTGCAAAATGCCGATTGCATTCGCCCGCTGCCGCAGTTGCTGCTCCGGATGTGTACCTACTTGAATGAGGAGTCGGCGTCGCTCGAAAGCCTGGCCCGCGATATTTCGGTCGATTCCAAGGCGACGGCCGAACTGCTCAAGCTGGCCAACAGCAGTTTGTTGGGCCGGGCCTACCGCACCACCGACGTGCAAAGCGCGGTTAAGTACCTGGGCGTGCGCAAGACGGCCTCGTTGATCATCTCGGCCGGGATGATGGCCGCGCAGTCGGGCCTGATGGCCAAGCTGCCTGAGTCGATACGCACTTGGTACAACAGCCGCAGCGTGCTGATCGCCAGCACGGCTTCCGCCTTCGCCAGCAGCCCTGAAAACATCTCACCGGAAACCGCATATATCCTTGGGCTGCTTCAGGACGTGGGTTGCTTGCTGCTGGCCTATGCCTATCCCGATCGGTACGCGCAGCATTTGCAGCGAGTACGCCAGGTGGGCCACTTGCGGCTGGAATGCGTGGAGCAAAACGACTTCGGCTTTACCCATGCCGACGTATCCGCGGCGCTGCTGATGAAATGGGAGCTGCCGGCGTCGTTGGCGACCTTGGTGCTCGACCACCATCATCCCGAGCGAGTCGCTGGCAGCTCGATGCTGCACCAGGGCTTCATCCGCGCGATGTTGATTGGCGAAGCCGCGGCGAACCTGGCCGAGAACCGCTCCACGCATCGTTACCTGACGCTGCATCAACACTTTCTGGCGTACGACCGCGAGCAACTGCCGCAGTGTCACGAGGCGTTGAAGGACGGCATCACTCGGACCCTGGAATCCAGCCGCATCTTCAAGGTGCCGGTGCCCGACGAACGTATCTTGATGCAGCTTGTAGCCAAGACGCAGAGCTTCGGCAGCAGCCCGCTCAAGGGCGTGGCCCTGGCCGATTGGGCCCGGCGGCAAACGTCTGAATCGGCGCCAAACGAAAAAGACGATGCCGAGCTGGAACCCGCGGCAGAAGCTCCAGAACCGCCGCGCGTGCTGATCGTTGAAGACGACCCCGTGATCGCGCAGGTGCTTTCGGTCCAGCTCGCGCGATGTGGCGTGCAGGCGGAACGTGCCGCGAACGTGGCCAAGGCGCGCGCCATTGCTCCCGCGTGCGCGGCGGTCATTTGCGACGTGCACCTGGGCACGGAAAGCGGCATTGAACTGGTGCACGCGCTCCGCGGTGACGGTTTCACCGGCGCGATCATCATGATCAGCGGCGACCGTACCCGGGGCACGGTGGTGGAATGCATCCAGGCGGGCATCGACGACTACCTGGCCAAGCCGTTCAGTATCTCGTCGCTGCATGCCAAGCTGCGCAAGCACCTTGTCGAGCTGCGCGCAGGCGACGTCGCCGAGCCCGCCTTCGATGAAATCCTGATTGGCGGTGCGGAGTTGCCTGTTTAGGCTTTTTGGCCCAAGGCTTGGCGCAGAACCGGCTCAAAGGCTTCGGCGTGCCGCCAGAAACCCAGGTCGCTGGGGTGCGAGCCATCGGTGGTGTCGTCGCGATCGTCGCCCAGCAGCTTATCGCCCTCGATGTAGTAGAGCTTGCTGAAGCCTTCGCCTTGCAGCTTCTCGTAGGCCGCCCGCAATGCTTCGCGGTTGGCGCGGTGACGATTCTGATGGCCGGCCAGGAACGGGGCATTGGCGAACGTGCGGTCTTCCACCAGCACGATCGGCGTTTCGGGCCGGGCTTTGCGCAATTGACGCACCAGCGGTTCCGCCCGCTGGGCCACATCGCTGCCCTGCATGTTGGGCAGGCAGTCGATGATGTACACTGCGGCGTCCAGTTCGCAAAGCAGCTCGCCCACCTCGGGCTCCATGCGCCCGTTGCCTGAGAAGCCCAGGTTGATTACCGGGCGATCCAGGCGGCGGCCCAGGATGGCCGGGTGAGGCATGCCGGGCCGCGAAGCGCAGGCACCATGCGTGATCGAGGTGCCGTAGAACACCAGCGGCTTTTCCTTACGCGGGGCGATCGGTTCGAACGTCGCACCCTTAGGCACGCCGATCTTGAGCGTTTCCACGCCATTGTACAGCGGCAGATACACCGTGTACGCCCGGCGGCGTGGCTCCAGGCCGGAGACCAATTGCGTCTTGACCTGTTTCGCGGTGGGCCGCGTGACCGACAGCCAACGCCAGTTGCCGGCGTCATCCTGGGCATACAGGTCCAGGCCGCTCACGCCGGTAGCCGGCATGTGCGGCATGGCAACGTTCGCCGAGGTCAGCGTGTAATCGGTCCAGATGACGGGAGCATCGGTGACGAACCGGGCGAGCATGCCCGCCGAGTGCCGGCTGAGCGACCACACGGCCGGCCGCACGGTTTTCTCGGCCTTGGCCGGCAGGCGGTCGTAGTACTTAAGGGTGTCGTTCCAGCCGCGGCCTTCCACGCCCCATTCTTGGACGTCGTGCCAGCTTAGATTGGCGGCAGGATCCTGGGCCGGCTGCTGGGCAAGCAGCGAGCTGCTCAGACCACACCACGAGCTGAACAGGGCGGTGCCTCCAATTGCCATAAACTCGCGACGACGAAGCTGGTTCACTGTAGCGGCCTCCCCAAGCAGAAAGTTTTGAAAGCGGCACCGGCGCCATTGCGCTCAGCCCTGGGAATGTTTGGGTTGTCGGGGCGGGCGTCCCATCCACGACGATCCATAAGATAATTACCCCGCTGCCGCGAATGCCAGCACGGAGTGCCGCACGCTGCGGAAAGCCGGCATCCCCCACCAAAGTCTGCCATCGGTGCTGTCAGTGCCCGCTGCAACGGTAGGCATCGACCCAAAGCGGCCTTGTCCGCGTAGCACCATCGCAGGACAATCCGCCACGATCGTAAAAATCGTTCATTTCGATCGCACCGGCCGTCCGACAGAAATAGAGCCCCGCAAACTCTGTGGGCTGCCTCGCGCGCTAGCGCGGAGGGCACTTACCTGTGATGAAAATACTCAAAGGGGAACGGCCGCGACCCAGGTTCGCCAACAGCGGCTGCTCTCCCCTGCCCTGGCAGTTAGCTGCCGCGAAACATCTGCTGATATCCCCCGTTGGCCTGACCGGCCCTCAAGGAAGGAGACCTCAATGGCACGGAACCGCTGGCAACCATTCCCCGCCCTCTGGACGCGGCATTGGAAGGTGATGGCGGGGGCTTCCCTGTTGACCTGGGCTGTGACGGCGCCCGCCCAAGCGAACACGCCTTCGGTGGAGCAGGCTCTACGGCTCAAACCGGTCCAGGCTGATGTCGACTACGACACGCCCACCGCCGAAGAAATCCCCAACTGCACGCTCAAGGCAGAGAAGATTGGTTCGGGCACCGGCTGGGTTGTCCGCGACCCGGCTGGCCGACTGCTGCGGCGGTTTGTGGACTCGAACAACGACAACGTCGTGGACCTCTGGTGCTACTACCAGAACGGCGTGGAGGTCTACCGCGATATCGATGGCGACTTCAACGGCAAGGCCGACCAGTACCGCTGGTTCAACATGGCCGGTACCCGGCACGGCATCGACAAGAACGAAGACGGCAAGATCGACGCCTGGAAAGCCATCTCGGCTGAGGAAGTCACCGCCGAAGTGGTGAAGGCCCTGGCCGACCGCGATGCCGATCGCTTTGCTCGCCTGCTGATTACGCCCGAGGAAATCGACGCCCTGGGCGTGTCGGCTGACAAGGCCAAGGAACTCCGCGAGAAGGTGACCGAGGCCAAGGCTCAGTTCGACAAGCTGGCTCGCAGCCAGAAGGACATCACCGCCAAGACTGTCTGGCTGCACTTCGGTGCCCTGCGGCCGGGCGTGGTGCCCGCCGATACCGACGGCTCGACCAAGGACCTGGTGGTCTACGAGAACGTGGCCACGCTGGTTGAGACCGAAGGCAAGACCGGCCACGTGAAGGTGGGCACGCTGGTGCAGTCGGGCAATGCCTGGCGCCTGATTGGCCTGCCGCAGTTGGACGGCGATGCCGGCGACCAGGGCCACTTCTTCCACACCGCGGCGGTCACGCCTGAGCCCCCCGCGAATGTGGCCGGCGCTATGGACGAAAAGTTCCAGAAGCTGCTGGGCGAACTGGAAACGCTCGACAAGCAACTGGCCGCCGCGACCAAGCCGGCCGACAAGATTCAACTCAATGAGAAGCGGGCTGACCTGCTGGAGTCGCTGGCGAAAGAAGCCGGCGAGCCGGCCAACCAGGCCCAGTGGTACCAGCAGTTGGCCGATACCCTCAGCGCGGCAGCTCAGAGCGGCGACTTCCCCGGTGGCGTCGATCGCCTGAAGAAGCTGCAAGAGACGCTCAAGGCTGACAAGGCCGACGAGAACCTGCTGGCGTACGTGGAGTTCCGTCTGCTGACGGCCGACTACACCCGCAGCCTGCAAGATCCCAAGGCCGACTTCCCCAAGATCCAGGAAGCCTGGCTGAAGTCGCTGGAACAGTTCGTGAAGGATCATCCCACCAGCGCCGACGCCGCCGAGGCGATGCTGCAACTGGCCATCGCCGAGGAGTTCTCGGGCCAGGAGGATAGCGCCAAGAAGTGGTACGGCCAGATCGTATCCAAGTTCCCCAACTCGGCCGCGGCCAAGAAAGCCGCTGGTGCTGTCCGCCGGCTCAATAGTGTGGGCCAGAACATCGAACTGGCTGGCACCGCGATCAACGGCGGCCGGGCCGACCTGGCCCAGTATCGCGGCAAGGTGGTGCTGGTGCACTACTGGGCCACCTGGTGCGAACCGTGCGTCCGCGACCTGAATACCATCAAGGAAGTGTATTCCAAGTACGGCCGCGCCGGCTTTGTGCCGCTGGGCATCAGCCTCGACTATGACAAGTCGCAGGTGACGTCCTTCCTGCAAAGCAACAAGCTGCCGTGGGTGCAGATCTATGAGCCGGGTAGCCTCGATGGCCGCCTGGCCAACGAGATGGGCATCCTCACCCTGCCCACCATGTTGCTGATCGATGGCAACGGCCGCGTGGTGAACCGCAACCTGCACATCAGCGAGCTGGAAGCCGAGGTGAAGAAGTACACCTCCGCCGGTGCTAACAAGCGGTAAACCGCCGTTGGCAAATAGCCACTAACCGATAATCACACCCGCCGCCGCAGTGATCCCGTTCGGGAGCGCTGCGGCGGTTCTTTTTTGAGCCTCGCTGTTGCCGCCGTGATGGTGGCTGCTGATGAACGCGTTGTGCCACAACCATTCGGCGCGACTCAAGGCGTGTTTACTGTGCAGCGATCCGCGCGGTGTCATCAGCGACTAAGATGCGCCGCGCAAAAAGCAAGCGAGGTTTGCCGCGGTCTTGACCCTCAATGCCAGTAAAGGGGCAAGCTTCCGGCGACAAACCTCGCTGCTGCAATGGCCCGGTGAAGTTCAGGCCATTAGGTAGGACGATACTTGCGGGCTAATGCCTGCGGCGGTTGGCCGCTTACTGCTGATCGTTCCGATCGCGGTCCGGGCGACGCATCTCGCTGGGCTCCAGCACGCCGTCCTTGTTGGCGTCCAGCCGGTCGAACACAGCCCGCAGCCGAACGGGGGCCTCTTCGCGGCTGATCTTGCCGTCGGCGTTGGTGTCGATTTGGCGGAAACGTTCCTCGGGCGAGAGTTCCTGGCCGCCGGCACCCGGACGACGCTGACCGGGACGTGCTTGGCCAGGCTGACCTTGGCCGGGCCGGCCCTGGCCGGGACGAGCGCCGGGCGGCGGGCCTAGTTCTTCGGCCGTGAGTTGGCCGTCGCCGTTACGGTCGAGCTTCTTGAGGGCTGAGGACGCGCCGGCGATCTCCTCGGCCGAAAGCTTGCCGTCGCCATCCGTATCCAAGGCCCGGAACAGGGCTCCGCCGGAACCCATGCCGGGCCGGCCGCCGGGGCCACCCGGACCGCCCTGGCCACCGCGCGGAGTTTGCGCCAGGAACTCCTCTTTGGTGATGACTTTATCGTTGTTGCGGTCCGCGGCGCGGAGCAAGCGTTCGCCCCGCTCGCCTTCGGGCATTTCGTCGGCGGTAATTTTGCCGTCACGGTTGCGGTCCAGCCGTTCGAACAGGGCTGCCGGATCGGGACGCCGCGGTTGATCCTGGGCAACGGCCGTGGCCACGGTCAACGAACACCACGCCGCGGCCGTAGCCGCCACAGCCTTGGTACCGCAGGCGAACCAGTGCGATTTTGCCAACATGAGTCGAGCTCCTAACGGGCGTACAAAAGGTAAGAAGAACCGGTCGCGGCAGCCGGGCCATTTTGTCGCCGCGGCGGCCGTCGCCCCTCGTTTCTTATGTACAAAACCCCTGCCAATCGCTTTGGTTTCGCTGTCGCGGCAGTTATTCTGGGCTCGCGGTCGCTGGGGGCTACCCATCCGCCGGCAGGCGGTCACGCCCCCCGCAGCCGCGACAGATAACCTGATCGTTCTTTCCAAGTGACAGTCTTCCTTGTGGTTAGAAAGGAACGAGATGACCAGTGCGGTTAGCCCGGGACGTGTGCGGCAGGTTCGCAAGTTGGGTTGGGTGCGGCTCGCGGCCGCGATGGTGACATTGCTGACGGCGCAGTTGGCGCAGGCTCAGGACGCCGCTCTCAGCGATGCCCAACTGGACGAGAAGTTTCCGGCGACGCGCTGGGAGAAGCGGATTGCGGCGCTGGAGCAGGCTGCCAAGGACAACCCGCCGCCGAAGGATTGCATCATCTTTGTTGGCAGCTCCAGCATCGTTCGCTGGGATCTGAAGAAGTGGTTCCCGGATCTGCCGGTGGTCAATCACGGCTTCGGCGGTTCGCACCTGGGCGACTCGGTCTACTACGCCGACCGGCTCGTGATCCCGTACCGTCCGTCGACGATCGTGGTGTACGCCGGCGATAATGACCTGGCTGGCGGCAAGTCGCCCGAGCGCGTGTTCAGCGACTACCAGAAGTTCGTGGCCAAGGTGCAGCAGGAACTGCCGGAAGCGCGGATCATCTACATTGCGACCAAGCCGAGCATCCGGCGGTGGGCGCTGATTGATAAGGTGCGCAAGGCCAACGCCCTGATTGCCGAAGCCGCCAGCAAGGACAGCCGCCTGGAATATCTCGACGTCGATGCCCCGATGCTCGGTGAAGACGGCAAGCCGCGTAAGGAACTGTTCGTCGAGGATGGTCTGCACCTGAGCGACGAAGGCTACGCGCTCTGGACCAAACTGCTGCGCGAGCAGCTTGCCAAGAAGCCGGCTAAGAACTAGCTCCGGCGTGCCGAGCGGTTCAGCCTCCCGGGGCGAGATACCCAGTCTCACCATTGCCAGGAATTTCGAGATCGAAAGCCGCACCGGGATGAATGCCGAACGCGATCCTGATGATTCGTTGCCCGCCAAGTCATTTGGCGCGGAGCCGGAAAGCGGAGACGCCGAAAACGCCCCCACCAGTTTCAACGAACAGCTCATCCGGCGGTTAAGTGAGGAACTGGCGGTTCATTTGCGCGATGGCTGTGTGTGCTATGTGCGCCGGTCGGGCAACGAATATTACGTGGCTCAGTACCCGGCGCTGCGGCAAGACTACCCGGCGTTGTATGGGTTTTTGTTGGCGCTCAATCAGCAGATCAACTCGGCTACTGGCTGCACCGGGGCGTTTGTCATGTTGCTGGTCGCAGTGGCCAGCATCGTCGGCATCTACGAGTGGTTTCCGGACATGGGGAATCACGGATACTGGGCGTATCCCTTAGTGGTTCTCACCAGCTTTTTTATCTGGATAATCGGGAACGCTCGGGCGGAACGTGGTGTCTTTCTGCGTTACGCCGATGAGCTGAACCGGCAGTTGGCGCAGCATGGCATCGGACGCTACCGGTTGATTGAATGGCTGATCAATGACCCGCAACTCCAGTCTTTGTTAGGGCGTTTGAAGCAAGAAACGCGGCTGGATGAACTGAGCCGCGAATGATGAACGCCGCCGCGGCATGAACTTCTGATTGCCGCTATCTGAATGCCACTCGCCCCTGGTGCCGGCCATGTGTCGCTAACACCAGGGGCGATCTTCTTTTACGCCCCATTTCGTACATTCGACTTGTGTTTCGCGGTTTGCGCAGCTTGGCAAAACCAGGCGGTCAGGTTGTCGGACCTGCTTGGCAGGGGTGGCGTTCCGTCTTGACGCTGCCCGTAACTTTTCGGGCCGCGGCTTCAAATTTGTTGAAGAAAGCCTCGGCCCCGATGTCGCGGGGGCGGCCATCTCGTTCGCGCGGAGTTCGGACGGAGCTCCCCATTTTTTCCGTCCGCAATAGCAGGATCTCTGTCCATGTTAACCATTTACGGCAAACGGCAGCGGTACTGTGACGGTGTCTCGCGGCGCAGCTTCTTGAAGATCGGGGCGTTGGCCACCGGGCTAACGATGGCCGACATCCTCAGGGCTGAATCTCAGCAGCCGGGGACTTCCGCCAAGGCCAAGGCGGTGATCAACATTTACCTGGCCGGTGGTCCAACCCACATGGACACCTTCGATCTGAAACCGAAGGCGCCAGTGGAGTTTCGCGGAGAGTTCCGCCCGATTCCCAGCAGCGTGCCGGGCATGGAGATCTGCGAGCTGATGCCCAAGCTGGCTCAGCAAGGCAAACGGTACTCCATCGTCCGCTCGATCACCGGCATGCGCGACGAACACACCTCGACGCAGTCGGATTCGGGCTGGTCCACCAGTTCGCTGTCGACCATTGGCGGCCGGCCCGGTTTGGGCGCCGTGCTGGGCAAGCTACAAGGCACGGTGCATGGCAGCTCGCCGACGTTTGTGGCGCTCGATGGCTTCGGCAACCCCGGCTTCCTGGGCGGCATTTATGCCCCGTACCGGCCCGATGGGCCCGGCCGCGCCAACCTGCGGCTGTCGGGCATGATTTCCGAAGAGCGTTTGAACAACCGGGCCCAATTGCTCGCCCAACTGGATGGCATCCGCCGCGAGGTCGATGGCAGCGGCATGATGGCCACCATGGACTCGTACAATGAGCGGGCCATCACCGTGATTACCTCCGGTGAACTGGCCAACGCACTCGACGTGAACCGCGAAGACCCGCGCGTGATCGAACGCTACGGCATCCCGCAGGGCGGGCGATACGCGTCCAATAGCCGGTTCCTGCTGGCTCGCCGTTTGATCGATGCGGGCGTGCGCTGCGTCACCTTGTCGTGGGGCGGCTGGGATACGCACGGCAACAACTTCCAAACAATGCGCGACCAACTGCCCGCCCTCGATGTCGGGCTGAGCGCCTTGTTGGAGGATCTGGCTTCCCGCGGTATGCTCGATGAAACGATCGTGATGATGTCCGGTGAATTCGGACGCACGCCGCGAATCAACAATAGTGCTGGCCGCGACCATTGGCCGCGGGCGGCGTTCTTCTTTGTGGCCGGCGGTGGCATGCGGCACGGCCAAGTGATTGGCTCGACCACGCGCCTGGGCGAACAGGCTCAGGATCGCCCCGTCCACCTGCAGCAAGTGTTCGCGACGGTGTACCGGCAGTTGGGCGTGGATCTGGAAACGACTCTGCAAGACCCCAACGGCCGGCCCCAGTATTTGCTCGATGAGCGCGAAGTGATTCACGAGCTGGTGTAACGCTTCGCGCCCCCGCCAA
>Ga0180216_1004856_pt1 | contig 10018 bp, 6 predicted proteins | sample eDN3rd37CBELigMG_FD_128879 | JGI IMG/M metagenome (GOLD analysis project Ga0180216, IMG submission 128879) | Enriched Miracle-Growth compost microbial communities from Emeryville, California, USA - eDNA 3rd pass 37_C BE-Lig MG (version 2)... ...
ATGTACATGGGCGCCCACGGCCTGGCCAACGGCCTCCACAACGTGCTGGACGCCGCCAGGGTCCTCGCCGCCGAGCGGCCCGACTTGCCGGTCTCGTTCGTGCTGATCGGCGCCGGGCAGCAGAAGGAGGAGCTGGTGGCGCGCGCCCGGCGCGAGGGCATCGCGAACGTGCGCTTCCACGACCCCATCCCCAAGGGCGCGGTGCCGGCCGCGGCGCGCGCCGCCGACGCCCTGATGGTCCACCTGGCGCCGGTGACGACGTTCGACGCCTACGGCAGGAGCCCGAACAAGCTCTACGACTACCTGGCCGCCGGCCGGCCGGTGCTCTACAGCACCACCGACACGACCACGATCGTCGACGCGGCGCGCGCGGGCCTGACCTTCACCCCCGGGGACCCGCGGGCCCTGGCCGACGCCGTGCTGCGCCTGGCGCGCATGGAGCCCGAGGAGCGGGAGGCCATGGGCAGGCGAGGCCGCGCCGCCCTCGAGGGACGGCACGACCTCGCGAAGCTGGGCGCCAGGCTCAGCAGGCTGATCGAGGAGCTGGCGTCGGAGCCCTCCCCTCAGAAGGCGCCGGCGACGATGCTCGGCAGGCCGTACTCGTAGGCCCCGAGGTCGGGCGCCTTGCCCGCGTAAGGCTGGCCCATGTCGCGGCCGGCGTCGATGGCCTTGCTGCCGGAGGACAGGCGCAGGAACCGCGAGGAGCTCGGGTCGGTGCTGGCGAAGGCCGGGTCGGAGATCCCGAGGTTCCACGAGTTCCTGTCCTGGGTGACCTTGCCGCTGCCCGACGACACCGCTGGGCTCGTCTCGCCGAAGCTGATGTTGTTGTAGACCTTCGACTCGGCGTACCCGCTGCGGCCCTGCACGATGAAGCCGCGCCCGCCGGCGTCGAACGAGGTGTTGTTGTAGAGCAGCAGCCCGCCGCCGCCGTTGTCGGTGAAGTTGTTGGCGCGGTTGCTGAAGGCCACGTTGTAGCGGATCGTGTGGCCGGCGTTGGCGCGCTTGCCGTTGGAGAGCTTGAAGCCCTGCCCGTTGCCGGTGCTGCCGCGGCCGTTGCGGTACGAGACGGTGTACTCGACGAGCGAGTTGGTGCTGTCCCACAGGTCGATGCCGTCGTCGGAGTTGTCGTAGGCCACGACGCGCCTGATCACGTTCCCGTCGCCGTAGGCGATCTTCACGCCGTCGGCGCTGTCGCCGCCGTTCGAGTAGCTGTGGTTGTCGTAGCTGACGACGTCCTCGACGAGGTTGTTGTCCCCCTCGATGTAGATGCCGTCGCCGTGGTTGCCGTGGGTGACGACGTTGCGCACGACGTGGTTGCTGCCCTCGAGCTCGATCGCGCGGCCGGCGGAGTTGCGCAGCGTGAGGTTCTCGAGGACGTACCAGTCCACGCGCAGCCAGATCAGCTGCGGGGCGCTGGGGTTCGTGCCGCCGTTCTTCCTGTCGCTGCCGTCGATGATCACGGTCTCGCCCGGCGCGCCCATGATCGTGATCGGCTTGCCCGGCTGACCGCTCGTCTTCCACTTGTCGGCGGTCAGGTACTCCCTGTACACCCCGCCGCGGATGTAGACGACGTCGCCGGGACGCACGACGGAGGCCGCCTTGGCGATCGTCCTGAAGGCCGTGGCCGCGCTACGACCGTCGTTCCTGTCGTCGCCCGTGGTCGAGACCCAGTAGGTCGGGGCCGGGTACTCGGGGGCCGGCGGCTTGGGCTGGGCGGGGGGTTCCTGGGGGTCGGTCGGTTCCTGGGGGTCGCCGGGCCCGGGGTCGGTGGGCTCCTCGGGGCCGCTGGGCACCTCGGGGTCGCTCGGGTCGGAGGGCTCGGTCGGCGCGTCGGCGCGCTCGACCGTGAACCAGACCGTCTTGACGTGCGGCCGGCGCCCTTCCGCGTCGTGCACGGCGACGGTCACCGAGTGGCGGCCGGGCTCGAGGCCGACCGTCGAGACCGTGGCCGTGAACGGCGCCTCGGTGTCGACGGCGAACGGCTCGCCCTGTCGGCGGACGTCGTCGAGGTAGAAGCTCACGGTCCTGGCGTGGCGGTTCGTCCTCACGACGACCGTGAACGTGCCGTCGACGGTGGCCCCGTCGAGCGAGCCGGTCCGCAGCCGCCCGCCGCTCTGGACCTGGTAGACGACGTCGAAGCTCCCGCCGGACGCCTCGACGTCGTCCGGCGACGAGCAGGCGGCCAGCGTCAGCGCCGCGAGGGCCGCGAGCGTCAGCGCTCGCCAGGGACCAGGGTCGCGGCGCGACGCAGCGCGGCGGCCGCCGAGTGCATGCAGCATCGGTACGCCTCTCCGAACGAGATGGGCCCCTCCCGGCGAAGGGAGCGGAGACCGCGATCAGCGGCTCCCCGCCGGGCCCGCCCCAGCGCTTCCGCGCGCAGGGGCCCGGTCCGGGCGCTTACCGGCTGCCGGAGCACGAGCAGGTTGTGATGATGGAACATGTCTCCCCTCGACCGGTTGCGCTACTGGCTCCGCCTGCCTCAAGCGCCCAACTTGCGAGGACAGGCATCACAGCCTTCGAGTGGGCGGCTCTTTTTCGCCGTCCAGACGGGAATCTATGCCCGAGTCATGAGGGTCTACTTAGCAAAAGGCCACATAGATGAGCAGATGTGACGCGGCTCGCATCCGCCTCGTGGGGCCCCGCGGCGCCGCGAGAGCCGTCGCGCACGCTCTTCCCACGACGCTTCGTCGCCGGGGACGGCGCCGCCGTCCCTCCGGCGTCAGCGGGATGTGAGATGGCTCACTTCACGGCGGGGGCGCGTCGGCCGGGCGCGGCGGGGCTCCTGACCGGCGCCGGCTCGGGCCTGACCGCGGCGCTCGGGCCGGCCCCGGCGGACCTCACGCCGGTGACGACGACGCCGCTGGGGACGACGTCGCGCTGGCGGAGGAGCCCGGAGGCGGTGGCCAGGTCGCGGCGCGTCGCGCCCCGCGAGACCACCAGCACCGTGCGGTCGACGAGCGGCGCCACGGTCACCGCGTCGGCGGCGGCGAGGACGGGCGGCGTCACCACGACGACGACGTCGTACTGCTGACGCCAGGCGTCGAGGGCGCCCCTCATGCCGAAGGAGAGGAGCTCGGAGGCGTCGTGGCTCGGCTCCCACGCGGGCAGGATCGCGAGCGACCCCGGCCCCTCGAGCCTGACGAAGGCCTGCCCCGCCTGCCTGCCCTGGAACCGCAGGTGCGCCTCGAGCGTGTTCTCGGTCGTGGCGCGGAAGCTCGTCCGCTCGAGGACGTCGGGGTCGCGCGGCGTGGTCGTCACCAGCAGCACCCGTGCGCCGGAGCGGGCGAAGCTCTCGGCCATCGCCAGCGCCAGGCGCGAGGCGCGGCTGGCGGCGTCGACGGGCGCGAACAGCACCGCCGTCGGGCGCGACGTGTCGGGTACGAGCGCGGAGCGGAGGAAACCCGTGGCGGCGGCCGGCAGCGACCGCGCGCCGATCCTCGGCACGGGCGGGAATACGGCCAGGAGCGGCACGCCGCTGACGAGCGGCACCTGCTCGGGGTCGCGTAGGCGCGCGTCGAAGATCGCCAGCAGGAGCCTCACGAGGTAGGCGAGCACGAACGCCACCACCGCGGCGAGCACCGCGTCGAAGACGGGCGACGGCGCTACGGGCGAGCTCGGGACCTGCGGCGCCTGGACGATCTCGAGGCGGCCGACGACGGAGTCGGAGAGCATCACGGCGGTGGCGAGCTGGGCCACCTGCTCGTCGCGCAGGGCCACCATGCTGTCGCGCTGCGGCCCCGGCTCGAGGCCGCTGATCTGCGCGTCCATCGAGGCGATGCGCAGGCGCAGGCTCTCGATCATCCGCAGGAGGTTGTCGCGCGGCCTCTGGGCGTCCCAGGCGACCAGCGCCTGGGCCACGGCCTCGGAGTAGGCCGCGGCCTCGGCGGGCGAGCCGGCCAGGGCGTAGACGATGATCAGGCGCGAGGACTCCCGGGTGTCCACGTCGATGCGCCGGCGCAGCGAGTCGACGCCGAGGCGCTGCCGCGCCTCGGGCCCCAGCCGCTCGAGGGCGGCCTGCAGCACCTCGTCGCTGCGGGCGGCGACCTCGTAGGCGTCCACGTGCAGGGTGGGCGAGACGAGGTACGAGAGCCCGACCGAGCGGAGGTCGACGACGTTGTCGGCCGCGTAGAGGGTGGTAGCCGCGCGGTACACCGGGGGCGCCTCGCGCTGGTAGAGGTACATCGCGGCGGCGGCCAGAACGGCCGCGAGCGCGGCCCAGACGAAGCCGCGCTTGAGGAAGCGGACGACGTCGTCCTGCGTGATGTGCACGTCCTGCTCGACGTCGCCGCCGGCGAGGGGGTCCGGTCTGAGGGCGAAGGAAGAACGGGTCACCGCTGTGTCTCCTCGTCTGGGCGGCCGGCCGTCACGCCAGCGCCTCCTCACCTAGCTCGGTGTAGACGGGCAGGAACCGCCTGCGCTCCCCCCGCCGCAGCGCGAACGCCACGGCGGCGCCCGCGACGCGCAGCGCGGAGCGCGGGCTCTTGCGCGCGAGCTGCGCCATGAAGCGCCACGCGGCGCCGAGGTCGCCGCCTCTCACCGCGCCGCGCACGAACTCGAGGCCGAGGCGGCTGTACATCGCCGCCCGCCACCGCTCCAGGAGCGGCGTGGCCACCGCGCCGCTGGCGCGCGCGGCCTCGAAGGGCCCGTCGACGCAGGCGAGGTTCGCGACCCGCGCCTCGACGTCGATGCTGTTGGTGGCGTTGGCGCCGTGGATGCGCCAGGCCGCGGCGTGCGTGTCGATGAACCCCACCTTGCGCCCGAGCACGAGGCGGAGGAGCGACTCGGTGTCGGAACCGATTATGTCCTCGCGGTAGAACCCGACCTCCAGGGCGACGTCGCGCCGGTAGAGCGCCGTGAGGTGGGGGATCCACACCTCGCCCGTGGGGTAGCGGAGGAAGATGTCGGTGCCCGAGACGACGCGCGGCAGGCCCTCGTTCTGGCCCGAGAGGCGGAAGAACGCCCCGTCCTCCTGGCGGTAGCGCCAGGCGTTCGCGAACACCATCACGACGTCGGGCTCCTCCTCGAGGAGCTGCGCCGCCCGCCTCAGGTACGTGGGGTCGACGAGCCAGTCGTCGCCGTCGAGGTTGAGGACGTACTTGCCGCGGGCCAGGCGCTCGAGCGTGTGCCGGTAGTTGCCGACGCGGCCCAAGTTCGTGGGGTTGCGGTGGTACCGGAGGCGCGGGTCGTCGAAGCGCGCCACGACCTCGGCGGTGTCGTCGGGCGAGGCGTCGTCGGCGACGATGACCTCCAGCGACTCGAGGTCCTGCCGGAGGGCGGAGCCCACGGCCCTGGCGAGCACCGGCGCCTGCCCGTAGGTGGGGATCATGACGGTGACTAGGGGGGCTCCGGGGTCGCTCTGCACAGCACTCCTTCGCGCCGAGCGCGTGCGCGGCGCGCTCCTCCGTACGGCACAGCATTATCGGCCCTCGGCCGTGGCGGCACGGCGACCACGTCACAAGCCGCGGGGCGTATGTGACGCCTTCTGCGCCGCAGACGCGCCTCGCGCCCTATCCTGCTCGGGCCCGCGCCGGACCGGCGACCGCCGGTCCCGCCGCCGCGAGGCGCAGCCGAAGGGTCGTCCCATGCGCATCCTCAGCATCGGCCAGCGTGTCCTCCGGGTCCTCGACCCGGACCAGCGCCGCGCCTTCCTCGGCCTCGTGCCCCTGATGGTGGTGCGGGCGATCTTCGACACCGTCGGCATCGCCACGGTCCTGCCCTTCATCGCGGTCGTGACCGACCCCCAGGGCGCGCTCTCGAACCGCTACCTAGGCACCCTCTACGAGGCGCTCGGCTTCCGGGAGACGACCCCGTTCCTGGTGCTCCTCGGGATCGGGGCCCTCTTCGTCCTGCTGCTCAGTAACGGCCTCACCGTGGCCGTCGAGTACCTCGTCAAGCGGCTGGCGCAGCGCCAGAGCCACCTCCTCCAGCGGCGCCTGATGTACCTCGGGCTCGCGCGTCCCTACGAGGAGTTCATCACCGGGCACAGCGGCCAGATCGGCCAGAACATCCTCAACGAGGTCCACCAGTTCGTCAACGGCGTGATCTCGCCCTACTTGATGATCGTCGTCCGCTCGATCGCGATGCTGGTGCTGCTCGGGCTGCTCGTCGCCGTCGACCCGCTGCTCGCCCTCTCGACGGGCGTGGCGCTGGCGGGCGTCTACTCGCTGATCCTGCTGCTGGTCAGGCGCGTGCTGCACCGCATCGGCGTGGAGCGTCACTCCGCCGACGTCGAGCGCTTCCGCGCCGTCACCGAGACCTTCGGCGGCTTCAAGGACGTCAAGGTCTCCGGCCGCGAGAGGACGTTCCTGGAGCGCTTCGCGCGGGCCGCCAGGCGCCACGCGGGGTTCGAGGTCGTGCTGCACGTGACCCGCGTCGTGCCGCGCTCCCTGCTCGAGGTCGTCGCCTTCAGCGGGATCATCGGGATCATCCTCTACCTGCTCACCACCGGCAGGTCCACGTCGGCCGTGATCAGCATCGTGACGCTCTACGCGTTCGCCTGCTACCGGATGATCCCGGCGATCCAGCAGGTGTACGAGGGCGTCACCACCCTGAGGTCGTCGCTGCCGAGCCTCGAGCTGATGGAGCGCAGCGTCCAGGCGCTCCAGGGCCGCGGCCAGGCCTTCGAGGACGCGGCGGCCCTGCCGTTCGAGCGGCAGGTCGAGCTGCGCGGCGTGTCGTACACCTACCCGAACGCCGAGTCGCCGGCCCTGCAGGGCGTGGACCTCGTCGCCCGCCGCGGCACCGCCACGGCCATCGTCGGGCCTACGGGCTCGGGCAAGACGACCGTGCTCGACGTCCTCCTCGGCCTCCTTACCCCCACCGAGGGCCAGGTGCTGGTCGACGGCGAGCCGCTCACCCCCGAGAAGGCGCGGGCCTGGCAGGCCGCGATCGGCTACGTGCCGCAGCACGTCTTCCTCAGCGACGACACCGTCGCCCGCAACATCGCCTTCGGCGTGCCCGACGACGAGATCGACATGGCCGCCGTCGAGAGGGCGGCGCGCATCGCACAGGTCCACGACTTCGTGGCCCAGCTCCCCGAGGGCTACCAGACGCGCATCGGGGAGCGCGGCGTCAGGCTCTCGGGCGGCCAGCGCCAGCGCCTGGGCATCGCCAGGGCCCTGTACGAGGACCCGCCGATCGTGGTCCTCGACGAGGCCACCAGCGCCCTCGACAGCGTCACCGAGGAGGCCGTCTTCGACTCGCTGGCGGAGCTCGCCGGACGCAAGACCGTGGTCCTGGTAACGCACCGCGTCGCCACCGTCAAGGAGTGCGACCAGGTGGTGCTCGTCGACGGGGGGCGCGTCGTCGCGACCGGCAGCTACGACGACCTGCTCCGCACCAGCCCCCAGTTCCAGGCGCTGGCCCGCTCCCGCGGCGAGCCCGTCGCCACGACCGCCTGAGGCCCGCGGGGACGCGCCGCGGCCGCGACGACGCCGGCCGGCCGCCGGCAGCGGCGCCCGCGGCCCGGAGCGCCCCGTCCGCGCGGCCAGGTCAGGTCAGGGAGAAGACCCGCTCGTACTCCTCGTTCGCCCGCGCGTAGTCGGCGGGCCTGCCCACGTCCTGCCAGTACTCGTGGATCGGGAACGAGGCCACGGGGCGCCCGTCGCCGAGGAGGCGCTCGTAGAGGGTCGTCATGTCGGTGTACGTCTCGGGCTCGAGGTACTGCCTGCACTCGGGCTCGAGCACGTAGATGCCGGCGTTGACGAAGTAGCGGTAGACGGGCTTCTCGACCAGCGAGACGACCCGCTGCCCGCTGGTCTCGACCACGCCGTAGGGGACCTGCACGTCGTGGTAGCTGACGGCCATCGTCGCCGACGCCCCGGACTCGACGTGGAAGTCGACGAGCTTGCGGAAGTCGATGGTCGTGAGGATGTCGCCGTTCATCACCAGCAGCGGCCGGCCCGGCACTGGCTCGACGTACTGCAGCGCGCCGGCGGTGCCCAGCCGCTGGTGCTCGCGCACGTAGCTGATGCGCGCGTGGTAGCGCGAGCCGTCGCCGAAGTACTCCTCGATCATGTCGGCCTTGTAGTTGACGGTGATGTAGATGCGGTTGAAGCCCTGCAGCACGAGCCTCTCGACCATCGTCTCGAGGATCGGCTTCGGGCCCACGGGCAGGAGCGGCTTCGGCCGGTCGCGGGTCAGCTCGGCGAGCCTCGTGCCGAGGCCGCCGGCCATGATCACCACCGGGACGTCGTTCTCGGTGAGCGGCGCCTCGGCCTGCGGCACCGCCAGGCCCAGGACGCGCGACCGCGCGTCGACGACGGGGATGCGCCGCAGCGACGTGCGCTTCATGAGCGCCTCGACGGCGGCGGCGGGCGTGCCCTCCGGCACCGTCAGCGGCTTGGGGTTCATCACCGCGCGGGCCGGGTCCTCGAGCGTCACCCCGCGGAGCAGGGCGCGCCTGACGTCGCCGTCGGTGACGACGCCGAGCAGGCGCCTCTCCTCGTCGACCACCAGGGCCAGCTGGAGCTCGGCGCGGTCGATCGTCTCGATGACGCGGCGGAGGGTATCGTCGGGGCTGACGAGCAGTCTGTCGAGTCCGTCTACGAGCACCTTTTCTCTCCTCGGCCAGGCGTAGGTACCCAAGTCTGCGGGCTCGCGCGGCCGCCACGGCCCGCAGCCGTCACACCGCACCGAGGTCCTCGCCGGTGCGCCGCCCCTCCGGGCGCCGCGGCGCCCGCGACCGGGACGCTCCAGGGCCCCGCGGTCGCGCCGCGCCCCCTCGCCTCAGGCCAGGTCGCTCCACTCGAGCTCGTGGTCGCGCTCGACGGCCCGCGTCAGCCGCTTGCCGACCACCCGCTCGTACTCGTTCGGGTGGATGCCGGTGCCGGGGCGCTTGAAGTCGATGTCGTCGAGGGTGAGCACGTGCCCCTCGGGCAGGGCGCGGCGGACCACGATGCGCCGGCGGAAGCGCTTGCGCTTCTCCATCTCCGCCTCGCTCACCGTGCGGACGCTGCCGCCGAGGGTCTGGTGCACGAGCCGCGCCTCCTCGACGAGGCGCCTCATCTCCTCCGGGTCGGCCGAGATCCAGTGGTCCCAGCCCTCCATGTCCTTGTCGATGGTGAAGTGCTTCTCGATCACGCACGCCCCCAGCGCCACGGCCGCGAGCGGCACGGCCACGCCGAGCGTGTGGTCGGAGAAGCCCACGGGGGCGTCGAAGGCCGTGCGCAGCATGGGGATGTTGCGCAGGTGCACGTCGCGCGGGTCCGGAGGGTAGATCGAGACGCAGTGGAGCAGGCAGACCTCGCCAGCGCCCGCCTCGCGCAGGGTGGCGACGGCGGCCTCCACCTCCCCGAGCGTGGCCATGCCCGTCGAGAGCAGGACCGGCTTGCCGGTGGAGCCGATCTTCCTCAGCAGCAGCGGGTGGTTCACGTCCATCGACGCGACCTTGTGGGCCCCGACGCCGAGGCGCTCGAGCAGGTCGACCTCCTCGGGCGAGAACGGCGTCGAGAGGAACGCCACGCCCCTCTCCCGACAGCGCTCGAGGGCCTTCTCGTGCATCTCTGGTGTGAACTGGTAGGCCTCGACCATCTCGCGGAGCGTGCCGAAGTGGCGCTTCTTGTCGGCGTAGGAGGTGTTGCGCGCGTACTCGGCCTCGCCCACCAAGGACGTGGACGACCACGACTGGAACTTCACGGCGTCCACCCCGCACTCGGCGGCGGCGTCGATGAGCTCGTAGCAGAGGCCCATGTCGCCGTTGTGGTTCGAGCCGATCTCGGCGATGACGTAGGGGGGATGGTCGTCGCCCACGGGGCGACCAGCGATCTCGAACTGCCTCATGCGGGGTACCACTCTCCGTTCGCGCGGCCCTCTGCCGGCACCGCGTCGACGTGCTGCCACCACAGGTAGACGCCGCGCGACGACGCTGCGAGGCGCCGCGAGTAGGTGACGGGGTTGTGCGCGTCCGCCTCGAGCCAGGCGAGGAAGGCGCGGGCCTTGGCCGCGGCGCGCAGGAACGGCGCAGCCCCCTCCGGGGCGGCGAGCAGCTCGTGGTGGCGGACCACGCGGCGCGCGTCGG
>Ga0180216_1004858_pt1 | contig 10015 bp, 4 predicted proteins | sample eDN3rd37CBELigMG_FD_128879 | JGI IMG/M metagenome (GOLD analysis project Ga0180216, IMG submission 128879) | Enriched Miracle-Growth compost microbial communities from Emeryville, California, USA - eDNA 3rd pass 37_C BE-Lig MG (version 2)... ...
CGGACCTGCCCGAGGCCTGGCGCGATGTGACCGTCCGCCAACTGCTCAATCACACGTCGGGGATCAAGAGCTACACGTCCGTGAAGGATTTTCACACGATGATGCGGAAGGACTTCGCCCAGCGGGAGATCCTCGACCTGGTGGCCAAGGATCCGCTTGAGTTCCAGCCGGGCGAGAAGATGAGCTACTCCAACACGGGCTACTTCCTGTTGGGCATGCTCATTGAGAAGGTGGCGGGCAAGTCCTACGGGGAGTTTATGGACGAGCGGATCTTCCGGCCCCTTGGCATGGCCCACACCCGAGCCAACGACTTGCGGGCGATCATCCCGAACCGCGCGGACGGTTATTCTTGGGACGGCAAGGAGTTGAGGAACGGCGAGTACGTCAGCCCGACCCAGCCGTTCGCGGCGGGGATGCTCGTTTCGACCGTCGGCGACCTGGCCAAGTGGGACGCCGCGATCGCGCGTCGGACCCTGCTTGACGAGTCGACTTATGAGGAAATGTGGAGCCCGACGCGGCTGAACGACGGCTCCGAGTCGGGCTACGGCCTTGGCTGGGGGACCTCGAAGGTCAACGGCCGGCGGCGGGTCTCGCACGGGGGGGGCATTCCGGGCTTCTCCACCGAGTTCGAGCGATACCCGGACGACGGCCTGGCCGTCATCGTCCTGACCAACGCCGAAGGCGGCCACGCCGAGGCCCTCGCGCGGGGCGTCGCCGGCCGGTTCGTCCCGGAGCTCGCGGAGAACCGGCCGGAGCCGATCGCCGACCAGGACCCGCCGACAACCGAGCGCCTCAAGCGGATGTTCGAGGGCGCCCTGCGCGGCGAGATCGACGAGGACCTCTTCACCGCCGAGGCGAAGAAGCAACTCGCCCCCCGCATCCGGGACGACAAGGAACGCCTCGCCTCCTTCGGCGCGTTGAAGTCGTTCCAGCTCCTGGAGCGGAAAGACGAGGATGGAGGAGCGCGGCTCCGTTATCGGGTGGTCCTCGAAAACGAGACCGTCAATCTGCATTTCTCGCTCGACAAGGACGGCAAGATCCAGGGCGCGGGGATTCAACTCGCGGACCCGGAATAGAACGGTTCCGGGTCGAATCCTCCTGGGAGAGCGTTCTCCATTTGCTCAAGGAATCACCAGAGCGCCCTCCCGCGCTCTGGCGACTCGCCCACGGATTCCGTAACTTTCGGGCGTCGGGTCTGATCCCTCCACGCCGGTCCGCAAACCCTCCTCAGGTGATTCATGGAAGCCACGATCTCCCCCTGCCCCGTCTGCGGCCGAAAGCTCCGAATGCCCGCGAAGCCGGGGGATTTCCTCTTCACCTGCCCGGCGTGTCGAGCGCGCTGGGACGCATCGGCCATCACGCATTTCGAGCCCGACGCGGCCCGACGCGCCCCGCTGGAGCCGTGCATCGACCCGGGCGCGGATCCCATCCGGCGGGCGGAGCCGGGCGCGGAGTGGCCCGCGAATCTGCTGTCGCTGAAGACCGTCGCCTATGGTAGCGGGCGCGTGGCCCGCGAGGGAGACTCCGTTATTCACGACGTGGACCCCGCGGAGCTGGAACTCTGCCGTCGACTCGCCGGCGAGGCCGTATCCCTGCTGGCCGGCAAGGTCGACGGCGGGCTCGGGACCGAGGGCGACCTCCCGTTCGACCCCTTCTGGATCGCGGCGAACCGCGGCGAGGCGGCGGCCAAAATCGACGAGGCCCTCATCCGAGCGCGGTTCGGAGGGACGATCTACCCCGCCGCGCGGGTCGACATCCAGCCCCTGGCCGAAGGGGCGGAATGGTGGTCCGATGTGCTCATGTGCGCCGAGGAGACCGCCGACGTCCAGGCCATGCGATCCGACGACGAGGACGAAGATCCGGCCCCGTTCTTCGAGGCCTTCGTCTCCGTCTGGCGAGACATGGTGAACTGGTTCCGCGAGCGGCCCGAGTTCGTCGACGCGGCCTTCGTGGCGATCGGTGATTACGACCACCAACTCGACCTGGAACGGGAGCACGATCCGCTCCCGAATGGCGCGGTTTGCCCGCCGACCAACTATCCAAGACTCTTCGTGGGCTTGACCCAGGGGGGCAGCCTGGTGGGCGTCGTCACCCACGTCGTGCAGACCTGACCCCGGGCCATCTCGCGTTCGCCTCTCTCACGATCCAGCGGGGCCGCCGAACCGCGCGGGAGCCCGATGGCGCTCCGTCAGCCGCTTCGGAGACGGCTCAAGAGGAGCGAGGTGGAGGAACTTCGGAAACCCGCTCTCAAGGCCGGGGGGGCATGGCCAAGATTCGCCGCTCCTGTTCCGGCTCATTCAGACTCCATGATGGGGGATTCGCGGGAGGTGGAGTTCGTCAAGAAGGGCTGTTGAGCATCTTGGAGCATCTCGGCTTCGACGGCTCCACCCGCGGCCCCAAGCCGGAGCCGCGGTGGGCCATCCATTGCTGGTGGATGTTCCATTCCCGGTCTCGAACCCGACTCGCAAGGAGCAAGGTTCGACGACGGAACATGATCGTGGTTCGCGGCGCGGGCCCCGAGCGGGGCGTCGCGCCGCGCTTGCATTCCCTCGTCGCAATCAATCGGGGCAGTGATTTGCCTTGATGTGCGCGTCGAGGATGCTGTTCTGGATGCCCAACGAGTTTTTCGTCGCAAGCGGATTGCAATACTCGGCGATGGCGTTGTCCAGGAGTTCCTGGGCCACGCTAAAGTCTCCGCCATCGCACATCTTCAAGCTCAGTGAGACGGCGATGATCTGGTGCCCCAGCCGCCCACGCGCGTCGGCCACGTCTGGCCCGCCGTAGTTGTTGCCCAGCTCCGTGCAGACGTCGAGGACCGCGCATCCCACGTCCACGGTCCCCAGGTCCACGCCTTGGGCGCAGAATTTCTGCGCGAACCTGCCGTGCGAGTACATGCAGCAGGGCTCGACGACGCAGGACTTGGTGGAGCAGTAGGCGTTTTCGGAGAAGGGACTCCTGCCCAGGCCCGCAGGGCCGGGGACGTTGTGGGCGAAGGCCCGGAAGACGTATTCGGTGCCGCAGACGAGCGGTCCGCCGCAGTTGGTGGAGACGCCGGTCACGTCCGAGTTGTCCACCAAGGCCTGAAGCCCGCCAATGGGGATCTCGACCGACTCGTTCGAGCCCACTTGCCACGCGCCGCCGTTGCTCGAATTGCCGGAGAACGAAGCTTGGCAATATCCCGTGGGGACCTGGATGGGGTTGCCGTCCGCGTCAAACCCGTTGACGTACTCGTTCCAGCCGTACAGATCGTTCGCCTCCTTGGTCATCCACTGGACCGAGAACCCGGCGGGGGCGCCGCTCGCGCCGGCGGTGAAGAAGAGAGTGAGCGACTCCTGCTCCGGGTCGCCGCAGGAGAGCGTCGGCTGGTCGAGCGAGCCCTTCGGCGGCGGTGGGGCCGCATGGAGGCGTTGGATCGTCGCGGTGGCGGCCAGGGCCGCCAAACAGAGCCCGAAGGCTCCCATGGACATGGTCAGTTTCCTGAGGTTCATCACCAGGCTCCTTGAAGTTGTGGCCTCGGCCGGCCTTGGCCAATCCAGGCCGACCTCGGCGGCGAATAATGGGACGATTCTCCGCAATTGCTTTCTGCTTTCTGGTCGGTGCCGGCGCTCGCGAGGGCGCGCGGACCTCCCGGGGGCCGGACGGTTCGTCGGGACGGGGCGGCCCCGGGGCGTCGACTTTTCCCGGCTGGTTCGGCTCATCGCCCCGCGTGCCGAGGCGATCCCGGCTCGCGACGCGCGAGCGAGTTCCTGATGTCGGAGGGCCGGCCTCGGCTATCGAGAGCCGACCATCAGGGAAACGACGGGGATCACGACCGTGGGTTCCTCCGGGTGGTTGGTCCCGAGCACGATCGAACCGTCCGTCGGGCGCGGCGTGGCGCCCGGCGGGATCGAGGCGGTCAGTTGGTGGCGCCGGCTCGCGCCCCCGGCGTCGCCGATCGGCTCGACCGCGACGACCATCCCTTCGGGCGCCTCGACGACCTCGAAGCGGGTGGGAATTTCGCCTCGCGCCGTGAGGATCGCCCGCGCGAGTCCCCCCCGCGCCTTCGAGGCGACGATCCGGAGCCGCCGGGGCGCGACGCGGACGGGGCCCACCCGCTCGCCCGTCACCGGAATGCGCAGCTCCGGCTTCAGGGGGTGGTCGGTGGTCACGATCAACTCCTCGCGGAACGAGCCCGTCGCCGCCGGGGCGCGCAGCGCGACATCGATTGCGAAGCCCGGAGCGGGCGCCGTCGCCGACGGATCCTCGGGCGCCGCCGCGCGGAACGAGGCCTCCACCATCTCGGGACGCGACGAGCGGACGTCAAGCACCCGGAAGCCGGGACGATCCGGCGAGACGAGCGTCAGCGTGGCCCGTTTCGTCTCCCCCTTCGCGATCTCCGGGAACCGAAACCCGCCGCCGGCCGGCTTGAGCATGATCGGCGTCTGGGCCTCCCCATGCACCCGAAACGTCACTTCCGGCCGCGACGGATCGTCGGTCTTGATCCGGGCCTGGCTCAGGAACGCGCCCGGCTGCTTCGGGGTCCAGCGGACGACCAGACGGGTGGCCTCGCCGGGCTTCAAGAGGGCCTCGGGCCGAAGCGCCTCTCCCTCGCCAAACCCGGCGACCGTGCAGCCGCACGATGTCGTCCCCTTGGATAGCCGCAGGTTTCCCTCGCCGGCGTTGGCGAGCGAGAAGGCCCGCTCGCCGGTCTCCCCGAAGCGGATGGTCCCGAAGGCGACGTCCAGATCGCCGCCAGCCTCGCCCTCGATCGACAGCCGGCCGGACGGCCCCGGGGCGGACGCGGCCGAGCGTCCTCGGTCGCCCCCGAGAAAAAGAGCGATCGGCGGCGCAAGGACGAGGGCCGCCACGCCGGCCGTGCTCGCCAGACGGAAACGATGAAGCCCACGCATCGATCGATCCTCGACAAAGATCCTCTCGCCCGACGACCACGATTTTTTGAGCCCGCGCTCTCCCCCTCGCTTTTGGAGCCGCTTTTCCGCGAAGCGGTTCTTCCACGCCGGAGGAACCCGACGCGGCGTTCCCGAGCGTCAAGGACAAATCGGTGTCGAAATAGTTATGACGCCAAACCAACGAATTTGTTAACGCTGGGGCGGGCGTTGGTCGCCCTTCTTCAGGCGATCGAGGTGCTCCGCGCCCGAGGTTCGCTTGAGAACCACACCTCCGGCGCACTGTAGCGACGCAATCGTTGGTCGGCAATGGCATAATACTTTATGGTGGAAATTTTATACGTTCGAATTCTTTAGTCTGTTTATTGAAGTTGCAATATCGTCGGGTGGAGTTCTAATTAAAAATCGCCAAAGGGAATCATCTCCAACGGAGGAATTCGTGAATCAGAGGCGGTGTAATGATTGACCCGCCCTTTGAGAGGCGCCGCGTGGCGAAACGGTTGGAGGTCCCCGTCAACGCGCTCGGGGACCGCTTGCCGTCGCGCGCCGGAGCTATCACGGGTCGAGCCCCTCTGGCCGCTGGAGCGAGAGGCGGTGACCAAAGAAGCGCCCGACGAGTTGGAGGAGCTGCGGAGACCGCTGATCGAGTGGCGCGTTCGGCTGATGGCCATCCCGAAACCGTCCGCGGGGCGGTCGGATTCGGCTGGGCCGCGGCCATCGGTTAGTCTTCAACGCAAATCGGCATCACTTCCTGCTCGTCTGGTCGCCACGCGCGCCCCGCAGCTTCTGGCGGATGAATTTCGTCACCGATTCGTTGTCTCCGTCCGCCTCGATCGGTTTCAGGAATCCTTCCGACTCTTTGGCGGAGGCCAGAGCCTCTTCGCGCCGGCCGACCTTGTTTAGGAGCATCGCCTTTTCGGCGAGGAGGTTCGCCCGGGTCAGCGGCGTCAGTGATTCCACTTTCAGCGCGGCGTCATGAACCGCGACGGCTTCGGCGTGTCTATCGAGCCTCCCCAGCAGGCGGGCGCGGAAGACCTCCGTCTCGACCCAGTTGTCCGACCCCTCCTCGACGAACCGCCGCGAAGTCTCCCAAGCCTCCAGCGCCTCGACCAGCCGACCCGCGTAGGTCAAGGCGTCGGCCTTGTCCTGGAGGAAACTCCAGGCCGTCGCGTGGTCCTCGACCACCTCGGCGATCAGCCGGTCATAAACCACCACCATCTCGTCTATCCGCCCGAGTTGCCTGAGATTGTACGCGACCCTGGCGCGAATCCGCCGATTCTCCTCGGCCGAGTAGGATTCATCCTTGGCCAACTCCGTGGCGTGGGCCAGAGCCTCGTCATTGAGGTCTCCCCATTCGAGGTGGACGAGCCGGGTCCATTGCAACCGCTTCCGCAATTCGGCGGTCTCGGCTCGCTCCAGCTCCTGGTCGATGAGCTTGAGCGCCGCCCTGGCCCCGCCCTCCTCCATCGCTTTGGCGAACCGGGCATGCATCTCCTCGACCCGATCTTGCTCGGCGTCGGCGTTGAGGAGGGCGCGATACTTCTCCCGCAACCCCGCGGCGTTCTCCGGGTCGAGGTCCATGATCTGGTCGATTTGCCCGCGATAGAAACGCGCCAGCATGTCGCCTTGTTTCTCGGTCAAGCTCCGGTCGAACGCGCCGTCAACCGCGGAGAGCGCCTCATCCAGGCGACGCGCCTTCTCGACGCCTCGGGCCTCCGCCGCCTTCGCCAGGGACGCGTCTCGCCGATCGCGGGTCTCCCGGAGCTTGCCCAGGCGCCGCGCGTATGCCTCGGCCCCGAGTCCGATGTTCCCCGTGACGGCATAGGGTCGCCCGGTCGCGTCGGCGAGGATCACGGTCGGGAACACGCGGACGCCGTATGGTTCTCGCCAGGCCAGGAACTCGTCCCGCCGCCCGGCGGGCAGGTCGTCGATGGATTGGGGGAACTCCAACTTCACGAGGATGAAAGGCTCGGCGCCGAGGGCGAATTCGGGCCGGCTGAGCACGTTACGCTCAAACTGGACGCAGGGGCCGCACCACGCGGTCCCCGTGAAAAGAATGAACATATCCTTGCCGTCCCTCGCGGCGAGGCGTTCCGCCTCATCCAGGTCGCTCAGCCACTTGTCGCCCGCCGCCGCGCCGCCGGCATGGAGGAGCAGGAATCCGAACAAGACCGCGCCGCGGAGAATGGCTCGGGACATCGTTCCACCTCTTGTTCAAGGTCCAAGGGATCGCCGGGGGGGTAAGCGGGCGGACGGGGTTGTTCCGTGTTTTTGACCAGGCGGACACCGATGCGGCGGTACCCCTATGACGACGAGGGCCGACCCTACATCGTTTTGGTCCGCCTGCTTGGAATCGAGCGCGACGGCGTGGCCGCGCGGACGCCTTCCGGTTACAAGTGTCGCGGGATGGTTTATCTTACAAATGTCATGGCGGCTTGGCAAGCTCGCGTCCGGATCGGTGATGGCCCAGTCCGCTGGGTCGGGCTACGGAACTCGCCTCCCCCGGTCGTTTAAACTCAATGATTCGCGACGGTTGGTCCGCGGTCCCGGCTGGGTTTGGGTCGCCGGGAGAAGACGACGCGCCAATTCTTCGAGGTCGGGAACTTTTTTGTCACCGACGCGCCGCCTGGAGACACTTCCTGGAGACGGTGGCCCGCTTGTTGGCGAGGCCCGATGGACTCGCGAAGACCAGCGCCGAGGGGGGGAGGATGGGATCGATGTCGCCAACCGAGAGTGGGCTGGAATCGGACGCCAACCTGTGGGGGCTCGTCCGCCAGGATAGCGAGTCGGCCTTCGAGGTCCTTGTCCGGCGGCACCAATCGGTCGTCTGCGCGGTGGCCTACAGCGCCTGCGGCGATCTGGCGCGGAGCGAGGATGTGGCCCAGGAGACCTTTTGGATGGCCTGGCGCCGGCGGGCGACGCTCGATCGGCCCGAGCGGCTGAGGGCCTGGCTCTGCGGCGTCGCGCGGAACCTCGCGAGGAACGCCCGTCGCAAGGCGTCGCGGTCGATCGAGGCGACGGGGACGTCCGATGTGCTGACCGGGCTATCCGTCGACGCGCCCGATCCCGCCGAGCTAGCGATCTCGCGCGAGGAGGAGGCGCTGATCTGGCGGTCGCTGGAGCGGATCCCCGAAAAGTATCGGGAACCTCTGGTTCTATTCCATCGCGAAGGTCGGTCGGTGGCCGAGGTCGCCGAAGCCCTTGAGCTGACCGAGGACGCCGTCAAGCAACGGCTCTCCCGGGGGCGAAGCATGCTGCGGGCCCATGTGGCCGAGTTGGTCGAGGACGGGCTGCGCCGTGGGCGGCCGGGTCGGCGGTTCACGGTGTCCGTCATGGCCGGTCTGACCGCGCACGCGGCCGGGGCCGAGACGGCCGTGGCCGGGGCCGCCGGCGCGGGGGCCGGGGCGGGCGCGTGGAAGGCCGTGGCCGGGGCCGCCGGCGCGGGGGGGCTGGCCGGGGGCCTGCTGGGGACGCTGGGCGGGCTCCTGGGCGGATGGCTCGGGACCTGGGTCCCGGCCCAGTTCGCCGCGACTCGCCGTGAGCGCGACGCCTTCCTCCGCGCCGGTCGGCGCATGCGGCGGAACACCCTGATCTTCGTGGTCGCCCTGTTCGGTTTGATTCGGGCGTTCGCCGGTACGCCCATGTACCTGATCGCCTGGGGCGGTTGGATGGCCGCCTTCTGCGCGTATGTCGCCGTCGAGTGCGTCCGCCTGAACCGGGAGCTTGGCCAAATTCGCGACGAGCCGGAGGCGGGCGACTTGCCCGACGCGACGGCGCTCCGGGCCGCCTGGTCGGCGACGGCCTCTCGGGTCGGCGCCCGGGCTTATCGGAGCCGGGCATCGCTTCTGGGGCTTCCGCTGCTCGAGGTCAACCTGAGCGATCCCATGGCGTCAACGGCGGGGAAGCCGCCCGGCGATGACGACGACCTCGACCCCCACCCCGAGCGAGGGGTGGCCCGAGGCTGGGTCGCGATTGGCGACGACGCTCGGGGCGTTCTTCTGGCGGTCGGCTCGAAAGCCGTCGGTCTGGTCGCGCTGGGCGGAAGGGCCTTCGGCGCGCTGAGCTTCGGGGGGCTGGCGGTGGGCCTGATCGCGGTCGGCGGGCTGGGGGTCGGCGTCCTCGGCATCGGTGGGCTCGGGGTCGGCGTGTATGGCTTCGGGGGCGGCGCGGTCGGCTGGCGATCGGCGGGAGGGCTGGCGATCGGCTGGGACATCGCCTGCGGAGGCGGCGCGTTCGCCGGACGCGGGGCCATCGGCGGGGCGGCGGTCGCCCGCGACTACGCCCTCGGCGGCGAGGCCCGCGCCCGACACGCCAACGACGAGGCCGCTCGGGCTTTCCTGCTCAACCATCCATTTGCTCGGCTCGCCTTCACCGTGATGGGGAAGCGCCCGCTTCTCGACAACCTCGCGGTCGCGGGAGCCCGCCTCGGCAACCCGGACGGCGATCCGAAGCCGCCGGCCGAGGAGCGGGCGCCGGGGGGCCGGTTCGCCCTGGACAACGGCCTCGCCGTAAGGATCCGGCCGATTCAAGGTGCGAACCAGGTGGCGCTCTTGGTGCTGTACAAGATCGGCGGCGACCACGATCCCGAGGGACGATCCGGGCTCGCCCATCTGGTCGAGCACCTGTACGTCACCGCCGCGGCCGGCGACGCCCCGGCCCGCTCGGCCGAGGCTTTCTTCCGCCGGTACCCCGCCGGCTGCAACGCCCAGACGGGCGATCGCTACACGGTGATCGCCGCCGTCTTTCCACCGGAGGACCTGGAGAAGGAGCTTCGGGACGCGGCGGCCCGAATGGGCGACCTCCGCGTCGAAGCCGCCGACCTCGAACGCGAACGGCCGCGCCTGCTCGATGAGGTCGCGAACATGTTCGGCCGAATCCCCGCCCTGGGGGCCGTGAACATGGCCCGAGAGCGGCTTCGGCCGACGCCCCGAGGCGGCCGGAAGGGGGGCCTGCCCGAGCATGTCGAGGCGATCACCCTCGGCGACGTCCAGACGCATTGGGAGCGCTATTACAAGCCCGGCAACGCGATCCTCGTGCTGGCCGGGGCCGTGGACGAGGCCGAGGCTCGACGAGCGGTCGAGAGCCGATTTGCCGGGATCGCCCCCGGCGAGGCGATCCCGCAACCGGAA
>Ga0180216_1004859_pt1 | contig 10014 bp, 9 predicted proteins | sample eDN3rd37CBELigMG_FD_128879 | JGI IMG/M metagenome (GOLD analysis project Ga0180216, IMG submission 128879) | Enriched Miracle-Growth compost microbial communities from Emeryville, California, USA - eDNA 3rd pass 37_C BE-Lig MG (version 2)... ...
ACCATCTGAGGCAACTGAAGTGGGTCCATCCCTCTCTGCTGAATGTCACGGTGAAAGACGGAATTGTCGATCTCTGGGGTGTCACGCGCTCGGACGCGGAGACGCAGGCCCTCCGGATCGCCGCCGAATCCATACCGGGTGTCCGGGGCGTCAACGATAACATGCTCCGACGGGCGGCATGGACGTGATCCGCTGATCGCCTGGCTGCATATCAGCGGCCAACGATTATTCTGACCTCAGGCACATACGCGGTACGCAGACTTGAGGCGTACGGACAGTGGCAGCGGTGGCCAGCGTCTCTGCTGCCTGCGCTTGCTGTTCTCGAATGATCTTTAATTCTCCGCTCTCAGAAAACACGGGCCAGCAGCACAACCGCAGCTGGCCTCGCTTTGTCTATGAGGTTGCAAGCGCCCCTGACCTGTGCAGATCATTCAAGCTGCAGATGTGTTCGCCAGCAGTGGTTATTGCTACGTATCCAGCGCGCATCAATGGAGAGGCACGCTGGTTGGCGATCGCAAAGGAGCTCCAGCGATGCAGCTTGCCATCACGATTGATAAGTCGTCTGGGGTGCCGATCCAGGCCCAGGTCATTGCCCAGATGCGAGATCTCATTGAGCGCGGCATTCTCTCGGGCGGGACGCGCGTTCCTTCCACCAGGGAGCTGGCTGGTCAGCTGGGTGTTGCCAGACGCACCATCGTACTTGCTTACGAAAAGCTCATTGCCGAAGGGTATCTCGAGTCAAGGCGGTCAGCGGCGACGTTTGTGAGCGTCCTCAATCCGCGCAGCACAATTCATGTCGGGACCGACCGAGCCGATGGTTCAGGTCGTACCCAGGTTCCTGTGCCCTCTGCCGTTGCGGCTGGCGCTATGCCCAATCTCTACGTGCCGGTGACCGAGCGTTGCGAACTCGACTTCACGATTGGACGTCCCGATTATCGGCTTTTTCCTTCAAGGCATTGGCAGCGGCTGATGGTTGAGCACCTGGCCGCACACGCGAGAGTTATCAGCGAATATCCCGATCCGCAGGGACACCTCGACCTCCGGCGTGCGCTCTGCGAGCATTTGCGGGTATCCCGCGGGATAGAGTGTTCGGAAGATCAGATTGTTATCGTGTCCGGTGTCCAGGATGGCCTGAACCTCATCTGTCGCCTTCTGCATACTCCGCGTGGAAAGGTGATCGTCGAGGACCCCTGTTACAACGGTGCGGCGGCCGCCTTCGAGACGCATGGCTTTGAACTTGTCCCCGCGCCGGTGGACCGGCACGGGATCATCGTCCGAGACTGGCCGCAGGATGCCAATATCGTCTACGTGACACCCTCACACCAGTTTCCCTATGGCGTGACGATGTCCCTGGAGAGACGGCACGAGCTGCTCGCATGGATCTACTCGACACGGGCCTATGTCGTGGAAGACGATTACGACAGCGATTTCCGGTACAGCTCGTCTCCGCTTTTCGCACTCACAGGGATAGATGTCGCTCATCGGGTCATCTACCTGGGAACCTTCGCCAAATCTATCGGGCCGGGACTGCGGATGGGTTATGCCGTGTTTCCGAAGCATCTCGCTGCGGCGGCGAGGGCGTTGAAAGCAACGATGAGCAACGGACTACCCATTCTCGAGCAGGCGGTCATTTCTAAATTCATCACCTCCGGCGCATTCCAACGACACCTGGTTTTCATGCGGCGCCAATACCTCGCCCGCCGGGACAAGCTCATTGCCAGGCTGCTCAAGTTCTTCCCGGACAGCTCGATTTCCGGTGAGGAGGGAGGCATGCATCTGATCTGGACACTTGGCAAGGCGCTGCCTTCGGCACCGGATCTGGCGAAATCCTGTCGCCGGCTGGGGGTCGGCATACATCCCATCGCCATGTCTCCGATTTCCCGATCCTTCGCGCCGCCAAGCTTACGCGACGTGATGCTCGGGTATACGTGCCTCACCGAGGAGCAGATCGATCAGGCGGTGGAGCGCATCAGGAGCGTCATCAGCAGTGTCTCGCGCCCCCATATGAAACCAGCCCTTTAAATCGCTGTTGAAGGTAGGATCAGGCTACGGAGCAGATGAGCTCCGTAGCGCAAGTTGCCTTCAGGTGGTCAATTTCGCGAGGACGTCGGATGGCATGTCAACGTCCTTGAAGACGGCGGTGCTGTTATCTGTTTCCCGCATGATGGGAAACGTGAATTCGCATTGGGGACAGGGCTCGCTCAGAACCTCCTGCTCCTTGTTGAGCTCGAAAGGCTTGTCCTGGATATGAGCGCAATTGGGGCAAACGCGGATCAGGCGGGCATTCTTGTATTCGAAGTTGGTGATGATGTCCTCCATGATCGCGCCGGTGCGGACAGCCCATTCCTTGGCATGCTTATGGTAGGTGTTCATGTGCCAGTCTTTAAGCGCCTCAAAACTGGTCCACATACTGACCTCATTGTACCAACAGGGGTCGTCGTTATGGATCCACCAGGTGAGATGCAGAAATCCTGGCAGTTTCTTCAGATGATGGCGCACATCAGCAAAAATCAATTGAAACTTCTTGTAGTCATCAGGGCTGGCAAACCGGACCCGTTGCATGCTCTGATAGATTGCCATCGTTTTATCCTCCCTAATGATTGGAACAGATTTACGATAGCGGAGCTATTGGCACGCTGGTGAGCCAGGTTCTGAAAAGGTCGTTGATCCAGCCGGCAAGGGGCCGCAGGAAAAGCCAAATCTGTCAGGGGACAAGCGGGCGCGCGATCCTGCGAAGAAAAGATCCGCGAATTGGAAATGCGATAGAGAGATCGGCTATCTTCAGGGATCCAGTAGTTTCACGCGTAAATTCATCAGACTTTCGTCAAGTTTTATCTGGCACGACAGACAGGACGTTGGTGTAGCACTGCACCCGGTATCAAGCAGATCGGCTTCTTCTTTTCCCGGTGGGCCGACCCGAGCAAAGCTTTCGTCATCCATGACAACATGGCACGTGCCGCAAGCCATGGATCCTCCGCACGAGGATCGCAATGGTAGTCCAGCCCACCGGATTGCCTCCATGAGACTCATGCCGACAGGGCCGTCCACGCTATGCACCTTGCCGCCGGGATCCTCGACGATGGTCTTGACAAAGTGTGGCGCTCCGTTCCGTGCACTCCACCAACCGGTTTGTGACCAACGGCCGGCATTGATGCATGGTCCGAAAAGACCTGCGGTGTGGTGTCATTTAGCCATTGTGCAAAGAGGAGTGGCAATCCGGTCGACCGGCCGGTGCAACCGGAATTTTGTTCGCTGGAGTAACCTCAATCGGTACGGACAGGTCGGGGGAGCGTCACGTGATCTCCAGGCCTGCCAGGCTTCGCGCCATACAAAGACGTTGAGCTGAAAAAAAGTCTGTCTCCGAGGTGGTGATAACGCCGACTACAGTGATCGGCCAGGCGGAGCGATGATTGGCTTCGCCTGGCATCCTGGAGATCCTACGTCAGCGTCTGCGCTGCCGGCTCCCGCCTGGGCGTTGCCGTGCTCAGCAGGATGGCTCCAGCTATGGCCGAGATCGTTGAGCCGAGCAGGACGCCAAGCTTCAATTGGTTCTGCAGTGTGACACTGTCAGGGAAGGCCAGCAGGCCGATGAACAGGCTCATCGTGAAGCCGATGCCGCACAGCAGTGCCACCCCGTAAAGCTGACGCCAGCTCGCGTGCATGGGCAATTCTGCCCAGCCGAGGCGGATGAGGACCGCTGCTGTGAGGAAAATGCCGAGTTGCTTGCCAATAAACAAGCCCATTGCGATACCGAGAGGTACCGGCTGGGTCAGCGATGTCAGAGACGTTTCGGCGAATGAAACACCGGCGTTTGCGAAGCCGAAGAGTGGAACAATCAGGAACGTGACCCAGGGTGCAAGGGCGCTTTCAAGCCGATGGAGCGGCGATGTCATGTCGTCGGGTGCGGCCGGGCTCTTCCGCATTGGTATCGTCAACGCCAGGATCACACCGGCGACCGTGGCGTGCACGCCCGACTGCAGGACCAGGAACCAGAGGACCGCGCCCAACGCCAGGTACGCTGGCAGCAATTTTACCCCGTTTCGGTTCAAACCGATGAGAATTGAGGTCACCAGGGCAGCGCCGCCGAGCGCCATGACGTCCAGATTGCCCGTATAGAACAACGCGATGATGATCACGGCGCCGAGGTCGTCGATGATCGCGAGGGCCGTCAGGAATACCTTGAGGCTCATTGGCACGCGCGGGCCAAGCAACGAAAGGACGCCCAACGCGAAGGCAATGTCAGTTGCGGAAGGAATTGCCCAACCGCGGGGATGGCCGTTTTCGCCGAGGTTGAACGCGAGATAGACCAGAGCCGGACCGACCATGCCTCCAAGTGCAGCAAAACCGGGAAGGATGCGTCGGGGCCAGGTGGAAAGCTGGCCATCAACCATCTCGCGCTTGATCTCGAGCCCGACCAGCAGAAAGAACAGAGCCATCAGGCAATCGTTGATCCAGTGCAGAACTGAAAGACCGCCAACATAGGTTCCGAGAACGTCGGCATACGCGCCGCCAAGCGGTGAATTGGCGACAAGCAGCGCAAATGCGGCCGCGATCATCAGGGCAATGCCGCCTGAAGCGGAATTGTCGAGGAACTGGCGTATCATCGACCGGATGCGACCGGGCTGAGGATTGATGTGCTGGCGTGTGTTCATAGAGGTGCGCTCTCCTGTAACGGGTTGATCGGTTCTCCGTTTCGGGATGGGCCCGGCGCACGCAGCACACGCCTTCCCGAAGGTAACAATAGCCGCTTCTTTCGTTCAACCTTTTCTGGAACTCAAGAGGGAACGAAATACCTGCCTGCTGGCCCATGCGTTCATGGGAAGCCGCGCGGGAACGAAGCCATCAACCGCAGAACTCATGCGCGACACCCGGCATCCTGAAAGCCGACGAACAAACGCGTTTGGTCGATTGTGCGACTTCGGACATTATCATCGACGGATCGATCCCGCTGGATCGGTGTTCAGTTCTCGTGCGGTTGAGGCCACAGAAGAACGGAAGCCATGCAAATACCCGTAGATTTCCTGCACTGGTCACTGGCGTTTCTGCCAATTCTCGTTCTGGCATTTCTGCTGGTGCAACTGCGCTGGACCGCGCAACAGGCGGGTGCGACCGGCATTTTCATTGCCGCCGCCGTCGCCTTTTTCGTGTTCAGGACACCTTTGGAGACGCTGGCCGTTGCGGGGGCAAAAGGCGTCTGGGACGCGCTGTTCATTCTTCTGGTCATCTGGCCTGCCCTGCTTCTCTACCAGATCATGCATCAAAGCGGCGGTTATGACGCCTTGCGACAAGGTATCACCCGCCTGAGCCGTAACGAACTGTTCGTCATCATAGCGCTTGGCTGGGTGTTTGCTTCGTTCCTTCAGGGTATTGACGGGTTCGGGACGCCGATCGCCGTTGTGGCCCCATTGCTGGTCGCGTTTGGCGTGCGGCCGATCTATGCGGTAGCGATCCCGATCATCGCGCACATATGGGCAAAATTCTTCGGAACGCTGGGCGTAGGCTGGCTCGCTACCCTGCAGGTTGTGGATCTTGATGAAGCAACGATCCTGGCCGCGGCCTATCAGTCCGGGCTGCTCATCATCATTCAGGCGGTTCTTGGCGGTTTCACCGTCGTCTGGATGTACGGACGCTGGCCAGCCATCCGGCATGCGTGGCCGCTGGTCCTGATCATCGCCGCCCTCCAGGGCGTCGGTCAGGTCCTCGTCGCGTTGGTGGATCCGGTACTCGCCGCCTTCATTCCAGCCACCGCCGCAATGCTGGCGCTGTATCCGCTGTCGCTCTGGCCACGCTATGCGGAACCCGCCACGGACATCGTTGAACGTCCGGCAATGCTCGAGAGCCGTGCGGAGGACGATGTCGACAAAGCCCCGCCAATGGGCGTGGCCATGTCGTTCTTCCCCTACATCCTGCTGACTGTCCTGGCGCTTGGCACTTCGATGATCGAGCCACTCAAGAATGCGCTGGGCAGCATCACCTTTGGTTTGCCGTTTCCGGAAGTCACTACCGGTTACGGCAACGTCAACCCCGCTACGGACGCGTATTCGCCGCTTGCGCCGCTGACGCATCCGGGGGCAAGCCTGATCATCACTGCGCTTGTGACCTGGGGCATCTATCAGGCTCGCGGCTACTACAACACGTGGGCGGAGACGACGAAGACAAGGCAAAAGGGCGTCTGTTGGGGACTGTTCGAGAGTGCCGTTCCTGCCTCTGTCCCAATCCTGGCCTTTCTCGTCATGGCTGCACTGATGAACCACTCGGGGCAGAACGAAACTCTGGCGCTTGGAATCTCTGCCATCGCACCGGCCTATGCGTTCGCGTTCCTGTCGAACGGAATCGGTGTGATCGGCGCGTTCACGACGTCGAGCAGTACATCGTCCAATGTGCTGTTCTCCGACCTGCAGGTCACGCTGGCACGGCTCAAGGGGCTTCCCGAAGCAACCATACTTGCCGCGCAGAGCGCGGGTGGTGGGATCGGCAACGCCATTGCCCCGGCCAATGTGGTGATGGGCGCCAGCACGGCCGGAATCAGCGGGCAGGAAGGGGCCATTCTCCGTAAGACATTGCCCTGGACCCTCGCCGCATTTCTGCTGACCGGGGCGGCAACGGTCCTGCTGGTGTTGCTGGTGAACTGACAGGAGGCGTTAGCCATGGTTGCTCTGCTGAAGTCCCGCTTGGGCTACCTGAGTGTATCGTTCTGCCTGTTCCTGGTTTCACTCCCGCTCGTCAGCGCCGGAGCGACCAGCGGACCGCGTGTTCTCCTGTGGGCAGGGTCTGCCGCGCTCTGCATTGCCGGCCTCATCCCGCCTTTCCAGCGGCTCCTTTTCGCAGCCAAGCCGGATCCCGGAACAAAGGTCGATGGCGAGAACTCGCGGTGAAGACCCACTTGGCAGATGCAATCAGCCAGAGATCCATGTGCAAAGGCCCGGCCATGATCCGTCGGATGGATCATGGCCGGGCCCCGAATACGGCTGCTTATTCAGGACCGGTTATCTTCCGGCCATGCGAGCGAGGACGTTATCGTTCCACGCGAAGCGGTGGACGAACACCATTGCGATATGGCCGACAATGAGGGCCAGAAGCACCCAGCCCAGAAGACCGTGCAAGGCGTTTGCCGGAGCCATCATCCAGGGGATCTTCTCCTCGAAGCCCTCCATCAGAGGGATGCCGAACGGGGCAAATGCGCGGCCTGATCCGTACTGACGCAGCATCGCCAGAGCGGGAACCACGAACATCAGGAGGTAGAGCGCCGCGTGGCCCATGGTTGCCGCGCGGCCAAGGAATGTCGGCTGGTGGCCGGGACGATTGCGGAGATTCAAAAGGCCCCAGAGGCCACGCAGACATACGAGAATGAGGAGAACCAGGCCGATTGACTTATGGGTGGAGCCGAAGAAGTCGGCGATCGGGGTCTTGTCTGCCACCACGCCGATCAGAATGCCTGTGAATTGCCATATGAAGAGCAGGGCCATGCTCCAGTGGAAAGCGCGGCTGACAGCCCCGTAGGCGTGCGGAGTGTCGCGCCAGCCCACTGTCTGCATCTGCACCTGCGTCTGGGTCAAACTCATTGGCAAAGCTCCTTATTGTTATGCGTTAGCGACGTCCCGATCTCCGAATGGCAAGCCCGCGTTTCCTCAACCGATGCGAAGGCGCGGGTCGGCGTCAGCAGCGGAATGTGAGGGAAAACGCGAGCCGAACACGGCGCATTCGTGCGGGACATCGAGCATGCAGTCGATATCTGTCTCGCCGCCGGGGCGGGGCAGTGCCGAACGCACCCCACGATCCCGACAAGAGTCGAGGGAAGTAAGATCGGAAAACGGTGGCAGCCGCAAGCCCGACCACTGATTATCGCGCAGAGTTTATCATTAGTGAGCAGGAAGAAGGCAGCATAGGGGTGCTCAGTCCGTGTCCCTGGTAAATGGGCCGATGTCCGGATTGGGCAGAATATCGAGCACCAGCTCGAAAGGGCGGCACAGTCGAGCGCCCAGGGGTGTCACCACGATGGGGCGGTTGATGAGGACCGGGTGTTTCAACATAGCGTCGATCAGCTGGTTGTCGGTCAGCGCTGGATCAGCGAGGGCGGAGCTCTGAGCGGCGGGCAGTCACAGGCTGCAATCAACTGGAATGCAGAAAATGAAAAGGGCCTGAGCTATCATGCCCGGCCCTCTTCTGTGGATCGTGGTGGCGGTATCAGGACGCCTTGTACTTGATCGAGCAGCCGTAGGCTCGGGTCACAGCCGGATCGACAGGTTTTCCTGCCGCAATCTGATCCAGCGCCTGACGGACATAGTTCGTGGCGCCTGCGATATCCGCCTGATCCGTAGTCGGCCTGTCGTCGATGCCGCCCTTATAGGCAAGATTGCCGTCGGGGGTGATGATGTACATATGCGGCGTGGTCTGCGCCCCATAGGCCCGGCCGATAATGCCTTCCTCATCCAGCAGAACGGCGGTCGGGGCGGCGTCGTGCTCCTTCATGAATGCATCGTGTCCCTCCGGCGGCAGGTGACCCTGCGTACCCGGTGCGGAGGAGGCGATGGTGAGCCACACGATGCCGTTGGCCGTAGCTTCCTTCTGCAGCTTCTGCATGTTGCCGCTGCCGTAATGTTTCTGCACGTAGGGACAGCCATCGTTGATCCACTCAAGGACCACGGTCTTGCCGCGCAGGTCCTTGAGACTGTGCGTCTTGCCCTGCGTGTCGGTGCCGGTGAAGTCAGGCGCCGGCTTGCCGATATCGGGCGAGGCCGCGAGGCTTGCCGCTCCAAGTACGAGTGCCAGACACGCGGTCATCGCAAATTTGAGGACATTGTCGAACATCATGGGTTCCGGTTCTCCTCCTGATGGTTGGCCGCTTGCGACCGGTTCAGCTCGGCGAAGTGGCGAACCACGATCGCCTCGGTCAGTAATTGAGGCAGTACGATCGCCTCTTTCTCAGGATCGGCCGGGTAAAGCAGGTACAGAGGGACGCCCGCACGCCCGTAAGCTCGCAGTACACGGGTGATGCTTTCGTCCTGATTGGTCCAGTCGCCCCTGAGATAAGCGGCGTTGTGATTGGCCAACGCCTTGCGGAAGCCTTCCGTGCGGAGTGCAACCTGCTCGTTGACCTTGCACGAAATGCACCATGCGGCCGTGAAGTTGACGAACACCGGACGTCCGGAGGACCGCAGTTCGGCAACCCTTGCCTCGGAGAACGGTTCTCCATCGGCCATGTCTGTGTCAGCACCCCCAGCCGGAGCGTTCGGTGGTCTGGTGCTGGTCAGCCATGGGGCCAGAAAGGTGAGCGTTGCTGCGATGATCGCAATGGCAAGTCCAGTGCGCAGGGCAGGGCCGTCTGCCGGCGAACCCAACAGCCACGCGGCAAATGCGACTGCGGTCAGGGTGATGCCTGCAACGAATACGCCATCGCTGCCTGTCTGTAGGGAGAGAACCCACACAAGCCACGCGACGGTAGCGTAAAGCGGGAAGGCCAGGATCTGCTTAAGTGTCTCCATCCAGGGACCTGGTTTCGGCAACAGGCGGCGGGCCGTTCGCGATAGAGACAATGCGAGAACCGGCAGCGCGAAGCCCAGGCCCATCGCCTGGAGGACGAGCACCATATCGAGGGGCGGACGAGTCAAGGCATAACCCACCGCGACGCCCATGAACGGAGCCGTGCAGGGTGTGGCCGCGATGCTGGCGAGAACGCCGGTGAAGAATGAGCCGGTTGCTCCCGCCTTGCGGGTCAGGCCGTCGCCTACTCCCACCGCACTGCCGCCAATATCGAAGACACCGGAAAGCGACAGGCCAAGCGCCAGAAACAGGGAGGCCATGGCGAGAACAAAGACCGGTGACTGGAACTGAAAGCCCCAGCCTAACGCAAGGCCCGCGCTGCGAAGGCCGACGAGGACAATCGCCAGCATTGCGAAGCTTACAAGAACTCCGGCGAGGTAGGCAAAGCCTGACTTCGCTGCTTCGCCTGTCGCTCCCTTGCCGTGGCTGGCGAGGGTCAGCGCCTTGAGCGACAGGATCGGCAGTACGCAGGGA
>Ga0180216_1004860_pt1 | contig 10012 bp, 9 predicted proteins | sample eDN3rd37CBELigMG_FD_128879 | JGI IMG/M metagenome (GOLD analysis project Ga0180216, IMG submission 128879) | Enriched Miracle-Growth compost microbial communities from Emeryville, California, USA - eDNA 3rd pass 37_C BE-Lig MG (version 2)... ...
CGTGCAGGAAATGGAAGCCCTTCCGGAGGGGTGGGGGTCTCGAGGATTTGCGGGTGTGGAAGCGTGAACTTCAGCCGGCGAGGCGGCGTATGCCCCGGGTCAGACGCAAGCGCGCCGAAGCCGGGGCCAAATGACCGCGACCGTGTGCGTCGACAGAAACTGTGCGAGCGGGCTCCTCATAGGCTGAATGTGGATGGTCGGCGGATAATGTCAAGATGCCCCGGACCACCCCCTGTTTTTGCGCCGGCCATCGGTCGTGCTAGGTCTTCTCGATGGCTGCAAGAACCGTTCTCGTTTCGGGTGCCGGCATCGCGGGTCCCACGCTTGCCTACTGGCTCAGCCGATCCGGCTGCAAGCCGACCATCGTCGAGCACGCGCCGAGTTTCCGTTCCGGCGGGTATGTCATCGATTTCTGGGGCTTGGGCTACGACATTGCAGAACGTATGGGACTGTCCGACGGCCTCGCCCGCCTTGGCTACCATATGCGGGAGTTGCGCGTTGTCGGTCGCGACGGTCGCCGGGCGGCCGGATTTGGCACCGGCGTCTTCCGCGAGTTGACCGGCGGTCGCTTCGTAAGCATCCGCCGCAGCGATCTCGCCCGCTTGCTGCTCGAACGGGCCGGGCCCACATCCGAGATCATCTTCGGTGACGACATCAAGGCAGTCCGGCAAGAAGCGGACGGGGTCGAGGTGACGTTCGAGCATGCGCCGCCACGCACCTTCGATCTCGTGATCGGCGCCGACGGCCTGCACTCACGGGTTCGCCAGCTCGCCTTCGGACCGCAAGCCCAATTCGAGAAGTCGCTCGGCTATACGGTGGCTGCGTTCGAGATTTCCGGATATCGGCCGCGCGACGAGAACGTCTACGTCATGCACAATGTGCCCGGCCGGATGGTCGGACGCGTCGCGCTCCGCGACGATCGCACGCTGTTTCTCTTCGTGTTCGCCGATGACGGATCGGCGCCCGATGTTGCACATGACGGTGCGGCACAAAAGGCCCTGCTGCGGCAACGCTATAAGGACTCCGGTTGGGAGATTTCGCGCATCCTCGACGCGTTGCAGCGTATCGACGACCTCTACTTCGATCGCGTGAGCCAGATCCATATGCCGCGCTGGTCCGAAGGACGCATTGCGCTTGTTGGCGATGCCGCGTTCTGCGTTTCGCTGATGGCCGGTCAAGGGTCTGCGCTGGCCATGACAGCCGCCTATGTTCTGGCGGGGGAACTCGGCCGAGGCGGCACTCACGCGGAAGCCTTTCAACGATACGAGAGCCTGCTGCGCGCCTATATCGAGACCAAGCAACGGGCGGCGGTGAGTTTCGGCGCCGCCTTCGCGCCTAAGACGGCACTCGGCCTGGCATTTCGCAATCTCGTCATCAAGGCGACGTCTTTTCCAGGTCTCGCGCGACTGACTTTCGGCCGCGACATCAGCGACAAGCTGACGTTGCCCGAATATCGATGGCAGTGCGCTGCCAAGTCGGGAAGCTGAACACCACTGTCGTCTCGGTGAGGTACTGGATGGTCGTCGGGATAAAAGTTTGAACCTACGTGTCGGATGCCGCGCATGCCGAACGTCTTGAAAGCCGAGGGCGGGACAGTCATGGCAAAGCCTCTCGTCCGCCGGCAACGAAAAGGAGCAAGCTCATGTCCGACAAGACGGAGAAGAATACCGTTCGGCTGCATCGCGTACTGGCCACCAAGCCGGAGAAGGTCTACCGTGCCTTCGTGGAGGGCGATGCCATGGCGAAATGGCTGCCTCCATACGGCTTCACGTGCACGGTGCACCACCTCGAGGCCAAGGTGGGCGGCACCTTCAAGATGTCGTTCAGGAATTTCACCACGGGAAACGGCCATTCGTTCGGCGGGGAATATCTCGAACTCGTGCCCAACGAGCTGATCCGCTACACGGATCGCTTCGACGATCCCAATCTCCCCGGCGTCATGTCCGTGACCGTCACCCTGAAGGCGGTCTCCGTGGGCACCGATGTCAGTATCGTGCAGTCCGGAATCCCCGATGCGATCCCGGTCGAAGCCTGCTATCTCGGCTGGCAGCAATCGCTCGTCCAGCTTGCCCGGTTGGTCGAACCCGATATCCCGGAGTGATCCAGCGATACTATTTGCTCGTCGCCGTGATCTTGGGGGCGCGTCCAATTTAAATGGACACATAGCTGGTGTTGCGGAATCCGAGCGCACCACGGTCCCGTCTCGGCCGCACCCCATTCCCCTCCCCCTCGCGGGGAGGGGAGACATAATCGCACTCTCCACACAAACAATTCCATCGACTGGGAGCACCGGACCCATTCGAAACGACCACGCGTTAGCCGGTTGACGGGGCGGTCACATGGCCCGGAAAAGCAACGTCGCATCGCCATACGAATAGAAGCGGTAGCCGGCACCGATCGCGTGGCGATAGGCAGCATGCATGGTGTCGAGACCAGCAAAGGCCGAGACCAGCATGAAGAGCGTCGACCGTGGCAGATGGAAGTTGGTCATGAGCACATCGACGGCGCGGAAACGGTAGCCCGGCGTGATGAAGATCGAGGTTTCGCCGCGGAAGGGCTTCATCCGCCCGTCGGGATCGGCCGCGCTTTCGAGAAGCCTCAGCGCCGTGGTACCGATTGCCACGATACGGCCACCGGCGGAGCGCACCGCATTCAGCGCTTCGGCGGTCGCCTCGCTGATCTCTCCCCATTCGGCATGCATGGCGTGGCCGTCCGTGTCGTCGGATTTCACCGGCAGAAAGGTGCCCGCTCCGACATGCAGCGTCACCGTCTGACGCCTCACGCCCCTCGCCTCGAGCGCCGCTGAGAGCGCGGGTGTGAAATGGAGCGCTGCGGTCGGTGCGGCAACGGCACCTTCGCGCGCGGCAAATATCGTTTGGTAGCTGGTACGGTCCGCCTGATCCGGCGGTCGCTTCAACGCGATATATGGCGGCAACGGCATCTCGCCGAGCGTATCGATCGCCTCATCGAGGAAGGCGCTGTGCAGCGAGAACGCCAGCTCGACCTCGCCCCCATCGAGCTTCTGTTTCACGACCGCCGACAGGCTGCCGGCGAGACAGACCCGGCCCTCCGCCTGGAAAATGACGCGATCCCCCACCTCGAGCCGCTTCGCCGGTCGGGCAAAGGCGCGCCAGTGGCTTTCGTCGATGCGCTTGACGAGGTTGAACGCAACGTGCGCCACGCCGCCGTTGCGCTCCCGCGTGCCTTCGAGGGCCGCGGGAATGACCTTGGTATCGTTGACGACGATCGCATCGCCCGCCCGCAGCAGCGACGGCAGGTCGCGCACGCTCCGATCCTCGAAGACGGGTGGCGCGCTCCAGCCTTGTTCCTGGGCCCGGTATGGGGGACGAACCACGAGCATGCGCGCAGCATCGCGCGGCTCGGCGGGTCGCAATGCGATGCGGTCGTCGGGGAGATCGAAGTCGAATAGATCAGTGCGCATGTCTCGTGACCGTTTGCGATCCGGGTCACCGGCACATTACCATTGTCGCCGGAAAAAGGGCGGCGCTTCAGGGGGCGAGACGAGGGTAGCGACATCATGGCCGACGTTCGCGATGACATGACGATCAGCGCCTTCTGGAGCGAGGCGGTCGCACGCTGGCACGATAAGCCGTTCCTCGCCGTGCCGCCCAACCCCGACAGGAGCTATCTGCCGGACGGCATCGAAATCACCTACAGCGAGGCCGACCGCGCCGTCCGATCCCTTGCGGAGGCGTATGGAAGCGCCGGTTACGGCCTCGGCCACCGGGCTGCGCTTCTTCTGGAGAACCGCCCCGAGCACGTGCTGCATCGGCTCGCGCTCAATGCGATCGGTGTCTCGGTGGTGCCGATCAACCCCGATTATCGTTCTTCGGAGACGGCATATCTGCTCGAGCATTCCGAGCCCGAATTGATCCTCGTCACGGAGAGACGGCTGCAGCAGATCGAGGACGCGCTTGCGGAGAGCCGCCATCGGCCGCGCGTGCATGTTCCCGATACCGGGACTCGCCTTCCCTCGCCCGCGCAACCTGCACGGCCCGGTCTTCCGATGCCTGCAACCGAGGCTCAGATCCTCTACACATCGGGAACCACCGGCAGGCCCAAGGGCTGCATCATTTCGCACGGCTACGAAGTGGCGATGGGGGACTGGTACGCGTCACGCGGCGGTGCGCTGACCCTCAAGCCCGGCGAAGACCGGATCTACAATCCGCTGCCGCTCTACCATGTGAATGCCGGCATCATCTCGCTGCTCGGCGCGGTGGCGGCCGGCTGCTGCCAGATCCAGACGGATCGCTTCAATCCGATCCGCTGGTGGCGCGAGGTGAAAGCCTCGGGCGCGACGGTCGTGCACTATCTCGGCATCGTGGCGCCGATGCTGCTCAATCAGCCGCCATCCGCAGCCGATCGCGATCATAAGGTGCGGCTCGGGATCGGCGCCGGCATCGAGCCGGAGCTGCATACCGTGTTCGAGAAGCGGTTCGGCTTCCCGATGGTCGAGATCTGGGGCATGACCGAGTTCTGCCGCATTCTCGGCGACAACCACGAGCCACGGCAGATCGGCACTCGCGCGTTCGGCAAGGCGGTGCCCGGCCTCGATGTCCGGGTCGTCGACGAGCACGATGAGGACGTGCCCAACGGATCGCCCGGCGAGATGGTGCTGCGTCACTCCGCTGAAACGCCGCGGCGGGGCTCGTTCTCCGGCTATCTCAAGAACGACGAGGAGACCGAGAAGGCGTGGCGCAGCGGCTGGTTCCACACAGGCGATACGGTCTGGCGCGGCGACGACGGGATGCTGCACTTCATCGACCGCAAGAAGAACATCATCCGGCGCTCCGGCGAGAACATCGCCGCGGCCGAGATCGAGGCGTTGCTGCTCACCCATCCGGACGTGGCACAGGCCGCTGTTCTCGCCGTCAAGGACGAAGTGCGCGAAGAAGAAGTGCTCGCCTGCATCGTGACGCATTCGGGCGGCGCGAGCAGCGCGGATGCAGAACGCCTCTTCGACTACTGCAACAAGCGGCTGGCCTATTATAAGGCACCGGGTTGGGTTTGGTTCACGTCGGCCCTGCCGACAACGGGCACGCAGAAGCTCCAGAAGCACCTGATTTTCCCGGATCACGCCGATCCGCGCGAAGCTCCCGGGATAATCGATCTCAGACACATGAAACGGCGCGGTTAGCTGTCGCCGCATCCAATCACCCAAAGGAGACTTACGGCCGGAGGACCGCTCGCAGGCATACGCGTCCGGGCGAGGCACCAGCCGAGACCCGGGATCGCAGTCGGAGTTGTGACCCATCGCGACCAAGCGTCCCCGGCTCAGCGCGCCGTGTACGCGTCGCTTGGCCGGGGACGCAAGTAACTTATGGCATCCGTGACGGGCGTAGCTCGAACGTTAAGCGCAGCCGATCAAACCTTGATCGGCACAGCCTTTTCCACCGCGATCTCCTCGGGGCTCACGCGGCAGCGGAGTGCGATGGCCTCGACACCGGCCGCAGCCGCAAGCTTGAACGCCGCCACATATTTCGGGTCCACATCGCCTGCGAACGTCAGGCTCTTCGCATCAGGACGCTGGATCAGGTAGACCATGATTGCACGATGACCGGCGCGAACCATGTCGGACATCTCGACCAAGTGCTTGGCGCCCCGCTCGGTGATGCTGTCCGGAAACTCGGCAAGTTCCGCCTTGCGCATCATGTGCACGTTCTTGACCTCGACGTAGCACAGCCCCTTGGCGGCGCACTCGAGCAGAATATCGATGCGGCTGTTCTTCCCGTACTTCACCTCCCGGCGAAGTAATGGATAGTCGCCGAGGCCCTTCACCTTGCCGGCCGCGATCGCCTCGGCGACGAGCTTGTTGGGATGGTTGGTGTTGATGCCGACGAGATGCGGGCCCTTGCCGAGATCCGCCTCCACCATCTCCCAGGTGTGGCGATACTTGCGCGTCGGGCTGTCGGATGTCGAGAGCCAGACGCGGGAGCCCGGCGCGACGAGCCCCATCATCGAGCCCGTGTTCGGACAGGTGGCGGTGATCGCCTCACCGGTATCGAGTGTCACGTCGGCGAGGAAGCGCTTGTAGCGCTGGACGAGGCGACCGGAGATCAGCGGCGTTTCGAAGAGCATGATGTCCTACAGCACGGCCTCGGCCATCACTTCAAGGGCCTTGGCATCCCCACCGATCAGCATGGAGCCGACGTGTCCGTGTTTGCCGGCCGCGAGCCAGCGCTGAGCGCGATCCTTGATCCGCGCAGCAGGCCCGACGAGATGGCACGCGTCGATCAATTCCGCCGGCACCGCAGCCGCTGCCTCACCCTTGCGGCCGTCGAGATAGAGGTCCTGGATCTTCAGCGCCGATTCGCCGTAACCGAGGCGGGTCGCATAATCCGTGTAGAAATTCTTGCCGCGCGCGCCCATGCCGCCGATGTAAAGCGCCATCTGATCGCGTATCGGCTGCATCGCGGCCGCCACGTCGTCGGCAACGATCACGCGCACGAACGGAGCGATATCGAACCGGGCGAGCGACTTGCCACCGCCGGCGGCTGCGAAACCCTTCTCGATCGAGCCCGCGAAAACGGCATACTGCTCCGGATCCATCCACACCGGAAAGAAGCCGTCCGCAACCTCGGCAGCGGCCGCGACACCGGCCGGCGTGATGGTCGCCGCGTAGATCGGGATCGGCTGCTCGCAATGGAGAATACTCTTCAGCGGCTTGCCGAGCCCGGTCGCCCCCGGCCCGGCATAAGGGATCTGGTACTCCTTGCCGTCGAACGAAAGCTCGCCCTCGCGCGCGAAGATGCGCTTCATGATGGCGACGTACTCCTTGAGCCGCGTCACGGGGCGGCCGTAGGGCACGCCATGCCAGCCCTCCACCACCTGCGGGCCCGAGGCCCCGACCCCGACGATGAAGCGATTGCCCGAGAGCTGCGCGAGGCTCATCGCGGTCATGGCGGCCATAGCCGGCGTCCGTCCCGGCATTTGCATGATCGCCGTGCCCACCTTGATGCGCTTGGTATTGGCGAGGATCCAGGCCGCCGGCGTCACCGCATCGGAGCCGTAGGCCTCGGAGGTCCAGACGGAATCGTAGCCAAGTCCTTCCGCATGCAGGATCGCCTCCATGGGCAAGTTCATCTTCCGACCCGAATAGCCGACCAGCATGCCGAGCTTCATGTGCAGATCCTTTTTTGTCGCCGGTTGACAGACGGCAGTGGCTACCGACCGTTCTTAAGTGCCATGTCGCCCCAGATGTGGTGCTCCAGCTCCTTGCGGGCAAACCGCCAGGCGCCGCCGGTCTTCACGAACGCATCGTTGTAGCGACCGCCCATCACCGGCAGAAGCCCGTTCTCGCTTTGACGCACGACCAGATAGTCCGAAGTCGCCGTCGCACGCTGCCCATCGAGCCGGACAATGATATTGGTGATGTAGTGCTTGCGCTGCGGCCCCTCCCCCGGCTTCGGCACCGTGCGATCCAGCAGCGCAGCGATCTCGCGCCGTCCGCGGGCGGCACCGTAGCTGGTCGTCCATTCCCCGTCTTCGGCAAAGAGGGCGGCAACCTCCTCGAACGCGCAGGCGTCGAGGGCATAGCAGTAGGTGGCCATCAGCTCCCGGATGGCGTCCTTCTCATCGGCCAGGCTCGTCATGACGGCCTCTGGTCACTCGTACATACGGTCGATTGTATCCCGGACTATCCCACCGGGCGGAAAGACCCGTCAATCCGAAGGGGCGTCTCGTGTGGGGGCAAGCGGCCGGAAGGGTATGGCGCGGAACCTGGGTTGAGCGCTAGTCTGCGCCCCGAGACGACATGAGGAACACACCAAATGGGGCAGACCGACGAGCATGTGACGGCGGCCATTCTCGTCATCGGCGACGAGATCCTGTCGGGCCGTACGAAGGACAAGAATATCGGCTACATCGCGGATCACCTGACGGCGATCGGCATCGACCTGCGCGAAGTGCGTGTCGTTGCCGACGTCGAGGAGGACATCGTCGCCGCGGTGAACGCGCTGCGTAGCCGCTTCACCTATGTGTTCACCACCGGTGGCATCGGCCCGACTCACGACGACATCACCGCGGATTCGATCGCCAAGGCCTTCGACGTCGGCATCGATCATCACCCGCAAGTGAAGGCAGTTCTGATCGAGAACTTCAATCGCCGCGGCGTGGAGGCGACCGAGGCGCGACTGCGCATGGCCCGCATCCCGGACGGCGCGGAGCTCGTCGAGAACCGCATCTCGGTCGCTCCCGGCTTCAAGCTCGGCAACGTCATCGTCATGGCGGGTATCCCCTCGGTCATGCACGGGATGCTCGACAGCGTGACGCCCAGGCTCAGGACGGGGCGCAAGATGCTATCCGTCGAAATCGAGCTGCTGCGGCCCGAAGGCGAGATTGCCGAGCTGCTGGGGCAGACCCAGGCCGAGTTCACAGACGTCTCGATGGGCAGCTACCCGTTCAACCGCGAAGCCCGCGTTTTCGGAACCGTTCTGGTTTTGCGCTCGACCTATCCCGACCGTCTCGCTGCCGCCGAAGCAAGCCTGAAAGGCAGGCTGACGAGCAAAGGCATCCCCTTCTGACGTCCGGCATTCCCCACAAAACAATACGATCGAGGAAACCATGGCCCAGCCCCTGCTTTTCACGCCGATCGAGCTACGCTCGGTCACGCTCAAGAACCGCATCGTCGTCGCGCCGATGCACCAGTATTCGGCCGACAAGGGCTTCGCCACCGACTGGCACCTGATGAACGCAGGCAAGTACGCGGCGGGCGGGGCTGGGTTCGTCATGATGGAATCGACCAAGGTCGCACGGAATGGCTGCGGCACGGTCGGCGACACGGCGCTATGGGACGACAAATTCATCCCGAACCTCGCGCGCTGCGCCGATTTCATCCGCAAGCAGGGTGCGGTGCCGGGCATCCAGCTCGGGCATTCGGGCCGCAAAGCGCGCCTGACGCGGCCGTGGGAAGGCGGCAAGCCGCTGCAAGGCCATGAGCCCGAGGTCTACGAGTGGGACGCGTGGGAGGTCGTCGCGCCATCTGCCGTGCCGCACACGGAAACCTCCGCCGTGCCGCGGGCCCTCAGCCACAACGAGGTGCGCGACATGGTCGGCAAGTGGGCCGACGCAGCCGTCCGCGCCGACAAGTGCGGCTTCGACGTCCTCGAGATCCATGCGGCGCACGGCTACCTGCTGCACCAATTCCTGTCACCCGTCACCAACCAGCGCACCGACGAGTACGGCGGGTCGGATCAGAACCGCATGCGCTTCCCGATCGAAGTTGCCGAGGCGGTGCGTGCGGCTTGGCCGTCGGAAAAGCCGCTTTTCATGCGTCTTTCCTGCGAGGACGATGCCGGCTGGACACTCGATCACAGCGTGAAGCTTTCGGCGGAGCTCAAGAAGGCCGGCGTCGACGTGATCGACTGCTCGTCGGGCGGCACGCTGGAACGCCTCTCGCCGATGGATTCGGCGCGGGCCAAGACCTACGGCTATCAGGTTCCTTATTCCGAGCGCATCCGCAAGGAGGCCGGGATCAAGACCATGGCGGTCGGCCACATCGTCCATGCGGACCAGGCCGAAGCCATCCTCCAGGACGGCCGCGCCGATCTCGTCGCTCTCGCCCGCGAGATTATGTACAATCCCAACTGGCCGATGGATGCCGCGCAGAAGCTCGGCGCCGATCCCGATTTCAAGCTCGTGCCGCCGCCGCTCCAGTACTGGCTCAACAAGCGCTCGAAGTCGGGCTTCGAAGGCGTCCCCTCCACCTTCTCGAAGCAGCTCACGCGGCGCGAACCGGCCGGCTGATCGCTTAATCTCCGAGTCCATTGCAGCGGCCGCAAATAAGGCTCGCCGCACGCAATCGCCGGTATTTTTGCTATCAACCGGAGCGCTTTCCGCATGACGTCCGCACCGCCCGGCTCACTTCGTTCCCATAGCGATGGCCAGATCCGCTGGATCACCATCGACAACGAGCCGCGGCTCAATGCGTTCACGCGCGATATGTGGGCGGCCGTCCCCGAGCACTTCGCCGCCGCAGACGCCGATCCCGAAA